>Ga0070741_10014293_pt1 | contig 13763 bp, 13 predicted proteins | sample Coa_R1_4_FD_66440 | JGI IMG/M metagenome (GOLD analysis project Ga0070741, IMG submission 66440) | Surface soil microbial communities from Centralia Pennsylvania, which are recovering from an underground coalmine fire - Coalmine... | ecosystem: Environmental > Terrestrial > Soil > Unclassified ... | reverse complement strand
TTATCTATAATATGTGATAATGTTTATCAATAAAATCGATAGGTAGGAATTTGATGAATCTGGTGTATTTGCAAACATTTTGTGTTATTGCGCGCTGTGGCAGCTTTACACAGGCGGCAATGGAACTGGACTATGCACAATCAAGCGTCACGACGCAAATTCAGAAGTTAGAGGATGAGTACGGCGTTGTGCTTTTCGAGCGGCATGGTAAGGGCATGGCTTTGACGCAAGCAGGCAAAGTGCTGCTGGGCTATGCTACGAATATCTTGCAACTCTATGAGGAATCCAAAGAAATAATTACTCACCAGACGGTAGGTACGATGACGATCGGTACTATTGAGACATTGGCTGCTTTTTTTCTTCCGCCATTTCTGCAACGTTTTCGTCAGATGCATCCCAGCATGAACTTGCTGTTGCAGCCGGGAAACGAAGCGACGCTTATTCAGGCAGTCAGGGAGGGCGAATATGATACGGGCTTTCTCTTAGATGAACTCTGTACTGATCCTGATCTTTATTGTGTCCCTATACGAGAAGAGGAATTAGTGATCATTGCCCATCCAAAGCATAAGATATGCGCCAGATCGACCGTAACGATTAACGATCTGGCAAAAGAGACGTTGATTTTGACGGAGGACGGCTGCACCTATCGTGCTATGCTACTAAGGGCATTGCAACAAAACGGTATTTCTTATCAATTGTCATTTGAATGCGGGAGCCTGGAAGCAATTAAGCAGTGTGTAATTTATAGCCTGGGCATCGCTTTATTGCCACGTATGACCGTGAACAGTGAAGTCGAGCAGGGACAGGTGATAGCAATGCCTTTTGCTTGTCCGCATCCTAAGTTCTACACACAACTGATCTATCGTAAAAAGAAGTGGGTTTCGCGGGCTTTACAGGATTTTATAGGATTATTTGAAGAGGTAGGAAAAAATAGAATATAATATTTTTGCTTACTAAGGATAGCAAAACAAGAATAAAACAGGTCTGAAGGGATAACGAAATATGCGAGTGATAGCTTACACGCAAAAATGTATCGCCAGTGGTTCTTGCGTGCTCGCCTGTTCGCAGGTTTTTGGGCAACGCGACGAGGATGGTGTAGTCCAGGTCCTTGATGAGCATCCATCCCTTGATCTTATTGGTCGGGTTCGCAAGGCTGTGGATTTGTGCCCGGCCCTGGTCTTTAGCATTGAGGACGAAGAGAATACTTCAGATCTCACGGTTGTAGAAGATGATCGCGAGGTCTGAGGCTGGCAGAGGACCGGAAACTTCTTAGCGATGGTAGAAAACACCCGTATGATCTGGCTTAACGCCGAGATACAGTAAGCGAGATAGGAGTAATTACAGGTATGAGCAATACACAAGATGTGAATACAACTGAGCATGGGCAACAGGAGGAACTGCCCAGCTATCCTTTCCCTTTTGTCGAGCATAGCCTTGAACGCCCCGCCATATTTGATCATTTACAGAAAGAGTGCCCGGTGGCGCATGTGAAGATGCCCTTTGGAGGCAATGCTTATTTGTTGATGCAGCATGCTGACGTTGTCAAAGCTTATACTGATCCTCGTTGTGGTATGGCCCTGGGCTTGGATGGCGATGTTCCACGGCTTGAAGCTGGGGATGTCACAGGGAACATGGGAGATACGCTCTTCTCTGTGTCCGATGCGCGCCATAATAAGGTCCGTCGTCTGGTCACCCAGGCATTTACCGTCAAGCATGCCAATGAACTGCGCCCCCGTGTCGTTGAAGTGACCAACAAACTGGTTGATGCGATGGAGCAGGCTGGACCTCCAGCTGATCTATTTGAAGACTACGCGATTCAGACACCAATGACAGTCATCTGTGAATTGCTGGGTATTCCACGTGAAGATGAGAAGCTTTTCCGTGATTGGGGTAGAGTAGTACTATCTACTACCATGCCATTGGAAGAGAAACAATCACGGTGGATGATGATGATGCGATATATCATGCCGCTGATCGAGCGTGAGCGTGTGCAGCCAAGGAACAATGTGCTTGGCCTGCTGGTGAAAGCTCATGAGCAGGGAGAAGAGGTGATTACCCAGACAGAGATGCTTACTCTTGCTGCTGGACTGATTGCGGCTGGCTTCGAGACGGTTAGCACAACCTTTATCAACTCTGCATTCATCCTGTTACAGCGTCCCGATCTGTTAGAGCAGTTGAAAGAAAGAGTTGATGATCCTGAACGCATGGCCTCTGCCATAGAAGAGATCTTGCGCATCACCCCTATTGGTGTGGGCCGAACTCGCATCACACGCAGCGATATCGACTTTAGCGGGACGACCCTTGGGAGTGGAGAGGTGCTTGTGTTAACATCAACCGCCGCGAACTTTGATGAAGCGGTCTTTCCTGCTGCGAAAGAGATAGATTTTGATCGCGAAACGAACCCGAACGTCACCTTTGGACGTGGCATTCATTCTTGTATCGGACAACAGATTGCACGCATGGAGTTGCAGACGCTGTGGAGCACCCTGCTCAAGCGGCTTCCCACGATCCGCTTATCTGTTGCGCCAGAGGAAGTACCCTGGCGATCAGATGATGCCTTGACGTTTGGACCAGCTCATCTGCCTGTGACCTGGTAATCTATTCTTAGATAGTGCAACGAGATGTGCAGTCTTGCTTTATTGATACAGGAGAGAGGTCTTGAATGACTCTCTCCTGTGTGTTATAGTGGCGTTGATTATGATGTCCTATCCTCAAGATAAAAGTGAGTATTTGTGTGTACGCCGATATCCTGATCCTCTCTGCTCTCTTGAAACGTCCTATGCATGGATACGAGATCAAGAAAGAGTATGATGACCTCCTGGCAGGCCTGGTAACCCTCCATCATAACCAACTCTATCCAGCGTTACGACGGTTTGAGGAGATGGGTGCAGTACGGCGTGATGTGGTCGAACAACAAGGCAAGCCGGATCGTCTGATCTATCAGCTTACGGAGGATGGTTTTCAACTGCTTCGTGAGATGTTGCGTGAGTTTCCCCTGTCTATCGCATTGAACGATATGGAGTTCATGGTACGTTTTGCGCTGTTCGGTTTTCTAGAGCCTGATGATCGTCTAACTATCTTAAAAACAAGAAGAAAAGCGCTCACGATGCGGTACGAGAAGGGTGCCAGGGTCACGCAGACGCTAGACATCCCTGTTCGTGAGAAGGTACAGCCATATGTTGATCAACTCCGGGAGCTAAACACGAAGAAAATGAGTGATGAGCTCGGGTGGCTTGAGGCGATGATTGAAAGGGAGCAGAACGCATCTTCTCTTTGAAGGAGAAATACCTTTATGGCAACGCGGAGGCAATTCCTCAAGATCGGCCTGGTCGCGGTCGCGGGGGCAGGAATACTCCTCCCTGGCCGACATACCTTTGCCTCGGTCCAGGTTCCACCGACGCCTCTTCCCGGCGCTAAAATCCCACAGTTCGTGGATGCACTGCCAACGTTCGTGGGAAGAAGAGTCACTGGCACTTTTGTCACGGTAGATATGCGGGAGTTCCAGCAGAAAGTCCTGCCAGAAAGCGTATATTCAGAGCTGGAAGTCCCCTACAGCGCAGGTACATATGTGTGGGGATACAAAGTAGGCTGTAGACCAGCTTTCTTTCCAGGCTATACCATCGAGGTGCAACGTGGCACTCCCATGAAGATCACCTATGTGAACAGCCTGCCGCTCCCGAATGGTTCCACACTTGAACCGTTGTTGACCATCGACCAGACGATCCATTGGGCGGACCCTCTTTATCAGATGAGCATGAGTAATAGATAGCCCTACAAGGGTCCGATACCCTTAGTGGTTCATCTGCATGGAGGAGAAGTTGCCTCCTTCTTCGACGGTGCGCCAGATGCGTGGTTTACGAGAGATGGGCGTCACGGCAAAGGGTACAGTACCTATAAAATGAAGTTGGTTGGAAAGATACGCTGATAATGTACCCCAGTCAGGTTGCTCGTATCGTAGCTCGTTGGGCACCGATTTCTGTGCCAGTTGATGGTGTCACGCCTGGAGTGAATCGCTATGCGTTCGATCCGACTGTAGGCCCTAGCTACATCTGGCATGGTCATATGCTTGATCACGAGGATAACGAGATGATGCGGCCATACGCTCCAGTATCTAAGAGGTAGGGTCGTGTGATAGGCAAAATCATAGGAGATGCCTGGTAATAGTAGCATGGAGGCTGATCAATCGGTAGCGGGCTGGTTTACCATACCCGCTACCGATTGATCAGCCTCCGCGTATTCAATGGTTGAGTACCTTACATCAGCAACCGAACGCTGATTGCCTGTCGAGCTGGTTTGCCAGAATAGTGGCGATGGGCGATGTCCACTGAAGCAAATGTTCATCGGCCATTGGTGCGGCAACACATTGTAGGCCGAGCGGCATGCCATTGCTGGCATGCCCGGCGGGGACGGTGATAGCTGGCATGCCGGTATAGGTCCAGGGGAGGTTCATGATCGGGCTGCCTGTCGAGTCCAATCCTTCAGGTGCGGGACCGGTGGTAGCCGGGCAGACCCACATGTCGATGCCTGCCAGCGTCATCTCCGCCGCTAACTCGGCCCGCAGCACTGCTCGCCCCTGGCGTGCCCTGGTCAACTCTTCAGCGCTGACCGTCTGCCCTTCGCGCAGCGCTTCGGCTGTACGAGGCCGATAGAGCGCTTCATACTGTGCGAACCAGTGCTCGTGGAACCGGGCCATTTCGGCGAAGACCATACGCGTGTGATGACGATTGATTTCCTCGATATTGCTAAAGACGCTGCAACGCTTGATGGTGTAGCCTGCCTGCTGTAAAAGGGCGAGTTGCTCCTCGAAAGCTGCGAGCGCTTCTGGAGATGCTTGTGAGAGATAAGGCCCGTCGGGTACTCCAAGTGCGCGGGGTTCTGTGGAAGGGACGGTGCGCCAGTTGTTACAGAGTACAGGTGCGACGAGTGCAATACCCTCAACGTCTTGCGTAAAATAGCCGACGTGTTCGACAGAGTCAGAGCATTTGATCAGGCCGGACGTGGGAATGCGTCCGTAGGTTGATTTGAAGCCAATGATGCCACAATAGGCCGCGGGGCGGATCGTTGATCCAATGACCTGGGTTCCTAATGCGAGAGGGCAGAAGCCTGCTGCTACAGCAGCAACCGAGCCACTACTCGAGCCGCCAGGAGTGTGATCGAGATTGTGTGGATTGCGCGTTGGTCCTGGTTCAAAATAAGCAAATTCGGTCGTGACGGTTTTACCAAGAATCAGCGCGCCAGCGGCACGCAGCATAGTCACACATGTAGCTTCGGGGCCAACAAATAACTCTGGTGGTAGTTGTGATCCTACCCGCGTAGGGAAACCATCGACGCGAAACGTATCTTTAACGCCAACAGGGACACCATACAGTGGGGGACGATTGGTTGGATCGGGAAAACGTGCCTGCAATGCCACTGCATCGTTTTTTAAGCGAGTACGGCGATCTGGTTCTGGTAGGAGCGCCTGTAGAAGCGGATCATTTTGATCAATGCGCTCGCATAGCTCGTCAATATAGTCAGGCAGATCAACCAGACCGTTCTTGAGTGCTGCCGCTGTTGTCGCGAGTGGTGCTGGAAAAAGCATGGGAAAATCAATCTCCTTCCTCATTACTATGATTGTAGTGCAGTCTACCAAATAGGATGCTGCATTGTACCACTAGCAGGGGCTATAGTGCAGAGAACAGACGGCTTCGCGCCTGCGGCACTCACAAAATTTTTTCATCATCAATCATTTTTTCGGGCTTCGCCCGAAAAAATGATTGATGATGAAAAAATTTTGTGAGTGCCGCAGGCGCGAAGTCTTTTTCCCTTGACTTTTTGCGAGAAAGACTTTACACTTTATTCAACTCAACTGCAAAGTTCTAGAAAGGAACTTTTTTTGATGCAAGTCACCCTCGTCCAGAGTGCGATGAGTTGCTAAAATCTGGTAAATAGCAAAATCAGTTGCTCATAATCCGCCACCTATCTATAGCTGTGCCGATTATGAGGATAATCATACACTATATTGAGTTGTTTTTGGGGTAGCGTAACTCGCGATTACCCTGTTTATGCTTTTTACCTCATCATCATTTTTGCATCTCCTCGCACTTCCTCAACCTCTTTTCCCACGGCATCTTTGTCTCATTTTTCGGCCATTTTTCGCTTTTTGAAGGCTCTGGTACCTGCAACAATGATCTCAATCTGTGGTTGTAACGATTCCGGTCCAATCGCCCACCAGGGGCGGTGCTACGCGATCCGCGCTAGCGCGGATCGCGTAGCACCGCCCCTGGTGGGCGATTGGAGTTTTGCTTGCTGGATTACCCGTCTCAGCCTTTATCCTGTTGCATATGCCGAACGATCCGTGGGCCTTACGATCAATAATCGCATCTCATTGTGTACTGTCGGGATACCCCGATTCTCATCTAAACAACACGCTGCTGTAAGCAAGCATAGAAAGGGTAAGTTATGTCTAGTACCACAAAGGGTTTCGCACCGGTCCTTGTCGTCGTTGTTCCCTGCCGTTCGATGTGCTATATGTCTGCCGTCGGTAGGGCTGATCGATGTTCTACAGATTACAGAGCAAGAAAAAATAAGAGGATATACAGGTGCGAAAATCCCGCAAAAAACTTCTGCGTTTGGAGACGCAGGCACGCTATAACGAAGACCTGGAGTATTACGAGGATGAGCGTCAGGCGCGTCGAGAGACGCATCGCAAACCGCGCTATAGGCAGTCTTATGATGAAGGGTTCAGGTGCAGACATTGTCACGGTTTTGTCTGCCCGTTGCCGTATGGAGGACACCATCGGAATCACTGTCCGTTTTGTCTCTATTCCCGTCATGTCGATGACCGTAAACCAGGGGATAGAATGAGTTCCTGTGGCGCTTCAATGGAGCCTGCTGGATATTTCCAGCGCCCTAATGGAGAGTATGTGATCGTTCATCGCTGCCTGGGTTGCGACCTGGAACGCTTCAATCGTATTGCCGCCGATGACGATTTTGATCTCGTGCTCGCATTGCCCGAACTCCCGCCGCGCACGAGACGCGAGGTCAAGGCTCAACAAGTCGAGGAATACCTGGCCGAAGGGCAGGAACAGTGGGGACCACAAGTGGAGGAGGCTGGCTAGCACAGGAAAATCACTTCTTTCTTCAAAAACTGTCTTCGACAGTTTTTGAAGAAAGAAGTGATTTTCCTGCGAGTGCCCGCCGCAGGCAGAACGGTGTACATCTGAAATCGGCGCTTCAAAAGTGGGGATGACTCATGTAGAGGCTCTGTGCTTCCCTGCTTGTAGGTAACAAGAGTTATAATAGGCATTATTGACCCCATTCTTACAACTCTTGGAGAAAAGAAGCGAGGAGCTAGATGAAGACGATTGATTTGAGCAATATGCGCGTGATTGACCTGTCGCAGAACTGGGATATGCATACCCCGGCCTTTGCAACCTACGAAGGGCCAACGATCAAGTGGATTAAGCGGGTGGCCTTCGATAAGGTGGGCGGGCAGCATATTTCATCGACTCTGCATGTCGGGACGCATCTTGATGCCCCATTGCACTTTATGACGAATGGTCAGGATATCGGCAGCATTCCCCTGGATAAGCTGGTAGGACCTGGTGTGGTCGTGGACCTTGAGGCGCTGGGGATCGGCGACTATGATCTTTACACTTCAGCTCATTTTGAGGAGTGGGAGCGCAAAACAGGATTGCGCATCCAACCCGGCGATATCGTGGTCATACATACCGGCTACCACAAATATTATCCTGGTAACTGGTATGGAGAATCGCAGCCGGACGAAACACGCTATTTTATCAAGCATCCCGGGCCGACTCGCGAGTTTGTCAACTGGGTCCTGGAACGCAAAATTTCATGGTTTGCTATCGATGCCGGTTCGCTGGATCATCCAATGAATACCGTCATTCGCAAAGTACGCGCCGACCTTGCTGAGAAGTGCGCTCAGAAGCTGGGCAGGCCACTTGATGAGATCTGGCCCGAAGAGGATTTGCAATGCATGCACTATGATTTATTTCCTCAAGGCATCTTCCATGCAGAAAATGCCGGTGGGATGATTGATGAGGTACTGGACCAGCGCGTATGGATTGGTTGCTTCCCCTGGAAGTTCATGGGAGGTGAGGCGGCGTTCTGTCGTTTGGTCGCGTTTGTAGAAAAGTAAGGGAAATCAAAATGCTGCACAAAGAGCACGCCGTGCTCTTTGTGCAGCATTTTGATTTCCCTTACAGAATGGGACCACGAGAAACATCATTATTCATGTCTGCTGACCGATGCTCTGGTTGGCACTTGTTGGGCTTGCTTCCACTTGCGAGCGGAGATGAACAATTCTTTGAAGGCACGCGCAATCACGGCGGGATTAGCGCCGGTTGCCTGGCCACTCAGGCGTGGGAGGTGGTGTACTCCGACTTCTTTGTATGTGCCCCTGGACTGTTTCAGTTTGTACAGCAGTTCGGCGTTAATCATTGCGCCGTTTGTCTCCAAGGGATGCGTGTGCAGGAACTCGGTATGTAAAAGCTTAAAGGCGCAATCAAGATCGCGTACATGCATACCCAATACGAGCGAGACCACCAGTTTCCATCCCCACGCGTTGAATTTGCGTATCGCGGTGTCCTGACGGTCGATCCGATAGCCGAGCACGGCATCGTACATCTCAATGAAGGGGAAGAACTCGCGCAGATCACGAATATCGAATTGACCATCCGAGTCCATGAAGAAGGTGAGTTCTTTCGTTGCTGCGGCGAAACCACTTGCTAGAGCCGCGCCATAGCCACGATTCGTTGGGTGAGAAACCAGGCGAACATGGCTATCACTCGCACTTATGGATGAAACGATGTCCGCTGTTCGATCAGCACTGCCATCGTTGACCACAATCACCTCAAAATCCTCCAAATATCCATTGAGCCAGCTATAGAGAACATTGAGGACATCTGAGACAGTCTGAGCAATCGCTTGCTCTTCGTTGTAAGCTGGGAGAACCACGGAGAGACTGCGCTTATAACCTGCGAAGTCTCCTCTCTTCTCTGGGGGGTTGTCTCCATGTTCGACCTTGTTAGCTGATTGCCAGGAAGCCTTGTCCATACTGATTTGCTCCAATCTATTCATATTCTCAACGCGGTTGTAAGTGTGGTGCGTATGCTTAGTCCTGGTAGTTGATGGCCAGGAGACGATTTTCAATCTTGGCTCCGTTCTATCAGGGTCATCTATACTTCACTGTTACAGCCTATGTATGTTTTCAGTGTGATCAGTCGTATTGTGTGCATATGCATCCCTGGAAGCTGAGTACCAGGCAGCTTTATCCAGTTTGTATACCTCAAGAAGGTTCATACAGGCCTGGTAGAGCCTGTCCACGTGCTCGGCGTGGTTGAGTGCATATTCGATCCTGGTAACTGGTTGCCCGGTGATCTTGTCCAACTTTGGGAGTGTCCCGGTATTGCCTGTATGTTTGACAAAGACCCACAGGCGCATTCCACAGTAGGAAATGATCACTGTTCCGGCAATGGCAAAAGCCTTGGATACGTTCGTCCAGAGGGGAGATCCCGAACCTGGGAAACGAATAAGCGTGCTCACGCACCAGATAATAAGGTCGTTACAGGCGGTACAACAGAGTGTAGTGATCGCAAAACGTCCTACCTCTTTCCAGGTTGTTTTCCGTTTATGGCGAAATGTCCAGTATTTATTTAAGAGAAAGCTATTTACCGCTCCCATACAGTAGGCCAGGGAATTAAATAGCAGAACCAGGGACACGGCAGAGGTAGGATATATCCAGAGCAAGGCATTCAATGTAGCGATATCAAGGAAGGTATTCAACCCACCTACGATCCCAAATCTTAACAGTTGCCCAATCTGACGCTGCCAGCGAGATGGGTGCACTTGTTTAGCATTTGCGCTGTCGTCGTCAGGTCGGACGGGCTGATGGATTTCAGGCGTTTGGACCAAAGGCTACTCCTCTAGGGGCTACAGAACATTGAAAACTTCCTGTTCGGGGTAACTACCAGGGTCAAATCGCTCTCAAGGGGCAATACTGTTCAAATATGGGGAAGCTGAGTGTCTATGGCTGTGCTAGAAGCGGAAGAATCGAGCGCGCCATAGCACTTATTTGAACAGTATTGCTCCCAAGGGGCAATTGGGGGCGATTTGACCCTGGTAGTTACTCTTCAGCAAAAAATTCGTTTTTTCTCAGGGCAAGTATACCCATATGCATTCAAAAACCCCCAAAGGGGGCACGGCGACGCTCTCGCGTCCTCTTGAAAGCCCGCCAGAAACGCCTCTTTCTGGACTAGCGCTTCGCACTCCTCTCCACCAGAGGAGTGCGTGCTTCACGGTTATGTGAATGTAAGGAAATATACTTTGTAAGTCTCATTGTAGATGGTGGACTTCAGAAAACTATGAAGAAAATCAAAAAGGAATGTAAAATTTCTTTATGGTACACAAATAGGCTCAGAGACCTGCTTCAGATTGTGCACAGAGTGCAAATGCTAAGCCTGATTCCTGAGCCTATTGGGGTATTACAAAAGATTGCAAGAGGTTCTTAAGATTCTTGTAGGCCGAAAGCCTGAGCTAACAACACGTAGATTTTTGCCCGGTTCTCATAACCATAGGCCAGGGACGAGATCATCAGTTCGTCCGCACCGGTCTCTTGCACCAGTGTGAGCAATTTCTCGCGCACGACCTCTGGACGCCCGACTGTGTATCGTCCGCCATACTCCCGGATAATCTCCTGTTCCAGTGCTGTATACTGATATGTCATCGCCTCTTCTGGACTCGGCAGTGGTGCGGCACGACCAGTACGCATTCGCACCAGGGCCAGAGTCGTTGACTGCATCAATTTCTGGACTTGCTCGTCTGTCTCTGCGCAGATGACAGAGGTTGTAAGGATCACTTTAGGCTCTTTGAGGTATCGGGACGGTGTGAATGAATCTCGATATATCTGGATTGCCGGTATAGCAAAGCGCGGATTGATATGGTGCGCGAAGGCAAAGCCTACTCCCATGCGAGCTGCCTCCTGGGCGCTATAATCGCTTGAACCAAGGAGCCAGAGCGGGGGCAGAGATACATCATCTGGTATCGCTTTGACAGAGCGAAATGGATTGTCTTCTCCAAAGCCATCGCCCTCTCCTGAGTAGTTTAGCAATTCTGCAAGTTGCTCTGGGAAATCTTCTGCGCCCAGCGCTGCTCTTGAGCGACGTAGTGCCAGGGCTGTCTTCGGGTCGGTGCCAGGTGCACGCCCAATGCCCAGGTCAATGCGTCCAGGATGCAATGCCTCCAGCACGCGAAACGTCTCCGCGACCTTCAACGGTGAGTGGTTAGGCAGCATCACACCGCCAGAGCCGACGCGGATGTGTCTGGTTGTCTCTGCTATATGCGCAATCATAATTTCCGGTGTGGAGCTTGCCACCATGCTGGTATTATGATGTTCAGCCAGCCAGTAACGGGTGTAGCCAAGTCGATCAGCCAGACGGGCCAGGTTAATTGTATTGCGCAGCGCCTGCGTACTGTTTGACCCCGAGTCAACTGGCGAAAGGTCAAGGATAGAAAGTGGTAGTGCCATGTAAGTATTGTTTATCCTTTCAAGGTCACGAGATAGTAGGCATACAGTAAAAATCATCTCTTTCGTAATCAGAACAAAAGTCACCCTGCTCTTTATTCGCACACACACTCATTGAGCGTGCTTGAAAGTGGTTCCCTCTATGTTTTCTGAAGCGAAGGTTCATGGACAGCGGGAAACAAAAAGTATGCACAATGCGCTTGTAAAAGGCGCATTGTGCATACTTTTTGTTTCCCACTAGTGTGTCACAGGCACAAAGAATCAGCAAAACTTAGGAAAGCACGTCGAGTAGCGAGCAAAAAGAGACGTATATGCCTGGCACCTCTCCAATAGGACGAACTTTTAAAATTATATCATATTTCCTGTATAGTGGTCTAGACGTATTGACAAATACACCAGAAAAAGCTACGATATCTACTATAAGCTAGAGAATAGCCCGGACAAGCATGCTGCGTTTATGAGGTGTATTAATATGGGAAAGGAGTGATGGTCGAAATAAAACTTGCAACCAGTTTAGTCATTCTGTATGTCCTGTGGCCCGATCAGCAGAATATTTATCAGGATCTTACATACTTCCAATCTAAAAGGGAGGTAGGTCCGTTCATTCAAAAGTAGAGGAGCTTGTATATGGTTTCCACATCTTGCCTGGTTGCATCTTCGAGAGGGAAGATCAAGCCTGTTGTCATGGCGTCAACTCTTCTAGTCATCTTTATGTTGATACTTACAGCCTGTGGTGGTAATACGACGACCCCGCCAAAGAGTAGCGGTGGCAAGACTGTGCTTAAGGTTGCCGCGCAGTCCTATGATTTCGCTCAATCTGGTTTTAACCCTTATAATGGTCATCCCAATGCAGGTATCCTGGGCCTGGTCTATGAAACTTTGTATTTCGTGAATGTGAATGGTGGTTCGTTCACTCCCATGCTGGCAACCGACTACAAATGGAATAGCGATAATACCCAGGTAACCTTCACGATTCGCCAGAATGTCAAATGGAATGATGAGCAGCCTTTCTCAGCAGACGATGTGGCGTTTACCTTCAACACCATGAAACAGTATCCGGCAGCAGACAGCAACGGGGTCTGGACCTTCCTCAAATCGGTGTCTGCGCCTGACGCCAATACCGTCGTCATGACTTTCCAGAAGGCGTATCCCCCTGTGCTGGTCACGATTGCTGGGCATGTCTATATCATTCCCAAGCATGTCTTTGCCAGCGCTGGCGACCCGACCAAGTACCTGACCGATAAGCCTGTAGGTACCGGTCCTTTCACCTTGACCAGGTATCAGCCAGATCTGGCAATTTTTGATAAGAATGCCAGCTATTGGCAGGCTGATAATGTCAAAGTCGATGAGATCCGCTTCCCCGAATACAAAGACAACTCGACCCTGCAGCTAGCACTGGCTAAAGGTGATGTTGATTGGGCTGGCTACTTCTCACCCACGCTGCAACAGAATTTCGTGGCGAAAGACACAGCGCACAATCACCTTTTTATGGACCCGATCAATCTCTATTCTATATGCGTGAATCAGAAAGATCCTCTCCTCGGTGGTCAAGTTGGCCTGCCGGTTCGCCTGGCACTGAGTACAGCACTTGATCGTAACGCGATAGCCACGCAGGCCACAGCTGGTCTGGAGCCTCCTGGAAGCATGACTGGTCTGGTGCTGCCAACCGCCAAAGACTGGCTGAATCCCGACTATGCCAGTCTCCCGATGACTGCCGATACTGCCAAGGCTGAGAAGTATCTGACCGACGCGGGTTTTACCAAAGGTTCGGATGGCATCTACCAGAAGAGTGGCAAGCGCCTCTCCTTCACATTGAGGAGTGTCGATTCTTATTCTGACTGGAATGCTGCAGCAAAACTGATTGCTGACCAGGCTAAAACAGTGGGGATCGAGATCAAAAACGTCACGGTTGGTGAGGACAACTATTATACACTGCGTACCGATGGTAAGTATGACTACCAGTTGATGTTCTGTGGTATGGTCGGTGGTCCTACGCCGTACTATCTGTACAATCAATACCTGAACAGTGCTCAGATCGGCCAGGGTAAGTTCAACTTTGTGGCCTGGAATGATTCCTCGACCGATAAGTACTTGAACCAGTATGCCTCGACCACTGATCAAGCTATGCAAAAGCAGGCTATTCAGGGAATCCAGAAGATCTTCGTCGAAAACCAGCCGTTTATTCCCCTATGGACTGGGGCTGACTACGACGAGTACTCGACCAAGAACTTTACCG
>Ga0070741_10014292_pt1 | contig 13763 bp, 15 predicted proteins | sample Coa_R1_4_FD_66440 | JGI IMG/M metagenome (GOLD analysis project Ga0070741, IMG submission 66440) | Surface soil microbial communities from Centralia Pennsylvania, which are recovering from an underground coalmine fire - Coalmine... | ecosystem: Environmental > Terrestrial > Soil > Unclassified ... | reverse complement strand
GCTGGGTCAAGTTCCGCGCCGGAAGCAACATCCACTGCCGCCTTGGAGGAGACGCGCAGGTGATCAACGGCCAGGACGTCCTCACCCCGAACGAGGACAACCGTGCCGTGATCTCGATGTTCACCGGCGAGTCGGCGCCGCAGCCACCTCCGCCGGGCGCAGGGGCCTATTCGGCAGGGTGCGAGACCGGTAACACGCCCTTCCCGGGCTAGGTGTCGGCGGTCTTCTTGCTGCTCGTCTCGGCGGGCTTGTCCGCCGACTTCGTGCCTTCGCTTCCCGACTTGTCACCGCTGCCGTCGCTCGACGCCTCGACCTTCCGCTTCTTGCGACCGTAGTCCGTCGAGTAGAAGCCCGAGCCCTTGAAGAAGATCGGCACCGGGCGGAACACACGCTCGACCGGCGACGCTCCGCAGACCTCGCAGGCGTCCGGCGGCGGATCGCCCATGCGCTGCAGGAGCTCGAACTCGTGTCCCTTGGGACAGCGGTACTCGTAAATCGGCACAAATCAAGGCTAGCAGCGGGTCCAGCGACCTCAACGGCGTCGGATAGGGTGCCGGAATGCGGCGGATAGCGACTGTGCCCGCCGCTGTCCGGCGCGATCGCCCCGCGGGCCGGCCAGGCGTCCTCGCCGGCGAGCTGCGACGGCGATGGTTCGAGTGCGGCATCGTCCTCTGCGCGCTCGGTGTGGGCACGTTTCTCGTCGTCCAGCTGACCGCCTGGCCGCCGCACGAGGACGAGACGCTCGCGCTCTTCGTCGGGCGCAAGTCGATCAGCGGGCTCCTCGACACGGTGCTCGACCAGCGCGGCGGTGCACCGCTGCATTTCGTGCTCGCCTGGATCGTCGCGCACACCGGCGGCGGACTGGTCGGGCTGCGCCTGGTGTCGGCGATCTTCGCGACCGCGACCGTGCCCGTGGTCGGGCTCCTCGCGGCGCGCATCGCGGGGAAGGCCACGGCTCTCGCCACCACGGTGATCTGCTCGGCGAGCTGGATGCTCCTCTTCCACGGTGTGTACGGCCGGATGTACAGCCTGTTTCTGTTCACGAGCTCGCTCTCGTTCCTTGCGCTCCTGCACGCGACCGAGAAGCGGACGCGAGGTGGGTGGGCGCTCTGGGCGGTCGCGGTGCTGCTCTGCATCGCCGCGCATCCGTACGGCGCGCTCGTCCTCGCCGCGCAGGGCGTGTACGTGCTCGTCACGCGCGTGCCGGTGCGCGTGGTCGTGCCCGCGTTCGCGACCGTGGCCATCGTCGCGATTCCGTTCTGGCGGACCGACCTCGTGCTCGCCGGCCGTTTCGACGTCGGTGTGGCGCAGGGCTCGTCGACGCTCGGAAGCGTGTCGTCCATCGCGAGCTACCTGGAGACGGTGGCGAGCGACTTCACCGCCGGCTACCCGCCGGTGATCACGATCGTGCTGTTGCTCGCGCTGGCCGGATTCGTCAGCCTGGTCCGGAGAAACGCGCGCAGCGCAGCGCTGGTGGCGGCTGTCGTCGTGACGCCGCTTGCCGCACTGATCCTGGCGAAGCTCGGCTCGGCGGCGCCGATGTCGCGGCACCTCATCTTCATCTTCCCGTTCTTCGCGCTCGTGATCGCAGAAGGGCTCACCCGGATCGCCTCAGTGGGCCGACGAGCGGCGCCGATGATCGCGGTCGCCGCAGTCCTCGCGCTGCTGCCCGCGGAGGTCGCGTGGGGCTGGCACCGCACGCCCGAGCTCTACCGCGGGGAGACGAGCGCGCACGTGGGCGCCCGCGACGCCGCGGCGTCGTGGCTCGCGACGCGGTCGCAGCCGAACGACGTGCTGTTCGGGTACGAGCCGCTCTACGCGCAGGCGTGGGACGACGGCGGCAGCGTCTCGAAGCTCGTGGTGCCGAGAGCGGACTCGAAGCTGGCGCTCGCGGCACTCGAAACGGCCCGGAAGCCGCTCGGGCACGGCGTGTGGGTCTTCGATGCGAGCGACACGACGAACGGCGTCCGCAGGCAGACGATCCCGTTCGTCTCGCCGCAGCCGGCTTCCGAGTTCACGGTCGCGAGGTTCGGGCCGTTCCTCGTGGTCAGGACGACTAGGCCGGCGGAGTGCACCGCCGCGTACCTCAAGCTCGCGCGCCGCGTCGAGCTCCTCGGCGCGAGCCTGGGCCTCGGCGACGGCGACGTCAACCTCGGCACCGTGCTGCAGGCAGAGCGGCGGCTCGACGCCGAGGAGTCTCCCGCTTCCTGCTAGGCGCGCGGGCGCTCTCGGTCGAGCTCTTCGCGGAAGCAGGGCGCGTCCTCGAACGCCGCCAGACCCCGGCGCGGCTTGGGCTGCGGAACCTCCTGACGACGACGGACGGCCGCCAGGACCGCTGACGCCCCGACGAGCCCGCCGAGCAGGAACGTCTTCAGCCGGTTGCGACCCTCGTCTCCGTCCATGCGACGATCTTAGGCGTGATCGTCTGCACCTTCGGTGATCTCGTCCTCGACGTGATCGCTCAGCTCGAGCGGCCGCTCGTCCCCGGAGACGACGCGCCCGCGCGCACGGCGGTCGGCCCCGGCGGTCAAGCGGCGAACGTGGCCGCATGGTGCTTCGATCTCGGAGCCGAGTCACGTCTCGTCTGCAAGCGCGGCGGCGACGACGCGGGCGAGCTCGTGGCGGCGGAGCTCCGACGGCGCGGAGTCGACGTCGTCGGCCCGGTCGCGACGGGCCGGACCGGCGTCGTGATCTCGATTGCCGAGACGGGAGTCGAGCGGACGATGGCCTCGGATCGAGGGGTCGGATCGACGCTCGCCGTTGACGAGCTCGACGCCCACTGGTTCGCGTGCGACGCCCTGCACGTCTCGGGCTACTCGCTGCTCGAAGAGGACATGGCCGCGGCGGGTGCGTACGCCGCCGGCGCTGCGCGCGCGAACGGCGCCAGGGTCAGCGTCGACGTGGCGACGTGGAGCGCGATCGGGGTACTCGGGCGCGATCGTTTCCGGAGCCGGATCGAGGCGCTCGAGCCGGACCTCGTGTTCGGCGGGCGGCGCGAACTGGACGAGCTCGGCGAGCTCGACGCGAACGTGGAGGTCATTCGGAAGCTGGGCGCCGAGGGCGTCGTCCTCGGTGGCCGGCTGTACGAGCCGAAGCGGGGGCCGGTCGTCGACTCGACCGGCGCCGGGGACGCGCTGGCGGCGGGATTTCTCGTCGGTGGGATCGAGCTCGGCCTCGAAGCCGCCGCCCGGTGCGTCGCGAAGCTGGGGACGATGCCGTGATCGAGCGGATCGAGCCGGCCCCGCCCGAGGTGCTTGCCGAGCTCGAGCGCTGGGCCTACGAGCCGCCCTACGACTTCTACGACGGCCGCCACGGGCAGATTCGGGATCCGGAGCGCTACTTCGCCGCCTACGACGCGAGCGGCGGGCTGGTAGGCCACTACTACTTCGAGCAGCAGGGCGATGTGCTCGCCTACGGCCTCGGGCTCCGCCCAGACCTCACCGGAAAGGGCCTCGGGCTCGAGTTCTTCCGGGCGGGGCTCGAGTTCGGCCGTGAGCTCTTCCGCCCAAAGCGGATCATGCTCGCCGTCGCCGCGTTCAACGAGCGCGCGATCACCGTCTACGAGCGCGGAGGCTTCGAGGTCACCGGCCGGCACGTGCGAACCTTCCCCGAGTTCGGCGACGTCGAGTTCATCGACATGGAGGAGCGATGCTGAGGATCTCGGACGAGGTGCGGGAGGCGCTCGACGCGGGGCGTGCGGTCGTCGCGCTCGAGACGACGATCGTCGCGCACGGCTTCCCTCAGGGCGAAGGGATCGAGGTCGGTCGCGAGTGCGAGGCGCGCGTGCGCGAGGCGGGAGCTGTGCCGGCGACGACCGCCGCTCTCGACGGCGAGCTGCGGGTCGGCCTGGCCGCCGACGAACTCGAGCGAGTCGCGACCGCCGGAGCTGAGGCCCGCAAGGTCGGCCCGCGAGACGTCGGCCCGGCGATCGTCCAGAGGGCGGTCGGCGCCACCACCGTCGGCGGAACGCTCGTCGCCTGCCGCCGGGCGGGGATCGCGTTCATGGCGACGGGCGGCATCGGCGGCGTCCATCGAGGCTGGGTGCAGCGCCCGGACGTGTCGGCCGACCTCGGCGCGCTGGCCGAGACCTCGGCCCTGGTCGTCTGCTCCGGGGTCAAATCGTTGCTCGACGTGCCCGCAACCGCCGAAGTCCTGGAGACGCTCGGGATTCCCGTCCTCGGCTGGCGGACAGACGAGCTGCCGCTCTTCTACACCGCGCAAGGCGGCCCACCCGTCTCGGCGCGGGTCGAGTCACCCGACGAGGCGGCGGCCGTCGTCCGCGCCCACCGAGAGGTCTCGAGGACAGGCATGGTGCTCGCCCGTCCGCCGGTCGACGGCCTCGACGACGTGGAACCGTTGATCGACGAGGCACTCCGGGAGGCAGCCGTGCAAGGCGTCGCCGGCCAGGCGGTGACGCCGTTCGTGCTCGCGTTCCTTCACGAGCACAGCGGCGGCCGGACGCTCGCCGTGAACCGGCGGCTGGCTGCGGACAACGCCGGGCTCGCCGGAGAGGTTGCCGTCGCCTTCAGCGGCTGAGCTTCTCGATCCGCCCGGCCGCGCGTGCGAGGGACTGCTCGTCGAAGAGAAACGGCGTTGCGTTCGGGACGTCGTGCGTCGGCCCGTCGAGGCTGTCCGAGCCGCAGGCCGCGTTCAGCGCGTACCGGATCGGGATCTCGTGGCAGACGACGAGGACAGCGCCGAGCCCGCGCCCAATCAGCTTTCGGTAGCCCTCGGCATATCGGCGCGCGGCGTCGACCAGGCTCTCCCCGCCCGGGAAGCGGTCGGTGCGCGTGTGCTGCGCCTTCCAGGCGCGGTACTGCTCCACGGTCTCCCCCTCGAGGTCGCCGATGTCGACGTCGTCGAACAGCGGCTCGACCTCCACCGGGACGTCCCGCCTCGCCAGCGCGACCGCGGCGGTCTCCTCGGTGCGCGGAAAGCGCGTGTGCAGGCAGAGGTCGAACGGGACGTTCTCGAGCTCGAGGCCGAGGACCATTGCCTCGGCCCTGCCGTCCTCGGTGATGTGCACCGGCACCGACGGGTCGCCGTTGACGCGGTGCTCGACGTTGAGCTGCGAGTGCGCGTGCCGCGCGAGGACGACCAGCACTAAGCGGAAAGAGAGTCGAGCAGCTTGTCGACCCCGATCAGCTCGTAGCTCTCGAGCTTGGCGCTGCCGCGCGCTCCGAGCGCGACGGAGATCTTCGCGACCGTTTCGGAGTCCGGCGCCTCGATGATGTTGACGAAGTCGAACTGCCCGAGCGAGATCCACTGGTGGAGGACCTTCGCGCCGAGCTCCTCCACGTCGCGGTTCACCTCGCGGAGCCGCTCAGGGTGCGACTGGAGCGTCCGCAGACCCTGGTCGGTCAGCGTCGTCAGCATGAGATAGGTCGGCATCGGGCCTCCTTGGGTTCCGGTTGCCGGACTCTATCCCCACGCGTGCGGCCTGGTCGTCGTAGAGCAGGGCGGCGCCGAGGAAGAGGATCGGCTGCAGGACGAGACTGGCCAAGAAGGCGGAGATGTGCACCGACTGCTTGCTCGCGCCGTGCAGCAGGGCCGTCAGCAGCACCTGCGTCAGGAAGACGACGAGGAGCAGCGTGGCGAGGGAGCCGAGGGCGTGGACGAAATCCGCCTTTGCGAGCTCGAGGCCGCGCCGGAACGCTCGCCGCAGCGGGAGCCGCTCCCTGACGATCGCGGGAACGGCCAGACCGATCGGCGCGAGCCAGAGGAAGCCGACCAGGAACGGCAGCGAGACGAGGCAGGCGGCGAGCAGAGCGCGCAGCAGGATCGCGCGCGGCGGGCGAATCCCGGAGACGAGAACGCACGCGCCGACGTACGAGGCCGATGCAAGCAGGATCCATCCGGCGACGACAGCAGCGAGCCACGGATGAAACCCCGTGTAGTAGCCGGCGACGGTCACGGCAGCCGGCCCGATGCCGAGGGCAAGCGAGCGCCAGAAGTGCCTGCCGTAGAAGCGGATCGTCTCGGCGACGAGCTGCCCGATCGTCCGGCTCCCGGGCGGAAGAGGCGGCGGAAGTTGGTGCGACCGCTTCCGTCGCTTCGGCTTCGTCTCCTGCACGCGCGAACCGTAGCCGGGTGCCGCTACCATCGCGGCCGATGGGACGCGGATCGAGACCGACGCGCCGATGGGCGAACGATCGCCAGCGTAAGAAGAAGGACCGCGAGAAGAAGCGCGCGGTCGAGGCCGGCACCGCCCGCAAGGGCGGCAAGAGCTCCTAGCTCTTCGGCCAGCGCGGAGCCCGCGGCTCCGCCGCCTGCAGGTTCGCCCAGTCCGAGCGGATCGGCGAGAACACCTCGACGATCACGGCGCCGTCAGGACCCGCGACGACGGAGTGCGGCACGTGTGAAGTGATGCACCACGCATGGCCGGGGCCGACCTCCTGGGTCTCGTCCCCGACCGTGAACGTCAGCGAGCCTTCCAGCACCATCCCGTGCTGCTCGTTCTCGTGGTTGTGCTGCGGCACCTCGGTGCCCGGCTCGAGCTCGACGAGCGTGAAGGTGACCTTCTCGCCGTGGACGGTCCGGCCGACGGCGCCGTCCCAGATCCGCTGCGGCTCGACCTTGCCGAGGTCGTGGAATGCGCTCACGAGGGGAGCCTAACGGGGACAACCGCCGTGTGCCGAAATCGGCACGTTCCGGTCACAGACACGTCACGATCTCGCAGCTACGCTCAGACCGGGGGGTCAGGGCCGAAGGCCCCGGGGGGAACCGGTACGGAGTGGCCGCGCGGCGCGCTACGCGACGGCCGTCGCGGCCGCCGCCTTCTCGAACGCCAGCTCGCCGTCGACGGCGTCCACCGTCACCGTGTCCCCGTCCGTGAAGTCGTGCTCGAGCAGGCGCTTCGCCAGCGGGTTTTCGACCAGGCGCTGGATCGCTCGCTTCAGCGGGCGGGCGCCGTAGGCCGGATCCCAGCCGGCGTCCGCGACCAGCTCCTTCGCGGCAGGCGTCAGCACGAGGTCGAGGCCGCGCTCGGCGAGGCGGTCGCGCAGCCGCTGGAGCTGGAGCTCGACGATCTCGCCCAGCTGGTCGCGGCTGAGCGGCTGGAACTCGACGATCTCGTCGACCCGGTTCAGGAACTCGGGCCGGAAGAACTCGCGCAGAGCGTCCGCCGAGCGCAGGTTCGAGGTCATGATGATGACCGTGTTGCGGAAGTCGACGGTGCGGCCCTGGCCGTCGGTCAGCCGGCCGTCGTCGAGGATCTGAAGCAGCACGTCGAAGACCTCGTTGTTCGCCTTCTCGATCTCGTCCAGCAGGACGACCGAGTAGGGCCGCCGCCGTACCGCCTCCGTCAGCTGGCCGCCCTCCTCGTACCCGACGTAGCCAGGCGGCGCGCCGACGAGGCGCGAGACCGTGTGGCGCTCCTGGTACTCGGACATGTCGAGACGGACCATGGCCCGCTCGTCGTCGAACATGAACTCGGCGAGCGCGCGGGCGAGCTCGGTCTTCCCCACGCCGGTCGGGCCGAGGAAGATGAACGACCCGATCGGGCGGTTCGGGTCCTGGAGCCCCGAGCGCGCCCGCCGCAGCGCGTTAGCCACGGCCTCGACGGCCTCGTCCTGTCCGACGACGCGTTCGTGCAGCCGCTCCTCCATGTGGATCAGCTTCTCGGTCTCGCCCTCCATCAACCGTGAGACCGGAATGCCCGTCCAGCGGCCGACCACCGTCGCGATGTCGTCCTCGTCGACCTCCTCCTTGACCATCGGGTCGCCCTCGTCGGCCTCGCGCTCTGTGAGCTCCTGCTCGAGCGCCGGCAACTCGCCGTAGCGGATCTCGGCGACGCGCTGCAGGTCGCCCGCACGCTCGGCGCGCTCGGCTTCCATCCGCAGGTCGTCGATCCGCTTCGTGATCTCCTTGACGCGCTCGAGCGACTCCTTTTCCTTCGACCAGCGCGCCGCCAGCTCGTCGCGAATGGACTTCGCCTCGGCCAGCTCGCGCTCCAGCGGGTCGCGCACCTCCTTCTTCTCCTTCGCCATGGCCGCGAGCTCGATCTCGAGCTGGCGGACGCGCCGCTCGGCCTCGTCGAGCTCGAGCGGCGACGAGTCGATCTCCATCCGCGTTCGCGACGCCGCCTCGTCGACGAGGTCGATCGCCTTGTCAGGAAGGAAGCGGCCCGAGATGTAGCGGTCGGAGAGCACGGCGGCGGCAACCAGGGCCGCGTCGCGGATGCGAACGCCGTGGTGCGCCTCGTAGCGCTCCTTCAGGCCGCGCAGGATCGCGATGGTGTCCGCGACGGAGGGCTCGCCGACGAACACCGGCTGGAAGCGACGCTCGAGCGCCGCGTCCTTTTCGATGTGCTTACGGTACTCGTCGAGCGTGGTCGCGCCGACGACGCGCAACTCGCCGCGCGCCAGCATCGGCTTGAGCATGTTGGCGGCGTCGACCGCGCCCTCGGCCGCGCCGGCGCCGACGATCGTGTGCAGCTCGTCGATGAAGACGATCAGCTCGCCCTCGGCCGCCTTGATCTCGTCGAGGACGGCCTTGAGCCGCTCCTCGAACTCACCGCGGTACTTCGAGCCGGCGAGCAGCGCGCCGATGTCGAGCTGCCAGACGCGCTTGCCCTTCAACCCCTCCGGAACGTCGCCGGCGACGATGCGCTGCGCGAGCCCCTCGACGATCGCGGTCTTGCCGACGCCGGGGTCGCCGATCAGCACCGGGTTGTTCTTCGTCCGGCGCGAGAGCACCTGGATGACGCGGCGGATCTCCTCGTCGCGGCCGATGACCGGGTCGAGCTTGCCGCTCTCCGCCGCCGCGGTCAGGTCGCGTCCGAACTTCTCGAGCGCCTGGTAAGTGCCCTCGGGGTCCTGCGACGTGACGCGCTGCGCGCCGCGGACGTCCTTGAGCTTCGCAAGCAGCTCGTCTCGGGGAATGACGTCGAGCGCGAGCAGCAGGTGCTCCGTCGAGACGTACTCGTCCTCGAGCTTCCGCATCTCGTCCTCCGCGCGGTCGAGGACGCGCGAGAACGCCGCGCCGATCTGCGGCTGCTGCGTGCCGCCGCTCACCTTCGGCAGGCGGCCGACATGCTCCGCAGCCTCGCGCTGCACTTCGGCGGCGCGCTCGCCGAGCAGCGTCCGCGGCAGCTCCTGCTCGAGGAGCGCCAGCAGCAGGTGCTCGGGCGTGATCTCGGGATTGCCGTTCCGACGCGCGAGCTCCTGCGCGGCCGCGACAGCCTCCTGGCTCTTCACGGTCAAGCGGTTGAAGTCCATCTACTTCCTCTCCGGCAGGGTCTGCTCCCGCCACAAGACGAGGTCGCGGCGGTACTGGCGATGCACCTGCTCCACCTCTTCGCGCAACTGTCGCTCCAGTCGCGCCATCCGGGCGCGCAGCTTCTCCATCTCGTCCTGCAGCACGAGCACCTGCTGCACTCCGGCGAGGTTCAGGCCGAGCTCGGTCGTGAGCTGCTGGATCGCGCGCAGGCGCTGCAGGTCGGTCTCCGAGTACAGCCGCGTACCACCGGGCGTCCGGCCCGGACGAACGAGCCCCTTCGACTCGTAGATCCGGAGCGTCTGCGGGTGCATGCCGACGAGCTCGGCGGCGACGCTGATCGTGTAGCGCGGCCGGTCGTCCATCAGCCGAACGCCTTCTCCCTCGGATCCTCGCGAGACACTTCCTGCAGCTTCTCGATCGCTTCCTTCTCCGCCTTCGACAGCTTCTTCGGCACGGTCAGGTGGACGCGGGCGATGACGTCGCCCTTGCCGGAGCCCTTCAGTCGCGGGGCACCGCGGCCGCGGATGCGGAGGAGCTTGCCATCCTCGGTGCCGGACGGGACCTTGAGCGAGACCGCGCCCTGCGGCGTCGGCACCTCCACGGTCGCGCCCAGCGCAGCCTCGGCGAACGTGACCGGGACGTCGATCTCGAGATCCGCCTCGCCCCGACGCCGGTAGAGCTTCGACGGCTCTACGCGCGTGACGACGTAGAGGTCGCCGGCCGGGCCGCCGCCGAAGCCCGCCTCGCCCTTGCCACGCAGCTTGATGCGGGTGCCGTCCTTGACGCCGGCCGGGATCTTCACCTTGAACCGACGGGTCCGCCGCTCGCGGCCGGAGCCGCGGCAGTTCGAGCACGGCTCCTCGATGATCGTCCCGTTGCCGCGGCAGCGAGGGCACGGCGACGAGAGCGCAAACAGGCCCTGCGACTCGGCGACGACGCCGCGGCCGCCGCACTGCGGGCAGACGACCGGCGCTGTTCCCGGCCTCGCGCCGGAACCGCTGCAGACGTGGCAGCTCGACTCGAGGCTCACCGGCAGCGTCGTCTCGACGCCCTTCAGCGAGTCCTCGAACGAGAGCGAGACCTCGACCTCGGCGTCCGCGCCGCGTTGACCGCGCTGCTGCTGCCGGCCTCCGCGCGCCCGCCCGCCGCCGAACAGCCCTCCGAGCAGGTCGCTGAGGTCGCCGAACTCGCCGAAGTCGAAGGTGACGCCCTGGCCGCCCGGGCCGAAGCGAACGCGGCCGTCCGGCGACCCGTGCTCGTCGTACGCCTTGCGCTTCTCCGGATCCGAGAGGACGTCGTACGCCGCCTGCAGCTCCTTGAACCGTTCCTCGGCCTCCTTGTCGCCCTGGTTCGTGTCGGGGTGGTACTGGCGGGCGAGCTTGCGATACGCCTTCTTGATCTCGTCCGCCGACGCCCCCTTGGGAACGCCCAGGATCTCGTAGAGGTTCCTAGCCGTTCCCGTTGCCATCCGTCTCCTTCGCCGCCGCGATCACGACCCGGGCGGGCCGCAGCACGCGATCGCCCAGGCGGTAGCCCTTCTGGACGACCTCGATCACCGAGCCCTCTTCCGCGTCCGACGGCTGGGAGAGCAGCGACTCGTGGACGTGCGGGTCGAACTTCCCGTCCGTCTCGATCTCCTCGAGGCCCTGCTTGCGCAGCGCCTGCGAGAACGCCTGGTGGATGAGGCGGACGCCGTCCTCGAGCTTGGCCTCCTCGTGCCGCTCGGCGGCGTCGAGCGCCCGCTCGAGGTCGTCGAGCACGGGCAGCAGCTCGGCCACGAGCGACGCGTTGGCACGGGCCGCGAACGACTCCTGGTCGCGCGCGGCCCGCTTGCGGTAGTTGTCGAACTCGGCCTTCAGCCGCTGCAGGCGGTCCAGGTAGTCGTCGCGCTCGGCCGTCACCGCGCCGAGCTCGTCGACCCCCTGAACCTCCTGCTCGGTGTGCTCCTCGGTCATTCCCGCTCCCCGCGCCGGCAGAGCTGCCGCCTCCGCTCTCTGGTGAGCTCCGTCGAGCCTACGCTCACGACTTGCCCTCGTCGACGACCTCGTAGTCCGCGTCCTCGACGACCTCGTCCTCGCCGGGCGCCGCCGTACCGTCACCGGACGGCTGCGAAGCAGCCTGCTCCGCGGTCGCCTTGGCGTAGACGGCCTCCGCCAGCTTGTGCGAGGCCTCGACCAGCGCGTCGGTCTTGGACTTGAGCTCCGAAAGGTCGCTCGAATCGAGCACTCCCTTGAGCTCCATGATCCGGCCCTCGATCGTCGACGCGTCGGCCTCGGAGAGCGTCTCGCGATGCTCCTTCAGGCTCTTCTCGGTCTGGTAGACGAGGTTCTCTGCCTGGTTCCGCGCCTCGGCGAGCTCGCGCAACTGGTGCGCCTCGCCGGCGTGGGCCTCGGCTTCCTTCATCATCCGCTCGACCTCGTCGGAGCTCAGGCCCGAGCCGCCCTCGATGCGGATCTGCTGCTCGTTCCCTGTGCCCAGGTCCTTCGCGGACACGTTGAGGATGCCGTTCGCGTCGATGTCGAACGAGACGTCGATCTGGGGCATGCCCATCGGCGCCGGCGGGATGCCCACCAGCTCGAACTTGCCGAGCGTCTTGTTGTAGGTGGCCATCTCCGACTCGCCCTGCAGGACGTGGACGCCCACGGACGGCTGGTTGTCGGTCGCGGTCGTGAAGGTCTCCGACTTCTTCGTCGGGATCGTCGTGTTCCGCTCGATCAGCTTCGTGAAGATGCCGCCCTTCGTCTCGATGCCGAGCGACAGCGGCGTCACGTCGAGGAGCAGCACGTCCTTGACCTCGCCACGGAGCACGCCGGCCTGGATGGCCGCGCCGACGGCGACGACCTCGTCCGGGTTGACGCCCTTGTGCGGGTCCTTGCCGATCAGCTCCTTGACCTTGTCGACGACGGCCGGCATGCGGGTCATGCCGCCGACGAGCACGACGTGGTCGATCTTCGACGCGTCGAGCCCCGAGTCGGCCAGCACCTGCTTCGTCGGGCCGACGGTCCGCTCGAGGAGCGTGGCGGTCAGCTCGTTCAGCTTCGCGCGGGTGAGCTGCAGGTCGAGGTGCTTCGGCCCCTCCGGCGTGGCGGTGACGAACGGCAGGTTGATCTGCGTGGTCATCGTCGAGGAGAGCTCGATCTTCGCCTTCTCGGCCGCCTCGTACAGGCGCTGGAGCGCCATCCGGTCGGCGGCAAGGTCGATGCCCTGGTCCTTCTTGAACTCGGCGACCATCCAGTCGACGATCGCCTTGTCGAAGTTGTCGCCGCCGAGGTGGTTGTCGCCGGCGGTCGCCTTCACCTCGAACACGCCGTCGCCGAGCTCGAGCACGGACACGTCGAACGTGCCGCCGCCGAGGTCGAAGACGAGGATCGTCTGGTCGGCCTCCTTCTCGAGGCCGTAGGCGAGCGACGCGGCGGTCGGCTCGTTGATGATCCGCAGGACGTTGAGCCCGGCGATCTTGCCGGCGTCCTTCGTCGCCTCGCGCTGCGCGTTGTTGAAGTAGGCGGGGACGGTGATGACCGCGTCGTCGACCGACTCGCCGAGGTACGCCTCCGCGTCGGCCTTCAGCTTCTGCAGGATCATCGCGCTGATCTCCGGCGGCGCGTACTCCTTGCCGTCGGCCTTGACGCGGACGTCGCCGCCAGGTCCCTGCACGACCTCGTAGGGGACGATCTTCATCTCCTCCGAGACCTCGTCGAACTTCCGGCCCATAAAGCGCTTGATCGAGAAGATCGTGTTCTCGGGGTTCGTGACCTGCTGGCGCTTCGCCGGCGCGCCGACGAGCCGCTGCCCGTCCTTCGTGAACGCGACGACGGACGGCGTCGTTCGGCCGCCCTCCGCGTTCGGGATCACGGTCGGCTCGCCGCCCTCGATCACGGCCATGCAGGAGTTGGTCGTGCCGAGGTCGATTCCGATTACTTTTGCCATGTCTGTGTTCCTCCAGTGGTGAGACTCCTGGAAGTATAGAAAATCTAAGCCTGCTCATGTCAAGTTATTCCTGCATAGACTGCGCGGCCGTGGCCGACCCGAGGATCGAGAAGCTGGCCGGTCTGCTCGTCGAGCGCTGCGTCGACGTCCAGCCCGGCTGGCAAGTGCTCGTGATGGGCCATCCCGGGGCGCGGCCGCTGCTCGAAGAGGTCTGCAGGCAGGTCGGCCGGCGCGGCGCGTACGCCCTCCTCCGGCTCCGTCTCGAGAGCCCGCCCACGCGTTCCTGGATGCTCGAGGCCGACGAGGATCTCGTCGGGCGGTTCACGGACATCGAGGCGCACGACTACGACCACATGGACACGTACGTCGTCATCGAGGCGCCCGAGAACACGCGCGGCGGCTCCGACGTCCCGGCGGCGAAGGTCGCGTTGCGGAACAAGGCGACGCGCCCGCACATGAAGGAGATCTTCGCGGGGACGAAGCCGTGGGTCGGCCTCGACTTCCCGACGCCGGGGCTGGCGCAGGACGCCGGGATGACGCTGCGGCAGTTCGAGGACTTCTACTGGGGCGCGATGCTCGTCGACTGGGAGGCGCTCGCGGAACGCATGGGCGTGATC
>Ga0070741_10014291_pt1 | contig 13764 bp, 10 predicted proteins | sample Coa_R1_4_FD_66440 | JGI IMG/M metagenome (GOLD analysis project Ga0070741, IMG submission 66440) | Surface soil microbial communities from Centralia Pennsylvania, which are recovering from an underground coalmine fire - Coalmine... | ecosystem: Environmental > Terrestrial > Soil > Unclassified ... | reverse complement strand
CGTCAACGTGGTCGTCGACGACGACAAGTCGACGGCCAGCGGCTCCCTCGACTCGGGCAAGGACCTGGTCGAGAACAAGAGCGCCTTCTCGGTCATCGAGGCTCCCCTCGAGGACGGCGCGCTCGACTACTTCCAGGCGCAGGGTGTGCCGGACGTGGGCTGGTCCACCGCCGACGTGGGCGCCAAGCACAGCAACTTCTTCAGCATCACCGGCGCCTCCCTGCCCGGCACGGGCAACAGCGCGCAGGCGCAGTTCATGAAGGACCAGGGCGCCACCAACGCGGCCGCGCTGGCCGTGGCCGACCCCCAGGCGATCCTGGGCGGCCATCTCTTCGAGGCCGCGGCGTCGCAGGTCGGCCTCAAGGTCGGCTACACGCGCTTCAACATCCCCTTCGTCCCCGGTGACTTCACCGCCGACGCGCAGGCCATGCTCAGCGCCCACGTGGACGCCGCCAGCCTGTCGATCACCAACAACGTGGCCATCGCCCTCTACAAGGCGGCCAAGCAGGCGGGCGTCGACTTCAAGGCCTACGTCTTCCCGACGTTCTACGACCCCGCCGCCGAGGCGCAGGTGGCCAACGACGTGGCCGGCACCTTCACCGCGCTGAACGCCGCGCCCTTCGAGCTGAAGCAGTCGGAGAGCGTGAAGTTCCAGAACGCGATCCAGAAGTACGTGCCCAGCGGCAAGGCCAACCTGATCGCCTTCGACGGCTGGCTGTCCGCCGACTTCACCGCCGAGATCCTGCAGTCGCTCGGCGGCTGCCCGACCCGCTCGGCCTTCATCGACGCCATGCAGAAGAAGAGCTACGACGGGCACGGCGCGCTGGGCTACTCGGTGCAGTACCACCAGCCGGTCCTCTGCAGCTGGTTCGCCAAGCTCACCACCAGCGGCTACCAGCCCGTGGGCAGCAAGCCCGTGTGCGGCCAGAAGGTGACCGCGAGCAGCTAGCCGGCTCGCCCCTCCGAACAGCGAGAAGCCGCCGTCACCCGTGCAGGGTGGCGGCGGCTTCTTTGCGTCGAGCGCTGAGCCTAGGCGGGGACCGCCGCGCTGCTGCCCAGGTAGGCGCGACGCACGTCGGCGCTGTTGAGCACCTCGCGCGGCGCACCGACGCCGATGATGTGCCCGAAGTCGAGCACGTAGAGCAGCGAGCTGGCGGCGAGCACGAAGTCGAGGTCGTGCTCGACCAGCAGCACCGAGAAGCCGTAGCGCTGGCGCGCCTGCTGCAGCACCTTGTTGAACGCCTGGGTCTCGGCGGTGTCGAGACCGGCGGAGGGCTCGTCGAGGAGCAGCAGCCGCGGCTGGCAGAGCAGCGCCTGGGCCACCTCGACGAGGCGCCGCGTGCCCAGCGGGATCTCGTTGGGCAGCCGCCGGGCGCAGTCGTCGAGCCCCAGGGTGTGCATCACCTCGTCGACGGTCTGGTTCTCGTCGGAGGAGCGCGGCCCGTAGCCGAGGCCGAGGATGTCGGTGAGGATGTGATGGTTGCGATGCACCAGCCGGTGCGCCAGCACCAGGTGATCGCGCACCGTCACCTCACCGAAGAGCCCCGCATGCTGGAAGGTGCGGGCGACGCCGCGCGCGGCGAACTTCTGCGGGTTGCCACCGGTGAGGTCCGCACCGCCGACGGCGACGCGTCCCGCCGAGGGGCGGGTGAGGCCGGACATGACGCCGAGGAGGGTCGTCTTGCCGGCGCCGTTGGGCCCGACCAGGCCGACGATGGCGCTCGGCGGGATGCTGATGTCGACGTCGATGAGGGCGCGCACGCCGCCGAAGGAGACGCTGATGCCGGACGCCTGGGCGACGACCTCGGCGGCGTCCTGCGACGCGGTGTCGGGAACGGGGACGGTGGCCGTCATGCCGCCGGCGCCTCGGTCACGCCATCGGGCACCGACGGCGCCCGATGCCTGAGGCCCGACAGCTTGCGCTTGACCCACTTGTACTGCTGCACGTGCATCGCCACCACGCCGTCAGGATGCCGGGCGACGGCGATGGCGCCGAGGCCGAACAGCGCGGTGGGCAGCGTCTGGAAGGTCTGGCTGAGATGGTCGGAGATGATCTGCGGGAACACGGCGAAGGTGAGCCCCGCCACCAGCGCCGCCGCGATGGAGCGCAACCCGAGAGTGGCGACCACCGCGAACCAGACCAGGCCGATGGTGGTGGCGAAGTTCTCCGGCAGGGCGCGGAACTGGTACATGGCCAGCATGCAGCCGCCGACGCCGGCGATGAACGCGGCCAGGCCGAAGGCGAAGATCTTCAACCGCCAGGGCCGGATGCCCAGCGTGGTGGCGCGCACCGGGTCGCTGCGCATGGCGGCAAGCTCCAGGCCCGTGCTCGACCGTTTCAGGTTCCAGACCACCAGCGCGAGCACGCAGAACACGCCCAGCAGCAGGAAGTAGAAGGTGTTCTTGCCGCTGAAGTCGATGGGCCCGAGCTTCGGCGGAGTCACCGAGACGCCGATGGAGAAGTTGTCGAAGCGGCCGATGGTGTAGACCATGTTCTCCAGCAGCAGGCCCATGCCCAGCGTGGTGAGCGCCACGTACAGGTCGCCGAGGCGCACCGAGATCACCGCCACGAGGACGCCGAGCACGGCCGCGCAGCCGCCGGCGAGGATCACCGAGGGCAGCATCGGCCAGCCGAACGCGGTGGCGAACTGGCCCACGGCGATGGCGCCGACCCCGGCCAGCGCGGACTGGCCCAGCGAGATCACGCCGGCCTGGCCGCTGATGACGGTGAAGGAGAGGAAGATCGTCGCCGTGGCCAGGCCTTCGGAGAAGAGGCCGAGCCAGAAGCTGTTCATGTAGAGCGGCACCGCCACGGCGAGGATCACGCCCCAGACCGCGATCGGCGTCAGCGAGCGCAGGAAGGAGCGCTGCCGTCGCACCGTGGTGGTGGTGATGTCCTCCTTCTCGGCGTCGGGGTTGACCCCCATCGCGGCGGCGCGGCTGCCCACCGTCTCGCGCGCCGAGCCCCAGAAGAACAGGAAGATCACCAGCAGGATGAAGGGCATGCTGGGCACGATGCCCTTGAGCGCCACGCTGTCGGCGGGCACGAACTTGGTGACGATCTGCTGGATCACGCCGACGACGAGACCACCGACGAAGGCCAGCGGCAGGTTCTCCATGCGGGCCAGCACCACGGCGGCGAAGGACGCGACCAGCAGGACGTTGAAGGAGTCGACGTCGAGGGTGACCAGTGGGGTGAGCAGCACGCCGGCCAGGCCGGCGAGGGTTGCGCCCAGCGCCCAGGCGCCCATGGACACGCGCTGCGGGTCGGTGCCGACAAGCCGGCTCACCGTCGGCGAGTCGACGACGGCGCGGATGAGCAGGCCGAAGGTGGTGAACCGCATCATCGCGCCCAGCGCCAGGGCGACCACGCCGGCGAAGCCGAGCACGAAGACCTGGTCGAGGTTCAGGGTGACGCCGAAGACGTGGTACACGGGCGGGTTGGCGCCGGCCAGGCCGAGGGTGTTGAGGGTCGGGTCGTAGCCGAAGATCAGCTCGGCGATGGCGGGGATGGCGACGAAGAGACCGATGGTCGCCACCAGGCGCACGATCTGCGACGAGTTGGTGAGATGGCGGAAGAGGAAGCCCCAGAGGAAGACGCCGAAGGCGGGGGCGAAGACGAAGATGGTGAGGATCGCCGACAGCCAGCTGTTCCAGTGCCAGACCTGGGCGAACTGGTAGTACATCCGCGCGATCAGGAAGGCGATGGCGCCGTGGCCGAAGTTGAACACGCGCGAGGACTTGTAGGTGAGCACCAGCCCGGTCGCGGCGATGGCGTAGATCGAGCCCAGCACAAGTCCCGAGATGATGTACGCGGACATCGACAGTCTCCCCCGGTCAGGCCGTCTGCAGGTTGACGCCGGCGGGGAGCCCGTCTGGCGCGGACGCGGTGGCGCCGGCTTCCTCGGCGCGACCGAGATACGACTTGAGGATGTCGTCGCGGACCTCGCTGGGCGGCCCGTGCAGCTCCACCCGGCCGTGGCTCAGCAGGCAGGCGTCGTCGCCGAAGTCGAGGGCGCGCTCGACGAACTGCTCGATGAGCAGCAGCGAGAGGCCGGAGGCGCGGAGCGCGCTGAGCGCCTCGTAGACGCGGTCGACGAGCTGCGGGGCGAGGCCGAGCGAGGGCTCGTCGACCACCAGCACCCTGGCCTCGCCGGCCATCACCCTTGCCAGGGCGAGCATCTGCTGCTCACCACCGGAGAGGGTGCCGGCGATCTGCCGCCGGCGTGAGCCGAGCACGGGGAACAGGGTCAGCACCTTGTCGAGCGAGGCCTCGCGGCGGTTGCGCGCCACGCCGTTGCGCAGCGCCATGCGCAGGTTGTCCATCACCGAGAGGCCGCGGAAGATGCCGCGATCCTCGGGGACCAGGGAGATGCCCCGGCGCGCAAGCTTGTGCGCGGCCATCCCGGTGACGTCCTCGCCGCAGAAGAGGACCGATCCCTCGGTCGGCTTGACCAGGCCGGTGATGGCCCGGGCCAGGCTGCTCTTGCCGGCCCCGTTGGGCCCCAGCACCACCACCGCCTTGCCCGCCGGGAGCTCGAAGGACACGCGGGTCACCGCGGGCGCCGCGCCGTAGGCGACGGAGAGGCCGCGGACCTCGAGGAGCGTGTCTGTCTGGCCGCCCTGAGGGCGGCGATCGTCAGCGGCGTTGCGCTGCATACGGTCTCCTGCGCGCGGCGTCCGGTGCTGCACCCCGGCGGACCTGATGCCGGTCAGGGGTCCGACCGAGAGGGTATGCAGATTCTGCTTACTATGATCAGCAAAGGCAACCCCTCAGCGAGAATTCGTGGCATGGCCCTGACCCACGGCGCGGCACCGCCCGTCCCGGCGCGCGCCCAGCGTCCCTGGGGCGCGCAGCTCGGCGTGCTGTGGGCCGGCCAGTCGCTCACCGTGATGGGCTCGTCGTTCGTCATGCCCTTCCTGCCCATCATGGTGGCGAACACCGGTGTCAGCGGCAGCGCCGTCGCGCTCTGGACCGGCGCGCTGACCACCCTGACCCAGACCGGCATGGCCATCTTCTCCCCCATCTGGGGCCGCATCGCCGACCACACCGGGCGCAAGCCGATGATGGTCCGCGCCATCTTCGGTGCCGGCATCACCACCGTCGGCATCGCGCTGGCGCCCAACGTGTACGTGATGGTGGTGCTCTTCTTCGCGCGCGGCGCGCTGGCGGGCATCGTCTCCGCGGGCGCCGCCCTGGTCACCACCATGGCCCCGGCGGAGCGCGTGGCGCACAGCCTGGGGGTCCTGCAGTCGTCGCTCTACATCGGCAGCACCGCGGGACCGGCGATCGGGGCGGTGCTGATCCCGCTGGCGGGGCTGCGCAGCTCCTTCCTCATCGCCGGCGCCCTGCAGCTGGTGGCCAGCCTGATGGTGGCGCGCTACGTCGAGGAGCGCTTCGTGCGCGAGGATGCGGCGGCCCGGCGCGGCCGCGCCCGCGGGCGCAGGGGGTTGCGCGACGCCGGCGTCGCCGGCACCGTCGGGGTGCTGCTGATGATGGGGCTGCTGGCCCAGGCGGTCGCCTCGGGCTTCGGCGCCACCATGCCGCTGCGGGTGCGCTCGCTCGCCTCGCCGCAGCACCTCGCGGTGGCCGTCGGGGTCATCGCCGCCCTGCAGGCGTCGGGGGCCGCGGTCTCGGCGCTGATGATCGGGCGCATGGGTCGGCGAGCGGGATACCGGAAGGTGCTGGTGGCCAGCAGCGTGTGGGCGATGCTCATCTGCACCGCGCTGGTGCTGACCCCGTCGCTGGTGCTCATCGGCCTGCTCGCCTCGCTGATCGGCCTCGCCCTGGGAGCGTTCGTGCCCGCGGTCAACACCCTGCTCGGCCGCGTGTCACCTCCGGCGATGCGCGCCGAGGTCTTCGGCTACGCGGGGACGGCCTTCGCCCTGGGCGGCCTGGTGGCGCCCATCACCTGCACCTCGCTGATCGCCGGGACGGGCAGCACCGCCGCGCCCTTCGCCCTGCTGGCGGGACTGGAGCTGCTGGCGGCGGTGTGGGCGGCGCGCTCCCTGCAGCGCCTCGCGACGGTGAGAGGGTGAGAGGATGAGTGAGACAGTTTCTGCCTGGAGTGGCCCGAAGTCGCCGTTCACCGGCGCGCCGCCGCGGCGCCCGGGGCAGCTCCGCCGCACGCTCAGCATGGACATGCTGCGCCCCGACGGCCTGGAGGGCGACCTGGTGCTGCGCGGCCTGGGTCGCGACGTCCTCACCGGCGCCGGCGGCGAGCCCGTGCTGCTGAGCAGCGCTGAACTGCACGTCACCGCAACCTCGGATCGGACCGTGTTCCGGGCGACCTCGACGCCGCAGCTCACCGGCCTCGGCGAGCTCGAGGGCGCGCGACTCGGCCCGGGCTTCCGCGCCCTCGCCGCGCGGGCGCTGGGCGAGGAGCAGGAGGGCACGCTGCTGGCGCAGCTGGTCGACGACCTGCCGGTGACGGCGCTGATCTCCGGCTTCGCCCACGGGCGCAAACAGCTCCTCGCCGGTGTGCCGCGGCCGCGCGCCTCGCTGCTGCGCATCGGCACGTGCGCCGCATGGGCGCCGGGGAGCGCCCCGGCGCGCCGCGCGGTGGCCGGCGAGCGCGCGCTCTATCCCGACGTCGTCAGCGCCGCGCCGCCGGAGGCCGGTCCCGACCCCGACGCCTGGCACCCCATGCCGCCGCTGCCGCCGCTGGCCATGCGCCGCCGCCGCCGCATCGACGTGATGCCGGGGACGCCGGCGATCGTCGACGCCTACTTCCGCGACGTCGTCGTCGAGCCCGACGGCAGCGAGGCCGTGCTGCACGAGTACACCGTGCGGTGCGAGGTCGACCAGGAGAGTGGCGTGGTGTCGGCGATGCAGGCGACTCCCTACGTCCTGCCCTACGCCGACTGCCTCGGCGCGGTGCCGTCACCCGCGCTGCTCGACGGCGTGACCCTGGCGGAGCTGCGCGCCACCGCCCGCCAGCGCCTCGACGGCGTGGTCGGCTGCACGCATCTCATGGACGCGGTGCGCTCCATGGCGGACGTCGCCCACCTGCTGCGCTACTGAGAGGCCAGCGCCGCCTCCAGCGCCTCGCGCTCCTCGGCGCTCAGCTCCCAGTCCCCCGCCTGCGCGTTGGCGCGCACCTGCTCCGGTGAGGTCGCCCCGGCGATCACCGAGCCGACGGCGGGACGCGAGGCGAGCCCCGCGATGGCGACCTCCAGCATGCTGTGGCCGCACGCCCCTGCGAACGCCTCCAGCCGCTCCACCACGGTGAAGGCGTGGTCGGTGAGCATGCTGCCGGCGAGCTGGGAGCCCGCCAGGCGCGTTCCCGGCGCTGGCTCCTCGCCGCGACGGTACTTGCCGGTGAGCACGCCCGCGGCCAGGGGGAACCAGGGCAGGATGCCGACGCCGCAGCGCAGCGCGGCCGGCACCAGCTCGCGCTCGACGTCGCGCTCCAGCAGGTTGTAGCGGTTCTGGGCGCTGATGAAGCGGGCGCGATGCGCGCTGCGCGCGCTCCACTCGGCGTCGACGGTGCGCCAGGCCTCGAAGTTCGAGGCGCCGATGTAGCGCACCTTGCCCTCGCGCACCAGCTCGTCGAGCGCGTCGAGCGTCTCGTCGAGGGGCGTGATGCGGTCGGGCGCGTGGTACTGGTAGAGGTCGATCCAGTCGGTCTGCAGCCGGCGCAGCGAGGCCTCGACGCAGCGGCGGATGTAGCGCCGCGAGCCGCGCGCCCGGGTGCCGTCGCCCATGTCCATGCCGAACTTGGTGGCCACCACCGCGCGGTCGCGACGGCCGCGCAGCGCGAGCCCGAGCGACTCCTCCGAGCCGCCGCGGCCGCCGTACACGTCGGCGGTGTCGAACAGCGTGATGCCTGCGTCGAGCGCGGCGACGACGGTCGCCTCGACGGCGGCGTCGTCCATCCTGGTGCGGAACTGGTTGCAACCGAGGCCCACCACCGAGACGGTGAGCCCGCTGTCTCCGAGCTGGCGATATCGCATCGTGCGATTCTAGGTGAGTCGCTGCTTGACCACCTTGCCGAGCGCGTTGCGCGGCAGCGCGGCGACGAAGCGCACCTGGCGCGGCACCTTGTACGGCGCCAGCCGCTCACGTGCGTGAACCAGCAGCGCGTCCGCGTCGAGGTCCGGGTCGCGCTTCACCACGAAGGCGGTGACCACCTCGCCCCACTCCTCAGAGGGCAGGCCCACCACCGCGGCCTCCGCCACCAGGGGATGCGCCATCAGCGCGTCCTCGACCTCGCGCGGGTACACGTTGTAGCCGCCGGTGATGATCAGCTCGCGGGTGCGTCCGACGATGCGCAGGTAGCCCTTCTCGTCGTGCTCGCCGACGTCGCCCGTCGAGAACCAGCCATCCTTGTCCAGAACTGCGGCGGTGGCCTCGGGGTTGCGCCAGTAGCCGGCGAAGACGTTGGGCCCGCGCACCCGGATCTCGCCGCGGTCGCCGCCGGCGAGCTGCACCTCGACGCCCGGCAGCGGCAGCCCCACCGTGCCCGGGCGGCGCTCGCCATCGTACGGGTTGGAGGTGTTCATCAGCGTCTCGGTGAGGCCGTAGCGCTCCAGCACCCGCTGGCCCGAGAGCTCCTCGATGCGCGCGAACAGCGACGGTGCCAGCGCCGCCGACCCCGACACGCAGAGGCGCAGCCGGGCCAGCTCGGCCGCCCGCGGCTCGGCGGCGAGCCGCGCGTACATGGTGGGCACGCCGAAGAACAGCGTGGCCTCGTGCTCGCGCGCGGCGTCGAGGACGGCGGCGGCGTCGAAGCGCGGCAGCAGCACCGCCGAGGCGCCCGCCAGCAGGGTGCCGTTGAGGCCGACGGCGAGACCGTGGGCGTGGAACAGGGGCAGGGCCAGCACCAGCCGGTCGGCGTCCGTCCACCGCCAGGCGTGGCCCACGGCCGCCGCGCTGGCCAGCAGGTTGCCGTGGCGGAGCAGCGCGCCCTTGGGAGTTCCTGTCGTTCCTGACGTATACATGAGGAGGGCCGGGTCGTCAGGTCCCAGGTCGTCGAGCGGGGGACCGCCGCCGCCCGCCTCCGCCGGCAGCGCCGCCGTGTCGAGCACAGCGCGCAGCGACGGCGCCGCGCGCGAGATCCAGGTGCCGCGCTGCGCGTCGTCGACCACCGCGGCCGCGGGGTCGGAGTCGCGCGCCACGTGGGCCGCCTCGCCCTCGCTGCAGGCGGGGTTGAGGAGCACCACGATCGCTCCCATGCGCAGCGCTCCGAGGTAGGCGTCGACGAAGCGCGACGGCGTCGCCGAGCAGAGCACGACCCGGTCGCCGCGGTCCACCCCCCGTGCCGCCAGCGCCGCCGCCGCGGCCGCCGACGCGCGCTCCAGGCCGGCCGCGGTGCGCCACCCGTGGCCGGGCACGTGCAGCAGGCGCGCGTCCGGATGCGCGGAGCGGCGGGCGGACATGGCCCGGGGGAGGCTGCCCCCCGCCAGCAGGTCGAGGTCGCTCACGGCCGCTGATCATCGGCCATCGCCGCGCCGATGTGACGGGGCCGAGACGGCCGGCAAATCGCACCCGCCAGCCGCGTCACAAGAAGGCTCCGAAGGCCCAACCGCCTCACGCGCGCGGGCACGATGGCAGCCTCTTGAACGTCATGACCCAGCCCCGGCGGCGGGAGGCGCAGCCCCTGCGGCCGCTCCGGGTGCGGCTCCCCGAGGACCGGCTGGCGCGCGTCCGTGTCGTCTTCCTCGCCTTCAGCGAGGTGAGCGCGCTGCTGCTCCTCCTCTACGTCTCCCTGCTCGGCCGCGGCCTGGTGCCGTCGCTGGTGGCCGGCACCGCCCTGGCGGCGCTGGCCGGGAAGTGGGCGTGGGACTACCGCCGGCCGCAGCGCCATCTCGCCTGGGACCTCGCCGAGGTCGCCCTGCTCATGCTCACCGCCGTCGCCGCCGGCGTGCCCATGGTGGTGCTGCTGCTCCTCTACGCCCGCGTCTCGGCGATCGCCGTCGACAGCACGACGCTGCGCGCCGCCGTGGTCGGCACCGCCTGCGCCCTCGCCTTCGTCGCCACCAGCCTGCTCGCCTCCGGCAGCCACACCGCCGGGGCGGTCGCCGAGGACGCCTTCCTCGCCACGGGCTTCCCGCTCGCCGCCACGGTGATGCGGATGCTGGGCGGCATCCTCGCCCGGCTGGCCCGCAGCACCGAGCGCGACCGTGCCCTGCGCATCGCCTTCTCCCGCGTCGCCGGCGCCGCCGACGGGCCCGAGCTGGCGGCGCGCACCGCCGAGGCGCTGCGCAGCGTCCTGCCGGAGCGCGCGGCCAGCGTGCGGGTGCTGCTGCGCGACGAGCCCGGCTGGCCCCACCTGGGCATCCTGCCAACGGCGCGGCGCTTCGCCCTCGACGGCGGCGAGCTGCTCGACCTCGAGCCACGCGAGTCGCTCGCGTTCTGGCCGGACGCTCCGGCCCAGTATCCGGTGCTGCTGGCCACCGGGCTGGTCGCCGCGGGACGCCTGGAGGGTCTCGCCCTCATCGCCGCTCCGCCGCTGCGCCACGACGACCGCGCCATCGTGCGCAGCGTCGTCGAGCACGCCGCGCTGGCGCTGGGCACCATCACCCTGGGCCACGAGCTGCACCGCCGCCGCGCCGAGCAGCGCATCGCCGCATTGACCCGCCACACCAAGGACGTGATCGCGGTGCTCGACCGCGAGGGGCGCGTGCAGCAGGCGACAGCCGCCTGCCAGGAGGTGATCGGCGTCGACGGCGCGGAGCTGCAGGGCTCGGCCCTCGTCGACCACGTCCATCCCGACGACGCGGCGGCCTTCCTCGCCGCGGTCACCCCCGCGCTGGGCGGCGCGGCCGACGTCCCGGCTGTGGAGTGCCGCGTCGGCGCCGAGCGCGGCGGCTGGCGCCACGTCGAGGTGGTGGGCAGCAACCTGCTCGGCGTCCCCGGCGTCGACGGCGTGGTGCTGACCGTCCGCGACGTCACCGAGCGCCGCCGCATGGAGGAGGGCCTGCGCGCCAGCGAGGCGACCTTCCGCCGCCTCTTCGAGGACAACCCGCAGCCGATGTGGGTGCACGACGAGGCGACGCAGCGCTTCGTCGCCGTCAACGACGCCACCCTGCGCCACTACGGCTACACGCGCGAGCAGTTCCTGGCCATGACCGTCGCCGACGTCGAGGTCCGCGAGCGCCATCACCGCCGCGCCGGCGGCGACGTCATCGAGGTCGACGCCGTGCGCCACGTCGTCCCCTTCGACGGCCGGCCCGCGGTGCTGACCATGGCGCGCGACGTCACCGAGGAGCGCGCCCTGCAGGAGCAGCTCCGCCACCAGGCATTCCACGACGCGCTCACGGGACTGCCCAACCGCGTGGTGCTCACCGAGCGCGCGGCCCATGCGCTGCAGCGCACCCGCGGTCGCAGCGCCAAGCGGCCGGTGGTGATGATCCTCGACCTCGACGGGTTCAAGTCGGTCAACGACGCGGTGGGACACTCGGGCGGCGACGAGGTGATCGCCGTCGTCGCCGACCGCATCGCCGCGGCGCTGCGTCCCGGCGACACCGCGGCGCGCATGGGTGGCGACGAGTTCGCCGTCCTCCTCGAGGACGTCGCCGACGTCGACGAGGCGGTCGCCGTGGCGCACCGTCTCGTCCAGGCCATCGAGGCGCCCCACCGCACCCAGGGACGCACCGTCTCGCTGAGCGCCTGCGTCGGCATCGCACCGTGCGGCGGCGACCGCACCACGGTGCGCGACCTCCTCGGTGACGCCGACCTGGCCATGTACGTCGCCAAGGGTCGCGGTCGGGGCGCGGTGCAGGTGTTCACCGCCGACCTGCGCTCCGCCCACGACGACCGCCTGCGCATGCAGGAGCACCTCTCCCAGGCGCTGCGCCGCGGCCAGCTGCACGTCGTCTACCAGCCGCAGGTCGACGTCGCCGGCAAGCGCGTCATCGGCGCCGAGGCCCTGGTGCGCTGGACCCATCCCGAGCACGGTGTGGTGCCGCCCGACGTCTTCATCCCCATGGCCGAGCAGCTCGGCCTCATCGGCGAGATCGACCGCTACGTCCTGGAGACCGCCTGCGCCGACCTGGCGCGGTGGCGGGAGCAGGGCTTCGCCGCGCTGCGCGTGGCGGTGAACATCTCCGGCTACGACCTCGACAGCGAGTCGCTGGTCGACGACGTGCGCCGCACCCTGCTGCTGCACATGCTCGACCCCTGGCAGCTCGAGCTGGAGCTGACCGAGAGCATGGCCGTGCAGCAGCCGGAGACCGCGGTGCAGCGGCTGGAGATGCTGCGCGGCACCGGCGTGCGCATCGCCATCGACGACTTCGGCACCGGCTACTCGATGTTCAGCCGGCTTCGCGCCCTGCCCATCGACCGCCTCAAGATCGACCGCTCCTTCGTCCGCGACCTCGACTGGGACGACGACGCCGCCGCCATCGTGCAGTCGACGGTGACCATGGGCCACGCCCTGGGGCTGACGCTCATCGCCGAGGGTGTCGAGTCCGAGGAGGTGATGGAGCGCCTCCTCGACCTGGGCTGCGACAGCGCCCAGGGCTTCCACATCTGCACCCCGCTGCGCGCGCCCGAGTTCGAGACATGGCTGGCAACAACGACGTGGCGCGTGCCCGCCGCCGAGGCGGGGATGGTGGGCTGAGCCTAGGCCTCGACGACGGGGAGGTCGACGTCGACCGTCTGGCCCGCCCCCAGGTCGACCTCGCGCTCGATGCGGATGCCACCGGGCACGAAGCCCAGCAGCCGCCAGCGCCCGGGCACGGGATAGAAGAGGAAGCGGCCCGACTCGTCGGTGCGCACCTCGGCGGTGAAGTCTCCGGAGGGGCCGATGAGCTGGACGTAGGCGCCCTCCACGGGTGCGCCGCGGCGCACCACGCGACCGTGCAGCCTCATGCGGGCGCCTCCCGCTCGATGGGGACCCCCACCAGCGAGCCGTACTCCGTCCACGACCCGTCGTAGTTCTTGACGCCGGGCAGGCCGAGCAGCTCGTGCAGCACCACCCAGGTGTGCGCCGAGCGCTCGCCGATGCGGCAGTAGGCGATCACCGGCTGGTCAGGCTGCAGCCCGGCCTGGCCGAGGTAGATCTCGCGCAGCTCCTCGGGCGACCTGAAGGTGCCGTCCTCGCGCGCCGCCCGCGACCAGGGGACGTTGCGCGCGCCGGGAACGTGCCCGTTGCGCTGCGCCTGCTCCTGGGGGAGGTGCGCCGGGGCGGCGAGCACGCCGCTGTACTCCTCGGGCGAGCGCACGTCGATCATCGCCACCTTGCCGATGCCGGCCACCACCTCGTCGCGGTAGGCGCGGATCGCCGTGTTGGCCGGCTTCGGCGTGTAGGTGGCCACCGCCGGCGAGGGCACGTCGGCGGTCAGGTCACGCCCTTCCAGCTCCCACTTCTTGCGCCCGCCGTCCATCAGGCGCACCGCCTCGTGGCCGTAGTACTTGAAGTACCAGTAGGCGTAGGCGGCGAACCAGTTGTTGTTGCCACCGTAGAGGATCACCTCGTCGTTCTCGGTGATGCCGCGCTCGCCGAGGAGGCGGGCGAACTGCTCGGGCTCGACCACGTCGCGGGAGTGACGGCTCTGCAGGTCCTCGCGCCAGTTGAGCGCGACGGCGCCGGGGATGTGGCCCTTCTCGTAGGCGCTGGTGTCCTCGTCCACCTCGACGACGTGCAGCTGCGGGTCGCCGAGGCGGCGGGCCACCTCGTCAGTGGAGACGAGGATCCCGGACGGGCTGTCGACCGTCGTCATGAAGCCCTTCCTCACGGTGCGGTTGGGGACGATCCCCGCTCTCGACACTAGCAGTCGCGACCCCCGCCTGCAAATCACGCCACGGTGACGGAGCGC
>Ga0070741_10014290_pt1 | contig 13764 bp, 10 predicted proteins | sample Coa_R1_4_FD_66440 | JGI IMG/M metagenome (GOLD analysis project Ga0070741, IMG submission 66440) | Surface soil microbial communities from Centralia Pennsylvania, which are recovering from an underground coalmine fire - Coalmine... | ecosystem: Environmental > Terrestrial > Soil > Unclassified ... | reverse complement strand
AACACGCCGTGGTTCTTCAATGGCGTTCGCACACAGATTTTTGTCAGCGACAAGTTGAAGATTGAACCCTGGTTCATCAATGGATGGCAGTCCTATGGAAAGTTCAACACGAGGCCGGGCCTCGGAGGCCAGCTTCTGTGGCGTCCCACGGGCTGGTTCTCGCTGGTCTCCAACAACTACGGCCTGGGTACCGATACCCTCGGCATTCCAAACCGCTCCCGTTATCACACCGACAACAGCATTCAAGTGAAGTATTACGATCGTCCCTCGGAAACGCTAGATAAGATGGCGTTCTCGCTGACTGGAGATGCAGGCTGCGAAGATGGCGGCGGCGTCGCCTGCTTTGGCAATGGTGTGCGCACGGTGAACGGTAAGTCCCTTGTCTCACCGAAGCAGAGCTTCCTGGGATTTATGGCGTACAACCGCTTCTGGTTTGATAAAGATCGCTTCGGTGTGACGGTTGGCGGCGGGAAGATGAATAATCCCGGACGCTATCTGACGCTGCTTCCGCCCATCAATGGAGCGACGGCATTTTCCGGGACGCCATACTTTACCGAGAGTCCGGGCGATCCATTCAAGGCATGGGACGCCTCGGGTACCTTCGACTATATGCCGAGCCAGTACATCACCTTTCGCTGGGAATATGACTATCGCGCGGCCAACGTTCCTTATTTTTCGGGAAGAGGCGGCATCACCCCTCCGGGAGGGAATACCGGTCTGCCAGCCTCGCTGGTTCCCGGTTGGACTCCGGATTTGCGAAAGGACGAGAGCCGCCTGAACATGGCGTTGATGGTGAAGTTCTAGCGGCGATACATCTGGCGGTTGTTATGTTCAAAGAGGGATCCCTTGCGTGGTCCCTCTTAATTTTTGCAGCTTGATTCCTTCGCTTATCGTTTCGTAACCCGGGGCATCCTCTGGCGCTTTGCGCTTTCACATTTCCTCAACATTCTGCTACTCTGCGCTTTCCGTTCTGGGGAGGAAAAACAATAAGATGCAAACGAAAAATCGTTTGTTTGTAGTAGCCACCATCCTGCTGTGTTTCGCGTTCTCGTTGTCGGCTGCGGATAAGAAAAAAGATACGAAGGCAGACGAAAGTGCAGCACCCTCTTATGATCAGCCGCAGCCTGCCGTAGAAAATCTAGACCTCAATATGTATCAGAAGATCCGCCAGGAGGGCCTGGAGCATTCCCACATCATGGAATATGCCTCGGCGCTGGCCGACGGAATCGGGCCGCGTCTGACCGGTTCGCCGAATTTGAAGAAAGCCAACGAATGGACGCGCGACCAGTTCAGTGCGATGGGTTGCACGAACGCGCACCTCGAGGATTGGGGCGAGTTCGGCATGGGATGGCGGCAGCTGAATACCTGGGTGCGTATGTCTGCGCCGGACACGGCCGTCTTCATCGCCCAGGCCCTTCCCTGGTCTCCCGCTAGCAATGGCGCTAGAAGCGGCCAGGCGATTTGGGTCGATGCTAAGGACGAGAAAGACCTCGAGAAGTACAAAGGCAAGCTGGCGGGCAAGATCGTTTTCTTCGGCGAAATGCGCGAGGTCAAACCGGTGGACAAGCCGCTATTTGAGCGGCGTGACGACGCCAACCTGAAAAGCCAGGAAGAGTTTCCGGTGCACGTGGGCGAGCATCAGGATTTCTTCGCCACATTCATCAAGCGCCTGGAATTTCGCGAGAAGGCGGGCAAATTCTTCGCCGACGAACACGCGGCAGGAATCGTGGTTCCGAGCCGCGATGGCCGTAATAACGGCGGATCGGGCGGAACGATATTCGATGATGGTGGATCAGGCATGGGCTGGTTCACCTATCAGCGCCAGCATGCCGAGCAGCTGCCGATCGTCGTGATGGCCATTGAAAACTACGGACGCGTCTACCGCTTACTCAAAGCAAATGTCCCGGTCACGGTTGAGATGGATGTTGAGACAGAATTCACCGGAGATCACGAGCACGGTTTTGACACCCTTGCCGAGATCCCGGGCACCGATCCGAAGTTGAAAGATGAAGTCGTGATGGTTGGAGGCCACCTCGATTCCTGGGCTTCGGGAACCGGTGCGACCGACAATGGCGCCGGAACCGTCGTCGCGATGGAAGTAATGCGCATCCTCAACGCTTTGAAAGTGCAGCCTCGGCGCACCATCCGGGTCGGCTTGTGGACCGGCGAAGAGCAAGGCGAGTTCGGCTCCTACGGATACGTCAAACAGCACTTCGGCTATGTGCCCCTTTCCGAAGCTCCCGACCAGGTGAAGCTCCCTGATTTCCTTCGCAAGCCCGCCGGGCCTCCGGTGATCAAACCGGATCAAGCGAAAATTTCCGGATACTTCAACGTCGATAACGGAAGCGGCAAGATTCGTGGCGTGTACCTGCAGCAGAATGCCGCCATCGCTTCGGTCTTTCGCCAGTGGATCGCGCCCCTCGCGGATCTCGGCGTTACGTCCATCACCATGCGCGATACCGGCGGCACCGATCACGAGGCGTTCGATTCTGTCGGCATCCCCGGATTCCAGTTCATCCAGGACATGCTCGACTACGGATCGCGGACGCATCACTCCAACATGGACGTCTACGAACGGCTGCAGCCCGATGATCTTGCCCAGGCCGCAACCGTCGAAGCCATCTTTGTCTATAACACTGCGATGCGCGATCAAATGCTGCCGCGTAAGCCCCTGCCGCATCCGGAGTTGAACGAGCAGAAAAATGCTCCGCTGAAGAACGTGATGCCGGGCGCTGAAAAAGCCGCGGAAGAGCAGGAAAAAAAGCCAGGACTGTAATCCTGGCACCGGAGTCTCGCCGGCTGATCGGAGGGCATGTCGCCCTCCGCGTCACGGCTTTTCAACTTGTTAAGCGTGGGTCCACAGATCATTCCATCCGGGACGCTTCTTGTTTGCGAAACGGTTCTGGAGTAGCCTCGTCAAAAGTGCAACTTCGCTGGGAGTCCCGCAATGTCAGCTTTTCGTTTGACCATCAACGATCGTCCGCATGATGTCGACGTTTCCCCCGATACGCCCCTGCTGTGGGTTCTGCGCGATTCGCTCAATATGACCGGTACCAAGTACGGCTGTGGCATGGGGCTGTGCGGCGCTTGTACCGTGCATCTCGACGGCGAGGCCGTGCGTTCGTGCCAGACCGCGATCTCGTCCGTCGGATCGAAGAAGGTCACAACTATCGAAGGATTATCGGCCGACAACTCGCATCCCGTGCAGCGCGCCTGGATCGCGGAGCAGGTGCCGCAATGTGGCTACTGCCAACCGGGACAGATCATGTCGGCCGCCGCACTCCTCTCGAAGACCCCGAAACCGAGCGACCAGCAGATCGACGAGGCAATGATGGGCAATCTCTGCCGCTGCGGAATGTATGGACGAATTCGCAAAGCCATTCTCCGCGCCGCCGGGGAAGGAGCATAGCCATGACATTCAGCCGAAGAAAATTCATTGCGGGATCGGCCGTCGCGGGAGCGGGAATCCTGATCGGCGTGCGCTTTTCAGGATCCGTGCTCGCCGGGCAGGAATCTGACAAGGCGCAGGAGAAGAAAGCTCCGAATCCGTTCGAGGCTTACGTGCATGTGAAGCCCGACGGGAAAATTTCGCTCATCGTCGCAAAATCGGAGATGGGACAGGGCATCAAGACGGGCCTGGCGATGATCCTCGCGGAAGAGGCGCAGGTCGATTTCAACTCGGTGACTGTCGAGCAAGCCGATACTCGCCCTGACCTCTACGCGCACATGGGCACCGGCGGCAGCGGCAGCACCATGGAGAATTTCATGCCGCTGCGGCGCGCCGGAGCCACAGTCCGCGATTTAATGATCACTGCGGCTGCTCAGAAATGGAATGCGCAAAAAAAAGATTGTGAGGCAAAAAAGGGAACGGTAATTCACGCAGCATCTGGCCGAAGTGCCTCTTACGGCGAACTCGTCGAAGCGGCCATGAAATTACCGGTTCCCGATCAGCAAAAAGTTGAGCTCAAGGATGAAGACGATTTCGAAATCATCGGGCATGCCACTCCTCGAGTCGATATTCCTGCGAAGGTCAACGGCAGCGCAGGTTTCGGTCTTGACGTGCGCGTTCCCGACATGCTCTTCGCGGTGATTGCCCGCTGTCCGACGTTCGGAGGAAAAACCGCCAATTTCGATAAAGGAAGGGCGAAATCTGTTCCCGGCGTGAAAGACGTCTTCGAAGTCCCGGCGCTCGGAGCCGACAAGTTCACCGCGGGCGGCGTAGTCGTAGTCGCGGACTCAACTTGGGCTGCGATGAACGGACGCGAAGCGCTCAGCGTGAGTTGGGATCGCGGACCGTCGGCATCGGAGACGAGTGATGCTATGTACGCCGCATTACGCGAGGCTGCGCACAAGTCCGGAAAACGAGTTCGGAACGACGGCGACGTAGACCAAGTTCTGTCGAACGGCGCCAAGAAGATCGACATAGTTTACGAGCTTCCACTGCTGGCGCACGCCACCATGGAACCGATGAATATCACCGTGCATGCGCGCGGAAGCGAGGCCGAAGTCTGGGCTCCCACTCAGTCTCCCGATTGGGTGCAGGGAACAGTCGCGCAAGTTCTCGGCCTCAAGCCCGAGAAAGTTGCTGTGCATACCACCTACATGGGCGGAGGATTCGGGCGCCGTTATATGGCCGATTTCCCCGCGGAGGCGGCGCAGATTGCGCAGCAGGTCGGCCGTCCCGTGCAACTCGTGTGGTCCCGCGAAGATGATATGACCCACGACTTCTACCGTCCGGCGACCTGTCATCGCATGCAGGGCGCGGTAGATTCGCATGGCCGTCCGCTGGCTTGGTTTCACACCATGGCATCGACCGCGATCAAGGGTTATTGGGATCCGAAAGCCGATGCTGCCGAAGACGAATCCGGCGGCGCGAAGCAAATGCCCTATGCAATCCCGAATGTTCGCCTGGAATTCAATCCCGTTGCGAGTGCTGTGCCGCGAGCGTGGTGGCGCTCGGTGGAAAATTCGTTTAACGGATTCGTCGTCGAGAGCTTCATTGATGAACTCGCTGTTGCAGCCTCCAGAGATCCTTATGAGTTCCGGCGCGGACTGCTGGTTGCGCCGGCGAACTGGAAGGCGAAGAGTGATGACGATGTGAATCCCGCGCGGCTCCGTCGAGTTTTGGAGTTGGCTGCCCTGAAGGGCGGATGGGGTACGCCTCTGCCAAAAGGCCGCGGGCGCGGTATCGCGGCATTCTGCTCTTTCGGAAGTTATTTCGCCGAAGTGGCTGAGGTTACCGTCACCGGCAATAATTTCAAGATCGATCGTATCATCGCGGCCGTCGATTGTGGCCAGATTATAAATCCGGAGTCTGTGCGATCGCAGACTGAGGGCGCAATCATCTATGGCCTCAGCGCCGCGTTAAAGAATGAAATCACAATCAAGCAGGGAGCTGTGGAGCAGACGAACTTCGACGCCTACGATCCCGTCCGCATCAATGAGGCTCCGCCGATCGAAGTGCATTTGATCAAGAGCAAAGAAGACCCGGGCGGAATGGGAGAGCCCGCGCTGCCCCCAGCCGCACCCGCAGTCGCGAATGCGATCTACGCCGCATGCGGTCAGAGGCTCAGGAAGATGCCATTCCAGCTCAAGTCGGCGGGACGCGTTCAGGGGATGTACTTTCTCGCCGCCGCAAGAAAAGCCTCTTCTTCACCAGAAAAGTGAACGCCGCCGAGAACTCGGCGGCGTTAGAACGTATCGGTGAATCTAGCGCGAAGCTTCTTCCAGCTGTCCCTTTTCGAGCTTTTCCTGGCATTCGATGCAATGCCGCGTCCACGGCACAGCTTCGAGCCGCTTTGCATTGATCTCTTTGCCGCAGCTGATGCACTCGCCAAAGCTGCCTTCGCGGATGCGTGCCAGTGCGCCGTCCACCATCATCAGCAGCTGGCGGTCATTGCTGCTCTGGCTGAATAAAAATTCTTTGGTGTACGAGCTGGCGGCGCGATCGGCAATGTCAGCCGCGGCTGTGTCTTCATCCGCGCTCCGGCCGTCGGCCTGGTTACGGGTCACAGTGCGGCGCAGCTCCTGCTGCCGCGTTTCCAGACGTTTCTTAAAAGCTTCGAGTTTCTTCTTATCCATGATGACTAGGACCAAAATTGCTTATCAAAGTTTTAGGACGCCCCCACAAGAGGCGTCCTTGGTCATTAGGGCCAAACGCTCATGATACGACCGTAATTTAAGATGCGTCAACCGCCGGAAGGGTTCACCTTTCGCCGGGTATTCGCAGGTTGCAGCAGCAATCAAGAATTCTAGCGGGGTAGTGGATCCCTCATGCTCGCCAGCGCATAACCCATGACAGCCATCGCTGCAGCGTTTTCGCGGAGTTCGTTGGGAACAATCTTGTCGAGCGTGTCGGCCGCCGTGTGGTGGTAGTTGAAGTAGATGCGCCCATCTTGCATCAGCCCCAGCGTGGGCACCCCGGCTTCTGACATTCCGGCGATATCGGCTCCCGGCGCATAAGCGCTCGGTTGCAGCACATTCGAACCAAAACTCTGCAGGATGTTCAACACGGGGCGCAGTAGTTCGGCAGCATTTCCACTGATGCGCGATTCAAATCCCAACGGATGTGATGCTCCGCTGTCGCTTTCGATCGCAGCGATATGATGCGGAAATTCGTTCAGGTGATCTTTGGTATAAGTCTTGCTCCCTGCGCCGCCATTTTCTTCGTCCATCCACGCGATCACGCGCAGGGTGCGCTTCGGATGCAGCCCGAGCTTTTGCAGGACTTCGGCAGCCTCCATAGCCACAACAACACCGGCGCCATCGTCAATCGCGCCGGTGCCCAAGTCCCACGAATCGAGATGCCCGGATACCACGACGACCTCCTCGGGATGCTCGCTGCCTTTAAGATCTCCGATCACGTTGTAGCTGACAGCGTCTGGAAGTTTCTGCGGCGTCAGCGTCAGGTGCATCCGGACCCGGCCCTCTTTGTAAAGGCGGGCGATCAGGTCGGCGTCCTCCGCCGCGAGCGCTCCGGCAGGAATGCCGGCGGGCGCGCTATAGCCGGTGTGGGGCAGTCGGTAATCGGCGTTCCCCACGGAGCGGACCAGCGATGCGACCGCACCTAGGTCGGCAGCAGCTTTCGCTCCAGCCCCGCGATAACGCACCGCTTCGCCATAGGCTGCGAACGCTAGACCCGCAGCGGCTTTTTGCTTGTCAAAGATTTCGTTGAACAGGACGATCTTGCCCGCAATCTTCTCGCGTCCGAGCGCCTTCAGTTCGTCGAAGGTGTTCACCACCACCACCTCTGCACTCAGACCCTCGACCGGAGTGGATGTACTGCCTCCGAGTGCGGTAAGAACAATTTTCTGCGTCGTGCCGGAAACCTGTCCGGGATATTCAATGAGTTCGGCCGTCTCGGCTCCTCGCACCCAGTGCGGCACTCTGACTTCTTCCAACTGCACCTCGAGGCCAAGCTTGCGGAGTTCTCCTGCGACGTATTCGACGGCTCCGCTTGCCTGCGCGGAACCGCTGATTCGCGGGCCGATGTTATCGGTGAGGTGCTCGACCTGCTGGTATGCATAGTCATCCGCGAGCGCGGCCAGCTTGATCGATTCGAGTTCGTTCAGCAGCTGTGCGGGAAAGTTCTCCTGCTGCGCCGGCGTCATTTGCGGCGCGCCAAACAGCGGCGGCCGAGCGGGTGTCGCTTGCTGGGCGTGCAGGGAAACGGAACAGACAAGTGTCAACAGAACAGCGGCGCGGAGTTGAGTCATGGTCGGAGAACAAGTGTAACTTACGATAAAGAAATTCCCCATGCCTGCTCCGCAAACGCTGTACAAATCAACCCGGCCGGCAGAAAGCTGCGCTATTTCTCCGGATGGAGCGGCTGCCACAGTTCGATTTTATTGCCGTCGGGATCGTAGATCCAGGCAAAGCGGCCGTAGCTTTCGTCCTGACGCTTGGGATCGATGCGGACGCCTTCTTTTTCAAGGCGGTCCAGCAGTGCATCGAGATCGTCAACAATGTAGTTCACCATGAATGAGGCTGAGCCGGACTCGAAGTACTTGGTGTTGGCGGGAAAAACGCTCCAGATTGTCATCTGCTCATTTTCAGGATTGTCTTTTTCGCGCCACGGGAGCATGACACCATAGCCGTTATCCGTAAACCCGAGATTCTTTGCGTACCACTCCTTCATTTCCTTCTGATTGGCCGACTTAAAAAAGATTCCACCAATCCCAATGATACGGCCCTGCTGGCTCATACCTGTCTTCCTTTCGTGATTGTTCGGCGGCAATGCCGCTCATTCTCAAAAACTGATTTTGCCCTGTTCACACTGCTTAATTTCAGTAGAGCGGACTTAGCCTGCCACGGTAGCCGCTGGCTTCTTCCTCAGTATCCCCGCCGAGAGCAGCGTGATCGCCAGAAACACCGGGAAAACTTCCAGGAAAGTCATCCCCACGTTATAGAAGGGGTTGTGATAATTCCGGGCAAACTGCTCTGCCTGACGCGTCGTCTCGTCGATTTTCTCCTGGCTCTCTCTCGATGCCTTGGCGTGAGCCACCATCTGTGTCGCGTATTTCTCGGCAAAGTCCGGCATGAACCTGTAATAAAGAACCTCCCACGTCCCCACGTAAAAGCAGCACGAGAGAAGAGAAATAAGAATGCCGACCGTGAACGCCCGTCCGAACGTGACTCGGCCGCCGGAGACATTCTCCCGGTAAGAACGAATCCCGAAGAATACCAACAGCCCGGCCAGCACCATCGTCGTGTAGCCGATGATCAGACCCTTGTCTTCATTCACCTTATGAAGGAAGGGAACGGTCGCGATCATCATCACGGCCAGGATCAGGCCCGAAATAATCCCGAATGTCAGCACCGTCTTTTTCATAAAACTCGGTCTCCTGAAGCAAATGGAATTCTTACCCCCCAATCCTCCCTTCGGGACCGCGGAATTGTCGTCATACCTTCGGGTGATTTTGTTGAAAAACGCGAAAAGCTGACTTTCGGGCGACGATTCATGGGATCAAACGGGCTTCTTTTCCAAGTTGTACCGCCTGTGTCCGACGTTTCGCCCCAAGCTTGTCGAACAGCCGGCTGGAATGTGTCTTCACCGTGTTCTCGCTGACAAACAGCCGTTCTGCAATCTCCCGGTTGCTGAGGCCCGCCGCAATCAGTCCCAGGATCTCCAATTCTCGTGGCGTGATGCCAAGTGCGCCCTGCCGCTGCCCATCCACAGTGAAAGGCTCCGCGGGTTCCCGAACAATCTGCACCTTATTGCGGGTAAGCGTGAGCCCCAGCCAGATTCCCAGCGCCGCAAACACCGCCGCAATAAGCCCCGCATAAATCTCCACCGAATGCTCAACCACAAGAAACCGGTATTCGGTGAACTTGAGGACCGTAATAAGAAAGCCGCCGGCAAGTCCGAAAAGCAGGATTTCCGTCAGTGCACGGCGCGAGTTCCGTACCGGTTTGGCATTGGAAGCCATTCGAGCCGCCATGATAACGGAATCCCCACGCATCTTGTCATTCCGGCACACCACCAACCGACGATGAGGCTAAGTTTGCGGGCGGACGCAGCCAATAAAAATGGCCCCTTTCGGGGCCACGTTCAAGAGGCGAAATTGGTGGGCAATGTCAGGAAAGGCGAAGCTTGGCGCCGTTCCGCCAGCCAGAACGGCTTATCTGGAAGTATCGCTCTACATTGAGCGTGAGGGTCATAGCTAGGAGTTTGCGGCCTCTTAGTACATGGGAATAAAGCATTTGCTGCGCCAAATCCGCCGGAGGCTGTGCGTCAGATCACATGGATCCCTAACTCATTGTAAATGCGATGCATAAACAACGCGGATCGCAATTCCTAAACTGCCCCGCATTCCGCCCCATAAAACGGAAGTGCAGAACAATGCATATTCCGTGCACGACCATGCCAAAAGAGAAACGGCCCACGGATGAACCATGGGCCGTCTTCATATCCCCGGAGATCAGTTAGCTGTTGCCGGCCACTGTGCGGAGCTTGCCGGGCAGGAAGTGATACGGAGGCCAGGGTCCGCTCACCGAAACTTCGCAGTTCTTCAACTGCTTGGCAGCCGTCGAATAGCGGTTTTGGTACTTTTCCACGCTCTTGGTATCGATCAGGTGGGCGATGTCGATCAGCATGCCCTCTGGGGCAACCTTCTTGCAGCTGACCTCTTCCTCGAGCGGATTGAACAGCTTGTGGACCTGAACGGAAAGAGCGCGTGCCTTCGTCTGGCGTTCTCGCTCTCGCGACGCCTTGACGCGCAGTTTAGAGAGATAATCGCCCCCCACCGTGTCGGGAAGCTCGATGTCGATCATGGCCTCGCGAAGCGATCCGTCACGAACCACCAGTTTGATGTGCATTTCGGATTTGCCGCGCAGCCTTGCCACGCTCTGCCCGAACGCGCGCCGGTTGACGCGGACAGCCTGGCGGAGTGCGTCGTCGCTGTCGAATATTGTCCCAAACTTAAACGGCAGGACCGTGGAGTTGCGGAAGCAGTTACTAACTACCCGTGCATGTTCAATGGCCACCTTTTGATCCAGTTGGCCGGTTGCGTGGTCGTATTCGCTCACAATTACAGCAAATTCACCACTGGGATAGCTTAGAACCGCGGCGCCATTAACTCCTTGTACACCTTCCAGGAGAAAAGGACGGCGAGTGCGAGTTCCATTTGGGAGGGTTTGATGCTCGGTAAGACAATACGCGTACCACGCCATGTTGAACTCTCCGAACCGGGATGAGGCGGACGAATCCGCTTCTTGCGTCGAGTTTTGTTCGCCAAAGTTGTAAAGCGATATTGGAAGTGAGAACCGGGCGGTACAGGGCTGCTCTTCATCTGGAAAACGCCTTACTGTCGCGCTTCCTAAATGCATATTACTTTGGGCACCGTGGAAAATGCAACTTTTTCTTTGCGATTCGCATCGGGAACCTTCGTTTTCCACTGCTTTGAAGTAGTTGGTCGGAGATTCCCGCGCCATACGAAACCGCGCTCCTTCCTTCAATTTCAGCTATGATCCGTCCCATGCACTTGGCGGCCGGAACCAAACTCGGCCCTTATGAAATCGTCGCCCCAATTAAGGCGGGTGGCATGGGCGAGGTTTATCGCGCCCGGGATTCGCGCCTCGAGCGCGAGGTCGCCGTCAAAATCCTGCCCGCCGTCTTCTGCCGCGATCAGGATCGACTCCGCCGGTTTGAGCAGGAAGCAAGGGCTGCCGGCGCTTTGAATCATCCCAACATCCTCGCCATCTACGACATCGGGACTCACGACAATGGCCCCTATCTCGTCACTGAATTGCTGCATGGGGCGTCGCTGCGCGATCGTCTTCATGCCGGCGCGCTCTCTCCCCGCAAGGCTGCCGATTGCGCCATGCAGGTTGGACGAGGCCTGGCGGCCGCGCATGAGAAGGGAATCATTCACCGCGACCTGAAGCCCGACAATATCTTCATCTGCAACGACGGCAGGGTGAAGGTTCTTGATTTCGGCCTGGCGAAACTGACGGCTCCCGAGTCCGGCGACGACACCATCACCCACGTAGAGCTTGATCGAACTGGCTCTGGTGTTGTGCTTGGCACCGCCGGATACATGTCCCCTGAGCAGGTCCGCGGAGAAAAAGTTGATGCGCGATCCGACATCTTCAGCCTGGGCGCTGTTTTGTACGAGGTCCTGACAGGTAAGCGGGCTTTTGATGGACCGAGCGCGGCCGACCGCGCCAGCGCGATCCTCAAGGATGATCCCTCCGACCTGCGATCCTCAGGACGAGAGATTCCGATGGCACTCGATCGCATAGTCCGCCGGTGTCTCGAGAAGAATCCTCGCGAACGTTTCCAATCCGCGGAAGACCTCGCCTTTCATCTGGAAATACTTTCATGGGACGACAGCCACGCAATTCATCCAATGGGATCAGCGACTGCGAGTTGGATTGGCTGGGCTATCGCCGCAGTGGTGATGCTTGCGGCAGCCACTAGCATCGGCTGGTGGTATCGGGGCAGAATTGCCACGCGTCGTCAGCCGATCCGGTTTGTGCGCCTCACCGATTTGGCCGGAATGGAAGAAAGTCCGGCGTTGTCGCCGGATGGTAAGTCGGTCGCATTCGTCAGCGATATGACCGGCACGCGTCAGATTTTCATTCGCTTGCTGGCGGGCGGGCCGCCGCTACAGATTACGCATGACGCCGGAAAACATCTGGAGCCAAGATGGTCTCCCGACTCGGCGTCCATCGTGTACTACACGCCTCCTTCGCAAGGCTCCACGAAAGGGGCTATTTGGGAAGTGTCGGCGCTCGGCGGCCCACCTCGTCTCCTTACCTCCGCCATGAGCAGCGCCGAGATCAGTCACGACGGTAAGCAGTTATTGTTTTTTCGTCTGGCGGATGAAAAAATGCAACTGGTCGCCTCCGACCGCAGCGGCAATGATCCCCGAGTCCTGACCGAGCGGAGCATTGGCCCGCGCTTTACCAATCCACGCTGGTCTCCCGATGACAGCCAGATCGCTTACATCGAAGGTCCGGAAAATTTCAGCGACGATTTATATCTCATGCCGGCCCGCGGCGGAGTTCCACGCCGGATCACCTTTGACAACATTTTGATCGGCGGACTGGCTTGGCTGCCCGATGGTTCCCGCATCGTTTACAGTTCCGCTCGCGGCAGCACGCTGCTCTATCTTCCGACGATGCATCTGTGGATGGTTTCCGCGAACGGCGGCCAGCCCGAACAACTCACTTTTGGTGATTCCGCGGACGAAAGTCCCGATATCGATCAGGCCGGACACCTCGTCGCCAGCCGCAAGCATACCCATTTCGACATCTGGAAGTTTCCCGTCGATGGGTCTGCGGCCGACAATGTCCGCCACGCCGTTCGCATTACGCAACAGACCGGCCAGGTGCAAACGCCAACCTTGAACCCCGATGACACCATGATGGCGTATCTTTCTGACAACGGGGGCCACGGCAATCTCTGGATGATGAATCTGAAGACTTCGGAAGCTCACCAGATCACCTACGAAAAGTCTTCGGACCGTGTGATGGGCGTTCCGATCTGGTCTCCGGACGGAACTCTGATCACCTTCAACACCACCATGCCGGGCGAGAGAATCCACTCGGTGTATTCCGTCATTCATCCTGATGGCAGTGGCGCGCGCGTCGCTTTTCAGGAGGGGGGCTGGGCTGCTTGGTCCTTCGACAGTAAGTGGCTCTATTATGCAGATGCCTTCCTGCAAAACACTGCCAGCGGCTTTCGGCTGCTCAAAGTACCGGTGGAGGGGGGGCCGCCGACAGTAGTGCGTTCCGACAATGCCCGCGCACCCGCCGTTTCACCGGACGAATCGACCCTCTATTACATTGTGCCTCTGCGGAACTCAAACGGGTTGGCCGACTACGAACTGCGTGCCGCGCGTCCGGAGAGTGGGCCTTCTTCGCTGCTTGCCCGTATAGCAGGCGATCGCATTCCCCTCTGGCAGGCCATCCAGGGAGTCATTTCGAAAGACGGCAAGTGGCTCGCGCTTCCGTTGGAAGACGACCTTGGAACTGATCTGTTTATCGTGCCCACCGCCGGTGGATCCATGAAGCGCGTGACCGATTTCGCTCCGAAGCGAACTGCGATTGCCCGCCGGGTTTCCTGGTCCTCTGATGGGAAATGGATCTTCGCCGCGGTCGGAGAGGGCGACTCCGATATCGTCGAGATTGACGGCCTCGTCCCCTGAATCTCAGGCGTGATCTCCCCCAGAAACCACTGTTTCCAGCGGCTTCATTTCAGTCCTCCACTCTGCCCGCTACAGAAATTGGTCGAGCACGCGAAGCTATTGAGTTGAACCC
>Ga0070741_10014288_pt1 | contig 13765 bp, 11 predicted proteins | sample Coa_R1_4_FD_66440 | JGI IMG/M metagenome (GOLD analysis project Ga0070741, IMG submission 66440) | Surface soil microbial communities from Centralia Pennsylvania, which are recovering from an underground coalmine fire - Coalmine... | ecosystem: Environmental > Terrestrial > Soil > Unclassified ... | reverse complement strand
AACCCGGGCAGGATCATGATGTACACCGCCGGGTGCGAGTAGAACCAGAACATGTGCTGGAAGAGCACGGGATCGCCGCCAAGCTGCGGATTAAAGATCCCAATATGAAACCCACGCTCCACCGCGACGAGAAGGAGCGTGATCGCCAGCACCGGGGTCGCCAGCACCATCACCACGCTGACCGCGTATTGCGACCAGACGAACAGAGGCAGACGGAACCACGTCATGCCCGGCGCGCGCATGCGGTGCGTAGTGACGATGAAGTTCAGGCCAGTAAAGATTGAGGCAAAGCCCGCGATCATGATGCCCAGCGCCGCGGCTATCACGTGCGTGTTCAGGTACTGCGTGCTGAGCGGAGTATAGAAAGTCCAACCGGTATCGACGCCGCCGCTGATAATCGCGGAAAAGGTGAAGCAGGCGCCGATGATGAAGATGTACCAGCTCGCCAGGTTGATCTTCGGGAAAGCGAGATCGCGCGCACCGATCATCATCGGCAATACGAAATTGCCAATCGTTGCCGGAATCGACGGCACCAGGAAAAAGAACACCATGACGATGCCGTGCATACTGAACAGCTTGTTGTAAGTGTCGGATTGGAACAGGTCACCGGCGGGCGTGAGCAATTCGAGACGCATGAGAATCGCCATGGTTCCTCCGAAGAGGAAGAACAGCGAAATGGAGACCAGATACAGGAGCGCAATGCGCTTATGGTCTTTGGTCAGAAACCATGACTTGATGCCGAAGCTGGAATTTAGATATGTATCGGCCGGCATCTCCAGCGCTGCCGGTGCTACGGTTGCGGTACTCATTGCTGCTCCCTTTGGGGCGCCGCACCCTTGCCTGCGGCATTGGGCTTCGCCGGAGCGTTCTGGCGTCCGGGCACGACCGCTCCGCGCGGCGCGGGTTCCGTCGGATTCGGCTCAACAGCCGGTTCCGTGGGAGGCACAGCGCTGGTGCGCGGCATTGGAATCGTGTTGGTTCCCGGTTTGGTAACGTCGATACCCTTCTGAATCTTGTCGAGGTTTACCGGCGGCTCCTGCTGCGAGTTGGTTTGTAGCTGTAGTAATTGTCCGTTATAAGTAAGCGACTTTATGTACTCGATGAGCTGAATCATCTCATCTTCGTTCAGCTGCCCCTGGAACGTGGGCATGATGTTCTGGAATCCGTAAACGATCTTCGCGCTGGGATTCAGCACCGACTCGCGAATGTAGGCTTCATCAACGGAAACCGCGCCGCCGTCGGAGAGGCGCGCAAGATGTCCATAGATGTTGTAGAGGTTCGGACCGCGCGCGTTGTCGGCGCCGGTGTGGCACGTCGGACATCCCATCGACGCAAAGACCTTCTGCCCTTCAGTTGCCAGCGAGCCGAACGCTCCCGATCCGCGCAGCCATTGCTGGTAATCGTCGTAGGGCATGGCGGTGACTTCGCCGACCATCTGCGAGTGGTTGGTGCCGCAATATTGATTGCAGAATAGATGATACGTGCCTGGCTTGGTCGCCTGGAACCAGACTTGCGTGTAACGCCCGGGAAGGACGTCCATTTGCGTCCGGAAAACCGGCACAAAGAAGTCGTGGATTACGTCCTGCGAAATCAGCGTCATGCGCACCGGATAGCCAACGGGCACGTGCAGGTTGTTGATCTCGCGCTGTCCACCGGGATGCTCGAACTTCCACATCCATTGTTTGCCCACCCCGTAGATGGTCATCGCCGATTTAGGCGGACGGCGCTGCTGGAAGAAGAGCACCGCTCCCCAGGCAAAAATGATCATGGCGATTCCCAGAGGCACGAGCGTCCAGAAGATTTCCAGCGGAATGGAGCCGTGAATCTGTACCGGAACCGGGTGCTTGTCTTTGCGATATTTGACGGCGAAGACGCAGATCAGCAGCGCGACCAGCGTAGTAAAGAAGATGGTCACGGCGAGGATGAAGAAGTAGAGCAGATCTACCCGCGTCGACAGAGTCGATGCCGATTCCGGGAATAACGGAAAGTAGCGAGGCAGCATGAGCTAGGCGGCCCTTCCTGAGTCGAGTTTCCCGGCGCGCATGTCGCGTCTGACCATAATGAAGATGAATCCTCCGAGCAACAGCACGGTCGCGATGCCGGAGAGCCGCACGATGCGCATCACGATCGCGCCGTAGTGGCCAGTCGCCGGATCGTAGTGATAGCAATAGAGAACCAGGGCGTCGACCACGGTACCGATATGGTTCTGCGAAGCCTGAATCAGCCCCAGGCGCAGGTCTTTGGGGGAGTACTCAATTCCGTAGTAGTACTGCGACAGCTTGCCCTCGGGCGTGACGACTTGAATCCCGCTGGCGTGCGCGTACTGCTTGATGCGCGGATCGTAAACGTAGCGAAAGCCGACGGCGGCCGCGAGCTTCTCGATCTGGTCTTGCTGGCCGGTGAGGAAGTGCCAGCCCTGCGCCGCGGTCGGCGAGTGCCGGTTATAGCGGCGGAGATAAACCTCCTTGATTTTGGAAGCATCAGCGGGCGTCTCGGTCGGGTTGATGCTGACGGTAACGATGTCGTAGTCCTTGCCCATGTCGAAGCTGACGATGCTGAGTGCGCTGGTCATGCCATTCAGTACCTGGCCGCAGAGCATGGGGCAGGTGTAATAGACGAGCGAGAGAATTACTGGACGCTGCTTGCCGAAGTAGTCGCCCAGGCGAACATCTTTGCCCGCCTCATCGCGAAAGTGGAGATCGAGCGGAAGCTGATCGTTCAGATGCTGATCGATTCCCACTTTGGAAAGAATCGAAGGTTGTTGAGTCGAAGTCGCGCCGGCGGATTGCTCCAGTCCGGCGTTCGCGCCTTGGGCGTGCAGGGGGAGGGTGCAGGCAAACATCGCAACGACCAGACCGATGAACGGACCGACGCGCGCCCCAGCGCGGGTTTTGTTTTTCGTTTTAGTCTCGATCTCGACGCGGGGATTTACGGCGAAAGAGTCCCAGCGGGGACCCGGCCGAGGGCGGCCGTCGGTCCTGTCATTTTCGTCCGTCCTGATTTCGCCGAATTTGTACGTCTTGTTCAACAATCGCAATCCTTGTTCCACTACCCCACTACTCACAACCCACATCCCTTCTTAACTTATCGTTCCCGAATCGGCGAGCCGCGCTGCTTCGCGTGCGAGCTGCCTATCGAGGGCCGTACGATTCCTGTGCTCTCCGCCGTCGGAGGCAGAGGCACTCCCGGCTGTGCCTGCATCGCAGGCAATCCCTTCTGCACGACAGCGTTCATCGCTGCCTGAATGGGAATGTTCACCTTGCCGGAGTTCTTGTCGATTACGAAATACTCGTTCAAGTAAACGTCTTCGGCCTCGCGCATAACAGCGAGGTCGCGAACGTCGTCGGTCTGCAGGCGCGGCTGCGGCATACGCGAAACACGAACACGTGACTCCGAGTCTCCCATCTCCATCGACCCTGGTTCGTGCGAACGGTTCTGGCGCGTCCTCAAGTTTGCCGCTGCTGCGTCCACTTGTGTTTCTTCATTACGCACCCAGGGATCGCGCAGATCCTTTTGATCCTGATACTGCACGTAGTTGTTGGCGAAGTGGAAGACCGCCCAGAGCACGGTAAAGATCACCGCGCCGGAGAACATGAGCGTGATGATGAATGCCACCACGCCGGTCACGCTGATGTCGGTGCGCTCGTGACGAATGCGCGGATCATCGAGGTGCCGCTCCACGCCTTGCGGCTGCATCGGCTTAGGCGGTTGCATGTTCATGCTCCAATAGCTCTTCCATCTGCGGATCGTAAGCGACGAGAATCGGCCGCGATTTCAGGCTGCGAATAAAGAAGAATGTCCAGATGCCGCCGATGCCGGCGGTTGCTGCCAGGTACATCCAGTTAAACGTCCACTGCGATTGGCGAGCCTGGAAGTTCGGCTCCACGTGCCAGTAGAGGTCGATCATGCGGATCACGATGAATCCCGCGCACAGCGGCACCATGAACCCCGGCTGTTTCTTCAAGCGCCGCGACAGCAGCAGCGCAAATGGGACCGCGAACTCAAACAGGATGAGGAAGCGCGAGAGGTTCAGCCAGCCACCGTTCATGCGGTTCAGGTAGAAGTTGATCTCCTGCGGCAGGTTTCCCGACCAGGTGATCAGCCACTGCGAGAACGAGAGGTACGCATAGAGCATGGTGAAGGCGAGCATCAGCTTGCCCAGATCATGCAACTCGGTCTTGCGCAGCATCGAGCGCATCGGCTCCTCGCCCGAAAGCAGCAGCACCGTGATGATGCAGATCGAAAGCGATGTGAGCCCCTGCCCGGCGAGGAAGATGAGACCAAAGATGGTCGAGAACCAGGTCGCGTCGAGCGACATGATCCAATCGATCATGGCGAAGCTCATGCTCAGCGAATACACCACGATGCCAAGCCCGCTGACGTTTTCGAGAATGCGCTGCCAGTCGCGCGCCAGAGGATTCTCATCGCGCTGGATCGACCAGCGGCGCAGCGTCGCCGAGAACCACCACCAAATGATGAAGTAGAGCGCCCAGCGGATGATGAAGAATGGCTCGTTCATCATCAGGTGGTGCTTGTGGATGATGATCCGTTGCGCGTCCCACGAAAGCTGCGAGAAACGCGGCTCGGTCCAGGGGAAGAGACGATGCATTCCCACCACGATGGGAATTGAGAGTATCCACATCAGCGGGAACTGCCCGGCGCCGGCTTCGAGCGCGCGGCGGATGATGAGTCCCCACTTTCCCGCCGAGAGATGATTGGTCATCAGCAGCGCCATGCATCCCAGGCTGGCGCCGACCCAGAGGACGATTCCCGCAAGATATGCGCGCAGCGCGTGATCGAGCGCGTCCGGCCCGATGAAGCTGCCGATGATCAGCGCGACGTAGCCGATTCCGCCGACCACCAGCGCGCGCGCCTGGTAGCGGTCGAGCAGCCACGCCGGCGCCATGCGCTCCTGCGGAATTGTTTTCAGGTGAGCTTCCATACTCACTTCTTCGGTGCCCCTTCTTCTTCCTTCGGCGGAGCTTGCTGCTCGGGACGCGACGCGCCTCCGATCTCCTTATTCATGGCCGGAATCGGGTTGGCTCCCGCGGGAGAGATCTCCTCACTGCTTCCCTTTCCGCCTGAAGCCAGCGCCTGGTTCAGCGGCACGCCTTCGACCGTGATCTGCGACGCATCCTGCAGCTTCCCACGCTGATCGGCAGGTACGTCGGCCGTGGTTCCACTTTGGGAGTACTGCAATGCGCGAATGTACGCCGCGATTGCCCAGCGGTCTGCCGGCTCAATCTGCGCCGCATAGTCGGGCATCGCGCCCCAGCCGTGGCTGATCACGTCGAAATAGTGTCCCACCGGCTGCTGCAGATAGCGCTGCTGGTGGAAGTTAGCCGCCTGGCGATATCCGCGCTTCACGATCATGCCGTTGCCGTCGCCCACGCGCGAATGGCAAGGCGAGCAGTAGATGTCATAGCGCTCGCGTCCGCGCTCCATCACCTGCTGCGTGATGGGGAAGGGGAACTGATCGCCTTCCTTGGTGCCGATCTTGCCGGTGTAGAAGTACGTATCGGCGTGGAGATCGCCGCGCGCCACAGTTCCCGAGACGGGCATACGCTCAGAGAGACCATCGCGGAAGAACTCGCTGCTGCGATAGGTAATGTACTTGGGCTGATTGTGCATGTCCTGTCGGCACGCGCCGGTGCCAAGGGCGATGCCCGTCAGGAGTGCCAGTCGCACACCGAGGATCAGCTTCTTCCGCATATCCTTATTCCGCAGGTGGGAGCCGCCGTTCAATTCGGCACCTCCGTAACCACGCGCGGATTGGTCTGCTCCAGGAACTGCCGAGTCTTTGTAAGATCGAACTGCGGATCGGCAGCCTCGATGCATAGAAAGAACTTGTCCTTGCTGGCGAGCGCAAAGTTCGGCGCATTAAAGACCGGGTGATAAGGCATGGGCAGTCCATTCATCGCCAGCATGCCGATGAAAGCAGCTAGAGAGGCCCCCAGCACCGTGCATTCGAACGTCGGGGGAATGAAGGCCGGCCATGAGTGCCACGGCTTGCCACCGGTGTTGATGGGATACGCCAGGACAGAAATCCAGTACGCGAGCGAGTATCCACCGGTGCCGCCCAAAAGCCCGCCAATCAAGACTACCAGCGCGACGCGGTTCTTATGGAAGCCGATCGCTTCCGCCGCCGGTTCAATCGGAAATGGCGAGTACGTATCCATGCGGCGGTACCCGACCTCGTGTGCCTTCTCAGCCGCGTTCACCAAATCGGGAACGGTGTCGTATTCCGCCATGAGTCCGTAGATGCCCTCGCGCATCATTGCAGGTTCTCCTCAAGCAGCGGCTGCAGCCTCGATTGCGGGAGCAAGGCTCGCAGTTCAAAGATGGAAATCATCGGCAACACGCGAATGAACATCAGGAAGGCAAAGGTAAAGAATCCGAGCGTGCCGAGGAAGGTCGCGTAATCCCAACGCGTAGCTTTATAAGTTCCCCACGACGACGGCAGGAAGTCGCGATGCAAGCTGATCACGACAATCACGAAGCGCTCCAGCCACATGCCGATGTTCACAATGATGGAGACGATCCACAGCAGCACCGGTGAACTGCGCACCCTTCGGAACCAAAGCGATTGCGGCAGGACGATGTTGCAAGTAATCAGCATCCAGTAAAACGCGCCCAGCGGACCGGTCGCGCGGTTTTTGAACTGGAACATCTCGAAAACGTCTCCGCTGTACCACGACATGAACGCTTCAAAGAAATACCCGTAGGCGACGATCAATCCGGTGGCGAGCATCACCTTGGCCATGTTCTGAAGGTGGCGCATGGTGATGAAGTCCTTCATGCCATAAGCCGCGCGGATGGGAATCAGCAGCGTGAGCACCATCGCGAATCCGGAGTAGATAGCGCCGGCAACGAAGTACGGTGGGAAGATCGTCGTGTGCCAGCCGGGCAGAACGGCGATGGCAAAATCCCAACTCACCACCGTGTGGACGGAAAGCACCAGCGGCGTGGACAGACCGGCCAAGAGCAAGTATGCAGTTTCGTAACGCGCCCAGTGCCGCGCCGATCCGCGCCAGCCCATGCAGAGGACGCCGTAGATGATTCGCGTCACGCGATGCTTGGCGTTATCGCGCAGGGTAGCAATATCGGGGATGAGTCCGGTAAACCAGAACAGCAGCGAGACAGTGAAGTAGGTCGAGACGGCGAAAACGTCCCAGATGAGCGGGCTGCGGAACTGCGGCCACACGCCCATCGTGAGCGGCAGAGGGAACAACCAGTAAGCCGCCAGCCAAGGACGACCGGTGTGCAGGATCGGGAACATGCCCGCGCACATGACGGCAAACAGCGTCATGGCTTCGGCAGCGCGATTGATCGACGTGCGCCAGCTCTGCTTGAGCAATAACAAAATGGCGGAGATCAGTGTTCCAGCGTGGCCGATACCGATCCACCACACGAAGTTCACGATCGCGAATCCCCAGGCCGAGGGAATCGTGATACCCCAGATGCCAACGCCCTGATAGAAGAGATATCCGGCGGCGACCATCAGAAGCTGCACGATGCCGAAGGTCACCAGGATTCCAAAGATCCAGCCGATGGGCGTATGCGGCGTGAGCACCGTGCGCATCACCTTCTCGGTCACCGAGGTGAAGGTGTGCCCGGGCGCGATGACCGGCGGATCGACCAGGTACGGCCGGCCAGCCGGCGGCAGATCGGTGAGGCCCTTGGTCGCCATTACGACTCCGCTCCAATATAGGTTTTGCCTGGCATGTCAGTACGATCACCGATTTCCATATTGGAATTCACCACATTCGCGATGTAAGACGTTCGCGGTCGCGTGTTGATCTGCGTCAGCACGCCGTAATTACGCGGCTGCGCTTTGATTTTGGCCACGCGGCTGTTGGGATCATTGATATTGCCGAAGACGAGCGCATCGGTCGGGCAGGCTTGTTGGCACGCTGTGACCACTTCGCCATCGCGAATCTTACGCTCCGCTTTGGGATCGCTCTCCTGGAGCCTTGTCTCCTCAACTTCCGCCTGGATACGCGCGGCATTGATGCGTTGCAGGCAATAGGTGCACTTCTCCATTACGCCGCGGCTGCGGACCGTAACGTCGGGATTGCGCAGCGGCTTCAGGCTCGGCGTGGTGTAGTCGGCAAACAGCATGAAATTGAAACGCCGAACTTTATATGGACAGTTGTTGGAGCAATAGCGCGTGCCTACGCACCGGTTATAGACCATCACGTTCAGGCCTTCCGGCGAATGCACGGTCGCGCCCACCGGACATACCGGCTCGCAGGGCGCGTTTTCGCAATGCTGGCAGAACATCGGCTGCATGAAGGCTCGTGGATTGAGCAGATCGCCGGCGTAGTAGGCGTCGATGCGCAGCCACTTCATGTCGCGGCCGATCTTGACTTGCTCTTTTCCCACAACGGGAGAGTTGTTCTCGGCCTGGCATGCGATCACGCACGAATTGCAGCCGACGCAGGAGTTCATGTCGACCGCCATGCCCCACTGGTATCCCTTGGTGTAGTCGTAGCCGGGATAGAGCGAGTCGTTTTCCTCCGGCGCTTCTTCGAACTTGTCGCCGTGGGCGAAGTCAGGATTCTTCTTGTACTCGTCGTGCGAGGCCACGCGGACGATGTCGCGCCGCACGGCTTCAGCGCCCTGCACTGAGCGATCCATCAACTTGGGATCGCCGTGCGGATCGATGAGGGTAAAGTTCTGTACCACTGCAAGCTTGTAGGTGCCGCCGCTGTTCTCGACTTTTTCCGCGGTTGCGATCAGCGGAGCGTTCATGCCGCGAATCTCGTACGCGTTAAATCCGAATCCATTGCCTACGCGACCGGAGAACGAGCGCCCGTAGCCCAGATGCAGCGTAATGCTGTTGTCGGGCATGCCGTAAACCACGAGCACGGGCGCTTCAATGGTGCGGCCATCGACGGTGATGCGGAGGATGTCTTCCTGATTCCAGCCGTGCTTCGCCGCGGTATCGATGCTCATCATCGCGGCGTTGTCCCACTCAAGTCGGATCAGGGGTTTGGGACATTCCTGCAGCCAGGCGTTGTTGTTGTAGCGTCCGTCGTAGATGGTTGGATCGGGACGGAAGACAACTTCCATGGCGTTCTTATCGAGCGTCTTAATCTGAGGCGCTCCCCCACGGGGTGTGAGCGACTTCACCGGCGATGCCGTATTGGGAATGATGCCGTCGTGCAGCCACTTGCGCCAGTTGGTCTCGAAGTCGCCTGCCGCTTTCCCATTTTGCTTCCAATAGGCGCGGACCGCGTCGTAAGGTGTCAGCTCGGGCGTGTCGGTAAAGAGCGCAACGACCTCATGCGCGCTACGCCCACCGTAAAGCGGCGCGATCAGCGGCTGAACAATTGAGGCAGTCCCATCGTAGGAGCGTGCGTCACTCCACATTTCCAGATAATGAGCGCCGTGCAGGTGCCACTGCGACATCCGCGTAGTTTCGTTGCGGTAGTTGCAGAGGTGGACGATCTCCTTGACCTTCGGCATCGCCAGCTCGAAGCCGAGGTCCACAGGCGTGTTGTACGCCGGATTGCCTTCGAGGATCACGAGCAAATCCACCTTGCCGGCGTTCATGTCGGCGAGAAGCTGTTTGAGTCCTCCGAGCTGGTCGGCGGGGACGAGCTCGACGGGATCGGTGTAGACGACCGTCTTGCCGATATTGCCAAGGGCCTGATTGATCTGCGCAGCGAGGATGTGCAGCTCGGGCGGCTGCTGCTCGCCGGGAAGAACGATCGATGCGCCGGAGTTCGCCTTCAGATCTTTCGCGAGTGCGGCAAGGAACTTCTGCTGATCCTGCGTCCACTCCTGCGCAGGAGCGGATATGCCGGGGACACCAATGGCACTCGCCAGCGCGGCGGCGAAAGGCAGAATGTCGGATGCGCGCAGCGGAAGTCGATTATCCGAGAGCGCGCCTGCCGTAGTGTGGAAGCTCTCCACTGCATATAGCCGATTCATCGGCACGTCTTCGGCAAGCTTGCGACGGCTGATGAATGCGCGCGAATACGGGATGAATCCAGGAAACGCCGACGTGTTCAGGAAGTCGGCATCAAGCGACAGCACGACATTCGCCGCTTCGAACTTATAGATCGGTTCGGCGTATTGGCCGAAGAGCGTCTGCGAAGCTGCGCGGGCGGAGTCGCGATTGACCGGATCCCACTGATACCACTTCGCGTTCGGGAACTTCTTCAGCACCGATTGAATCTGGGAAGCCAGCGTCGGCGAGATGACAGTCTCGCTGAGGAAACGCAGGCCCGCACCGCCAGAGGCTGCGGCTTTTACTTTGTATTCCAGGATGGCTTGAGTGAAGTCTCCCCAGTTTCGTTGCTCGCCGCGATAACTGGAATTCTGAGATCGATCGGGGTCGTAGAGGTCAAGGACTGAGGCTTGCGCAAACACGTCGGTGGCGCCATTTGACGCCGGATGCTGCGGATTGCCTTCGATCTTTGTGGGGCGAAATTCGTTGCTCTTCACCAGCAGCGGAACGCCGCCAGTAGGGAAAGGCATCGTGGTCGCAAAGAATTTTGGAATTCCCGGAATGAGATCTTCGGGCTGGCGAATGTAAGGAACGATCGCTTCCGCGGGCTGACGTGTGCAAGCGGAGAGTCCAGCGAGCGCCATCGAAGCGCCGGCGAGCTTGAGAAAATTGCGGCGCGAGAGGCCATCTTCGGCGCGATCGAGTTCGGCAACGCCGGCGGGGAACTCGCTTTCGAGAAGCTCTTCGAAACCGGGTTCGTCGATCAGCTCTTCCAGACTCCGCCAGTACTTCTTGCCCGTCGAAGCAGAGAGCCGCTCGCGTACCTGCTGGAGCGTCAACTTAGTTTTATGCGGCGTTGGCGAGGTCTTGATCTGCACCAACTCGGGGTGATTCTCCATGTGTCTCTAGACCAACTTCTCCCTAAAGAAGCCAACTGCGCCGCCCGCTACCGCAGGCGGTTCTGTCTATCTGTGGCAGGTATCGCAACTTTGAATTTCGTTTGGAGTGCGCACGTGATACTGCGCCACCAGGTATTTGCCCATCGACATCTGATCTTCGAACTTTTTCCAATGCTGCATCGGCTGGCCCGTGGTCTGGTAGTAAGGACCATTCAGGGAACAATTCCCCGTCCCATCCTCGCAGTACACCGGGCTTGCGGTGCTCGGGCCCTTCCAGCCCATGTTGAAAATGGGATCGCCCACCGGACGAATGTTTTTCGCCGGATTGCGATGACAGTCGAGACACCACTCCATCTGCAGGCTCGCGTGCTGATAGGTGAGCGGCATTTCATCGATCGGCCCATGACACGAGGCGCAACCGATTCCCTTATTGATGTGAATCTCGTGGTTGAAATAAACGTAGTCGGGCAAATCGTGCAGCTTGGTCCACCAGATCGGAGTGCCATTGCGATAGCTGGCGCGCACAGGTTCGAGGATGTCGGCGTTGGTCCAGATCTCGGAGTGGCAATTCATGCACGTTTTAGTTGGCGGAATTCCGGCAAAGTTGGAATTTTCCACAGAGGTGTGGCAATAGCGGCAGTCGAGTCCGAGGCCGGCGACGTGGTGCTGATGACTGAAAGGCACCGGCTGCTCGAGTCGCTCGCCCTCGCGGGTGACGTAAGGCGAGCGCTGCAATTCATTCAGAGTGAGTGCCAGGCTGGTGACGACAAGCCCAAGAATGACGAGGCTCATGCGTGCAAGCCCGTTGGCACCTCGGTTAAAAACTTGTGGCATCGAAACGTGTCCTGACTTTTATGTAAGGGGCACGAGCCGCGCACATCGCGTCAGCTTTATAGGAGTGCACCGGTTGAACGTTTATGACAGCAGCAACAATCAGGAATAAAACGGAGAATTATAACAGGCGAGAATTTTCTGCAAAGGAGTTGACAAAATTTTTTGCGGGAATTTTTTAGCTGGCGAACCAGAAGAGGAAAGACTGCGAGTGGCCGTTGAGTTCTTCGGCGCCGAGAAACAAGGAGAATGTCGAGAGGGAACCGATTAACGCCGCCTGCCTCGTACTTTGCGAGTGGCACGATCGGCAATTCCTTTCTCCATGTGCTCGAGAGAAATAGCCTGACGGCTTCTGCGTCTCAAGATTCCGCGCAACTCTGTAGCTGGAAGCATCGGCAACATAACTGCACTACCATCGGGATGCAGGAAGAACTTCACGCGATCTCCTGGCTTCAACCGAAGGTGATCGCGGATAGCTTTGGGAATCGTCACTCGGCCTCTAGCACTAATTACAGATTCCATTCGACAAGCACCGTCCCGCGCCATAACAGCATACAAAAACATTCTGCGGAGTGACGACGTTCCCTTTCCGCCATTTTTGCTTGAGCGCTGCATGAATTGAGACGAGAATGTGAACAACGGAAAGATGACGTGGCTGACTTCACGATTGTTGGCGCAATCCGCTCGATCGAAGTCATCGCTGTGGGAAAGCGTATTCGAGAATTACGGCGACTCAGAAAAGCCTATGGGCGGGAAATGGAAAAAGCTCAAGGGAATCGCGACCATTCAACTTTCCGACAATACCCAAGCAGTAGTGGAGCTCCATTGGTGTGAAGCGCACGGCATTGGCAAGAAAGAATTCAAAATCAAGCGTTTCCTCTACGAGCCGCCCTCAAGCTAAGGCTGGCTTTGCGATTTGCATCAACAATACCGAGTATCCGGCTTCGCTGGAGGTGCGCAAGGTGTATCGCGTCGTTACCGACAAAGAAGCCGCAGCGCACGGGCTTCTGAGAATAGTCGATGAATCCGGAGAGGACTACCTTTATCCCAAGGGCTACTTTATTCCGGTATCCCTGCCCAAACCGGTACAGCGGGCGCTTACGGAGATTCCCTAGCTTTCTTTGGCAGCCATCACTAACAGCCTTCTCTCCGTCATCGCCTCAAGGGCGTAGCGAATCCCCTCACGTCCAAGACCCGAATCCTTTACACCGCCATACGGCATGGGATCGACGCGGAAAGTCGGAACGTCGCCCACAATCAGGCCGCCGACTTCAAGCTGCTCAAACGCGCGGAAGATCAGCCGGGAATCATGGGCAAAGAGTCCGGCCTGAAGCCCGTATTGGGAATGGTTTGCGCGGCCAAGTGCGTCTTCGAAATCTTTGTATGGTTCGATCGTTGCCACCGGTGCGAAGATCTCTTCACAATTGACTCTCATCTGTGGGGTTGTAGCCGAGAGCAGCGTGGGTGCAATTAGTGAGCCCTTCGCGGTTCCGCCACAAAGAACCTTCGCGCCTGAAGAAACTGCTTCCTTGATCCACTGCTGCACGCGCTCGACATCGCTGGCGCGAATCATCGGTCCAACATCCGTCGATTCGTCCGACGGATCGCCAACACGCAATTTCCCCGCAGCCTCGACCATCTTCGCGGTGAACTCGTCGAAGATTTCGGCATGCACGAGAATGCGCTGCACTGAGATACAGCTTTGTCCTGCATAGGTGAACGCGCCGGAGGTGCAGCGTGCGACCGCCTGCTCGACATCGGCATCGCTGTGGACGATCACTGCAGCGTTGCCGCCGAGCTCCAGAACGACGCGCTTCTTGCCCGCATCGCGCTTGAGCTGCCATCCCACTTTGGCACTACCGGTGAAGCTGAGCAGCTTGAGGCGTTCATCCGCGACGAGTAATGCAGCGTCTTCATTGCTTAATGGCAAAATGCTGAGCGCCGAAGCCGGCCATCCGGATTCGAGAATGAGTTTGCCGAGCAGGAGCGCGCAGAATGGCGTCTGCGGAGCCGGCTTGAGCACAACAGGACAGCCGACGGCCATCGCCGGAGCCAGCTTGTGGGCGACAAGATTCAG
>Ga0070741_10014287_pt1 | contig 13766 bp, 10 predicted proteins | sample Coa_R1_4_FD_66440 | JGI IMG/M metagenome (GOLD analysis project Ga0070741, IMG submission 66440) | Surface soil microbial communities from Centralia Pennsylvania, which are recovering from an underground coalmine fire - Coalmine... | ecosystem: Environmental > Terrestrial > Soil > Unclassified ... | reverse complement strand
GACGAATTCAACGTCTCGGTCGAGGACGTCACCGCCTTCGTGCTCGGCGGCCACGGCGACAGCATGGTGCCGCTGGTGCGCTATTCGGCCGTCGCCGGCATTCCGCTGCCCGACCTCGTCAAGATGGGCTGGACCACCCAGGCGCGCATCGAGGAGATCGTCGATCGCACCCGCAACGGCGGCGGCGAGATCGTCGGCCTGCTCAAGACCGGCTCGGCGTTCTACGCGCCGGCGTCGTCCGCGATCGCCATGGCGGAAAGCTATCTGCGCGACAAGAAGCGCGTGCTGCCGGCGGCCGCCTGGCTCAACGGCGAATACGGCATCAAGGATCTTTACGTCGGTGTGCCGGTAGTGATCGGCGCCAAGGGCGTCGAGCGCGTCGTCGAGATCGAGCTCAACGGCGCCGAGCGCGGCATGTTCGAGAAATCCGCGCAGTCGGTGCAGTCGCTGGTCGAAGCCTGCAAGAAGATCGCTCCCGATCTGGGCAAATAAAAAACTCGGGCGCCTCGGCCGCATCCTTCGAGGCTCGCTCCGCTCGCACCTCAGGATGACGGATTGCAAGCTGGGCCTTATCCTCCATGAACATCCACGAATATCAGGCCAAGGCGGTGTTGCGCGAATTCGGCGTGCCGGTGCCGCGCGGCATGGCGGCATTCAGCGTCGAGGAAGCTGAGAAAGCCGCCAAGGACCTCGGCGGCCCGGTGTGGGTCGTCAAGGCGCAGATTCACGCCGGCGGCCGCGGCAAGGCCGGCGGCGTCAAGGTCGTGAAATCAGTCGACGATGTGAAGCGCGAAGCCAAGCGGCTGCTCGGCTTGACGCTCGTCACGCACCAGACCGGCCCGCACGGCAAGGAAGTGCGCCGGCTCTATATCGAGGAAGGCTCCGCCATCGAGCGCGAATATTATCTCTCCGCGCTGGTCGATCGCGCCACCTCTCGCGTCGCCTTCGTCGCCTCGACCGAAGGCGGCATGGAGATCGAGGAGGTGGCGCAAACCCACCCCGACAAGATCCTGAGCTTTTCGGTCGATCCGGCGACCGGCTTCATGGCGCACCACGCGCGCCGCGTCGCCCGCGCCCTGGGATTCTCCCGCGAGGTCGCCAAGCAGGCCGAAGCGGTCTTGCCAAGACTCTACGCGGCGTTCGTCGCCAAGGACATGAGTCTGCTCGAGATCAATCCGCTGGTGGTGACCAAGAGCGGCCAGCTGATCTGCCTCGACGCCAAGATCGGCTTCGACGACAACGCGCTCTATCGCCATTCCGATATCGTGGCGCTGCGCGATCTCACCGAAGAGGACGAGAAGGAGATCGAAGCATCGAAATACGATCTCAATTACGTGGCGCTCGACGGCACCATCGGCTGCATGGTCAACGGCGCCGGCCTCGCCATGGCGACCATGGACATCATCAAGCTCTACGGCATGGCGCCGGCAAACTTTCTCGACGTCGGCGGCAGCGCCACCAAGGACAAGGTGGCGGCGGCGTTCAAGATCATCACGTCGGACCCCAACGTCAAAGGCATTCTGGTCAACATCTTCGGCGGCATCATGAAATGCGACATCATCGCCGAAGGCGTGGTCGCGGCGGTGCGCGACGCCGGCCTGCGCGTGCCGCTCGTGGTGCGGCTCGAAGGCACCAACGTCGCACTCGGCAAGGACATTATCGCCAAGTCGAACCTGAACGTCACCTCGGCCGACGATCTCGACGACGCCGCGCAGAAGATCGTGCGCGCGGTGAAGGAGGCGGCGTGATGCGCGCCGCGCGGCTGTGGTGTGACCGAGCTTCGCTTCTGGAACAACGACGTCACAAAAAATCTCTACGGCGTTTTGGAATGCATTCAGGCCGCGGCGAAAGAGTTGAAGGACCTCGGACAGACCCCCACCCGGCGCTGGCGCGCCGACCTCCCCCTTTCAGGGGGAGGTAAAGAATAGGCGCGGCAATTCATGTCAGTCCTCATCGGCAAGAACACCAAAGTCATCTGCCAGGGCTTTACCGGCAAGAACGGCACGTTCCATTCCGAGCAGGCGATCGCTTACGGCACCAAGATGGTCGGCGGCACCTCGCCGGGCAAAGGCGGCTCGACGCATCTCGGCCTGCCAGTATTCGATACGGTTGCCGAGGCGCGCGACAAGACCGGCTGCGATGCCAGCGTGATCTACGTGCCGCCGGCCGGCGCCGCCGATGCGATCTGCGAGTCGATCGCCGCGGAAATCCCGCTCATCATCTGCATCACCGAGGGCATTCCGGTCGCCGACATGGTCAAGACCAAGCGCGCGCTCTCCGGCTCGAAGTCGCGCCTGATCGGGCCCAACTGCCCGGGCGTGATGACGGCGGGCGAATGCAAGATCGGCATCATGCCGGGCAACATCTTCAAGCCCGGCAAGGTCGGCATCGTGTCGCGCTCCGGTACCCTGACCTACGAGGCGGTGTTCCAGACCACCCAGGAAAATCTCGGCCAGACCACCGCGGTCGGCATAGGCGGCGATCCGGTGAAGGGCACCGACTTCATCGAGGTGCTGGAGATGTTTTTGGCCGACAAAGCGACCGAGGCCCTGGTCATGATCGGCGAGATCGGCGGCGCCTCCGAGGAGGACGCGGCGCAGTTTCTGGCCGACGAGGCCAAGCGCGGCCGCAAGAAGCCGACGGTCGGCTTCATCGCTGGCCGCACCGCTCCCCCGGGACGCCGCATGGGCCATGCCGGCGCCATCATCGCCGGCGGCAAGGGCGGCGCCGAATCCAAGATCGCCGCCATGGAGGCGGCCGGCATCAAGGTGTCGCCGTCGCCGGCGCGGCTCGGCAAGACGCTTGCCGAACTGTTGAGGTCCTAATTCATTCCTTGCGTCTTTTGATCGGAATGCCCGGCCCCTAAATAGAGTACGTTTCGATTCGGCGCGGCTGAGTCGGATTCGGGCCGCGTTTCGGCGTTTAGCCGCTTCGTCACGTTTTCCTGCTCTCTATTGGCGTCGTTCGACCCGCAATAAGACCGTCAAGGATCGCCCAAGGATCACCAATGTCCCGCCAGGATGCGAACGCCGCCTTCGCCGTCAGCTCGTTTCTCTATGGCGGCAATGCCGCGTACATCGAGGACCTTTACGCGTGCTACGAAGCCGATCCCCAGGCGGTCGACGCGCAATGGCAATCGTTCTTCGGCGGGCTGCGGGACGATGCCGGCGATGTCACCAAAAACGCGCGCGGCCCGTCGTGGCAGCGCCCCGACTGGCCGCCGCTCGAACGCAGCGACCTGATCGCCGCCCTCGATGGTGGGTCATTGGCCGAGGCCGGCACCCGCGTCGCCGCCAAGGTCAAAGGCGAGGCGCAGGCGCGCGGCGTCGATCTCGCCGCAGCCGACGTCGAGCGCGCCACCCGCGATTCGGTGCGGGCGCTCATGCTGATCCGCGCCTACCGGGCGCGCGGCCACTTCCATGCCAATCTCGATCCGCTCGGTCTCGAGCCGCCGAAGAACGAGGAAGAGCTCGATCCGCGCACCTACGGCTTCGCCGAAGCCGATCTCGATCGGTCGATCTTTCTTGACGGGGTTTTGGGACTCCAGTTCGGCACCATCCGCCAGATCGTCGCCATCCTGCGCCGCACCTATTGCCAGACGCTCGGCGTCGAATTCCTGCACCTGTCGAACGGCGCACAAAAGAGCTGGATCCAGGAGCGCATCGAAGGCCCCGACAAGGAGATCACCTTCACCCGCGAGGGCAAGCGCGCCATCCTCAACAAGCTCATTGAAGCCGAAGGTTTCGAAAAATTCTGCGACTTGAAATTCACCGGCACCAAGCGCTTCGGCCTCGATGGCGCCGAGGCCATGATCCCGGCGCTGGAGCAGATCATCAAGCGCGGCGGCGCGCTCGGCGTGCGTGAGATCATCATCGGCATGCCGCACCGCGGCCGGCTCAACGTGCTGGCCCAGGTCCTGGCCAAGCCGCACCGCGCCATCTTCCACGAGTTCAAGGGCGGCTCGGCGACGCCGAACGAGATCGAAGGCTCGGGCGACGTCAAATATCACCTCGGCGCCTCGTCGGACCGCGAGTTCGACAACAACAGCGTCCACCTCTCGCTCACCGCCAATCCATCGCATCTCGAAATCGTCGATCCGGTGGTGCTCGGCAAGGTGCGCGCCAAGCAGGACCAGCACGGCGCCACGCCCGAAGACCGCACCATGGTGATGCCGCTGCTCATTCACGGCGACGCGTCGTTCGCCGGCCAGGGCGTGGTCGCCGAGTCGTTCGGGTTGTCCGGGCTGCGCGGCCACCGCACCGGCGGCTCGCTGCATTTCATCGTCAACAACCAGATCGGCTTCACCACGAACCCGCGCTACTCGCGCTCGTCGCCGTATCCGTCCGACGTCGCCAAGATGATCGAGGCGCCGATCTTTCACGTCAACGGCGACGATCCCGAAGCCGTGGTGTTCGCCGCCAAGATCGCCACCGAGTTCCGGCAAAAGTTTCAGAAGCCGGTCGTCATCGACATGTTCTGCTATCGCCGTCACGGTCATAACGAGGGCGACGAGCCGTCGTTCACCCAGCCGCTGATGTACAAGGCGATCGCCGCGCATCCGACCGCGCTGGAAATCTACGGCACCAAGCTGACCGGCGAGGGCGTCGTCAGCTCGGCCCAAGTCGAGACGATGAAAGCCGACTGGCGCAAGCATCTCGACGACGAGCTCGAGGCGGCGCAGAGCTACCGCGCCAACAAGGCCGATTGGCTCGACGGCCGTTGGGCCGGCTTCAAGACCGCCGGCGCCGCCGACGATCCGCGCCGCGGCCACACCGGCGTCGAGATCGCGACGTTGAAGGACCTCGGGCAAAAGATCACCACGTTGCCGCCCGGCTTTCATCTGCATCGCACGCTCAACCGCTTTCTCGAGAACCGGCACAAGGCCATCGAAACCGGCGTCGGCATCGATTGGGCGACCGGCGAGGCGCTCGCGTTCTGCTCGCTGTTACGCGACGGCCACCGGGTGCGGCTGTCCGGCCAGGACAGCGAGCGCGGCACGTTCTCGCAGCGCCATTCGGTGCTGATCGATCAGGAGACCGAGGAACGCTACACGCCGTTCAATCACATCGGCGACGACCAGGCCCGCTACGAAGTCATCAACTCGATGCTGTCCGAGGAAGCGGTGCTTGGCTTCGAGTATGGCTACTCGCTGGCCGAGCCGAACGCGCTGACCTTGTGGGAGGCGCAGTTCGGCGACTTCGCCAACGGCGCGCAGGTGCTGTTCGATCAGTTCATCTCGTCGGGCGAGCGCAAATGGCTGCGCATGTCGGGCCTCGTCTGCCTGCTGCCGCACGGCTACGAAGGGCAGGGGCCGGAGCATTCCTCGGCGCGGCTCGAGCGCTTCCTGCAGATGTGCGCCGAGGACAACATGCAGGTCGCCAACTGCACGACGCCCGCCAACTACTTTCACATCCTGCGCCGGCAGCTCAAACGCGAGTTCCGCAAGCCGCTCATTCTGATGACACCGAAATCGCTGCTGCGCCATCGCCGCGCGGTATCGCGGCTCGACGAGATGGGGCCGGGCACCACGTTCCACCGGCTGCTCTGGGACGACGCGCAGCTGCTGCCGGACGAAAAGATCAAGCTGGTGTCGGATGAGAAAGTGCGCCGCGTCGTGCTGTGCTCCGGCAAGGTCTATTACGACCTGTACGAGGAGCGCGAGAAACGCGGCATCGACGACGTTTATCTGTTGCGCATCGAGCAGCTCTATCCGTTCCCCACCAAGGCGCTGATGGTGGAGCTGTCGCGCTTCCGCGACGCCGAGATCGTCTGGTGCCAGGAAGAGCCGCGCAACATGGGTGCGTGGGTGTTCGTCGACATTTTCCTGCAATGGGTGCTCAACCAGATCGAAGCCAAGCACCGCCGCCCCCGCTATACCGGCCGGCCGGCGTCGGCTTCGACCGCGGTCGGGCAGATGTCGCTGCACCTGGCGCAGCTCAAGCAGTTTTTGGACGACGCGCTGAAATAACCCAAGTCCGCCGGTGACAGGCATTGCAGGATAGCAATCATGGCTGAGATTCGCGTGCCGGCACTCGGCGAATCGGTGACCGAGGCCACCATCGGCAAGTGGTTCAAGAAGGCCGGCGATGCGGTCGCGGTCGACGAGCCGCTGGTCGAGCTCGAGACCGACAAGGTCACCATCGAGGTGCCGGCGCCCGCCGCCGGCGTGCTCGGCGCCATCGCGGTGAGGGACGGCGAGACCGTCGCGGTCGGCGCACTCCTCGGCGAGATCAAGGAAGGCCCCGGCGCGGTGCCGGCCAGCCGGCCCGAGCAGAAGACCGAACGCGCCAAGCCGATCGACGCCGGCCCTGAACAGCCGGCGCCGCGCCAGCAGCCGCCCGCTGCCGACGCGCCGCCGAAGCCAGCGCCCGCCAAAGCGGCCCCGGCCGACGCGCCGCTGGCGCCGTCGGTCCGAAAACTCGCCGCCGAGAGCGGCATGGATGTCTCGACCGTGCCGGGCACCGGCAAGGACGGCCGGCTCAGCAAGGGCGACATGCTGGCCGCCATCGAACGCGCCGCCGCGCAGCCCATGCCTGTCACCCAGCCGGCCGCGTCGGTGCAGGTGCGCGCGCCGTCGCCGCCCGACGACGCCGCGCGCGAGGAGCGCGTGCGCATGACGCGGCTGCGCGCCACCATCGCCCGCCGCCTCAAGGACGCCCAGAACACCGCCGCCATGCTGACGACCTTCAACGAGGTCGACATGAGCGCCGTGATGGGCTTACGCGCGCACTACCGCGATCTGTTCGAGAAGAAGCACGGCACAAAACTCGGCTTCATGGGGTTGTTCGTGCGCGCCTGCGTGCAGGCGCTCAAGGAGATTCCCGCCGTCAATGCCGAGATCGACGGCGCCGACATCATCTATAAAAATTACTATCACATCGGCGTCGCGGTCGGCACCGAGCGCGGCCTGGTGGTGCCGGTGGTGCGCGACTGCGATACCAAATCGCTGGCCGAGATCGAAAAAGCGATCGCCGATTTCGGTCGCCGCGCCCGCGACGGCGCGCTCAAGATCGAGGAGATGCAGGGCGGCACCTTCACGATCACGAATGGCGGCGTGTACGGCTCGCTGTTATCGACGCCGATCCTCAACGCGCCGCAATCCGGCATTCTGGGCATGCACAAGATCCAGGACCGCCCGGTGGTGGTCGCCGGCAAGGTCGAAGCGCGGCCGATGATGTACCTCGCGCTGTCCTACGACCACCGCATCGTCGACGGCCGCGAAGCCGTGACGTTTCTGGTGCGGGTGAAGGAGAGCCTGGAAGAGCCGGCGCGGCTCGTGCTGGATTTGTAGTTGTCCGTCATGGCCTACGACCTCATCGTCATCGGCTCAGGTCCCGGCGGCTATGTGTGCGCGGTTCGCGCGGCGCAGCTCGGCATGAAGACCGCCGTGGTCGAGAAGGACGCCACCTTCGGCGGCACCTGTCTGAACGTCGGCTGCATTCCCTCGAAGGCGATGCTGCATGCCTCCGAGCTGTTCGAGGAGACCGGCCACAATTTTGAGCACATGGGCATCAAGGTTGGCAAGCCGAGCGTCGACCTCGCCGCGCTGCTCAAATACAAGGACGAGAACGTCGACAGCAACGTCAAGGGCGTTGCGTTCCTGTTCAAGAAAAACAAGATCGAGACCTTCCGCGGCACCGGCCGCATCGCCGCCTCCGGCAAGGTCGAGGTGAAGGCCGACGACGGCAAGACGCAGACGCTGGAAACAAAAGCGATCGTCATCGCTACCGGCTCGGACGTGGCGCAGCTTCCCGGCATCGCAGTTGACGAGGCGCGCGTGGTGTCCTCGACCGGCGCGCTGGCGCTCGGCAAGGTGCCGCAGAAGCTCTTGGTGGTCGGCGCCGGCATCATCGGCCTCGAGCTCGGCTCGGTGTGGCGGCGCTTGGGCGCGCAAGTCACGGTCGTCGAATTCTTGGATCACATCCTGCCGGGCATCGACGGTGAGATCGCGCGCACATTCCAGCGCATGCTGCAGAAGCAGGGCATCGCGTTCAAGCTGTCGTCGAAGGTTGCCGCGGTCGATACATCCGGCAAGTTGCTCAAAGTCAAAGTCGAGCCGGCCGCCGGCGGCACCGCCGAGCAGCTCGATGCCGACGTGGTGCTGGTCGCGATCGGCCGCGTGCCCTACACCGACGGCCTCGGTCTCGACGCGCTCGGCGTGCAACGCGACAAGCGCGGCCGCGTCGTCGTCGATGCGCACTTCCAGACCAACGTCGCCGGCGTCTATGCTATCGGCGACGCGATTGCGGGCCCGATGCTGGCCCACAAAGCTGAAGAGGAAGGCGTCGCGGTCGCCGAGCTGCTCGCCGGCCAGGCCGGCCACGTCAATTACGACGTGATCCCGAACGTGGTCTACACGTTCCCGCAGATCGCCAGCGTCGGCAAAACCGAAGAAGAATTGAAGCAGGCCGGCATCGCCTACGCGGCCGGCAAGTTCCCGTTCACCGCCAACGCCCGCGCCCGCGCCAATCTCGCCACCGACGGCTTTGTCAAAATCCTCGCCGACGCCAAGACCGACCGCGTGCTCGGCGTGCACATTCTCGGCCCTGACGCCGAAACCATGATCGCCGAGGCCGCCATCGCCATGGAGTTCGGCGCCGCGGCCGAAGACATCGCCCGTACCTGCCACGCCCATCCGACGCTCAGCGAGGCCATGAAGGAAGCAGCCCTCGCGGTGGCCAAGCGCGCGATCAATATGTAAACGTCATTGCGAGCGAAGCGATCCAGGAAAGCGAGTGGCGAATGGCGAGTGGCGAATAGGGCAAAGGTTTGCGTCATTCGCTATTCGCCATTCGCCATTTTCTAAAGCGCTTCGCTCCTCGCAATGACGGACGCATAATGATCGACGCCATCACCACCCAGGTCGTGCGCAACCGCGTCTCCAGCCTGATGCAGGAGATGCATTACCACTTCTACCGCTCCGGCTACTCGACCATCATCCGCGAGTCGCGCGATTTCTCCTGCGTGATCCTCGATTGCCGTGGCGGGCTGATCGTGGCGCCGCCGATGTTCTTTCACGCGCCGGTGTATCGGCACCTGGTCGGCCGCATCCTGCAGCGCTACGGCGACGACCTGCACGAAGGCGACATGTTCGTCTGCAATCACCCCTACGAGGGCGGCCTGCCGCACGTCTCCGACATGGCGTTCGTGGCGCCGATCCGCTCCGGCGCGACCCTGGTCGGGTTTGCCGGCTCGATCGCCCACAAGGCCGACGTCGGCGGCACCATGCCGGGCTCGACTTCGGCCAGCGCCACCGAGATTTTCCAGGAAGGCCTGCTGCTGCCGCCGGTGAAGATCTTTTCGCGCGGCGCGTACAACGCCGATCTGGAACGCCTCATCCTCGCCAACAGTCGCCAGCCCGAGCTGGTGCGCGGCGACATGCAGGCGCAGATGGCGGCGACCCAGATGGGCGCTGAGCGCATCCGCCAAAGCTGCGAACAGTTCGGCGTCGCCGCGGTGATGGACTCGTTCGCTGCATTGCTCAAGGGCGCCGGCGACGAGTTGCGCGCCGCGCTGAAGACGCTGCCGGACGGCGAAGCCTCGGCCGAAGGCTTCATGGACAACGACGGCGTCGAGCTCGACCGCCCGGTGCGCTTTGCCGTCACGGTGCGGGTGCGCGACGGCGACATCGAATTCGATTTCTCCGCCAGCGACCGTCAGGCGCGCGGCCCGGTCAACCTGCGGCCGTCCATGGTCGAGGCCTGCGTGTTCTATTGTCTCATCGGCGCGCTCGATCCGAAGCTGCATTTCAACGACGGCATGCGCGACGTGGTGCGCTTCACCTACGCGCCCGACACGGTGACCAATGCCAGCGCGCCGGCGCCGGTCAGCTCCTATCAGGCCGCCAACCTGAAGCTTGTCGACGTGATCCTGGAAGCGCTGGCGCCGTTCCGGCCCGAGCGCGCCGTCGCCAATGCGGGCTCGAGCGGCGCGCTCCTGATCTCCTGGAAGGGCGGCGGCCGCCCCGGCCAGCCGTCGATGCAATACGAGATTCTCGGCTCGGCCTACGGCGGCGGCCGCGGCAACGACGGCGCCTCGGCGCTGGCGACGCACCTGAGCAACCTGCACATCACGCCGATCGAGATTCTGGAGACCGAGTTTCCCTGCCGCGTGCTCGAATTCGATCTGGTGCGCGATTCCGGCGGCGCCGGCGAATACCGCGGCGGACTGGCGTTCCGCCGCATCTACCAATTGCTGCAGGACGCCACCGTCGTGCGCCGCTACGACCGCGCCAAATTTCCGCCAAGCGGCATCGCCGGCGGCAAACCCGGCAGCCGCAGCCGCTTCGTCATTCATCTCGACGAGAAGGACGAGCGCGAAACGCCAGCCTCCGGCCGCTACGAGCTCGCCGCCGGCGAGCGCTTCCTTCTTCAGAGCGCCGGCGGAGGCGGTTTTGGCGACGCCCACCGCCGCGACCGCGCCGCGCTCCAACGCGACATCGCCGAAGGCTACGTCTCGGCCGAAGCCGCCGCCAAAGAGTACGGCGCGGAATGATCTTTCGTCATTGCGAGGAGCGAAGCGACGAAGCAATCCAGGAGGGCTTGCGCAAGCTGCCCTGGATTGCTTCGCTTCGCTCGCAATGACGATATAAGAAACACCCAACTCGGCTTGAGGACTGGAATGTCAGAAACCAAAAAAGATCGCGTCGGCATCGTCGGCGCGGGCCGCATGGGTCTCTCCATGCTCAAGCACCTCGTCGCCAAGGGCTACGCCGTCACGGTCTGCGACATCAGCGAAAAGCAGCGCGACCTCGCGCGCGCCGCCGGTGCTACCATCGCCGCGACGCCGGCGGCGGTCGGCAAGGCGAGCGACATCGTCATCCTCGGCGTCGGCTATGACGACGAGGTCAACGAGGTCGTGTTCGGCGCGAACGGCCTCGCCAAGACCATGGCGCCGGGCTCGATCATCGCGGTGTCGTCGACCGCCAAGCCCGACAGCGTGAAGGCCGTCGCCGCGCGCGTCGCCGAGAAGGGCATCGAGGTGTTCGACGCGCCGATCTGCCGCGGCCGCTTCGCCGCCGATTCCGGCACGCTGCTGGCGCTGGTGGGCGGCAAGCCCGACGTGGTCGCGCGCGCCCGGCCGGTCTACGCCACCTTCGCCTCCGACATCGTCCATCTCGGCGATGTCGGCCACGGCCAGGTCGGCAAGGCGATGAACAATCTGCTCTTGTGGGTGAACGCCGTCGGCCTCCTTGAAGCCGGCAAGCTCGCCGCATCGACCGGCATCGATCTGGTCAAACTGCGCGAGGCGCTGCTCACCAGTTCCGGCGCCTCCGATGCGCTCAAGGAATGGGACATGATCTCGTTCACCTGGGCGCTCAAGGACATGCAGATCGTCGCCGACATGACCGACAAAGCCGGCCTGTCGCTGCCGATCACCGGCGCCATCAAGGAACTCGTCAAGGAAGCGCGCCGCGTCAAAGCCAGCAATCCGCCGGACTGGACCGGCAAGGGGCCGACCAAATACGGCTAGCGCGCAGGCTCGTGCGCGTCAGCGGCAGGGGTGCCGCAATCCGTCGTTGCCGAGAAAAGTCCCGCTCGCCGGATCGTACGACCTGTAGCGCGCCTTGCAGCCGGCGACGCCCGCCGCGGCCGCCCGCCGCGCCGGCCCCGACGCATCATTGTAGAGCGGTGCGCCTCTTGCTTGCGCCGCGACCGCACCGGTCCGCTGCGCCACCCAGGTGCCCGCGCAGCTGGCGCTGGAGCTCTGGCCGTGCCACTGGCCGCCGCCGGTCAAGCGGCCGAGACTGCCGGAGCCGACCGCCCACGCTCCGCCGGAACGCAACAGCACGCTCACGGCGCCCCTTGGCGTGACCTGTCCCCGGACATCAACCTCGCCGCCGGTGGGGTTGACGATCTGACCGCCCATGATGGTCACGCCATAGCGGAGGCTGGCCGGGCAGGGTCCCCCGCTTGTCGAGATCACCACACTCCACGGACCGTCATAGGCGGTCTGGGCGTGAGCGGGAGCGGCGATCCCGGCGCCGGCCAGCGCCAGCGCCGAGGCAAGAAAACAGACGGGAAGCGTTGCGGTCGCGGTTCTGCCAAACATCTTGAGGCCTCCTCCGATTGATCGTCAGCCGAGTATGTCTTGCATGTTGTCCGCCGCAGACCCGATCGCCTGCAACTCATCACGCGCAAAAAGCTGATATGCTCCCGCCCGGCAGCCTTGTAGCCCGGGTTGAGCGCAGCGAAATCCGGGATCGATGCTGCGGCTTACATCGCCACCCCCGGATTTCGCTGCGCTCAATCTGGGCTACTTCCCTAAGCCCGCAAGCCGAACAGGCGCGCCGCGTTGCCGCCGAGAATGGCGACCTTGTCGTCGTCGCTGAGCATCGTGGTGGCGAAGATGCGATCCACCGGATGCTCCTCCCATGGGATCGGATGGTCGCTGCCGATGACGATCTGGCTGGCGCCGACCTGGGCGACCAGATGGCGGAGCGCCTCGGGCGTGAACACCAGCGAATCGAAATAGATCTGATTGAGATATTCGCTCGGCTTCTTCTTCAGCTTGATCTCGGGTTGCAGTTCTCCGGCGACACGAAGCAGGCGTGGTCGCCGCGCGCCGCATACGACGGCAGATAGCCGCCGCCGTGGGCCGCGATGATTTTCAGGTTCGGGAAGCGGTCGAGCGTGCCTTCGAAGATCAGGTGCTGCAAGGCGATCGTCGTCGCCAGCGGATTGCCGACCGTGTTCGACAGCCAGCCGTTGCCCTTCAGCCGCTTGGCCAGCTCGGGCGTGCTGAGCGGATGGATGAACAGCACGGCGCCGAGCTCTTCGGCCTTGGCCCATACCGGATGAAATTTGGTATCGGAAAAATCCACGTCCCGCACGCTGGCGCCGATGGCGGCGCCGCGCAGGCCGTGCTGTTTCATCGCGGTCGCGAGCTGCGCCACGGCCAGATCCGGGTATTGCAGCGCGAGCGACGCATAGGCGGCGAAGCGATCCGGATGCGCCGCGCACAATTCGCCAAGCTTCTGGTTTTGCAGATCGACGATCTTGCCCGCGGTGTCGCGGTCGGTGCCGTACCAGAACGGATTGATCGACAGCACCTCCATGTCGATCGCCTGCGCGTCCATCTCCTTCAGGCGCTGCTCGACCACGATGAACATTTCATCCCGGCCCCTGACCGGCGCATTCGTGCGCCGCCGGCCTTCGCCCATCAACGCGATCGCCTCGTGAAACAGGCAATGCGCGTGCACGTCGACGGTCTTGACCCGCCTGCCGGCGACCGTCACCGGCAGCCGCCGCGCGCCGTCGGCCTGCGCGCGCGCCACACCCGGCAGACAGCAGCTGCAAAACACCATGCCGCCCGCTTGTTTGAGAAAGCTGCGCCGCGTGGTCATTGGCCGCCTCAATCGCTCACTGCCGCCGGCTGTCCTGCGTCAGCTTATCGATGATGGCTGCATCGACAAACAATGGCTGGATGGCGCACGCGGCGCCCCAATCTGCGAATCATATTTTGTAAGCACAATCAGCAAGATAGGAATCAATCGCCCGAGTGAAGTGCGGCGGCGAGAGCAGGCGACTGAGCGGGCGGAAAAAAAGCGCCGTTGAATCAATGGTCCGGCGCATGGCGCGCAAAAAATTTGACAGCAATCCTATGACAGGGCTCAAGAGCCGCAACTCGCTCGCCAAGGGCACATTCCGGATGCGATCCTGAAGGTGGAGCGAGTGCGGTGCCTGCGCGCGGTCTCGCAAACCGCTCCCGGGCGGCTTCGGACCCTGCCTCTCCGACACTACGGTCGGGGCGCGAGGAGCTCGCTA
>Ga0070741_10014286_pt1 | contig 13767 bp, 15 predicted proteins | sample Coa_R1_4_FD_66440 | JGI IMG/M metagenome (GOLD analysis project Ga0070741, IMG submission 66440) | Surface soil microbial communities from Centralia Pennsylvania, which are recovering from an underground coalmine fire - Coalmine... | ecosystem: Environmental > Terrestrial > Soil > Unclassified ... | reverse complement strand
AAGGCCCGGGAGCAATCCCGGGCCTTTTCCTTTTCAAGCCGCCGCGGCACGCCGCGCGTCAGTCGGCGATGCGAGACGAACGGTGCAGCTATGCGCGGTCCATGTCGCGCCTTGCGCCGTTCGATGTCATGAGCGGATATCTACAAGCGCACAGCAATTACTTCGCAATGGAGATAACAATGTCACAGCGCTTCAATCTCCGCCAGGTCGCGCCCGAAGGATACAAGGCGTTCGGCCCGCTTTATCAGTACATCGAGACGTCGGGCCTCGACCGCAAACTGGTCGATCTTGTGTTCCTGCGCGTTTCGCAGATCAACGGCTGTTCCTATTGCGTCGACCTGCATTGGCGCGACCTGGTTAAGGCCGGCGAAGACCAACGCAGGCTCAATAGCCTAATCACCTGGAAGGAAGCGCCCTTCTTCAGCCCACGCGAGCGCGCCGCGCTGGCCTGGACCGAAAGCCTGACCAATATCGCCCAGACCGGCGCGCCCGATGCCGACTATGCGCTGGTGAAGGCCGAATTCAGCGACAAGGAGATCGGCGATCTCACTATCGTCATCGCGCTGATGAATGCCATGAACCGCGTCGGCATCAGCTCACGGCTTGCTCCTGCCCTGCAAGTCGCCTGAGGCGCTGCTTTTTGGGTGGAGTCACCCGAAAGTGGCCGTCCGCGATGACAAAGACCCTACACTGCATCGCGGTTGAAGAGCACTGTAACGGGAAGACGTGACAACATGATCGGCAAAGACGGCGGGGATTTCAAACCGGCGAAGCAAGGCGACAAAAGTTCATTCACGAAGCGAAGCTGCGGGCGCCGGCGGCGGCCATGGCTTTGATCGAGAGCCTTGGCGAGCCGCGGGCCGCCAAAAAATGAAAACGACCAGCAACGAAAAGGCGCGCGTACATCCGGCGTCGCTCAAATCGCTGTGGTCGTCCAGGGCGGCCGGAGCAAAAGCTGCCGTCCGCCGCATGTGCCGCATATAGTCTCTATTGGTGACAATTCAATGACACGGCGAACCCCCATTTTCACCATCGGTTACGAGCAGGCACCTTCGGCGGCGGTTCTAAAGGAGCTGAAACGCGCGAAAATCGGGCTCGTCGTCGATGTGCGCGCCGTTTCGGCTTCGCGGCGGCCCGGCTTTTCCAAGCGCCAGCTTGCCGCCGCGCTCGACCAGGAAGGCATCGATTATCTGCACCTGCGCGCCTTGGGCACGCCGAAGGAAGGCCGACTGGCGGCGCGTAGCGGCGATCTCAAGACGCTGTTCCGGGTCTTCGAGAAGCACCTGAAATCGGCGGCGGCGCGCGAGGAACTGGATGAGCTCGTCGCCCTCGTCAAAGATGGACGCCGCATCTGCCTTCTCTGCTATGAACGCGATGCTGCGCATTGCCACCGCCGGCGCCTGGCGGAATTGGTGCATGAGCGGGCCCGCGCGCCGGTCGAAAATCTCGTGCCGCAAGTATTTTGAGCGGGCGCTTATTCGGCCGGCAGCGCACGGGCAACGGTGCGGCCGGGCTGCGCCAGCGTCGCCAAGATCGCCACTCCGATGGCCGCGAGCAGAAACAATAGCGTCACCGCCGCCGTCACCAGCAGCACCAGCGCAAAGCCGCCCTGCTCATGGAAGCGCGCGATCATCTCCACCGCGGCTCCGGCGCTGATAAACAGCAGGAAATAGCGCACGGCGTAGAGCCTCCCGCGCCAGGCATCGGCACTGAAGCGCGCGAGCACCATATCGGTCACCGTCACCTGGCCATAGATCGCGACCATCACCAGCGCCAAGGCAAGCATCAGCCACAGGCCGCTTGCCGTGGTCGCCCACACCGTGCCGACGAGACCGATGGCCACGATCACGGCGAGCAGCACATGCGGTGCGATCCACTCCACGAGGCGGCCGACGGCAAGCTGCGCGGCGGCGCCGCAGAAAAACACCGTCGTGGCGAGGCCGCCGACCGCGGCCAAGCCCACTTGGCCGCCCAAGCGCTCTTCGACGATCTTGGGAACCGCCACGCTGATGGCGTTGAAGATCAGGCCCGCCGAAAGCGCGATGACGAGAAATAGCCCAAACATCATGAGCGCGAGGCGTGGCGACAGTGGCGCCGCCGGCGACGACTGACGCTTGCCGAGCTGGTGCCGGTCGTCGGCAATCGACCACCAAAAGATCGGCGCCGTCGCCAAACATACGCCTGCCGGCACTAGGAAAGCGCTGCGCCATCCCAGCCAAGATGCAAGAGCGGCAGTGGTTCCCGCGGCAAGCGCTGCGCCGAGATTGCCGCAAACGCCGTTGAAGGCCAGCGTGCGGCCGCGCGCCTGCGAGGCTTCTATCAGCATGGCCATGCCGACCGGGTGATAGATCGCGGCGAAGACTCCGAGCAGAAACAGCGCCGCCGCCAGCGCCGGCAAATTCGGCGCATAGGCGGCGCCGACGAGCGACAAGCCGCAACCGGCATAAAAGAGTGCCATCATGTTGCGCCGGCTCCAGCGGTCGGCCAGCCACCCGGCCGGCAGTGAGAACAGTCCGAAGGCGACGAAGGAAGGGGTGCTGAGCGCGATCAATTCCGCATAAGGGCGCCCATAGACCCCCTCCAGGCTGAGGACTGCGGTCGGGAAGATCAGCAGCACATAGTGATCGACGGCGTGCGCCCAGTTGAGAAATCCAATAGTCCGCCGTTTTACCGGCTGCGTTTGTTCGCCCTTGGTATCCATTCGCGGCTCCTTTCCCTCCCTATACTCCTTTTTGCTTATGCGTCACTTCGCCTTTTGATGTGACTCGCGGATCGATGCCCTCATAAGCTGCAAGCAACGCATAAAAACGCCGCCGTTCGAAGGCGGGGAATGAGGCGGGGGAATGCCTCGATGCGCGGCAAGTCGAGGGCCGCAGGCCTGCTCGCGGCGGCGGTACTAGTTTGTGCGCTTGTCCCGGCGGCGGCCGACATGCTGGAGGATGCCCCTCCGCCGCCGACGACGCTCTATTTCTTCGGCGCCGATCTCTGGCATGAAGGCGATTTCCTGCACGGCGGCGTGCTTTGGTCGCCCAAAGGGCTGGCGCAAGACGGCTTTACGCTGAAGCTGATCTTCGGCGCGGGGGCATATCAATATCATTCCGGCGCCTTGGGGGACACCGAAGTGACCGGCCGGCAAACGCTCGCATCCTTGATGCCGGGCTGGCGTTTCAAGCGACCCGATCTCGAACTCACCATCTTCGGCGGAATCGATCTGCAGCATCACAAACTCAGGCCCGACGACCCCAGCAACGGCATCGCGGGTGATCATGCCGGATTGCGCGGTGGATTCGATCTCTGGTACCAACCCAGCCGCGGCACGATGTTCGCCGCCAACGCGTCGCTTTCCACGATCAGCACGAGCTATGACGCCCGCGCGTCCTATGGCTGGCGGCTATGGCACCGTTTTTACGCCGGGCCCGAAGTGCAGGCGCTGGCCAGCGACGGGTACCGGCAATACCGCTTTGGCGCGCATGTAACAGCATTGAAGTGGCAGACATTCGAGCTATCCGCCGGACTGGGCTATGCACGGGACTCCAGCCACCGCGATGGAGCCTATGGACGCGTCGGCCTGATCACGCGACGCTGATCAATCGAGCGTGCGGCGGAAACGCGTAACCGCAATAGCCATGGCGATCAACATCAGCGCGAACAGAGACATCGTGTCGAAGCGCAGATCGGCAATCGACGAGCCCTTCAGCATGATTGAACGCACGATGCGCAAATAGTGCGTCAGCGGCAGAGTTTCTCCAATCCATTGTGCCCACCGCGGCATTCCCGCGAACGGAAACATGAATCCGGAGAGAAGGATATTCGGCAGAAAAAACATGATCGACATCTGCATCGCTTGCAGCTGGTTCTGCGCGATGGTGGAGAAAGTATAGCCGATCGACAAATTGGTCGCGATGAAGAGCGTGCTGAGCCCCGCGAGCACGGCGAGATTTCCCATGACGGGAACCCCGAAAAGAAGTACGCCGACGCCGATAATCATCGCGGCCTGCACGATACCCACCATGATATAAGGCACGATCTTGCCGAGCATGATTTCAACAGGCGTGATCGGCATGGCGAGCAGATTCTCCATCGTGCCGCGCTCGATCTCGCGGGTCACCGACAGCGCGGTGAAGATCAGCATGGTCATGGTCAGGATAGTGCCGACGAGACCGGGCACGATATTGAGCTGATTCTCGCCCGCCGGGTTGTAGCGCGGATGCGCGACGATCTGGAAAGCCGGAGCGGCAACTTCGGGAACGGCGTGATCGTGCTGAAGCGCGCTCTGCACTGCTTGAGCCAATGCGCCGATGGCGGACCCGGACGCCACCGGATCGGTGGCATCGGCCGTGATAAGCATGGAAGGTTTGTCGCCACGCCGCACGGCGCGCTCAAAATTTGCCGGAATCTCGAGGGCGAACAGCACCTTCCCGGCGGCGAGAAGATCGTCCAGCGCCGCCTCGCTTGCCGGCAAATGGGTGACGTCGAAATAGCCGGTATTCTTCAACGCCGCGAGAATCGAACGGCCGAGATCGCTATTCTCCTGTAATAACACGGCCGTGGGCAGATGCCGAGGATTGGTATTGATCGCGTAACCGAACAGCATCAATTGCACGAGCGGGATCATGATGATCATCGCAAACGACAGCCGGTCGCGTCGCAACTGGATGAATTCCTTGATCAGGACAGCCCCGGTCTTGCGCCAGAAACCGTCGGCGGGCCGGCGCGAAACTTGATGCGCGAGAACGTGGCTCATTGGAAATTGTCCTTGGCGGCGCCCATCAGGTCGATGAACACGTCCTCGAGCGAGGGTTCGGACCGCGTCCAATCGAGGTGGTCGCGATCCCGATAGCGGGCAATGGTGCTCTCCAGCGCGGCGGCGTCACGGCCGGAAACGTGCAAGCTCGTTCCGAAAGGCGCCACCATCTCGACGCCCGGCTGGCCGGCAAGCTCCTCCGCCAACCGGACCAGCGCAGCGCCATGCGTTGCGGTCACGATATAGGTCGTAAGATGCGCGGCGGCGATCACCTCTTCGACGGTGCCATGCACCAGCAAATGTCCGTAGGCGATATAGGCAATCGCATGACAGCGCTCGGCCTCGTCCATGTAGTGGGTCGAAACGAGCACGGTCAGGCCTTCCGCCGCGAGCCCGTGAATCTCGTTCCAGAAATCGCGGCGCGCTTTCGGATCGACGCCGGCGGTCGGCTCGTCGAGCAGGAGCAGCTTGGGACTGGGCAGTGTGCATGCGCCGAGCGCCAGCCGCTGTTTCCAGCCACCCGATAATTCGCCGGCGAGCTGGTCTTCGCGGCCGGAGAGGCCGAGCCGCTCGATCGCGGCACGCGCCGCCTGTTGCGGATTGTCGATACCATAGATGCGCGCGACAAATTCCAGATTTTCCCGCACCGAAAGATCCTGATACAGGCTGAAACGCTGGGTCATGTAGCCGACTTGCAGCTTGATCTTGTCGGCTTCAGTGCGAATGTCGTAGCCGAGGCATGTACCCCTGCCCGCGTCCGGCGTGAGCAAACCGCAGAGCATGCGGATCGTCGTCGTCTTCCCAGAGCCGTTGGGGCCGAGGAAGCCATAAATCGTCCCGCGCGGTACCTGCATCGATAGCGAATGCACGACCTCGCGCCCGTTGAAGGATTTGCTCAAACCTTCAACGTCGATCGCGATCTCCGGCACCTCACCCGTGCTTTGCGCAGGCATCGACATCATCGTTTCGCCGCGAGTGAAACGGTCACCGGCTGGCCGACGCGGAACGCTTCCGGCTTCTCGGGCCGCGCCTCGATCAGGAAAACGAGCTTGGACCGCTCCTCCAAGCTGTAGATAACCGGCGGCGTGTATTCCGCGGTCTGCGCGATGAAGCTGATTTGCGCGGTCAAATCCGGAGCGCAGCCGTCGCAACTCACGGCTACCGTTTCGCCGAGAGAGAGGCTGGGCAGGACAGTTTCCGGCACGAAAAACCGGACTTTGATATTGCCCGGTGGTAGCAGAGAAATAACGGGCCGCCCGGCGGGGACAATCTCGCCCACGCGGAAATAGACCTCCTGTACGCTGCCATTCGCCGGGCTCGCCACCTTGCGCCGCGCCAGATTGGTTTGTGAGGATTTGAGCTTGGCTTCGGCGGTGCGCAGCGCCGCTTCGGCGTCGTCGAGCGCTTTCTGCGTGCCGGCGTTGCTCTTCACCAGGGCCTGCGCGCGCTGGAATTCCTTTTGCGCGTTGGCGAGCGTGGCTTCGCTTTCGCGCAGGTCCGCCTGCTGCAAATCATCGTCCAGCGTGAACAATGGCGCTCCCATGGCGACCTTGTCGCCTTCGCGCACCGACAAATTCTCAAGCCGGCCCATCTCGTGCGGCCCGACGAAGACAAGGTCGGCTTCGATCCAGCCCTGATAGACGCCAGTCGGTTTATTCCCGCAGCCGGTAAGCGCCGCGATCAGCGCCAGCCATACAAAATGGCGAAGTCTCATGGCGCTTGCTCCTTGCGGAAGATCAAATCGAAATAGGCGCGCATGAAGGCCTCCGCATCGAGTTTGGCCCAACGGTCGAACAGCCCGCTCCAGACAATCGCGACAATACCCGCGGCGCCGAGCAGTTGCGGAAAGCGCACGAGCGAATCATTGGGCAATTCGCCGCGTTCGCGCGCGTGCTCCGCAAGAGTGCGGAGCACGCCAACCACATGGCTGATGACCTCGCGATAATAGAACTCGGCAATGGCCGGAAAGCGCGGACCTTCCGTCAGAACCAGGCGAATGACGTTCTTGCGGCGGGTGGCAAAAATCTCGCGCACGAACAGTTCGACGAGACGCTCGGCGACCACGCCCAAGGGAAGATCGACCATTGGCGCCCTCTCCAGCGCCTCGACTACCGGGCTTAGCTCGGCCCGGACCAGTTCCTGAAACAGCGTCTCTTTATCGCGGAAGTAGAGATAGATCGTACCCTTTGCGACATTCGCCCGGCGCGCGACATCGTCAAGACGCGCCGCCGCGAAGCCGCGCGCCGAAAATTCCTCCAGCGCGGCGGTGAGAATTGCCTGCCGGCGCTTCTCGCCTTGCGCTGCGCGAGCTCCACCGCCGCCGGCACGCTTGCGCGATGGGCGCGAGCTTTTCGCCGCGCTGGCCGCCGCCGCTGATTTCCTGCGTGACTTGGCCACCAACGTGCGTCCTGACTGACCAGTCAGTCATTATCTTAGCGCGGGATCCTCCGGGCGGCAATCCCGGGCAGGCGCCGCAGCCGCGACGCGGGCGCGGCGCGCCGCCGATTACAAAACGTCGATGAAAAGGCGGGGAATCCGCACCTCGTGGCCGCTCCGCGGCCGCGGCGGCGGCGGGGAGCCTAATCCTTGGCGTCGCAAATCCACGCCCGGATCACGCATTCGCGGCCACCGAATTGATAGCATTGCTGCAGCGCAGTGTTCTGTGCGGCTCCAAGCCGGGGACGCGTGGCGTAGCCATAGGCGCCACACGCATTCGTGCCGTCAATCGCGAAGGCGGCGCATGCCTTGTGCACCGGAACGACTTCGCAGGAACCCGAGCATTTTTCCTGCGCCGCATTCTTGGCCGCCTCCGCCTGCTGGTAGTCATAGGCAAATCCGTAAGCGCCGCATGCGCCGATGGCAAAGGCTCCCGCCGCCTGCGCCGCGGAAATGCCGGCGCACAACAGCGCGGCCGCGGCAAGGTCGCAGCAGATTAAGCGCCGTAAACGGCTCATCGCACCCTCCCCCCGGAAAGCACCGGGAGGGTAGTGGGCAAGCCTTTCCACTTGGTGAATGGTAACGCGGTAGGCGGTAAAGCCAGGGAATTATGCGGGGGCGGCGCGGGCTTTTGCCATGCGCAAGGCCTCGGGCGTGTCGATATCGACAAACGCGTCCTCGCCGGCTACGGGCACCTCCACGACCGCTTCGGCATAACTGGCAATCAAGTGCCGCCCGCCGATATCACCTTCGATGGCCATGAGCTCGGGAAAAAACCGCCGTGACCAGAGCACTGGGTTGCCGCGCTTTCCATCGTGCGTCGGCGCCGCCACCAGCGCTCCTTTCGCCGGATCGAAGGCGGCGATGAGGCGGTCGATCAGCGGCGCACCGACCTGCGGCATATCCGCCAGGCAAATGATCGCACCGTCGCTCTCAACCGGTACCGCGGCGATCCCGCGGCGCAAGGATGTACCGAGGCCGTCGGCAAAGTCCGGATTATAGACGAAGCGGATGTCGAGACCGGCGAGCGTTGCTTCGACCTGCTCGCGTTGATGCCCGGTCACCACAATGACCGGGCGTGCTCGGGATGCGAGCGCCTGTTCTGCAGCAACTCGCACCATGGGCTTGCCTTCCCATTCGGCCAGAAGCTTGTTCTCTCCGCCCATGCGGGTGGAACGCCCTGCCGCCAAAATCACCGCGGCGACCTGCCGGCCGGCCAGCGCCGGCGGCTCCTCGCGCGGCTGCGGCCGCGTGACGATTTCCATCAGCAAGCCGCCCACCCCCATGCCGGTGATATCGGCGCGGGTGACCGGAATGCCAGCCAGGAGCCGCATTAAGATCCAGTCGAATCCATTCTCCTTGGGGCTGCGCGCGCAGCCCGGGGCGCCGAGCACAACGCCGCCTTGCGCCTGACCGACGAGCATCAGGTTGCCCGGATCGACCGGCATGCCGAAATGCTCGATTTGTCCGCCGATTTTCTCGATGGCTGCGGGGATGACGTCGCGGCGGTCGGCGATGGCGGAAGCGCCGAAAATGACGACGAGTTCGGCGCCTTCGCGCACCATGGATTCGAGGGCCTGCGCGACAGCGGCCGTTTCGTGGGGCACCCGCCGTTCGGCGATAATGGCGGCGCCGGTCGGCGCCAGCCTTTCGGCGGTGACTTTCAGCGTCTTGTCGATGACCTTGGTTGCGAGGCCGGGAAGCAGCGTCGAAATAATCCCGATCTTTCGGACTTTATAAGGCGCCAGGCGAAGAGGCGGTTCGTGCCGCCGGGCGATCGCCAGCGCGTTGTCGCGCTGTGCCGCGGCGACGGCGAAAGGAATGATCTTGACGGTGGCAATCATCTCGCCGGCCACGACCGCAGCGAAGGCCGGCAAGGTCGCGACCGTGATGGCCTCGTCGACTCTATTAATTCCGTCGATCGCCTCCTTATTTAGCATCAGCACGCCGGCCTGTTCGGCGAACAGATTGCAACGGCCGGTAAAGGCGGCGTCGACGCGGACGCCCGGGCCGGCAATGGCGGCGGCGATTTCCGCAGCGGCCTTGTCTTCGGCGACGTCGCCGTCTTCAAGACGAGCGACGACGATGGAGGACATGCCGGCGGCCTGCAGCGCGGCGGCTTCCGCCGCGCCGATTACCGTACCTTTCTTCAGCACCAGCGAACCTTGCCGGATGGTATGCACGGCGGTGGCGCCGATGGATTCCTTGGGCGAAACCGGACCGAACTTCATCGGCTAGCCTCCGGCGGCAGCCGTAGCCGCGCGGTGATTTCCGCCATGATCGCCACGGCGATTTCCGCCGGCGATACCGCGCCGATCGCAAGGCCGATGGGCGCGTGAATACGCGCGATGTCAGCTTCGCCCACGCCGTGTTCTTTGAGCCGTGCTACGCGACGGGCATGCGTCTTCTTCGAACCGAGGGCACCGATATAGAAGCAATCGCGGGCCAGCGCATGCAGCAGCGCCGGATCGTCGATCTTCGGGTCGTGGGTGAGCGCCACGAAAGCAGTGTACCGGTCGATGCCCAACGGGGGCAGCGCCACATCCGGCCATTCGGCGACGACTTTCACTTCGGGAAAACGTTCGACGGTAGCAAACGCAGTGCGCGGATCGACGATGGCGACATCATAACCGAGCAGCCGCGCCATCGGCGCGAGCACCTGACTAATGTGGACCGCGCCGGTGATAACCAGCTTTGGCGGCGGCAGATAGATAGTGATGAAGAGGCGCTTGCCTTGCGCCTCCTCCATGCCGCTCTTGCCGCTGCGCAGATGTTTTTTCAGCAGTTCATTGAGCGGGTCCGTGGCGACCTCAGTCGCCTTCACCAGCCGCTGCGCGCCGCTTTCAATATCGGTGACCAGGACTACCGCCCGGCGAGCCGCACGCTCGGCATTGAGAGCGGAAAGAAGATCAAGACGCAAACTGGCTACTCCACCTTCTCGACAAAGACGCGAATGGTGCCGCCGCAGGAGAGCCCAACTTTCCAGGCGGTTTCATCGGCAACGCCGAACTCGAGCGTTTTTGGCTTGCCGCTCTCGATGACATCGGCGGCTTCCGCCACCACGGCGCCTTCCACGCAGCCGCCGGAAACCGAACCAAGAAAATTGCCCCGGTCGTCGATCACCAGGTTGGAACCGACCGGACGCGGCGCTGAGCCCCAGGTTTCGACCACCGTCGCCAAAGCGACGCCGCGTCCCGCTTTGCGCCAGTCTTCCGCAGCCTTGAGAATGTCCTCGTCGCGTGCGAGCATCAACGTGCCTCTTCGTTCTCCTTGAACATATATTCCAAGCTTTACGGGCTTTCCATGTGGGGCCTGTTGCGGCTGGGTCGGCGCCCTACATGTAGCAGGATCATTCTTTAGCAAGATACGGACCATGAGCGAGATCATCACCCGAAGCGATAAACCCCCGGCCAGGCCTGCGGCGCCAATCGATCCTGGCGTCCGCATCGGCCACGTACATCTGAAAGTGGCGGATATTGAACGTTCGCTTGCCTTTTATATCGGCGTGCTCGGGTTCGAATTGACTCAGCGGATGCCGGGCGCGGCCTTCATCGCGGCCGGCAGCTATCATCACCATATCGGGTTGAACACCTGGGAAAGCCGCGGCGGCTCGCCGCCGCCTGCGGGTACGACCGGCCTTTATCACGCGGCAATCCTTTATCCGACTCGCGCCGCGCTTGCCGACGCCCTGCGGCGGCTCGCCGCCGCGCGTGTGCCGCTCGACGGCGCAAGCGATCATGGGGTCAGCGAAGCGCTTTATCTGCGCGATCCCGACGGAAACGGGCTGGAGCTTTATTGGGACAAGCCGCGGGAGCGCTGGCCCTATACGTCCGAAGGCCAGCTCGCCATGGTGACGCGGCCGCTCGATCTGGACAATCTGCTGGCCGAGCCGGCTCCGGCCAGGGGCTAGGAGGCTCAGGCTCTTGCCTTGGCGACGGCACGGCGCGCCAAAACGCCGATGAGATGCGCCCGGTATTCGGCGCTGCCGTGGATATCGCCACTGAGGCCGTCGGCCGGTACGCTGAGGCCTTCCAGCAATTTTTCCGAGAAACGTTTCTTCAGCGCCTCCTCGAAAGCAGTGACGCGGAAAACGCCATTAGAGCCCGCGCCGGTGACGGCAACGCGCACTTCCGGTCCGCGTTTGGAGACAAAGACGCCGACGAGCGCATAGCGCGAAGCCTGATTGCGGAATTTCTCGTAGGCCGCTTTCCTCGCCAGCGGGAACATCACTTTGGTGATGATCTCGTCCGGCTCAAGCGCCGTCTCGAACAGCCCCCGGAAGAAATCATCGGCCTTGATACGCCGCTTCGAGGTGACGATGGTGGCGCCGAGCCCGAGGCAGGCCGCCGGATAATCGGCGCTCGGATCGTTGTTGGCGACGGAACCGCCGATGGTGCCGCAGTGGCGCACCGCCGGATCGCCGATCAACCCGGCGAGATAGGCCAGTGCCGGCAAATGTTCGCGCACGATCGGCGAATTGGCGACCTCGGCGTGCCGCGTGGTCGCTCCGATCACAATGGAGCGGCCCTTCAATTCGATGCCGGACAGGCCCTCGATCCCCGAAATGTCGATCAGGTGCGCAGGCGAAGCAAGCCGCAGCTTCATGGTCGGCAGCAACGTGTGGCCGCCCGCCAGAAGCTTGGCATCTTCGTTCTTGTTCAGCAGGCCGACCGCCTGCCGCACCGTCTTCGGGCGATGAAAGGTGAAAGGGTACATAAACGGGTAATCCTATTTGCTAATGCTCAAGCGGCCTTGCGTCCCGCGCCCATGGCTTCGGCGCCGGCGGCGATCGCCTTGACGATATTGTGGTAGCCGGTGCAGCGGCAGATATTGCCTTCGAGCTCCTCGCGGATGGTCTTGTCGTCGAGCGAAAAGCCTTTGCGGTTGACGATGTCGATCGCCGACATGATCATGCCTGGGGTGCAATAGCCGCATTGCAGCCCGTGGTGATCGCGGAAGGCCGCCTGCATCGGATGCAGCGGTTCGTCGGGCGCGGCGAGGCCCTCTATGGTGGTGATGTTCGCGCCCTCGACTTGCAAGGCGAGGGTGGTGCAGGATTTGCGCGCTTTGCCATCCACATGCACGACGCAGGCGCCGCATTGCGACGTATCGCAGCCGACATGCGTCCCGGTCAGGCGCAGATGCTCGCGCAGAAACTCCACCAGTAGCGTGCGCGGGTCTACATCAGCGGTGACGGCCTTGCCGTTCACCGTCATCGAAACGGCGGGCATTCACAACCTCCTCGAAATCGGTCCGATATGCCGGAAAGGGGGGTTCGAGCGGCAATTTGGACGCGGCGGCGGCACCGGTCAAGATCGGGCGCATACAGCGACATCGGCCCGATTTTGCGGTGGAAATCGCCGCATGCCGTGCGTCCTCCGCTGCAGACGGTTTCGCCCGAGGGGGCTTTTTGATAAGCCAGCGAACGTTTGCCGAGGTCGCAATCTTCCGCATGGCCACCCCGCCGCCCAGTTTGTCGCTGCTTGCGCCGCTCGTCTCGAGCGCCGCCATGCGCGCCGTCCTCGACGACCGCGCGCGGCTGCAGCGCATGCTAGATGTCGAGGCCGCGCTGGCGCGCGCGGAAGCGGACGCCGGCGTGATCCCGGCGAGCGCCGCGGCGCCCATTGCTGCGGTTTGCAAAGCTGAACGGTTTGATTTGGCCGCCATCGGCGAGCAAGCGGCCACTGCGGGAAACGTCGCTATCCCGCTGGTCAAGGCGCTGACCGCCGAAGTCGCGAAGGTCAACGCCGAGGCCGCGAAATATGTGCATTGGGGCGCCACCAGCCAGGACATCATCGACACCGCGCTCGTTCTCGAGTTGCGCGCAGCGGCCGATGCCCTGCTTTCCGATATCGGCCGCTCCATTGACGGCTTCTCCGCACTGGCAACGCGTTACCGCAAAACCGATTCCGTGGCGCGCACCCTGATGCAGCAGGCCTTGCCGATGCCTTTCGGACTGAAGCTTGCCGGATATGCCGCGGCCCTGGCACGGTCGCGTCATCGCCTGCGGCGCGTGCGCCAAGAATGTTTGGTACTTCAGTTCGGCGGCGCCGCGGGCACTTTGTCGGCGCTTGGCTCGCAGGGCATGCAGGTCAGCGCGCGGCTCGCCGCCTTGCTGGACCTGCCGCTGCCAGATGCATCTTGGCACAGCCATCACGATCGCCTGGCGGACGTCGCCAGTGCATTCGCTATTCTCACCGGCACCTGCGGCAAGATTGCGCGCGACGTTGCTCTGCTGATGCAGACGGAGGTGGCCGAAGTCTTCGAGCCGGCGGCGCCCGGCCGCGGCGGCTCTTCAACCATGCCGCACAAGCGCAATCCGGTTTACGCGGCGACGGCGCTCGCCGCGGCAGACCTCGCGCCGCAGCTGGCCGCCGCGATCTTTGCTGCTCAGGTGCAGGAAAACGAGCGCGCGCTCGGCGGCTGGCAGGCGGAATGGCAGGCCTTTCCGGCGCTGGCGCTCGTTGCCTCCGGCGCGATGCAGGCCATCGCCGATATCGCCCAAGGCATGGAGATTGACCCCGCGCGGATGCGGGCGAACCTCGATCTCACGCACGGCCTGGTCATGGCGGAAGCGGTCTCGATGG
>Ga0070741_10014285_pt1 | contig 13768 bp, 9 predicted proteins | sample Coa_R1_4_FD_66440 | JGI IMG/M metagenome (GOLD analysis project Ga0070741, IMG submission 66440) | Surface soil microbial communities from Centralia Pennsylvania, which are recovering from an underground coalmine fire - Coalmine... | ecosystem: Environmental > Terrestrial > Soil > Unclassified ... | reverse complement strand
GTCCGTGGGCGTCGCTTCGCTCTGCCCACGGCTATTTACTGCTTGCCCTTCGGGCAATGGGCGGCCGTAAATTAGACCCGGCAACAATAAGACACTGTCTCCGAAATGTCCAAACCTCAGTGCGGTAACTTGTTACCGCTTTGGCCTGAGGCGACTTGTCGGCTCAAAAAGTAGGATAGACTTCCTTTAGCGTCGACAAGTCGCCGCAGACTAAAGCGCCAGCAAGCTGGCGCACTCCATAGAACGCCTCATATCGCTTGTGTTAATAATCATCATGGATGTTGAGGCAGTCCGTTGCGAAACTGTAAATCGTTTTTTCCTTTTTTCCGGGGAGCGAAATGTACCATCAGTTTTTGCGTTCCACCTTCCATGCCGAGGTTCAGATACTCAAATCAGCAACGTGCGATGATCACCGCGCTTCTGGGAAATTATCGATTTGCTACGACAGACTGCTGTCGCTGCGATTCTTATTGCTTCGCCTGGCCGCCAATGCTCGGCTGGATTAACAGGATTTTGGTTACCTGGAAATAATACGATTTACTATCGTAAAAACCTACTACGCGACCGCGCTCAACGATCTTTTCAGGGGACGGGTCAAGCACGGCCACTGTTGGGTATTGAGTTATATTCAGCGAATCCCTCAGTTTCTTGGCATTGCCACTCTGATCGTCCAGTCCGTCAGGCACTTTGACGAATACAGCCTTATCCGCCAGCGTCCTTATCTCCGGGCTCGTGAACACCTCGCTCTGAAGTTTGCGACACCACGGCCCCTCTTCGTTATAAAAGTAAACCAACATCGGTTTGTGCTGCGCCATTGCGTCCGTAAATGCACCGAAAAGGTTGGTGCGCCATTGAATCCCGTCATTCTGATTAGTCGATGTCGCGCCACTTTGCCGCGATAAACCCGAGGGCGCCACACAAAGCATCATCAATACTGTTATCGCAATACTAGTAAAAAAGTTTCTGAATGTCGTTAATCTCATTTTATTTCTCCTCATGATTAGCCCTGTCATATTCCGGTTAATTAGCCCGCAATGATGCGAAAGAGGCCACGGAAAATATTCGCCGCGCCAACAATGAACAGTCCGGTGGTGACAATGAAAAAGCCACCTGGCTCTGCAATTGAATAAAGGATGCCGGTAATTACCGCTCCGGCGATAATGTAGAAGATGCCGGTCAGAAAAAGCTTGAGACCTGCTTTACGAAACGCGGCTTTCTTGATCTTGTTGGCCTCTGCGACGACAACGTTGGCTGCGTCCGCGGGAATGCCTCGTTGAACAAGCGACTCTATGATCGAGCGAGCGCTGATACCCTTTGCCAGAGACGTGACCGCTTCGTTATATAAAGACTGCATTGTATTCTGACCCATTACCTGTGACATGACTTTAAATCCCCTTTCAAATTCTGACGCGCATTTCTGCGTTATCTATTCGGGAACGGCGAAAAGGGACCGCGCATATTACGTCGCCCTGAAAAAAAGATTTTGCAAAGGCAATGGAAATGTCGTGCTGGTTTTTACGCCGTTCGTGAAAGAAGAGGATTATTTTGGGGTTACAAAATCGCGTTCATTGCCCTAAGATTCGGTTAGTAATTACCTCTTTTGACTTTGCTTCGAGGATGTAGGACCGTGATGATATGTCCTGTCTGTCAGCGATCAGTTCCTGATCAGGCGAAGTTCTGTGACCGCTGCGGCGGTGCGTTTGAACGAGACCTTCCCGCTGCCAGTAAAATACAAAGCTGGACTATCGGCAACGATGTTGACTGCGACGTTGTTGTAACGGGCGACACGGTTTCTGGCAGACATTGTCGTTTAACTCTTACTACCACCGGGTTTCAGCTTGATGATCTGAGCTCAACTAACGGTACCTGGGTGAATGGAAATCGAATCACGCAGACAACGTCAGTTTCTCGCGCTGACGCTATAACCCTGGGCAAAACAATACCAATGCCCTGGCCGCACCTCGATAATGACTCGCCGGAGCGAATCATCAGAATCGGGCGAGATTCGGATAATGATGTTGTGCTGGACGAACCCATAGTCTCTGCCCATCACGCTCGCATTGTACTTGATAACGGTACCGCGATGATTGAGGATCTGGGTTCGACCAATGGCACGTCACTGGGCAGTCCGGGAAACAGAATTCAACGCAGCATCATATCCAAAACCGATATCGTCTACTTTGGCTCTTACCGAATGCCCGCGACTCAACTGTTGCCGGGTAAAGAGTCTCGCATTGGAAGATCGCGCGAAGTGCTCGCCTTCAAAGGCGAGAGCATGACCCTGGGACGTGATCCGCAATGCGAGCAGGTACTGGATTACCCGATGATCTCGTGGCGTCACGCTCGTATCGCACGAATCGGTAACACAATCACGGTCGAAGATCTCGGTTCGACCAATGGTACGTACGTCAACGGTCAGCGCATCTCTGCCATCGCCACAGTGAAACCAGGGGATGTAATAGGGCTCGGCAGCTACACGCTGACGCTGACCACCGAGGGAACCATCGAGCAGCGCGATTATCGCGGTAATTTTACCATCGAAGCACACAACCTCTCGGTCGCGGTACCTGGTCGAACGCTGTTGGATGGAGTTTCGCTGACAATTTATTCGTCAGAGCTTGTGGGTCTGATGGGGCCTGCGGGAGCGGGCAAGACGACACTTATGATGGCCTTGAATGGCTATACTTTTCCGGCAAACGGCAAAGTGTTTTTGAATGGACAAAGTCTCTACGAAAACTACAGTCAGTTTGCCGGACAGATAGGTTACGTGCCGCAGGACGACATCATGCATCGCGATCTGACGGTAAGACAGGCGCTCTATTTCACTGCACGCCTGCGCCTGCCATCAGACTATGGCGACGCCGACATTCAAAAACGGATAGATGAAGTCATCGCACAGATGAACCTGGAGGGCACGGAAGATGTGTTGATCGGCTCGCCGGAAAAGAAAGGTATCAGCGGCGGTCAGCGCAAACGTGTCAATCTGGCGATGGAACTGCTATCTGACCCCTCCATCCTGTTTCTTGATGAGCCGACTTCGGGTCTTTCTTCGGAAGATGCACTGAACGTGATGAAAGTCCTGCGATCGCTGGCCGATAAGGGCAAAACGATCCTGATCACGATTCATCAACCCAGCCTGGACGTTTACCGGATGATGGACAATCTGGTAGTCATCTCTAAAGATGCCGGGTCGAAAGATCCGGGCAAGATGGTTTATTACGGACCGGCTTATCCGGACGCCGCTGATTTCTTTAACCCTGCGGACCAGCAGAGTCACCAACAAGCGCGACAACCGATGCCCGAAGACGTGTTGCATGGGCTCGCCGCTCGCAGCACAGCGGATTGGCTAAAACACTATCTGGATTCCAGGTACTACAGAGAGTATGTTGCCAATCGCGCCGATAAACATTCGTCGCGATCAGGGAACGTGCTGCCGCCCAACATAGCCCGCGATTTTAATCTTTCGCAATGGTTGACATTGACCAGGCGTATCCTGGCGGTCAGGAAACATGATCTTTGGAATACCTCCATTCTGTTTGCGCAAGCGCCTGTTATCGCTGTGCTGGTCGTGCTGGTCTTCGGTAAACAATTGAATGGATCGGAAACCCCGCAGAATTGGGCTGATGTAGCAGGACCGCTTGGTACGACTATCTTTCTGCTTGTGCTCGCCGCTTTGTGGTTCGGGTGCTCTAATTCAGCCAGAGAAATTGTAGGCGAGTGGGCGATCTACCAACGCGAGCGCATGGTCAACCTGAAAATCCCATCTTACGTTGCTTCGAAAATCGCGGCGTTAGGCGGACTGTGCGTTGTTCAATGCTTTATCCTGCTGGGGATCGTTTATGTCGGATGCGGCTTAAAAGGTCCGTTACCAATAATGTTTGTCGTGCTGCTGCTGACTGCCTTTATTGGCGTGGCGCTGGGACTGCTGGTCTCGGCGGTTGCGCGGACTTCTGAAGTCGCGATCGCGCTTGTGCCTTTGATTCTGCTTCCGATGGTAATCCTCAGCGGGGCGCTCTTTCCAAAACACAAAATGCCTGTGCCGGCCCTGGCGGACTTGATGCCGTCACGATGGGCTTATGAGGCATTGCTGGTTCAAGAGGCCGAAGAACATTCTCATGCGCCTGCTCCGCAACGCATCGGATCGTCGTCTGTGGTTTCGCCGGATATGGCGGAGGCTTTTTTCCCTCGCAGTGATCGCGCCGGCGTCGTTGCGTGCGCGGCGATCCTGGCCGGGATGTTTATCATTTTAACGACGGCGACGATGCTGGTACTTAAACGTCGGGATGTCTACCGACGGTAAGGAAAAAGAATGACTGCCGAAGAGGTGAAAATTCCTTTGCGGGTGGGTGCGAAATCGCATCCTGGCAAAGTACGCGATGAAAACCAGGATCGGATGAGCCGGTTCACGACTACGTTCGGGGAAGTTTTTATCGTAGCAGATGGCATGGGCGGCCATCGCGGAGGGGCGACCGCGGCAGCAAAGACAATTGAGGGCTTCGAGCAACATCTGCGTTCCGCAAAGGCGACTGACTCTCCGAGGGTCGCGTTATTGCAGGCCGCGCGGCAAACCAACGCCGAGATCTACCGACTTGCGACAAATGGCGATCCGGCTCTTGCCAAAATGGGATCGACGGTGGTGATTGCTTTACTTTCAGGAAGGCAGCTCGTCATCGGACACGCGGGCGATAGTAGGGCTTACTTGTATAGCGATGGTTGTCTGCAGCGACTCACCCGCGATCATTCCGCAGTGCAACAAATGATCGATCACGGATTGCTGACTGATGATGAAGCGCGCGAACATCCCGATTCAAACATCATCAATCGGGCTTTCGGGCAGAAACCCGAAATCGAGTTGGAGATCTCCTTGCCGCTTCAACTTCGACGCGGCGATCGTGTGCTGTTGTGCACCGATGGCTTGTGCGGATACGTGAGCGATGCCGCAATCGAAGGCGTTATCTCGTCGCAAACAGAGGCGCAAAAAGCCACGGATGAGTTGATCGAACTGGCGCTGAAAGCTGGCGGCGAAGACAACGTCACGGTGCAGCTGCTTCAGTTCGGCGCAGCTTCTAATCAGGAAGATCCGTCGTTGTTATCACCTAACAAGAGTCAGGATAAATCAGATCAGTTAAATCGGCGGCGGTTGCCTTTGCTGACGATTTTGCTTGTCGTTCTGGCTTTTTTGCTGGGGCTGGTTGCGGGATACGTGCCAGGCTGGATTCGCGCGTGGCGGTCAAATCAAACCCAGGCTGCGCCGACGACAACGCAACCTGAACCGTCAAAGAATCCGTTGCAAAACGAAACCGAACAGAAAAAGGAAGAGCCAAATCAAGAGCTACCACGCTCTGCTGAAGGCCGCGAAAAAGAGCAGAAACGGTAAACGGCACGGTTTAAAACGTCGGGAGGGAACGATGAGAGTTTGTCCAAAATGCAATACCAAAAACAGGGAAGATGCCAACTTCTGCTATAGCTGCCAGTATAAGTTCAGCAACCCGCAGCTACAGGCGCGCCTTTGCCCTGCGGGGAAACACCCCATGGATCCCGACTGGACGAGCTGCCCATACTGCAAAGCCATGCAGGGCGATGCGCCACCAGCACCGTCGCCGAACCCGGAAAAACAGAAAGTTGAGGTTATTATCAACGGTAAAAAGAAGAAGACCATTGTTGAAGATCCCGACCATAAGCCTGCCGAGGAACACGATGATGCCGAAGATCAAAATACTCATACCGCCGATCGAAAACGCAAGACAGTCTTTGATCCCGCTCAACCAGAATCTGCCGAAGAAAAGAACCGTGAATATCGGTCCGGACGAAGGATCGTTGCGTTGCTGATCACTTATTCATGGCGTCCGGAGGGCCAGGTTTTTCCCATATATGAAGGTCGCAACTACATCGGCGTCGACGTGGATTGTGAAGTTTGCCTGCAAACGGATTCAACACTGTCGGGTACTCATGCGGCTATATTTTGTCGCGGCGCGAATTTCGAAATTTCTGACGAAAAGAGCCTAAAGGGCACCTATGTAAATGACCGCCCCGTGGCGCTGACAGGACAATCACTTCCAAATTATAGTCAAATCAAAACGGGGCAAACTCTGTGGAGATTCATTGCTATTGAACCTGACGCCGCTGCCGGAAAGGAGGGCTAGCGATGGGAATAGCCGGAGGATTAAAGAACGTGCAGGTTGCTCAATGGATTATTGAAGAAAAGCTGGGAGAAGGCGGTTTCGGCAGCGTCTGGCGGGCTCGCCATGTAGTGCTTGAACGTCGGGTTGCCATCAAGATGATGGCTGAACATTTGCTGGATGATCCCGGCTTCAGGGCCAGGTTCATTCACGAAGCTCGCGCACAGGCAAAACTTCAACATCCCAATATTATCTCAGTCAATGACTTCTTCACCGAGCAAGACCGGGACTATCTGGTAATGCCGTTCGTTGATGGCGGGTCGCTGGACAAACGGTTGAGAATGGGAGGCGCTTTGCCGCTGGAAGAAGCGCTGCGCTATTCACAGCATATTTTGGGGGCGCTGGATTACGCGCACCAGCAGGGCGTGATTCACCGTGACGTCAAACCGTCAAACATTCTGATGGATCGTACAGGGCATGTATATTTGGCCGATTTCAGCATAGCAATTTTAATTGGACAGCCAAGGCGAACACAGACCGGCGCGGTTATCGGCAGCGCCGATTACATGAGCCCTGAGCAGATCAAACGGCCAAAGGAGCTCGACCATCGGACCGACGTTTACAGCTTCGGTTGCGTCCTTTATCAAATGCTGACCGGGCGTCCACCGTTTGTCGGAAACCCTGAAATGGGGGATATCGATTTTTATATCAAGGAATGTCACCTGACAGTCGCGCCACCACGTTTGCGCCAGTTCAATGAGGCGGTTCCCGAAGCTATCGAACAAATAGTCATGCGGGCGCTGGCTAAAGATCCGTCCGATCGCTTCAGCGGCTGCGGCGAATTCGCCCGTGCGCTGTCACAGGCTACTCAGGAACAATCAAATTACATTAGTTGCGCAGCTTGCGGTCATCAAAACAAAATTGAGAAATTTGAGATGCTTGCCGAAGCTACGTGTGTTCATTGCGGCAAACCGTTGTCCTCGAACCTGGACGATCATGTAGCCGAACCGGGATTCCCAAAGCTCGGATCGACAGATCCTGAGGTAGGAATAGGAAGGAGAGCAATCGGAATATGGGCCGTTGTTGCCAGCATTCTATTGCTGATAACAAGCGTCGGATGGTCAAATTCGGTAGACCGTGAAAGGCAAACCAACGACCTTCTCAGTAAAGCAAACACCGTGAAAGCTGATGAGTTCAAGCAATTAGACAAAGAGAGAACCCTGCGCTCGAACTTGTCTAAGGGAATGGAGGTTTCACTGGTTGACGTAAAAGTTCGCAATGAAGACCTCAAAGATAACGCTCTGAGCGACTATACTGATCGGTTTTCCAAAGATTCAATAAGGTACATAACTTATCACATAACCCTCCAGAACAATTGCGTAGATTTTAAGGACTCCGTCGGAACGCTGGGAGTTAAGTTCATCAATCCCGACGGAACTGTCAGAAGGGTAGGAACAAGCCCCGATCCATTGTTCGAACCATATTTGAACCCTTATACCCATGAAAAAGAGTTCAAAATTTCAGATGCCATTGACACCTCATGGGGTTTGGGAAGCGACAGAACGGGAATTTTCAACGTAGGGAAGTACCGCATCGAGTTCTGGTGGAACGGCACGAAGATAGGGGAGACCAGTTTTACTGTTTACGACAGTCACCCCTGAGCCACGTCATTACGGCAACGAAAAGATATTCCGCGCAGCGCTGAAAACGCCGTTCGGCTGTGTCGGAGTAGAGATGCTGGAGTACAAGAAATGAGACCTCGATTTGGCGTTACATGGAACACAGTAGAGGGTGAATTGCATCCCTGGTGTATCTATTGCGGCTACCCGTTAAAACGACGTTCGTCAAATAACAACGAGGAATACTTCATGTGTATGAAGGACGGGAAATCTTTACCGGCTGCAGGACGACGACGGCAATCGGCTCACGCTCGATGAAGCAAAGAAGTTGTTGGAAAGCGAAGAAGACTCTCAACCCAAAGACTGATGTTTACGGTCTGGTGTAATCCACCAGCGTGATTTTTCGCTTGCTGCGACTGAAGTCGAAAAGGGAGGGCTTCTGAAACTTGTTTCCGGACAAAGAGCCTCGATTCCCGAAAACAGTTACTTCCTCTCCGGATTGCTCACCAGTTGTGAACCGCTGAACGCGACCTTCTTTGATTTCATTGACAAGTGTCGGAACTCGCATAACGCCATAGCCCAGCCATTCGACTAAATCGATCCGGCCATCTTTTGGCTTGTAATCGGCCTGGCGGCCCATAATCCCATCTTTCACCAGCGCATAGGTCAGCAATCCCTGTCTTAATTTGTTGTTCTCTAACGCAACGTCGTCAGCCTGGCTCGCGGCCAGTATTCGCATTCCTTTGTCGTACGCAAGCTGTCCAAGACCGCGGCTGCCCATGGGTCCAGGTTTGAAATCCTTACTGGCAACAGCAGCGGCAGACTGACACGCGTCAGCGATCAGGATGATTTCTCCAGCATCGACATCTCGCAACCAAATCGAGAGCTCTTCGTTGGAGACGCTTCGCCGGAGCAAATCCTCTGTGATAGCAAAACCGCCGCTTTGACCAATGTCATACATCAGGAAATAAAAGTCGCCTTTGTGATCGGCATAACCATGACTGGAAACCGAAATAACAATGACATCCTCCGGTTGGGCGGGCTTGATCAGCTTTGCATTTGGAATGTTGTTTACTACTTCAGAAGACACGGATTTGCCGGCCAACAGATCCAGCACGGCTTTGAAATTGGACTTGGTCGCAGTTTTTTCCGTCACTGTTCCGTCTGTCGGCCGATAATCTGAGATCAGTTGGATTGGAACGACTTCGGCGTACTGGCCAGTCTTTTCAAGCTGTCGCGATAATACGTTACTGGTCAGCCTGGCGTCATTGGCTGCAAACTTCAGGTCCCAGATCAGGTTCTCGTATGCATTTACGCCGATTGTAATCAGATAAACCCGGCCTTGTACCGGAGGCAGGATCTCCTTTGGAGTATATATTTGTTTGTCCGTCTCGCTCTTTATTCGATCCACATTGAACGCATAGGCGGAGAACTCGAACTCTTTCTCATTCCGGATTCGAGGCAATTTCAAATGCGAAAAAGTTATTGTGGCCTTGCCCGTAGGATCAAGTTTGATCGCTCCATTTCCTGTCTCTGAATTTGGCGCGTAGGCCACAAGCTGTCCATCTCGAAAAAGCCTCAAGTCATAGACTCCGGTCGATCCCTGAATTTGTTTACCGGCGAATTTAAATTCTCCTGCGCCGCGCTCGACCTCAACTGTGACAGAAACCGTATTCGGACTGCCTTCCGTTTTTATTTCCTTTATGTGTACGCCGGGCAATACGCGATTGGTCTGGGTCAGAGGTTTGACAGGCAGCATCTTTTCGCCAGCCAGAAGTCGCGGCATAAGCTGGGGCTCGTAATAGTCCTTCATAAAAATCTCGACCGGCAATGGCCGCAACGGATCATCGGGAAGAACCCAGTGCAGTCCGCGCATATATTCGAGATTGTTCGCGTCGAATCTGCCATCTTTGTCAACAACGGCCCACGAGCCATCCTGAAAGGAAACAAGCCGACAAATCTCCTGGCCATAATCGGGACGAGAAACTTGGATCACGCCGTTTTCACCGCCGCTGATCCAGAAACGGTCGTCAGGAGCGAAAGCAGAAACAAAGTTCCTGGTCGATTTCTCTTCAGGTCTGATTTCGCGGTTTGTAGCTGTGTCGTAAAGAGCGGTATATCCTCTTCGGCTATATATTTCTATCTGGTGGCCGTCAGGCAGAAACTTCACGGAGTTGACAGAGAACTCCGCGTAAAGGTGAACCTCTTTTCCGCTGACGTAATTCCATAAGGTCGCGCCAGAATCACCGCCCAGCAGAACAAGATCGTCCTTTGGCGCAAAAGCTATTGAATAGACCGGGTTGATGCTGTCGAATTCTCTGACCTTGCCGCCGCTTACGGCGTCCCATAAGACGGCCGGATTTTTGTCGGGGCTGCCGTATACGCGGGAATCCGATCCACTGCCGGTCATCACATAATGTCCGTCAGGAGAGAAGGCTGCAGAATAGACAGCTCCAGCATGCTCAAAGCGATGAAGTTCCTTGCCGGTCTTTGTGCTCCACAATCGCGCGGTTCGGTCCCAGCTCCCGGTCAGAATAGATTGGCCATCCGGAGAAAAAGCCACGCTCGACACTGTGTTTGCCGAGACCGTATTTGAATGGACCAGGCGAAAAAGCTCGCGCCCGGTCTCGACATCCCAGACTCTGGCCGTGTGATCGAAACTGCCGGAAACAATCTGACTGCCGTCTGGTGAGAATGCAACCGATACGATCGAGTCGGTGTGCCCGGTAAAGCGACGGACCTCGCGGCCAGCATCAACATCCCAAAGGTGAAGGCTTTGATCGGCCCCGCCGGTCACGATGTAGCGACTGTCGGGTGATACAGCCATCGCGTGAATCTTCGCGGAATAACCGTTGAATTCTCTGATCTCCGCGCCAGAGAACACGTCCCACAGGCGAACGACCTTGTCGTCACTATCCAACGCCCCAATACCCATGGTCGCGGTCAGTATTGTTCTCCCGTCAGGTGAGAAGCGAGCTACTGGAAGTCCAAGGGTTTCCCAGCCTCCGATTGTCCGTACCTTTCTGCCGGTCAACGTATCCCAGATTATTACTGAATTAATCACGCCTTTTGGGCTGTCTTCTGCCGAAGTCGTCAGGATGTAATTATCACGGACAGAAAAATCTACCTTAGTGATTGGCGAACCCTGGTTAAAGCGCCGGACTTCCTTTCCGGAAAAGAGATTCCATAACCGAGCTACACCGTCCCAGCAACCTGTCAGAGCGAAGCTGCCATCAGGAGAGAATGCGACCGACTCGACGGCCCGTGGATGCTGCAATCTGAGTAATTCTTTCCCGGTGGCCACGTCCCAGACACGCGCCCACAGACCGCCGTCCTGACCATAAGCTCCAGCCGTGGAATACGTAACCACGCGCTGCCCATCAGGCGAAAAGAGAGCGTCGCCGAAAGGCGGAAAGTCTCCTTCAAACGATCTTATAACTTCACCCGTGCGAGAGTCCCTGAGCGCTCCGGGATTTTCGTTACCGCCTGTCACCACCAATTGACCATTCGGAGAGAATGCAACCGAGTTCACTCCGGCTGGCTGATGCCAGATCTCTTTTCCGGTTGAAGCATCAAAAAGCGATAATCCATTGCCGCCGGCAAGAATGGAACTGCCGTCCGGCGAAAATACTGCCGACACGGTTGCGGATAAATTGGGACTGCCAAAGCGGCGTATCTCACGGCCGGTTGCTGCTTCCCATAAAACGATTTCATCTAAACTTGCAGACAGAACAAAACGCCCATCCGAAGAAAAAGCGATTGATCTGGGCGGAGATGAGTGTCCCAGTTGGACAACCAACTGAGGCTGATTTAAAGCCGAATTATTCTGGTTATTGACTACCTCACGGCGTTTGACCGGTGGTCTTGAGCTTTTCTGCGCCCGCGCGAGATTCGCCTCCCATCCAAACAAACAAAGTAATGCGCATATCAGCAGAGCTGTTTTTAAGCCAAAGCGGTACCTGTTCATTACAGCCTCGTAGTTCAAACCCATTCGTGCATTGCTGGCGATTATTTTTTGATGACTTCAAACGGATAGTTTCCCGCGTTTTCTTCGTTTCCGTGGTTATCGATACCGGCGAGAATCAATAGATACCCGCCATTCTCAAGCTGATTGGCGGGTACTGTGAAAAGAACTCGTCCCGATTTTGCCAGCGGCGCCGGTCCGAGATTTATGCTCCTGTTGCCGGACGCCGATCGCAAGACGGCCTTATATTTTTGATATTCGCCGGATTCGACCTTCACCTGTAAGTGGACGGCCGTCGTTTCCTTTGAGATGACAAGCTTATTATCGCTCGGCCCTCCGCGAGCTACACTCGGCAGCAACACTACGGTAGCAATCGTATTATGAGTGGTCGGGTTCTCCGGCGCTTTAGGAATTTCCGGAGGACTCGAAGGCTTGTTATCATCGCCGTTTGGCCCGGATGACGATGGCGTTACCTTGTCCTGCGGTTGAATACCTCTTGCGACGCCCGTCTGCGGGCTGCTGGTCATATTGAGACGGACGGCGATTACGACAAAGCTTCCAGCAACAACAATGACAGCAAGCGCCGCCGCGCTGGCAATCTGCAACCCCGACCACGCCGCCGGAATGGCTAAAAAATTTGAAATTCGCCTCCACCATGGTGGCTGTGCTTCTGTCGGCCGATAAGCCACGTTTCCAAGCGTCGCCTGAGGCGCACTTCTGGTTTGCGAATGCGTCGTTGACTCACTTGCTACTAAATCATTCAGCCCGACATTGCTTTTGTGAGATTCTGAATTCTGTTGAAGTTTCCGGGCAAACGACTGGAGATCATCAAGCTCCCAGGCGCACTGCCGGCAGACTTTTATATGTTCTTCTACAATCTCGCGGTCGAATCGATCTGATTTGCCATTTACATAGTCTTCGAGCATTCCATAAGAGATATGCTCCAGCGGTTTTATACGTGAAGACTTAAAACTCTTTTGCAGCGATGCGATCACTGCGCTTGATGACTGTTTGTAATCGATAAGGTGGCTACGGCAAAGCGTACAGGAAGCCAGATGCCGATCCGTACTGATCAGGTCAGCAGGCTGCAGCGCTTTGTTGCAATACGCTTCGATTTGCTGAATTGATAAATGCTCTGCCATTTGCGCTACTCTTATCCCTTTACTGAAGGCGTAAACAAATCCCCCATATTTCCATATACAGCAAAAAAATTACGTCTTTGCGTAACCTCCACTATTTAAATGTTTTAGCCTGCGCGCCAGTCGCTCGCGCGCCTTTAACCGGAGATTTATAACCTTTTGCCGTTCAGTTCCTAACATCTTTGCTATGACTATGTCTTCGATGGGAAGATAAAGCCACAGCAGCGCAAATCTCTCTTCTGGCGCGCTGGAAGCAAGAAGCCTTGCCTGCAGTCTTATTTCTTCGTCCATTGGAAGTTCCTGCCAGGCACGTTCGAACTGCTGATCCGAAAGGGCCAGTCTCCTTCCTATCTCCTCGATCGTCGCAATGCCGTGCCAGGTGAATAATTGAATGTCGCCGTCGGCGTCTCTGAAATTCAGCAGGTAGGCAATCCTGTGTGACGGTCCTAACTGGCATATTTCCTGCCAGAGTTGTCGGAGAAACTCTCTCAGCAACGAGATCGAAAGCGCGTCTGCTTCAGGCGACGGAATCCGTTCAAATTCCTTTTCGCCTTCATCTTCGCGGTCTGAATTAGCTTCCGTTTCTTTCTTATCTTCTTTAATACCTAAAAGGTCAGCGGCGATTTGAACAAGATCATCCAGGTCGATTGGACACCCGATTCGATCAAAGATGGCATTAAGAAGCCTTTTCCAGTCCGCGATCTCCATTAGATCGACGGTTTTGATCGGCATTATTTCCGTGGCTATGATTTGAGGGTTTTCACACAATTCCCTGAGCAACTCGTTTGGTGTTGACAGCCTGAGACCGGGTTTCCATGTAGAGAAACCGCACAAAGATTCTTTCTCATCCCGCTCCCACAAGGCGTAATCACTTTGGTGCCGCAGGAAGTAACGAAGCTTGTTCTTTAGTCGCGTCCATTCAGGATA
>Ga0070741_10014284_pt1 | contig 13770 bp, 11 predicted proteins | sample Coa_R1_4_FD_66440 | JGI IMG/M metagenome (GOLD analysis project Ga0070741, IMG submission 66440) | Surface soil microbial communities from Centralia Pennsylvania, which are recovering from an underground coalmine fire - Coalmine... | ecosystem: Environmental > Terrestrial > Soil > Unclassified ... | reverse complement strand
GCGCACAACCTGCTGGCGGCATTGATTGACGCTCACATTTTCCATGGCAACGCGCTTGATCTTGATATTGAGCGCATTACCTGGCCGCGCGCTATGGACATGAATGACCGCGCTCTGCGCCGGATCACGCTTGATATCGGCGAGAAAAAAGGCGCGCTTACGCGCAATTCGGGTTTTGTGATTACTGCCGCATCGGAAATTATGGCGGTTATGGCCCTGGCCTCCAGCCTGGACGATCTGCGCCGCCGTCTGGATGCAATTATCATCGGCGTCTCACGAGCGGGGAAACCGGTGCGCGCTGCTGATCTAAACGCCACCGGCGCCATGATGGCCCTGCTAAGTGAAGCCATCTTTCCTAATCTTGTCCAGACCACTGAAGGCACGCCAGCCATGGTGCATACCGGGCCTTTTGGCAACATCGCCCACGGCACCAGCAGCGTGATCTCGCACAACATGGGAATCCGGCTGGCTGACTACGTTGTCAACGAGGCGGGGTTTGCCGCCGATCTGGGCGCGGAAAAATATTTTGATATCGTGATGCGCTCCTCCGGAATCGCTCCGGCCTGCACCGTTCTGGTGACCACGGCGCAGAGCCTGCGCAATCAGGGTGAAGGCGATCTTGCACGCGGCCTACCGAACCTTGTCCGGCATATTCAGAACCTCAAGCAATTCGGCGCACCGGTGGTGGTTGCCATCAATCGCTTCCCTACTGATACAGAGGCCGATCTGAAGTTGCTGGCCCAGTACGCTGCCGACCAAGGCGTGGTGAGCGCATTGAGCGAAGCCTACACCAAGGGCGGCGACGGCGCGGCTGCTCTGGCGCAGAAGGTTGTCGAAACAATTGATAAAAATCCTGATCCCAAAGTGCAGCCCATCTACTCTCTGGAAGGCTCACTGGAGGACAAAATTACCGCTGTGGCCACAAAGATCTATGGTGCTGCTGGAGTCAATTTCAGCGACAAGGCAAAAGCCAAGCTGCAACAGATAAAGGACTGGGGCTTTGCCAAACTGCCTGTCTGCCTGGCCAAGACGCAGTATTCGTTCAGCGACAATCCCAAGCTCCTTGGCGCGCCTACCGGCTGGACGCTCAATGTCACGGATGCATCACTTTCCGCCGGAGCAGGATTTGTGGTGGTCATTGCAGGCAATATGATGCTGATGCCGGGACTGCCAAAGGTTTCCCGTGCGGCAAGCATTGATGTGAATGAAAAGGGCGAGATTATCGGGGTATAGCAGTGTAAAAATTCAGCGTGCAGCCGTTGTGGATTGCTGAAATTTGCGGTTTATCGAACCGAAGGCTGGGCGTAAAAGTTGAGCCTAGATTCGGCCACCCAACGCACGGGCTGGAAGCATGATAATGGCCCGCAGGAACTCCAGCACGCCTCCCACAGCAATGCCGACAATTCGGAATGGCAGCAGGATCAGCCATATCAGCGGATAGAGCACGATCGCCAAAAGCGCCAGCGGCCAGCAGAGCACCAGCAAAATACACCACAGCAGAAAAGTCATCGTCGCCTCTGCTCTCTAATACGCTTCAAACCGCAAAAAGGTTCCTGATTTTAAAAGATGGCTGTGCTGGGTAGGACATTCACGCCGGAGATCGCCTAGAAAGAGGTTTCCGCAGTGGAAACAACTTTAAAAGGCAGCGTGCTGAAGGCAAGATCAATCGCGTCACAGCTATAGGTGATCTGGAATAAGTTGCCGGAGGAAGAACCATTGATGTTGAATCCTGCTCCTGGGGCCAGCAGCAACGCTCCGTTGATGTAGCCTTTCGCGCCCGCGTCCACAGTGACTTGCCCAGTGGATGATTTCACCAGCACAATGCCATTCCAGTTTAGAGTGGCGGTGCTGGTTATCTCCAGGGAGCTCGGAACCACCAGCACTCCATAGCCGGAAAGAGTTACGTTGCTCAAGGTCAACGAGGGATCAGTCACCACCACTACCGCAGGGGATGGTGGATTATTGGGGTTGCCGGGGCTGCCCGAGCTGCCATAGCTGCTGTTACCCGCATTCAGTGTTGCAGCAGAAACGCTAAAATAGTTTGCCTTGTTCTGGCTGAACGTCACCAGATTCTTGACCGCGGTAATCTCATTACCCACCGTCTGCGTTGCCGGCGGCTGGTAAATAGTGGAGTCTGCCTGATTGCCGGAGTTGCCAATGAAAGGCGCAGGCTTATTGGCTAAGAAGGAAGTGATCTGCGGCAGATCGACTCCTGCGGTAGCTGATGCGGCAAACAGCTCCGGCGCCGACAAATCAAGATTGGTATAGCAGCTTGGGCTGGCTGGATCGCACGCGGTTGTGGAGATGCCTACTGGATCATGGTGTCCGTGGTGATCTCCGTCTCCGTCTCCGTCGCCATCGTGGCCGCTGCCGCCGGGCGATGAACCGGAGCCGCCACTGGTGCCAGTAGTGACGCTGGTAACAAAACGCGTAGATAGGTCGGTGCCGCGCACCCACCAGAGAGCTGGCGGGCAACTGTTCCCTCCCTTGCCCGAACCATCCGCGTTGCAAGATGCATTCGCGGTATCGACAATGTTTTTGCGAACCAGATCCAGCATCTGCTCCATCTGATTGCTTCCGGTATTCGTCGCCAGTGGCGCCACAGAAGAGCAACCCGCGGGTGTGGCTGGCGTGCCATCTGCATTAAGCAAAACCGTGCCATCGAGTTTGTGTACGCGCCCATCAATGGCCACCGGCGGAATGCCGGCATTGACTGTCATCGGCAGATTCATGGATGCAGCAGTGAGCACTCCTGCGGGCCTTATGGAAGGCGCTACCACTTCCGATTGCAAAAGCTTCCGCGCGCCATTGATGCCGCTGCCCTGAGAAGTTATGGCCAGCGCGGTCAGCATATAAACAGTCTGCATCCCGTTAGCGTCGCAAGTTGGGTTTTCACCACTGGGCAAAAGCTGTTCTGCCTGGCCGTCCCAGCAAACGCGGGTGTCCAGAGGAGCGCCGGTCTGGCCTGCCGCCAGCATTGGCCTAGCAACCGATCCCTGATCGACAAAGTACGGAGCCGCAGTCCGGTTCGTCTTCATCATAATCCGGACCCACTTATAAGCTAGCGGCCTGCTTCCCTGCAAAACCTGCGAAGGTATTGAAGTTAACTGCCAGCCTGCTGTCGTAGGAATCGTGGTGCATTTGATCCCCTTGGGTGTGCCTGAGTTAAACGCATGGCACAGATCGTCATCAAAGTATGGGCTGGTAATGTCGGTGGGATCAATAGTTTCGCCGTTCGCGGGATTCACTATGTACAGCACGCCGTTCGGATTACCCGCGACGTCTGTGGGGAGCTTGTCTGCCAATCCTAAGCCAGCAGGCACAAGGGGAGAGTTAGAAGCATACCTGATCCGGTCGCGCACCTCTTCCAGGCCGGAGCGCGCAGCATAATATGCGCGCAAACTGCTGCCGTAATTGGCGTCAATGCGGGTTTCAGTATTCGATGAGAGCACCATGAACAGGCCAATACCAGAGAGCAGCAGCAGCGCAAACAATGTGAGCAGCAGCGCCATGCCGCGCTCTTTTTTGCTCTTCGTTTTGGCCAGCGCTCTCGCCATTATTGGTTCACCCTTGAAGTTGCAGAAATTGAAGTGCGTATAAATCCATTGGGTGTAGCTGGATCACGCAGATTGGTAAGCATGCTCAGGTTGATTTTTACAGTCTTGATAGTAGAAATGGTCGCAGCATTTGCCGGAGTTGAAATATCAATGCCTGTTCCAATATTCACCGGATTGCCGTTCTGGTCATAGTACGCGAACAGGTCTTCGCCGGATTGTCCAGCGCCAGTGCCCGGAGGAAAGACGTGATCAGTCTCCGTGTACGGTCCCAAGCCTTCATTCAAGGAATCCGCAGATGTTTTTTGCACCATGCTCCGCCTGATACATGGGCAATTAGGATCATTGGGATCATTGGCAACGTAGTAAATGTTCACGCTGTAAACATTGCCGTCATTATTCATGTCGCCTTCAAACAAGATTTGCGTGGGCGAAATGCTTACCAGCCCGGCAGCAACCTGCGTGGGATCCGGTGGGGTCGAATACATTAGTAAACTGGGATAGCCAGCCATGTGAAGATCGCGGACTGTCTGGTTCACAAATTCCCGCGCCTGCTGGCTCAAGTCCAGCTTCATGGCTTCAGAGCTGGATTTCTTCTGCATCTGGTCAATCTGCTCGAAGACCACTGCCGTGACCGTCAACAGTATTAGCAAGCTGACCAGAAGTTCCAGCAAGGTGTAACCTCTGGAGCCAGCGTTAGCGCCGGTGCGCTTAACCGAATTGGAGCGGCCAGCCGCCATCAGAAATCCCCCCGCAGATGATGCAAGGTGTACGGCAAAGTCAAGAGTGCTCCATTCGCGCTTATGCTCTTTACACTTATCGTAATCAGCTGCGTTGAAGGAGTCGGGCCGGGGTCTACGCGCCAACGAACGTCATACCTGCCCCCTGAGGTCGCGCACATGGCATAATTCATGGAGTAGTTCGCCTGCGCCGCCTGGGAGAAATCAATCGATCCTGAAAAAGCCCCGCTCGAAATCAAGGGCGAACCGCCAACAGCAGTTTCCACCGTATAGGTATTGCCGCCGCAATCCGTGATTTGCGTTTGCGCCGCCGTACCTGTGGCCGTTTCAGGAATGGCCAGAATCCGCTCCATGGTGCTTTCCGCCAGCGTTGCCGCCGTGGTGTGGAATTTTGATCGCCCATTGTTGGCCGATGCCACTCCAATCACCACAATACCGCCCAGCAATCCCACCAACAGAACGGCCATAGCGATAGCCAATTCAAGCAGGCTGAAGCCTCGCGACTTCGCGTTGCGCTTGATCTCTCGAATTGGCTGCTGCTCACTCATAAATTAATAGTGATCTAAAACCAGTTTCCGTTTCCTGATGGATCGTACATCCAGGTCTTTATTCTGCCAGTTGGACTGACAGCCACGGCCGCATACAAAACTTCGCCTCCAGCGCGCCGGAACTGCAGATACTGTATCCACCCTGCAACCGTTGCACATGGGGCTGCAGATGAGCTTCTTTGACACGGCATGCCAAAACTGTTCCAGCCGATTCCAAGAGTCTGGTCTATGGACGAGGGTGTGAAACCCAGCTCTGCTGGGTTTAGTGCCAGCGGAACGCCGGCATTGTTAAGGCTTACTTGCGCAGGAAACACGGTCACAGGATCGCCGGCACTGCAGACGCCATCGCCATCTAAATCAATACATGCCTGAAATGGCACGGTTGTTGAAGACGCCAGCAAAACTTCATAAGGGGTATTGTTCTGGGTGGCACGCAGCCGGGCATCCTGATACACGGCAGCAAGCTTCTGTGTTGCTGCCTTGAACTTTGCATTGTCAATGCTGCGGGTGAAGTTGGGAATAGACAATCCAACCACAGCACTGATGATGGCGACTACAACAAGCAGCTCAGTTAAAGTGAAGCCTGCTTGCGATGCGACCCGTTCCCGCGACTTGGCCGTCGATTCCACTTCCCTGCTTCTCCGCTTAATTTCGTTTAAAAACCTACCCCAAGCTTGCCATGGCACACTTTTCGTATTTGCAGTCGGTGGACTGCAAGTGAACTTGTTCGCGCTAAAAAGCGCGAACGAATCAATGACTTTTGTAGCGGAACTTTTGTACCCGAAACATACTAACCCAGGCACCCGATTCCACAATGGAAATACCCTGTAAACGATTGATACTAAGATAATTATATTTGTTGTAAGTAGCTACAAAAATTTTCGTTTTTTTGCCCTGAAATCAGGGATCTTGGTGCTGTGTACCCTTGGACAATGGCCTTACGGACAATGACCACCGCTCTCTTTTAAGCGAGACAGAGGCGATAAATGACGGCTATTTTCGTTCGATTTTTTGGACGGCAGAATGGTCAGCCCCTCACACGCCGCTTAAGGCACATGAATCGTCAATGGTGACTTGAAGACCGCTCCGCTGGAATCCCAAGCCTGCACAATCACTGAGTGTGTGCCGGAACTCACAGCGAGAGATGTATTAAGTGAAGCGGCGTTCGTGGTGAACTTGGAAAGATTATCAATATAAATCCGCATTGCCGTAATTGGGTGCAAGGAAGCTGCGGCGGCTACAAAATGCACTGGCGAACCATCAGTGCTTCCAGCGGTCGGAGAGCACACAGTTACCCCCGCAGTCGCAGCTGCACAGCCAGAAGGAGCGGCAGCAGCGCCAAACAGGTCAGGCATGTCAGCGGCGGTTGCTGCGCTGCCCGGATAGCTCTTGACGCCCAGAGCATCCAGAGTAGTCCGCAGCACGTTCTGGTGCTGATAAAGAGCGGCGGACCTGAATCCTTTCTTTACCTTCGGCCCAACGACTACTGCAGCCACGTGGCCGCCGCCATGAGTCGTATCACTCGTGAGGGCTTCATCAAAAACAATGATCAGCATTCCGCTCTGCTCAAATTCAGGATTGGTGAGCAACGGGCCGATATTCGTTTTTAGCCAGGCATCCGCCGTGGCGAGTTTCTGTGCAACGGTGCAGCCTGTTGGCCCTGTAGGGCAATCATGATCGTCGTGGTTCAGATTGGGTATAACGAATGAGTAATCGGGCAACTGTCCACTTGCAAGGTCTGCCGCAAACTGAGTGAAAGGAACCAAATTCAGTTTCTGCACATTACTGTTGACTACGTCACTGAAAAAAGAAAACGGATTATGATGGCGTGCGTATGGGTAGCGATCTCCACCGGTATAGCCCACGGAAGGAAGGCTCTCCGCGTAGCTCTTCCAGGTTTTACCGGCCGTCAGCAGGTGGCGAACGATGTTGTCAACGTTCACCGTGGAACTCAGCGAGTCATTATTCGTTACCAACTGGCCCGCAGTCAGCATGAAGTAATTGCCAATGGAAGGATGAGCGTTGGCGAAATATTCTGTGGCCAGCCCATTTTGCGCCGCAAGGCTGTTCAGATACGGCATGGATGAACTACCGATCACAGCGGAATAACTCTGGTTTTCTTCCACGACGATTACAACATGGTTTGCTGAGGGAATTTGCGCCTGAAGCAGTACGGAGCAAATCAGAAACAGAAAGGGAACGATGAGTTTTTTCACCTGATGGGGACTCCTGGTTGGGGGATTTTGAATTTTGCAGGCTCCCGGCCAGGAGTTATGAGCCATCCCGAACTCTGAATTTGTCCGGGGAGAGTAGGTTGCCTTGCTTCTGGATTTTAGTCAAGACTTAAGCTGGATGCTTTAATCACAACAATTTCATTCTGGTTGGGGGCTTGTCCACATTCCACCCTAAGTTCAGCTTCTGCAAGAGCGGTATTACTTCAGCATAAGTAGCGCATCCGTGAAGACGCGCCCAGCACTGCGCATTGATGACCTGCGGTATGTGATTGCGGAAATCGGATTGATGATCGAACATGATACTGACGCTCATCAACGTCTTATTGGGAAGCACCCATGGCTTCACACACGGCATTGCCGAACATTCTTTCGGCAGGGTATGCACCTGTTGAACCGTGATAGTTGGCAGACCAATTCTGGTCGCCATGACGGAAACACCAGTTACCATGCCATCCTTCACATCCACCATAGCCCCCATGAATATGTGGGGCGCCAGATGCAGCCTGCTGAGAAGCTGATTATCCACCTCCATGTGATAGAAGCAGGTTTCCTGAAAACACCTCCGGTCAATATTCTGGAATTCTTTGCGTGAGAGCAACTCCGCTTCTGACGTTTCTCCCGCGGTGAGAGAGTTGAGTGCGGCAAGGTCTCTCTCCACTGCTCGGGCCGGGGCTTGAATCGCCATCCACAAGACCACCGCGCTTGTGAGCACAACTGCAAAGCTGACAGCAAAAATCGAGTATTTCTTCATCGCACTTGTTTGCAAGAGCAGGCCGCCGATAGTTTGTTCATTCGTGAATTTTATTTTGCAGCTTTTTCGGCCGGCTTCTGATCATCCTTTGGCAGCGATGCTGGTGCGCCTGCAAGCTTTTGCATTTGCGTTTCCAGTTCATCGCGTTTTAACGCGCCACTGGCCCGGCCTACAATATTGCCCTCTGCGTCGATAAAGACCGTTCCCGGCATCGCATCTTTCAAGCCAAAATCGTGCAGGCTATCCAGATCCGCACCCACCATCACCGTCAGGTCATCGGCATGGTGCTTCTTAATGAAGGCTGCAATGGAAGGCTTCACATCGTCAAAATCAACTGAGGCAGCAATGAACACTACCCTGCCCTGATAACGCTTCTGCATTTCATCGAGCAAGGGCATTTCAGTGGCGCAAGGCGTGCACCATGTCGCCCAAAAATTCAGCACCACCGGCTTGCCGCGATAGTCCGCAAGCTTGTGCGGTGCGCCTTTCAGGTCATGAAGCTCAAGATCGGGTGCAACGTCATTGGCGTTTGCGGCAAAAGCAAATCCAAGAACAGCAATGGTTACAACTCTTAGTAATAGTAATAAAGCAGGCATGAAACTTATATATAACACGGATAGAACGTGCTTACTGCGTTCCTTTGCGCAACATAATTTAGAATTAAGGCCACGCCGATGGAGCCGACTTTCTTTTTTCGCGCCCGTTGCCAAGTTATGGCTCGCGGATTCTCCGCCTGACCATGCTTGCCGCCTGCCTGCTTCTAACCTGCGCGATCATTGGCGGAACCCTGCTTACTTTTTGGTTTGATATTGGCACGCCTCGCGCGGCACGCATTTGCCTGGGCGCTTGCCTTGGATTACCCCTCTTGAGCAGCATTGGGTTTGCGATTTCTCTCTGGCTTGGGCTTGGTCCAGCCAGCATCGCTATCAGCGCCGTGATCATGCTTTTGCCTCTGCTGCTTCTTCTTGGCACAGATCGCCGTGCCCGGATTTTTTCTTTATTTGGCGGATATTTATTTGGCAGATCTTCGCGCGGTGCGAAACGGACTTCCGGCGGGAATCTGGGCTACATACTCTTTTATGTTGCAATAGCCATCCTGCTCGGCCTGTTCTTTAACCGCGCAGTCTTTGAGACGCCTGACGGCATCTTCACTGGCATCACCAACAACCTGGGTGATATGCCGCTGCATTTGCAGATCATCAACAGCTTCTCCCAGGGGCACAACTTTCCGCCGCAGGACCCCACTTTTGCCGGAGTGCGCTTTGCCTATCCTTTTCTGGTCGATTTTTTGGCAGCGATGATGGTGCGTGCCGGCGCGGGCATCATCGGGGCGATTTGGCTGCAGAACATGCTGATGGGCCTGACGCTGGTGGGATCGCTGCACTATTTCACGTTGCTGCTCACGCGCAACCGCCGTGCAGGCATCGTTGCGCCGCTGCTGGTTCTCTTTAGTGGCGGCCTGGGATGGTGGCTGTTTTTCTCTGATGCCGGCTCCGCCGACGGCATCTTTTCTCTCCTGGGAAACCTGCCTCATGATTACACAATCGTGAATGCATCCAACAGCATCCTGCGCTGGGGCAATTCACTGACTACGCTTTTTGCGCCTCAACGCAGCATTCTTTTTGGTCTGCCGCTGGCTATCTTTGTGTTCTGCCAGTGGTGGATCGCAGTCGCGCAGAAGGACTCAACCTCAAACGCCGGAAACCTGGCTCAAGATAAGGCAAAAGCATCCTCTGCATCGCCTAGACTTTCGCGCTCTGCGTCCAAGCGAAACAAGGCAGCACTGGGCACATTCGATATCACTGAGCCGCCGTCTTTTTCCAGAAATCGCATGATCATTGCCGGAGTTGCCGCTGGACTGCTGCCGCTGGTCCATGCGCACACCTTTCTGGTGGTAATGGCATCTGCGGTATGCCTTGCTGTGGTTTTCCATTCATCGCTGCGGAAGTGGCTAATGTTTTTTGCGGTGGCGATTCCACTATCACTGCCAGAAGTCCTATGGCTGGCAAACACCGGCGGCGTAAAGGCGTCCAGCTACATTGGCTGGCAACCTGGCTGGGACCACGGCCAGTACAATATTTTATGGTTCTGGCTGGTGAATACCGGCGTGTTCATTCCCTTGCTGATTCTGGCGTTGCTGTGGCGGCGCAGTGACCTCGCTTTGCCGCAGCGGCTGATTAAGTTTTATACGCCTTTTATCTTCTGCTTCATCATCCCCAACCTCACCCGGCTGGCGCCCTGGGTGTGGGACAACATAAAAGTTCTCTTTGTGTGGTATCTCGCCTCCGCTCCGTTAGTGGCGCTGTTCCTGGCAAAGTTGTGGGCGCAAAAATCGTTCTGGCGATGGCTGGCGCCGGTTGCTCTTGCCAGCATGCTTTTTGCCGGTGGGCTTGATGTACTTCGCGTGATCTCCGCTGCCGCTGAGTATCGGGAGTTCGATCCCTCAGGCATCGCCGTGGCAAAAGCAATCTCAACGCTGGTGCCGCCGAACGACGTGGTATTGCACGTGCCGACTTACAACACGCCGGTGTTCCTGACCGGGCGGCGTTCTTTGCTCGGCTTTCCGCCATGGATGTGGTCGCGCGGGCTGGATTATTCTCAGCGCGACGCAGATATTCAGCGCATCTATTCAGGAGGGCCCGATGCAGCCGCGCTGATGCAGCGCTATGACATTCAGTATGTCTTGATTGGGCCGCAGGAACTTGCATCATTCAACATAAATGAGCAATTCTGGTCACAATATGGCGTGAGGGCGCGAGATGGCCCGTATCGTCTCTATCAAGCTAATATTGTGCTTGGCGAAGTGAGGACTAAAAAGAGATGAAGATCGGCATTCTTACCGGAGGAGGAGACTGCCCCGGACTGAACGCGGTGATTCGCGCGATTGTCCGCAAGGGTATTTTTCATTACGAAGACCAATTTATCGGTTTCATGGAGGGCTGGCGCGGCGTGATGGAGAATGTCACGCGCCGGCTCGACCTGGAAGCAGTGAAGGGCATTCTGCCGCAGGGTGGCACGATTTTGCGCACCTCGCGCACCAACCCGGCAAAGAAAGAAGGCGGCCTGGAACAGTGCATTGCCAATCTTGCGGCCAACGGCGTTGAAGCCCTGATCGCGCTGGGCGGCGACGATACGCAGTCAGTCTCTCTGAAGCTTTTTGAACGCGGCGTAAAAGTGGTTGCCGTTCCCAAAACCATCGACAATGACTTGAGCGGCACCGACCTCTGCTTTGGCTTTGATACGGCTGTGAGCATTGCCACGGAAGCCATTGATCGCGTTCACACCACCGCCGAGGCGCATAACCGGGTGATTGTGGTGGAGGTCATGGGACGTGATTCCGGCTGGATCGCCATCTACAGCGGCGTCGCTGGCGGAGCTGACGTGATCCTTATTCCTGAGCAGCCGTTTGATATCCAGGAGATTGCCGAGACTATCAAGCAGCGCCATGATCGCGGACGCTACTTTAGCATTGTGGTGGTTGCGGAAGGAGCAAAGCTGGCCAACAAGTCGTCGGAGGGTGAACGTAGAAAGACGGATGAGTTTGGCCACGTTCGCCTCGGCGGAATCGGCAACACCCTGGCGGCTGAGATCGAGAGCCGCACCGGCTTTGAGACGCGTGCCGTGATCCTGGGTCACACACAGCGCGGCGGCTCACCAACGGCATTTGACCGTATGCTGGCAAGCCGTTATGGCATTGGAGCCATTGATCTAGTGCACAAGAACCAGTTTGGCCGGATGGTCTCGCTGAAGGGGACCAACATTACCTCTGTTCCCATTGCTGAGGCCATTTCACGCACACGCTATGTCAGCCAGGAATATATTGATGTGGCTGCGAGCCTGCGCGAGCGCCACGCTGAAGAGGTGCGCAACTCCTGATTTAAGATAATCGCACGGATGAAATCGGTTTCCGCAAATCCAAGCGAGCGCAAACCTCAGGTAAAAGTGGGCTTGAGTTCTCGTGTGGCCGGGCAAATCAGCGCGCCACGCGACTTCTGGTGGTGGAGCAGCCTGGCCATTCTGGTGGCGGCGGCTCTGTTACGCCTGCTTTTCCTCACAGTAAAGCCGCTGCACCACGATGAAGGCGTGAACGGCAACTTTCTAGTCACGCTGTTCCGCACCGGCTACTACCACTACGATCCTGCCAACTACCACGGCCCATCACTCTACTACCTGGCTGTGATCCCTACGGCCATCAACAACGTGATTCACTGGGGACACGGGCTGAGCACGTTTGTGATTCGCTTTGTTACCGCAACGTTTGGCGTCGGCGTGGTCTGGCTAATGCTTTGCTTGCGTCGCTGGCTGGGAACAACAGGAGCGCTGGCTGCTGCGGTATTTGCCACGGTTTCACCCGGATTTGTTTATTTTTCCCGATATTTCATTCACGAAATCCTGTTTGTATTTTTCACTCTGGGCGTGATCGTGGCGTGGCTCTGGTATCGCGAAACAGGTAAGCAACGTTACCTGATGCTGGCTTCTGCTTCTGCAGCCATGCTGTATGCCACCAAAGAAACCTGGATCATCACTGTTGCCGTCTGGCTGATCGCGATTCCCTGCACCGCAATCTGGATGCGGCTGCTCAATCGCACTGAATTACCTGACAAGAGAAGACGTAAAGCAGAGAGAGGAATCGACAAAAAAAACACACGAAGACAATTCATGCAGGCCGGAATTCTCTTTGTAGTGATCGGGGTATTGCTCTATTCGTCGTTTTTCACCAATCCCAAGGGCATTCTGGATTCGGTGCTGACGTTCACTTACTGGACCAAGACCGGAGAACACGGCATCTACAACCGCGAGTGGTCAACTTATCTGCAATGGCTCTGGCAGGAAGAGGGCCCGATCCTGATCATGGGAGCTCTTGGCACGCTGGTTGCACTATTCCGCGCGCGCAGCCGCCTGATTGTGTTTTGCGCTTTCTGGAACATGGGAATTTTTTGCGCTTACTCGCTGGTGCCATACAAGACGCCCTGGCTCGTGCTGAGCCTGATCCTGCCGCTGGTGCTGATGACTGGGTATCTGATTGAAGAGATGTACCAGCCCGGGCTCCGCGCTTTTACGGCCGTCATCGTTGGCGCTGCCGCATGTTTTTCTCTCTATCAGGCAATCGATGTCAGCTTTATTCACTATGACGATGACAGCTACGCCTACGTGTATGCGCATACTAATCGCGACTTCCTCTCGCTGATCCACGAAATTAACGCGATAGCCGCTGCCAATCCAGCCAAAAAAAATATTGGGATCAGCGTAGTCTCGCCTGAACACTGGCCCATGCCCTGGTACCTGCGCGATTATCCCCACGCAGGTTATTGGGGGCACATTGTCCAGACATCGGAGCCAATTGTAATTGCCCTGGAGCCGCAGGTCCCGGAAGTTGAGCAGCAATTAGGGAGCAACTACCGGCGTTACAGCACCCATCAGTTGCGACCTGGCAACACGCTGGTGATGTTTGTGCGGAAGGACATTAAGCAATAGCTTTTCTGAAATCCCAAACCTGCGGTTTGTGCAGTGAGGGATCACTATAGCAATTAAAATCTCTCGGTTGCAGATAGGCCTTTAATGCCTCGTTGCTATAGGGTTCCCTCGCTTCGCTCGGGATAAAAGAAAATCAACTTGCCACCGCACCCGCTCTTAACATCTGCTTGCGCACAGTCAACTTCTCTATCAAATCAGTTTTGATCTTGAAACCGCGTCCGGCGGATTGGGGAACCGTGATCATCCCTTCGGGTGAAACTTCTACCTCAGGTTCAATGATGTCTTCTTTCCAATAGCGCTTGGAGGCGGAGACATCGCCCGGCAGGGTGAAATTCTTGAGCGACGAGAGCGCAATGTTGTGCGAGCGGCCAATACCGGTCTCCAACATGCCGCCGCACCAGACCGGAATGTTGTTCTCCTGCGCTACATTGTGGACGGCAATCGCCTCGCTAAAGCCGCCCACGCGCC
>Ga0070741_10014283_pt1 | contig 13770 bp, 19 predicted proteins | sample Coa_R1_4_FD_66440 | JGI IMG/M metagenome (GOLD analysis project Ga0070741, IMG submission 66440) | Surface soil microbial communities from Centralia Pennsylvania, which are recovering from an underground coalmine fire - Coalmine... | ecosystem: Environmental > Terrestrial > Soil > Unclassified ... | reverse complement strand
CAGCTAACGAATAATAACTCCGCATTATCGGCAACGTGGGGAAAAGCCCAGAGTCTCGAATGGGCGAATGAAGGCTTGAAAATACAGGGCTGGCTTCTAACACCGGTGAAAGTCGAACCGGGAAAGAAATATCCGATGGTGGTTATCATCCACGGCGGCCCTGCGAGCGCAGTGACACCGGACTGGCCCGCTGGCTTTGGAATGTCGCGAGCCATCATCGCCGCTCTCTCGTCACGCGGTTATTATGTGCTGATGCCGAACCCTCGTGGCAGTTACGGCCAGGGAGAGGCGTTTACCCGCGCTAACGTGAAAGACTTTGGCGGCGGCGATCTTCGCGACATACTGGCGGGGGTCGATGCGGCGATAAAAAAATATCCAATCGACCCTGCGCGTCTCGGCGTGACTGGCTGGAGCTACGGCGGTTATATGACCATGTGGACAGTGACGCAGACCAACCGTTTTCGGGCAGCAGTCGCCGGCGCGGGCATTGCAAACTGGCAAAGTTACTATGGTCAGAACCTGATCGATCAATGGATGATCCCATTCTTCGGCGCATCGATTTACGATGACCCCGGTGTGTATGAGAAAAGTTCGCCCATTCGCTTCATCAAGAACGTAAAGACCCCAACGCTTGTCATTGCAGGTGAGCGCGACGCGGAATGCCCGGCTCCGCAGTCCTACGAATTCTGGCACGCTTTGAAGACGCTTGGTGTGCCGACGCAACTCATCATTTATCCCGGCGAAGGCCATCTCTTTTTACAGCCAAAGCATCAGGTCGATCGATTGGATCAGACCGTCGGATGGTTCGACAAATATCTGAAGTAACTTCGTTCTCTTGCCTGGGACTCACGGCGTTTCGACACCGCTGAGGATCCCACCGAGATGGCCTGTGACAGTAATCACCACCACGGCTAGCGCGAGGAATATAAAGTAAGTAACGCGCGGCGATTGGCTCCTGCCTCGAAGGCGGGACCGTTTCAAACAAAGACCAAGAATGAGCGCCGCAGAGGTTAGCGCACAAATGAGATGAAGCCGCAGATTACCTTTCAGCATTGCGCCTTCGAGCTGCCATCGCCATGCGCCAAGACCGGTGGCTATTGCGAACGGGACGGTTATCGCTGCTCCAACGAGATTGAAGTAGCCGACCGTTGCCAGGATCGGTTGCTTGCGCCAGACCGCAAGGATGTCGAAGACAACGCTTGCAATGAAGAGGGCAATCGGAAAATGGACAATCACGGGATGCTGCACATGCGCTGCCAGGAGCGCGGCCTTCAGGTCGAAAGGGTTTGGTGACGCCGCAAAGAATCGATTCATAACTGCCGAAGGAGTTAGCAAGTTAGTCGCACCCGGTCATATTTACTTTTCGACCACGATCGTCCCGGTCATTTTCGGGTGGACCGAGCAGTAGTAGGTGTAGGTACCCGGAGCGCCCGCCGTGATCGTAAATTCTTGATCCGTGTCGAGGGCAAACGACTTCTTAAACTGTTTCTCAACACTCACGACGGTGTGCGGTTCCTCGTCCCGATTGACCCAGGTGATCTTTTCGCCGGCTTTCACTGTGATGGTCTGGGGGTTGAAGGCGAAATCTTTGATCTCGACCCTGTTTCCGCCCGTGGCAATGCTATCAGTGTCTTTCATCTCGCCTGCGAGCGCAGAGGAAAACGTAGAACCAATAGCGCACAAGATTGCTGCGATTCCAATTCTGGAAATAAGCGTAGTCATAGTTTGAGTTATGGTTTAAGTGGATCTAGCTAAGATTGGAATCGATGACCGCAAGCGCGGTTTTGCCTTGTTTAAACTCGACGTTAGTTAGGCCGAGCAAGCTCCGCAGCTTGTCAGCCGGGACTGTCATCGGTCCGGGCGATGGAGCACTTCCAGGTGCAGGCTGCGGAAAAGCGGTAGACATCGCCGTATGAAAGGTCACGTTGCCTTCAACCTTTTGAAGGACCTGGTGGATATGACCGTTTAGGACCGTCACCGAGCCAAAGCGCTTTAGGTATCCGAGAGCACGTTCGCTATCGCTGGTCCCCCAACCCCATTGCGGATAAACTGTCCAAAGCGGAATATGTGCAAAGACTACAATCGGAGTGTCGGCGCCAAGGCCTTTTACATCCTCTTCAAGCCACTCGAGCTGGTCGTCGCCCAGCTGACCCAGGCCGCCGGCCTGAAGATCGAGGACATTCACCAAACCAATGAAATGAACACCATTCTTGTTGAAACTGTACCAACCGGATCCTTTGGCTTCGACGCTCTTTAGGTATCGTTCACGATAGAATTTCCCTCCGTCGTTTAGCACGTCATGTTCTCCGGGAACATAGAAAACGTCTTTGGTTCGGCAGCTCTTGAGTAGCTCATCGAAGGTGTCGAACTCCTCGGGCTTCGACAACTGCGTGATATCTCCTGTGTGGATCAGGAAAGACGGCGGAGTAGGCATCGCGTTGATGCGATCGAGAGCAATCTTAAATGTCTCGGTAACATTCTTGTTTGCCTCCTTGTTAAACCCGATATGGCTGTCGCTGATCTGCAGAAAGCTGAGATCGGTAGCCTTGGGCAACGAGGACCCAGCTTTTGCAATCTGGGCAAGTGTCTTTGACGCAAGCACGCCGCCGCTTACTGTCCACAGCACTCCGGTGCCGGCCCAAGCCATGCATTTTAGGAAACCGCGGCGATCGATACCGTCGTGCTGGTTTTCGTGAGAAATGTAGTCGGACATAATATTTGTTTTCTAAGGTTTAGATTCGCTTGATAAATTGTCTTTCACCTGTGCTTACCGGTTCCGCGCGATTTTATTCCCGAAATCTTTTAGCGAACAGAATCCACATTGAGGAGCGCTTTGCTTTCGTGCGTGTCGGTTTGTTCGCCGTCCAGATCGAGGACGGTCAATACGCCTGTCTTGATGACAACGCGGACGCGCAGGTATCCGTCCCTGTCCGATCGAGCTTCGACTGTGTACGATCCAACTGGCAGTCTCACAAGCTCGGGAATTTCCTCACTCCTCGACACGTGATTTTCGACACTCTTGAATAACCTTCCGTCAGGTGTGTAGACGGAATAGGAGCTATGGGCATTAAATGCGAGGTCCCCATCGCTGAATTCTTCGGTCGCCGAATAGACCATGAGATAGCCCTGGGCCGAATCAGTACTATAGTTCAACGGCACACGAGGAACCGCGCCAATAACTAATGGATCATTATGTCCCTCGTGTGCGACTGTTAGGCTCCCGATGAGCGAACTGAGTGAAACAAACAGAGGGGTGGCTTTCAAAAAGAAACGGCTGAGCGGTGATTTCATGTTGTCGATGTGTTGGTGCTTACTACCGATGGCTTTTCCTGTCATCGGAGCGTGAATTAACGAAGAATAATTTTCGGCTGTTCTGCGGAGATTGGCGAAACTTTAACCCCTGTCGAACACAGGTAATGTCTTGAGCGGCCGGTAGCATCAACGTCTCCGGTAAAAAGCCAGAGTCATGCATAGTGACATCGCTCTTCGCTGTCTTCTTTGGAGCAGGACTGGTTAGCTCCGGCTCTTCTGCCCGGGTAGGTGTGAGCAGCGCCATGGCAATAAACAAAACCAGCGCCAGGTTGCGAGTGTTCAGATGCTTCAGGAACGCAGAGAACACCGGTCCGCTGCCAACGGCGCTTTTATCATAACAAACTTGAGATGCTAACATACTGGAAACCTTTCTTTATTTTGGATCTCGATAACTTGTTTTCAGTTATACATACTGCCTGCCGCGATGAATATTCCCGGAATGTCAAACATTGCGCTGTTGGGAAAACAGATGCCCGGCAAAGCAAACCGGGCGGCCGGCGGTGATCCAAGTTTTCAACCGCCGCCCTATAAAGGGCAGGAGCTCCGGCTTATAGCCGCAGCGTGTGGATTGGCGGCGCCTTCTGAACCTATCGCGTCATCTCGCAGCTAGATTCCTACGGCCCATCAGCGATGCAGGACTTGCTCTTCAACGAGTTGCTTGAATGTCAGCAGGTTCCTGGCGCTAACGTCAGAAACAGCCCAGTAGTTGAAGTCGGCATCAGCCCAATGGAGCAGGTTGTAACCCTGACGCGTAATTGTCTTTTGCGCCTTGTTCGTATCGGCGGTTGCCGGCCAGACAAAAAGGTTAATGAAATGCTTGCGCCTTTGGTAAACCAAAGCAGCTACAGGGTGGTTATCGAGATAATCAAGCCGTCCGCCAATCAAAGGAAAACCCTCGCCCGAAAGATCCACCACGGGCGCTGCAAAATCGAGTTTCGTATCAAGCCATGGCTTTACGGTGTGCTGATCTGAGGAGGCAACATCGGTGAGATGGTTTGCCATAAGCGAGCGGACGTGGCTGGCTATGAGTTGCGTCGCGAGGAACTGGTCGGTTGTGGGTTGTCGCAATCGAGGCAGCAAATTGGAACCAACAATAGCAGCCAGGATGATGGCTGCAGCGAGGCCTAACCAGGTCCATGGTATCTCAGGCACAACAGGACGCCGCCGTGCGCGGGGTCGGGCGCCTAACAGGTGGTTTTCTCGCACAGTATCACGCGCGGCCGTCGCGGCCATTGTATCTCGCAAAGAAGATTGAACCCGCTGATGCAGTTCGCTCGAAGCTTTATAGTACGGCGCGCCCCGGTTGATCGCGTGAGCCAACGCAGCATGTGTCTCGTACGCTTCCTTGCATTTGCGGCAGTCCCCCAAATGCTGTTCGATTTTCTGGCTGGTGATTGGATCCAGTTCGCCATCCAGATAACCGTCCATCCACTCTATAATTTCATTGCAGTTCACTTTATTTCTCCTGACTCATCTAAGTGGTTAGATATTCCCTGAGCCTGGCGCGGGCGCGGGCCAGCCGCGACATGACCGTGCCGGTCGGAATTTTCAGAATATCGCCTATTTCCTTATAAGATAAGTCTTCCTGATGGCGCAGGGTCAGGATCTCCCGGAACTCGGCAGGCAATCGGTCTATCGCATTCCGCAGTAGGTCGGCGTCTTCAGCGCGCTCGAGAATCATTGCCGGGTTGACCGACTCGTGGCCAGCTGCGTGGACCTCTTCATCGAAAGCCGTTGTAAGATCGACCGCATGGTTTCTTTTCAGCAGAGTGTAGGACGTATTTCGAACGATCGTGAGCAGCCAGGCCCGACCGTTTGCGCCGCGGAATCCATCGAAAGACTTGAACGCACGCAGATACGCCTCCTGAACGATATCTTGTGCATCCTGTTCGTTACGGACCAGCCACCTCGCCAAATTGTGCGCGGCATCCAGATGAGGCAGCATCGTCTGTTCAAACACTGCCAGGTCCGTTCTCCCAGCGTGATCTGCTTGGGTCTTTTCGACTACGGTGAATTTCACAATCTTTCGAGGCGCTTCGCTATCCTGGGTCTCGGAAGCATGCTTCGTTTTGAACGGTAACACCATAATGATTTTTCAAGGGCAATGTTCTGACAGGACGCATTGAAGGGCCTTGCCGTCTGTCTACCTAGACTGCTGGTGCGTCGTTTTATTCCATTGTTCAAAAAAAATCACAGCGTGGATGGTACCTCGCCTTACAAATGTCGGCGAGCCGCGGGACTGCGCGACATGATTTCGGGAATAAAAATCCGACACATTGGTCGAATAAACAAAACAGTCCTGTTCATCAAAGGACCTTATGACTCCAATCATCGCCAGTATTACGAATTTTATCGGGCCGGACATGATGGTGATCTTTCTGATCGTGCTACTCCTGTTTGGGGCAAAGAAACTGCCCGAACTCGCCCGAGGGATGGGTCGTGCGGTAAAAGAGTTCAGCGCCGCGCGAAATCAAATTGAAAGAGAGCCGACGCAGGCCGAATTCGGCAAAGCAATACAGTCGAAGCTCCTGGAGACAAACGACAAACTATCTGCCCAGTAGTTCTGACGTCATCCGATCGGTTCTCGATGCTTTCCGCCGCCTAATTCGCCACAAAAGACGACGCCAGCCAGCGAATTTAAGATCGGGCATGTACAAAAGAGTTTCGACGAGCAAACCAGTCCTTTCATAAAGGCGAAGGTGGCGCGGTGGCCAATGCCGGCGATGGTCACGGCGTCGCGATAAAAAAGTCTCGACAAACAAACCGGTCTTCCTTTTCGCTAACCTTTGAATGCAAAGGGGTGGGCGCAAACAAATTCAGACCTTGATACAACGGCTCCCCCGCAATGATTAACATGTCTCGTTAGGCCAATGAATTACCTTTTCCGAATTGTTATGGCGGTTATTCTAGCTTTACCAGTCATCGTTCACGCCGGCCCCCATTCGCCTTTACTGGATGAAGACGCGGCCCTTGCCTTACTGGAGCGCACGCTTACACACGACGGCGTTTATACGCACCGGATCTCGTTGGATTGCGTCACTTACGGCACGGAAGAGACAACCGATACTTATTTTCAATTTGTCCTCCGCGAAAATCACAACGCCAAATGCGGCGGCGATCCCGAAACGAGCCCGGTACTCGACCGTTACCGGGTTTATCGGCGGTCTGGCAGGGTCGAGTGGCTGGAACGGGTCGAAGATAACTGGCGACCGTACAATCCGTCTCAAATCAAGTAGCCCCCATCCGTCACGTGGAACAAGACTCGTAATCGTCCTTGTTTTGAAAAAGAATCGTTCATGAACTACGTCTTCATTTTCGCAATCGGGATCGGAATTGTCGCCGGCCTGCGCTCGCTGCTTGCACCTGCCGTCGTTGCCTGGGCAGCGCATTTTGACTTACTGAATATGAACGGTTCGCCCCTTGCGTTTATGGGATCAAGAACGGCCCTCGTGATATTTACGATCTTCGCGATTGGCGAGTTAGTCGCAGACAAGTTGCCAAAGACTCCGAAACGGACTGCTTTCGCACCGCTAGTGGCACGCATCCTTCTGGGCGGGCTTAGCGGTGCGTGTCTTTTCGTAGCAACAGGAAATTCATTACTGGCAGGGGCGCTCCTCGGTGGGATCGGCGGCGTGATAGGAGCGTTTGTCGGTTACGAAATCCGGCGGCGTCTCGTGAACAATCTGCACCTTAGGGACCTTTTCGTGGCTATCTGCGAAGACGTGGTTGCGATTTCTCTCGCCTGTTTCTTTGTCTGGGGCTGAGTCAGATGCGACCTGTTGCGAGCCTGGCCGCTATAGCGCTTCTGCCGTTTATTTCTGACTGTAAGACGACACGCGAAGGAATCGAATCGTCTCTGGTTTGCCGTCACGCTGAATGTTTCTTTTTCCAATCTCAAACTCAATGATGGAAGCCCTCGTAAGCGTGCCCCCGCCGTTTTCCTGGAACTCGACCTTGTAATGACTGCCTTTGGACTCAAGCACCCGGTAACGCATGAATCCGTTGGTATCAGGCACAGGACATTGCAGCCACTCGCCGTCTTGCTTGAGCCCATCCTGATTAAATTCATTCCCGTTTTTCTCGACAGCGTCCAGATTGATTTCTGTTACCACCGGACTTTCCGAATCCGAGATCCAGCAATTAATCATGCTGAAAACTTTGGGGTGAATCTTAAGCGCAGAAGTCTGCGGTGCCGCAGGCGCGGCCGCCTTGTCGTCTTGGACGGGATGAAGCGATTGAACGATTTTCGAGAACTCCGCGAGCGTAATACCGGTCGCCGAAAAACCATGGAACCGTCCGAGAGTCGGATGTCCTTGCGGATCCTTCGCGCTTTCCGCTTTCATGTTGCTGTCCTCCACCCAGTTCGCCTTGATCTCATCTTTGCGGCCGTTCTTTCCTTTCGGCCGATAGATGAGGTCCATCGGCCCTAGAGGCGATTCAATTTCCGTCTCTTCCGTGTTCTCCTCCTCCATGATATTTCGGTCGCCAATTCCTTCACGTGCCGATTCGATCGAGAACGTCGCTCCGGCCTGCGGATCGTTGCCGTAAACGATCGAGTAAAGTGGAAACCGACGTTTTGGCTCGTTGGGCCCGGGTTCGTCGTACGTGATGTCGACCCGCTGCATTTGAAAACCCTTCGGTAGATACGAAGGAACAAAACAAATCACCTCCAACTTCTTTAGTTCATCCACCGTCAATTCCGGCGTCGAACGTACTTCCGAAAGCGGGAACACGAACGTGCTCAGAACAAACCAGGATGCCGTTCGCCTAACACAATTGCCGTCTCTCACCCTCCCCAGCCTGATAAACTCAGTCTCGTTTTGTCGAGAATCAAAAGTTCTCAGCTCATTCGAGGGACGGTTTCGCCGGTGCTATTGAGACTGGATCTGCGGAACATTTTGCCTGTCGGCAAAACGCCGGTATGCCATCCGAATCAGATCCATTGCCGGCGCCAAATCCTTTTCATCGTTTACAACGAACGTGACGTATCCCGCTTCCGGCGCCCACCGGTGAATCCGTGCTTTGCCTTCCGCAAGCACCCGTTCCTGATCGGTTTTCGACAACTGAATGTCGCAGTGACCATGGCCGTGGATGTGCATGAACATGGTGCGTCCGACAAAGAACGCATCTTCATGGATCCCCGCGTTTTCTCGCTCCGTGACACCTGGCAGTTTGAGAATCTTCTGCCGCAATTTCCGATGCAGGTCCATTCCAGAATTCATAATCGGTTCCCTTTCTCCGCGTTTTTCATGGTAGCCCTTGCCGCAGTCTTTCAACTAAGGAAACGAATTTAGTGTATTGAGTTTCAGACTTCAACAAAATGTTTAAATGAAATTTTGCTACGCAGCCTTAGGAAGTATGTGTTTCGCTACCGGACTACGCCCGCCTCGCGTCTACGTCGCGGAACGAGCTGATCTCCTGGAGCGATTTGCGTCCAAGATCCGGAACGAGCGCGTTTTCCGCTGGATGACCAACCACAAGGAGGACGAAAGGTTTCTCGTACGACGGCCGTCCGAGAATTCGATTCAGAAATCCCATTGGACTCGGCGTATGCGTTAATGAAACCAAGCCACACCAATGCACCGCGGTGACAAGAATGCCTGTCGCAATGCCAACCGACTCGATCGCATAGTAGGTTGGCGAACGGGTTCCGTCCGCCAGAACTCGAAACGGCTGAGCGAAGACGGCGATTAGCCACGGTGCGATTTCCAGGAATGGCTTGTTCGAATCGGTGCCTAGTGGCGCCAGTGCTTCCAGCCATGCTTTTGGCGCGCGTTGTGCGTAGAATTCTTTCTCCTCCTTCTCGGCAGCGACCCGAATCTCGTGGTTCACCACAGGATTGCTCACGGCTACGAAGTGCCACGGCTGCAAGTTCGCGCCGCTGGGGCCCGTTCCAGCTGCGCGAATGCAGTATTCAATTATTTCGCGCGCTACCGGTCGATCGGAAAAATGCCGGAACGTCCGGCGGCGCCGCACTGTTTCGTAAAATTCCTGGGCGCGTCTGAGCAGTTCGCCGTCGGATCGATTGTCGATCTTTGGCGCGGGAACAAGCCGCGGCAGTGTCATGAGTCTTAAGTACGTGAATTTTGTTACCCAATCCAGATTCATTTGAACTGCACACCCTGTTCGCGGCTTTGCCTTCAACGCTGCCGATCTGTCTGCTAACCTGTTGAGATGGCGAAGCCTCAGGAGAAGGCCAGCTCGACCGCCGTGCGACCGATCGCACCGCCGCCGCTTTCACAGCATCTGCACGAACTGGCATCGCGGCCCGACACGTGGGCGGTAATTGCGCGCAATCTGATTCCCGTTATCGGCATTTACGGCTTTGGCTGGTCGGCTGCGCTCACTGTGTTCAATTACTGGTTCGACGGGCTCACCGCGATGGCCGCGATTGTCGCCGCACTAATTCCACGCGCGCTCCGCGAGACGCAACCGAAATCGGCTGGAGCGATGTCGGTGGCGGCGAACGTCATGCGCGGTGTGGTCACCTGGGTTTTTCTCGTAGGCATTGTCGGCCTGCCATATTGGATCGTACTCATTCCGCTTCACGAGCTGTTGCTCGGCGACGAGCTGCGCCGCCAGCTCGTGCAATCCCCCGCACTCTGGTTCACCTTCGGCTCGCTTGCCGCAGCGCATTTCTGGAAGGCGTTCCAATCCGGCTATGACGCGATGCCGGACAAGGAGCTCAAGCAGCGGGTGCGCTGGGATGTGTATCTCTTGGTCCTGCGCGCACTGGCGATGTTCATTATGGCCGCGCACGGTCTGGCCTTCATTCTCGTGCCGTTGATGGCGTTACTGCTGAGCTATTTTGAAATCTGGCCCGACCGCGTGCTCGGGGCGGTTTTTGGCGATCCGTCGCGCCTGTACGAATACGATCCGGACAATCCTGCGTCGAGGCGCCGACGACGCTTGTAGTCAACAAACGCGGGGGAGGCATCTCGACGCCGTCTGCGATCCATTGCCGATGTGATCACTGAAGGGAAAGCTGGCAGCTTCCCCTGCAACAAAGTCGACTGACTGACCTTTGAACGGAGCCAGATTGATTATAACCTCTTGATGTTATGCCGCGCTGCCCGTGGGCTACAGCCGAACCGAACATCACGTATCATGATAAGGAGTGGGGCGTCCCTGTGCATGACGACCGACTGCTCTTCGAATTTCTGATCCTGGAAGGCGCGCAGGCAGGACTGAGCTGGACCACGATTTTAAAGAAGCGAGAGAATTACCGGAAGGCATTCGATGGATTTCGGCTGGAAAAAATCGCGCGGTACGGCGCGCGCGACATGGAGCGGTTGCTCGGCGACGCCGGGATTGTGCGTAACCGATTGAAAATCGACGCCGCTATCACGAACGCAAAGATGTTTCTCGCCGTGCGCAAAGAATTCCGCACCTTCGAGGCCTACTTGTGGAGTTTCATCGGTGGCAGACCAATCCAGAATCAGTGGCGACGCATGGCCGACATACCCGCGCGCACAGCGGAATCCGATGCGATGAGCCGCGATTTGCAACGACGCGGATTTAAGTTCGTCGGCTCAACGATCTGCTACGCGTTGATGCAAGCGACTGGCATGGTCAACGATCATCTCGTGACGTGTCCGCGGCACGCGGAGCTCGGCGGTAGTCGCCGCCGCAAGTGAAGCGCGTTAATGGAACTTATCTCATAGGGTGAAGCAGCGTAAGGGCAGACTGTGTTCAGTGTCGTCTACGCTTGTCGTTGGAGCCAGGCCGCCCTCAGCCCCGCAAACAGGTGTTTAGAGCACTTTGATGAATGCTGCCGCCACCGGCCTGTGGCCGGTCACAACGTCGAAGACGTTTTCGCATCAGGGAGACGGCCCACAAGGCCGTGGCTACCGGGTCGCAGTTCTATAACCCATCTAAACGCCGTCGGGTCTGTTTTCTGGCGTCTGCGGCGGAGGTCCTGGCGGCGGCGAATGTTGATTATCGCCCGATGCCGCTTTCGCGTTCGCCTCGGCGGCTCTCTTGGCAGCCCACCTGGCTTTCATCGCCGCCGCGAGTTGAGCGCGGCGTTCCGGTGAAAGATTCAGCTTTTTCTTCGGTTTCTTAACGGCGCCCGACTTCTTCGCTTCCGTCGGCTTGGAAAGCCTGGCAGCTGCACGAGTAGCCGCTTTCTTTCTGGCTTTCGCCGCCTTTGTTGCCTCGACTGCCTGCAGTTTTTGTTTCAACTTGGCCAGTTTCTTTGGGCCTTCTTGCAGACGCTTCTCCAGTCGCCGGATTTTTTTCTTTAAATTCTTCAGCTTCATAGTCGTATAGATCTGCCTGCCGCAGACGCGAGTAAAGATTCTTCGTTACAGTTAATGTCGAAACTTAGCCGATGTCACGTTCTCTTTAACGAAAAACCACCACGAAAGACAGCCCGCGGTCACAATCCTGTTGTCCGCTGTCGTGTAGTCTTGTAGTCCCCGTGTCCGTCGTTACCTTCGTTTTCCCTGTGCCGACAAATCGCCTCACCATCGAAGCCCACGAGGAAATCTGGCCGCTTGCACAACCTTTTCGGATTTCTCGCGGCACTCGGACTGAGGCGCAGCTCGTTGTAGTGATGGTTAGCGACGGCGACTACATCGGTCAGGGCGAGTGTGTGCCAGCCGGGCGCTACGGTCAGAGCATTGCGTCGGTGTTGGCGCAGATCGCATCCGTCAAAACCGAGGAGAATTTGAATCGCCAACGTCTGCAAAGCCTCCTGCCGGCAGGCGCGGCACGCAATGCGCTGGACTGCGCGCTTTGGGATTTCGAAGCGAAAATTTCTGCCAAACGCGTTTGGGAATTGGAGAACATCCCGATAGTTCCTGAAGTGGAGACTTCTTTTACGATCAGCCTCGACACACCCGAGAAAATGGCGGAGGCAGCGAAAATCAATGCGAACCTGCCGATCTTAAAGCTGAAGCTCGGCGGCGACGACCTTGACCTTTCCCGAGTCGAAGCAGTGCGCGAGACCGCGCCTGCAGCCCATCTGCTGATCGACGCCAACGAATCATGGTCGCCTGCGCATTACTGCAAGATTGTTCCTGGTTTGAAACAATTGGGAGTCGAACTCATCGAACAACCTTTGCCAGCCCATACCGATGAAGTCCTCGAAACTCTCGATCATCCGATCCCGGTCTGCGCGGATGAAAGTTGCCATACCACTTCCGATCTCCCTGGCCTAACAAATCGCTACGAAGCGGTCAACGTAAAGCTCGATAAAACAGGCGGGCTAACCGAAGCGTTGCGCTTGTGCAAGCGCGCACGAGCAAGTGGATTCAAACTACTGACTGGTTGCATGGTCTGCACGTCGTTAGGGATTGCGCCCGCCCGCCTTCTGGCAACCTTTGCAAACTGGATCGACCTCGACGGCCCGCTACTCCTCGTCCGCGACCGTGTTTATCCTGTGCCGTACGTGAACGGAAGAATTGGAATTCCGCCCCGCGACTTATGGGGTTAGCAGGGAAAGTAAGAATTGGAAGTCACGCTGGCCTTCAGCCGCACGAGGATTCGCCAGAATTACGGCGTAAGGAAAGTCTTGCCCGTATAAGGATCTCTTACTTCGGTTCCAGGCGGAAAACGTCGGACATCGATGTAGCCACTGTCTGGCGAGAATGGACTGGTCACCAACCCTTGTTTTCCGGGCACGGGAATTCCATAAGGTAGATCGCCCTTTGGGTTTTTCCTTGCAGCGGTTGTCTTCGCTATGCGGATGTTGTTCTGGTTCGGAGGTGCAGAAACCGGAGTCGGACTTGGTGAAGTCTGACTGATCGAAGTATCCGAATCACCGCTTGGTGGAGCCTCATTACTCTGCCTATGAGTGCTCCGGCGCAGTTGCGTCGGGCGCGGCTTTGGTGCAGGACGCGCAAAGGAGTTGCGTATCGACCTAAAAAAATCCTCGAAAGGTCCCGCTTGCCCTACGTCAGGCGCACCAAACACGGTGAAGATCGACAGACAAACGACAATTATGCGGAGCGGGAGTTTCATAGTGGTGGCGGATACTGCCTGCATCTTGCCAAAAATGCTAGTCCTGCTTCAAAGCGTCACAATCTCCTGGCTTAAACGTCGAATTCAAGGTCGAGACACTCGCGGGCGTAAAGCACCTCGCGAATAGCCTGGCCACGGTTGTTTGCGTGATGTCAATGTCGGTCAGGAATGCTGCTGTCGCCACGGACGCGTGGCCGGTTCATATCGTCGCAGCTTCTGCCACCAGGACGGCCACAGGCCGTGCTACAGCTGGCTCAGAGGCAAGCCATGCTCGTCAATGCTGCTGTTTTTCCCAAATCCCGGAACCGCCTTGGCGCAGGGTAAATTGGTTCGGCGCCCGGAGCAGACTGCTCGTCAGGCCGAGCTTCGATAGACTCCAAATCAGCCATTTTGTCGGGTCGTGATACAAACGAGCTTCATTCAGCAACCCGTCAGATCCCCCTGCCCCACTTTGTCCGGGCAGTCTTCGATCGGGCTCAAGTGACCCTTCCA
>Ga0070741_10014282_pt1 | contig 13771 bp, 13 predicted proteins | sample Coa_R1_4_FD_66440 | JGI IMG/M metagenome (GOLD analysis project Ga0070741, IMG submission 66440) | Surface soil microbial communities from Centralia Pennsylvania, which are recovering from an underground coalmine fire - Coalmine... | ecosystem: Environmental > Terrestrial > Soil > Unclassified ... | reverse complement strand
GGGAGCGCACCTGCCTCCCCCGCACGGTAGAAAACATGTCGGGGGCAAACGCCAAAACCCGCTGCCCAGCCATTGCGTCAGGTGCCTTAATAAGCTAAATAACTGCTGGCGCGTTCGATGACGCGCGGGAGGAACGGCTAGCCATGGCGAAAGACGACGACGTCCTCATCCAGCTCGCGACGCGGATCCCGAAGGGGCTCCATCGGGAGATCAAGCTGTTCTGCGTGCAGAGCGGCATCTCGGTGATGGAGTTCGTCGCCGCAGCGCTCGAGGAGAAGCTCCGTAAGAGCAACATGCGGGGCGGCCGCCGGGCGAGCGGCGGACGCTGACGCGTCCGGCATCGTCCCCAGCGACGATCCAACCACGCGGCGCGAATCCCTCCGGGGGTCCCGCGCCGCGTGACGTTTTGGTGCGGCCGTGCGCAGGCGGGAGCCTGCGCGCGGCCGATCAGGCGAAGAGGACCGGCGCGAGCGGGAGCCCGGCCTCGGTGAGGACGCGGTTCCGCAGCCGCCCGGCGTCGATGCCGAGCGCCTCGCAGATGTTCTCGAAGTCGAACACGTCCTCGCGGCTACCGCTGTTCACCCAGACGAGGGCCTCGCGCTTCAGGTTCCCCGCCCGCCCGTGGGTCGCGTGGGCGTTCTTCAGCAGCGTCCGGATCCCGTCCTCGAGCACCGCGAGCAGCAGGCGCCGCTCGCCGCACGCCGGCTCGGCGCGCCGGTAGACGGCCTCGTAGCGGACGCAGACGTCGCCGTCGAAGCCGGTCGCGTCGCTCGGCCGGTGGTTGACGCTCGCCAGCGCCGCGCGGCGGCGGCCGCTCTGGAAGCGCGATCGCGGCGGCGCCGTGCCGGGCTGGGGGATGACGCTCTCGGGGAAGGTGACGACGACGGCGCTCCGGCCCGCTCTTCGGCTCGACATGGGGGCGGAGTTTCGTCGACGGTCGCGGCTCAAACAATCGTCCAAAAGCCTGATTCACGGCTCAAAATCGCGTGACGTTGCCCCCTTCGAAATCCATCTCCCGGACGCTCGCGGCCGCCCGAACGGGCGCTCCCGTGTGGCGGCGCACGTCGTCGAGGGAGACGCCGGGCGCCAGCTCGTGCACGACGAAGCCATCCGGCTCGAGCGTCAAGTAGGCGAGATCCGTGACGATTTCCCGGACGCAGCGCTCGGCCGTCAGCGGATACGTGCACCGCGCGACCAGCTTCGGCTCGAGCTTCCGCGTCGTGTGGTACGTGAGCACGATCACGCGCGCGCCGCCCGACGCGAGATCCATGGCGCCGCCGATGCCGCCCTTCCCCGTCTCGGGCACCTGCCAGTTCGCGAGGTCGCCGGTCGCGGAGACCTGGAACGCCCCGAGCACGACGGTCGTGACGCGTCCGCCGCGGGCCATCGCGTGCGCGGCGACGCTGTCGCAGAACGATGCGCCCGGCAGCAGGCTCACGAGCTGTCCGCTCGCGTTGTAGAGGTCGACGTCCTCCTCCCCCTCTTCGACCAGCGGCCCGAACGCGAGGATGCCGTTCTCGGAGTGCAGGACGACGTCGCGCGCGGCGTCGATGTAGTTCGAGACGAGCGTCGGGAGCCCGAGCCCCAGGTTCACGTACTCGCCGCGTCGGAGGAGCCCGGCCACCCGGCGCGCCATCAGGTCGGGCGGGAGCCCGCCGATCTCCGGCCGCGGCTCGACCGCGACGGCGCGGCCGTACTGCCGGGACAGCGCCCGGATCGCCCCCACGTCGAGCGGATGCTCCGTCTGGACGACGCGGTCGACGTAGATGCCGGGCGTGACGACGGCGTCGGGATCGATGCCGCCGGCGTCGACGACCCGGTTCACCTCGGCGACGGTCGTCCGCGCCCCCGTCGCGAACGACGGATGCAGGTTCCGCGCGCCGCCGCGGTAGACGAGGTTCCCGTGGCGGTCGGCGCACTCCGCCCGCACGAATGCGAAGTCGGCGCGGATCGCGCGCTCGAGGAGGTATGTCCGGCCCTCGAAGACGCGCGTCTCCTTCCCGTCGGCGACCGCCGTCCCGACGCCGGTCGGCGTGTAGAACGCCGCGAGCCCGGCACCGCCCGCGCGCACGCGCTCCACGAGCGTCCCCTGCGGCACCAGCTCGAGCGCGATGCGTCCCGCGCGGATGCCGTCCTCGACCGGCGTCTGCCGCGACGGGTACGCGGCGAACGACGCGATGACGCACCGGACGAGCCCGGCCTCGGCGAGCACCTGCGCCGAGAAGGGCCCGACCCCCGGCGTGTTGAACACGAGCGTCAGGTCGCGCGGCCCGCGGGCGCGGAGCGCGGCGAGGCAGCTGTTCGGCCATCCCTGCACGACGCCGAAGCCTCCGAAGAGGAGCGTCGCGCCGTCGGGGACGTCGGCGACCGCGTCGGCCGCGCTCCCGACGACCTTGTCCATCGCCGCGGCTTGTAGCGCACCCGCGGTACATCCTACTACCGCACCGTGGACCTGAGCGGCGTCATGCGGGAGCTCCGCGCGTCGACCGACACGTTCGGGCCGTTCATCCGGCAGCAGGCGGCGGCGATCCCGGATCGGGTCGCGCTCAAGTTCGAGGAGGAGACGCTCACCTACGGCGCGTACGACGTCGCCGTGAACCGGCTCGCGGCGGCGCTCCGGAAGGCGGGGGCGCGTCGGGGCGCCGTCGTCGCGATCTCGGCCGAGAACAGCCCGCTCTTTCTGACCGCGCTCGGTGCGGTCGCGAAGCTCGGCGCGATCGGCGCGCTCGTGAACACGCACGTGACCGGCGACGGGCTGACGCACGTCCTTCGCGCGTCGGGCGCGACGCTCGGCGTCGCCGACGCGCATGCGACCCGCGCGCTCGCCGGCGTCGCCGGCACGCACGCGGTGCGCTTCCTCGCCGACGTGCCGCTCGGGACGGCGCTTCCCGCGGGCGCCGTGCCGCTGGCCGACGTGCTCGGTGCGGCGCCGGAGCCCGACATCCCGGACGTCACCGGGGGCGACGTCTTCCTCTACGTCTACACCTCGGGCACGACCGGCTATCCGAAGCCGGCGATCGTCCGCCATCTGAAATTCACGATGGGCGGCGTGGCGCTCGGGCCGCTCCTCGGCATCGAGCCCGGGGAGACGGTCTACGCGCCCCTGCCGCTCTACCACGGCGAGAGCCTCTTCGTCGGCTTCGCACCCGCGTTCCGGACCGGCGGCGCGTTCGCCTCGCGCCGGAAGTTCTCCGCGCAGGCGTTCCTCGACGACGTCCGGCGCCACGAGGCGGTCGCGTTCATCTACGTCGGGGAGCTCTGCCGCTATCTCCTTCGCCTGCCGCCCGGCCCGCGGGACCGCGACCATCGGCTGCGCGTCGCGGCGGGCGCGGGTCTGCGCGCCGCCGTCTGGACGGCGTTCCAGGAGCGCTTCGGCATCCCGCGCATCATCGAGATGTACGGCGCGACCGAGGGGAACGTGGCACTCCAGAATCTCGACGGCCGGGTCGGGTCGGTCGGCAAGCCGCATCCGATGCTCGAGGACCACGTCCGGCTGGTCCGCGTCGATCCGGCGACCCGGGAGCTCGTGCGCGACGCCGACGGCTTCTGCGTCGCCTGCAGGCCCGGCGAGCCGGGCGAGCTGCTCGGCCTCGTCGCGAGCGGCGGCGGCTCGATGGAGTACGACGGCTACACGGACCGCGAGGCGACCGAGCGGAAGGTCCTCCGCAACGCCTTCGCGCCGGGCGACGCGTGGTTCCGCTCCGGCGATCTCCTCCGCCGCGACGCCGACGGCTACTACTACTTCCTCGATCGCCTCGGCGACACGTTCCGCTGGAAGGGCGAGAACGTCGCGACGCAGGAGGTCGCCGACGTGCTGAACGGCGCGCCGGGCGTCACGGAAGCGAACGTCTTCGGCGTCCCGGTGCCCGATGCCGACGGGCGGGCCGGGATGGCGGCGCTCGTCCTCGCCGACGGCACGACGTTCGACGGCGCGGCGCTGTGGGCGCACGCGGCGCGCCGGCTCCCCGGCTACGCGCGACCTGCCTTCCTGCGCATCGTTCCGGAGATGGACGTCACCGGGACGCTGAAGCAGCGGAAGCAGGCGCTCATCGACGACGGGTGGGATCCCGCGCGCGTCACCGATCCGCTGTTCGTCCGGGACGACGCCGTCTGCGCCTACGTGCCGCTCACGCGCGAGCGCGCCGCGGCGATCAGGTCGGGCGCGCTCCGTCTCTGAACGGCTCCCGCGGCCAGCGATCGAACGGCCGGACCCGCTCGTACACGCGCGCGAGCTGGAGCAGCAGGTCCTCCCGGCCGCGCGCCGCGACGAGCTGCAGACCGACCGGAAGGCCGTCGTCCGTGAAGCCGGCCCGCACCGTCGCCGCCGGATGGCCCGTCAGGTTGAACGGGTACGTGAACGCGACGGCATGGATCGGGGACGCGAGCGGCTCGCCGTCGACGTGCGTCGGGAGCGGACCGGCCGCGGCGAAGGCAGCCGTCGGGAGCGTCGGCGTCAGGAGCACGTCGACCTGCGCGAAGATCCGCGACACCTCGTCGAGCAGCCGGAGCCGGTCCGCCTGGAAGCGCCCGACGTCGGCCGGGCCGAGCCGCCCTCCGAGCTCGACCCCCTGAAGGAAGCCGCGCCCCCAGTCGCCGCGATGCGTGTCGACGATCGGCGCGAGTCGCGCGTGCAGCTCGAAGGCGTTGAGCGCCGCCCACGCGAAGCCCGCGTCGGTCAGGCGGTCGGCGCAGTGCTCGACGGGGCGGCCGATCGCGCCGGCGAGCGCGTCGATCGCGGCCTCGGTCTCCCGTCTCACCTGCGGTTCGACGCGCGCGTAGCCGAGCGTCGGGCTGTAGGCGAGGCGAAGGCCCTGCGGCAGCTCGTCGAGCGTCTCGCGCCAGCCGCGCGGCGGCCGCGGCAACGAATCGGGGTCGTCGGGGTCCGGGCCGGCCGTCACGTCGAGGAAGAGCGCCGCATCCTCGACCGTCCGCGCGATCGGCCCGAAGGCGACGGTGTCGATCCAGTCCCGGAAATCGAAGGGCCCGCGCGGGATGCGGCCGAACGTCGGCTTCAGGCCGAAGGCGCCCGTGTAGCAGGCCGGGATGCGGACCGAGCCGCCGCCGTCCGAGGCCGTCGCGAGCGGGACGAGCCCCGCCGCGATCGCGGCCGCCGAGCCGCCGCTCGAGCCGCCCGGCGTGCGGGAGAGGTCCCACGGATTGCGCGTCGTCCCGAAGAGCCGGTTCTTGGTGAACGCCGTGTAGCCGAACTCCGGCGTGTTCGTCTTCCCGACCGCGATGGCGCCGGCGGCCCTCAGCCGCGCGACCTGGGTCGAGTCCCGTTTCGGGCGATGCTCCCGGAACGGCACGGAGCCGTGGGTGGTCGGAAGCCCGGCCAGGTCCTCCAGGTCCTTCACCCCGAACGGCACGCCGGCGAGCGGTCCCGGGTCGGCGCCGCGGTCGAGGGCGGCGCGAAGCGCCCGCGCCTCGTCCCGCGCCTCGTCCGGACGGAGCGCGACGAACGCGTGCAGCACCGGGTCGAGCGCGGCGATCCGGTCGAGCGTCGCGTCGATCACCGCGACCGGATCGAGCTCCCGCCGGCGGACGGCGGCCGCCAGGGCGGTCGCGGAAAGAAAAGGATCCATCGTGCGGCGGACTCTGCCCGAACGGCGCCTCCGGTGTCCATCGGGCCGGCTGCCGCGCTGCCCGTTTTTTCGCCGGCGCCCAACGAAGCGGCAGCCCTACAGGGGCCCGGCCGCGTCCCGTCGAGCGGTCCGGGCGATCGGCCGGTGGCATGTGCGTTGCTGTCCGGCACGCAGGGGAAAAGGAGGGCCACATGGCTCAAAGCAACGACACGGGAGTGAAGGCGACGCTCGGGCTGACCGGCGTCACCATGAACGCGATGGCGCTGATCGCGCCCGGCGCGTTCCTCTGGATCACCTACCAGCTGCAGGCCGCCGCGACGGCGCCCGACGGGAGCTCGGTCGCGAGCGACATCTGGTCGGGCATCGTCTTCGCGCTGATCCTCGCGTTCCTGACCGCGCTCTCGTACGCGCAGCTCGCGCGCCTCTATCCCGAGGCGGGCTTCGGGAGCTGCTACTACTTCGCCGAGAAGGCATTCCTCGACCGCGAGAACCGGGAGCACCACAAGTGGGCGCGGCTCGCGAAGCTCGTCACCGGCTGGGCGGCGCACCTCTTCTACTGGGTGTACCCGGGCGTGATGGTCGCCTTCATGGCGACGCTGATCGGCTACATCTACCAGCAGCTCACCGGCAGCGCGCTCTCGACGACGACGCTCGTGATCATCTGCGTCGCGTTCGCGTGCCTGAACGGCTTCATCGCCGTCCGCGGCGTCACGGGCTCGACGATGACGTCGGTCATCATCAACGTCGTGCAGCTGACGACGCTGGTCGCGTTCAGCGTGCTCGCGATCTACTACCGGATGACGAATCCCGAGCACGCGACGACGTGGAGCTTCACCGGCGCCTGGGACATCGTGAAGCCCCACTCGGTCACCGGCGTGCTCATCCAGTCGACGGTCGCGATCCTGATCCTGGTCGGCTTCGAGAGCTGCACCGCGTTCGCCGCCGAGACGAAGGACCCGAAGAAGAACATCCCGCGCGCGGTCATCCTGTCGCTGGCGATCCAGGGTCTCGTCGCGTACCTCTTCGAGTACTTCGCCGCGGGCTTCATGGTGAGCGAGAAGCTCGCCGGCACCGACGCGAGCGGCGCCGCCGTCACCGGTCTCGCCGCGGCGGCGGCCTCGAGCGCCCCGATCGGCGACATGGCGATCCTGGTCGGCAACAGCGTCCTCGGCGGCATCGGCTTCGGGCTCATGATCTCGATCGCGATCACGGTCGGCCTCGCGATCCTCGGGACGACCCTCTCGTGCCTCAACACGGCCGTCCGCGTGAGCTATGCGATGGCGCAGGACGAGGAGATGCCCGAGCTCCTCGGCGCGATGCACGGCCGCTTCGCGACGCCGCACCGCGCGATCTGGGTGCTCGTCGCCGTCTCGTCCGTCATCGCCGCGATCGGCGTCCAGTCGGTCGTCGGCCTGACGGGCATCACCCTCGCGTCGAACTTCGGGACGTTCGTCCTCTACGGGCTCACGTGCATCTGGACGATCGTCGCGTTCCACGGCCGCAAGGAGTTCAGCGTCCTGAAGCACGGAATCATTCCGGGCCTCGGTCTCCTCGCGAACATCGCGATGCTCGGCGCGATCCTCTACCTCTACATCATCGGCAACGCCGACGCGCAGCACGAGGCGTACATCTGCTTCGCGATCGCGGGCGCATGGGCCATCCTGAGCGCCCTGTACGTCGTCATCAACAGCGCGCGCAGCGGCAAGAAGCTGGTGGCGCGGCGCGCGACCGCGGCGTAGGAGTCCTCCACCCCTTTCGAACGGAACGGGCCGGCGGCCGACGAGCCGCCGGCCCGTCTCTCATGGCGGAGATCGATTTCTTCCAACTGACCGACGTCGGCTGCGTCCGCGAGGGCAACGAGGACGCGATCGGCCACTGGCCGCACGAGGACGGCCTCCTGTTCGCGGTCGCCGACGCGCTCGGCGGCCAGGCGGGCGGCGAGGTCGCGAGCCAGCTCGCGCTCGACGTCCTCGCGCGCGAGGTCGACCGCGCGCCCGGCGGCTGGCCGGTCGCGAAGCGCCTCAAGCGTGCCGTCCAGGAGGCGAACCTCGAGATCTACTCGAAGGGCATCACGATCCCCGAGCTCCGCGGCATGGGGACGACGATCACGGCGACGGCGATCGTCGGCGGGACGCTCTTCAGCGCCCACGTCGGCGACTGCCGGCTCTTCCTCTTCCGGGAGCGCGAGCTGACGCAGCTCACGAAGGACCACACCTGGGTCGGCGAGCAGGTCCAGTACGGGATCTTGACGCCGGAGGATGCCCGGACGCACCCGCGCCGGCACGTCATCACCCGCTGCCTCGGCCGCGAGCTGATCGTCGGCGTCGATCTCATCACGATCGACCTCCGTCCCGGCGACGTCGTCATGCAATGCAGCGACGGCGTCCACGGCCTCCTCCCCGAGCCCGAGCTTGCCGAAGTGCTCGCGGCCCATCCGCCCGAAGCGGCATGTCACGCGCTCGTACGGCGTGCCAGGGAGGAAGGCGGCGAGGACAACATCAGCGCCCAGGTCGCCTGCGTCACCGACTGCCCGGCGCCGGCACCGCGCCCGTGGTGGCGCTTCGGCCGCTAGCCGGGGCCGTTTGCCGCTCGGGCCGCGTGCCCGATAGATTGCGTCGCTCTTGGCCGACCTCGCTCCCGACCAGACCCTCGACCAGTACCACCTCCTCGACGTCATCGCCCGGAGCGGCATGGCGACGATCTTCCGGGCGAAGGACCTGGACGACGGCCACACCGTCGCGCTCAAGGTCCCGCACCTCCAGTACGCGAGCGACATCGTCTTCCACGAACGGTTCCGGCGCGAAGAGGAGATCGGGCAGAAGCTCGACCACCCGGCGGTCATCAAGGTGCTCCGCCCCCGGGAGAAGAGCCGGCTCTACCTCGCGATGGAGTTCGTCGACGGCGAGCTGCTGCGCGACCGCCTGGCGCGCGAGAAGCGGCTTCCGATCGCCACGGCCGTCGAGCTCGGGATCCAGATCGCCGATGCGCTCGTCTACCTCCACGAGCACGGCGTCGTGCACCGCGACCTGAAGCCCGAGAACGTGATGGTGACGCGCGACGGGCGCGTCAAGCTCGTCGACTTCGGGATCGCGCTCGACACGTCGCTCCGGAAGATGACCTGGGCCGGCCTGTCGCAGACCGTCGGCACCCCGGACTACATGGCCCCGGAGCAGGTGCGCGGGAAGCGCGGCGACGCCCGGACCGACATCTACAGCCTCGGCGTCATCCTGTACGAGATGACGACCGGCGAGGTGCCGTTCGCCGGCGACAACGTCTACGCCGCGATGCGCGCCAAGGTGCAGGACGACCCGACGCCGCCACGCCGGCTCCGCGCCGAGATATCCCCCGCGCTCGAGGAGACGATCCTCCACGCGCTCGAGCGCGATCCCCGCGATCGCTTCGAGAACGCGCTCGAGCTCCGCGAGGCGCTCGCGCATCCGGAGAGCGTCGTTCTCACGAACCGGGCCGCGCGGCAGCGTCCGAAGCGCCGCGTCCCGCGCTGGGCGCGGACGGTCGGCGCGATCGCCGGCGCGCTCGTCGCCTACGCGATCCTCTTCTGGCTCCTCTCGCGCGCGGGCTGAGGCCCGCTCAGGCCGGCGGCAGCATCCCGATCGCGTGGCGCGCCGCCGCCAGGTAGGCGGCGGACGGGTGGACGGCGTGCTCGCGCAGGCACGCTTCCGTCAGCTTGATCGCGTGCTCGTCGCCGTTCGCGATCGCGCGGTCGACGAGCGTCGCGGCGTTCTCCGGGGGGGGCGCGACGTCGCCGGCCGGCGGCGGCGCCGTGCCGAAGGCCGCGTACAGCGCCGCGCCCGTCTGCCAGCCGTAGCGGACGACGTCCCGCGCCGTCGCCACGTCGAGGTGCGGGACGAGGAGCCGCAGCGCGCTCGCGCTGGTGACGCCGTGCACGAAGACGATCGTCGTCAGGACGTCCCGCGCGTTCGCGAGGTACACGCGCGCGAAGGTTTCCGTCAGGTCGGCGATCGCGACGTCGGGCGGCCGGTCCGCATCGAGGAGATCGATCACCGGCGGAAAGTCCGGGTGCGCGTCGAGCGCCTCGAGCGACGAGACGATCGTGCCGGTGAACCGGCGCTCCTCCTCCGGCACGACGCGGACCCGCGCGATCGCGTCCCGCGCGGCGAGCCGTTGGACGCCCGTCGCCTGCGCCGTCGGCAGCGTCTGGTAGTTGGCCGCCCAGTAGCCGAGGCCTTCGGCCAGCTCCGCGATCCGCGCCCGCGACGCGGCGTCGTCCAGCGCGCGGACGGCGTGCGCGGTCCGGATCACGCCGTGGGTGGCGGACGCGCAGAGACCCGGTGCGAGCCGCGCCGTCCATCGTCCGACCACGTCGCCCCATGGCTCCTCCGCGAGACGCTCGACGAAGAAGGCGCGCCAGTCCTCCGTCCGGTCGAGCCGTCCGAGCGCGCCGCGCCAGCCGTCGGGGGTGATCCGCTCCTGGAGCGCGGGCCGCGGGAGGAGCTCCTTCCGGTACCGCTCGAGCCACGGCAGCACGGCGTCGCCGCGGCCGACGGCGCAGAGCGCCTCGATCGCCATCGGCGCATGGTTGGTGAGGCCGTTCCGGAGGTCGGGGCCGTACGGCGCCAGGAAGTCCAGCGCGTCGTCCATGATCGCGTGCGCCGACATCGCCGTCACGCCGTCGCTCCGCCGTCGACCGGCAGCGCGACGCCGGTCACGAACGACGCGTCGTCGGATACGAGGAAGAGCGCGGCGGCGGCGATCTCCTCCGGCCGGGCGAGCCGCGCCATCGGCGAGCGGCTCGCGAGCGTGTCGAGCGAGCGGGACGCCGTCTGCGTGTAGCGCCGGAGGAGCGGCGTGTCGGTGCCGCCCGGGCAGAGGCAGTTGACGCGGATGCCCGCCGGCGCGAGCTCGCGCGCGAGGGAGCGCGTGAGCATCACGACGCCCCCCTTCGCCGCGCAGTACGCCTCGTTCATCGCCTGGCCCTGGAGCGCCGACTGCGACGCCGTGTTGAGGATGACGCCCGCGCCGCTCCGCCGCAGATGGGGGAGCGCCGCGCGGCACGCGACGAACACCGCGCGCACGTCGACGGCGAAGACGCGATCCCAGTCCGCCGGCTCGAGCCGCTCGAACGGCACGAAGCGCCCGATGCCGGCGTTGTTGAAGAGGACGTCGAGGCGGCCGAACCGCTCGACCGCGGCGTCGATCATGTCCGCGACCTGGACGTCGTCGGTCACGTCGGTCCGCACGAACGCGGCCCGCCCGCCCCCGCTCCGGATCTCCGCCGCCGCCGCTTCGCCCTCGTCGGCCTGGACGTCGGCCAGGAGGACGGCGGCGCCCTCGGCGGCGAAGCGGACCGCCGACGCGCGCCCGATCCCGGACGCGGCGCCGGTGACGATCGCGACACGGCCGCCGAGGCGGCTCATGCCGGCAGCGGGTGTCGCGCGAGGAAGCGCACGATCCGCTCGACGCACGGCTTCGGCGTCTCGAGGAAGCAGCCGTGCCCGCTCGCCGGCACGAGCGCCACCTCGCCGGCGGGCAGCGCCGCCGCGAGCGCGCGGGCGTAGCGCGGCGGCGTGAGCACGTCGTCCTCGCCGACGAGCACGAGGCAGGGCGTCCGGAGGAGCGGCAGGATGTCGAGCGCATCGTGCGCCGCGCACGCGTCGACCTGCCGCTGGTACGCGGCGACCGACTTGAGGAGCCCGCGCGCCCGGACGCTCTCCTGCCACGCGACGACCTCCGCGGGAGGCTCCTGGAAGAAGCGGTACGTGAACACCCACGGGCTCTGCGCCAGCAGGAACTCCTCGGGCGAGAGGCGCTCGACCATCCGCCGCCAGCTCGCGAGGAGCGTCGCCAGGATCGGGTCGGTCCGTCCCCAGGTGCAGAGGAGGACCGCGCTCGCGACGCGCGTCGGCGCCTGCAGCATGAGCCGTTGTGCGATCGCGCCGCCCATCGACGCGCCGACCACGTGGAAGCGCTCGATGCCGAGCGCGTCGAGCACGCCGAGCGCGTCGGCGGCCATGTCGTCGAGCCCGTACGCGACGCGCGCCTCGTCGCTCTCGCCGGCGTCGCGGTTGTCGAGGAGCACCAGCCGGTGGCGGCGCGCGAGGTCCTTCCGCACGAGGTCCCACGCGTGACGCTCGCCGCCGAGGCCCATGAGCATGAGGACCGGCTCCCCGGCGCCGTCGACCTCGTACGCGAGCTCGACGTCGCCGACCCGGACGCGTGGCATGCGCGGACTCTTCCCCGCCCGTCCGGGTCAAGTCAAACGGCGCCGCCTTGCGACGCGGCGGCGGCTGCCGTACGAGCGGACGATGGACGACAAGTTCACGACGCTCACGCCGGCGCTCTATGCGTATCTCCTCGCCCACAATCCGCCGCGCGACGCCGTCCTGCACGAGCTCGCCGTCGAGACCGCGGCCCTCGGCCCGATCAGCATGATGGAGGTCGCCGGCGAGCAGGCGGCCTTTCTGGCATTTCTGGTGCGGCTCATCGGCGCCCGGCGCGCGGTCGAGATCGGGACGTTCACCGGCTACAGCGCGATCGCGGTCGCGCGCGCGCTGCCGCCCGACGGGCGGCTCCTCTGCTGCGACGTGAGCGAGGAGTGGACGGCGATCGCGCGCCGCTACTTCGCGCGCGCCGGCGTCGCCGACCGGATCACGCTCCGCCTGGCGCCCGCCATCGAGACGCTTCGCGGGCTCCCGCGCGACGAGCCGATCGACTTCGCGTTCATCGACGCCGACAAGACCGGCTACCGCGCCTACTACGACGAGCTGCTGCCCCGCCTGCGGCCGAACGGCCTCATCGTGTTCGACAACGTGCTCTGGAACGGCCAGGTCGCCGACCCGTCCGACACGAGCGAGGCGACGGTCGCCATCCGCGCGCTCAACGACTTCCTCGTCCGCGACGACCGCGTCGACGCGGTCATGCTGCCGATCGCCGACGGTGTGACGCTCGTCCGGAAGCGCTAGCGGACGGTCGCGCGGAGCGCGGGGGTGAGCTCGGGGTAGCGCCAGCGGTATCCGCGCGCCGTCGCCGCCGCCGGGATGACCCGCTGGCCGGTGAGCAGCATGCCGGCGAGCTCGGTGCCGAGCAGGATGCGGAGCGCGAACGCGGGGACGGGAACCGCCGCCGGGCGCGCGAGCGCCCGGCCGAGCGTGCGGGCGAACTCGCGGTTCGTGACCGCATGCGGCGCCGTCGCGTTCACCGCGCCCGTCCAGCGGGCGTCGGCGAGGGCGGCGAGGATCATGCCCGTCACGTCGTCGCGGTGGATCCAGGACATCCACTGGTGCCCGTCGCCGATCGGTCCACCGACGAAGGCGCGAAACGGCGGGAGCATGCGGGCGAGCGCCCCGCCGTCCGGTGCGAGCACGATCCCGATCCGGAGCCGCACGACGCGGAGATCGAGGGACTCCGCGACGGCGGCCTCGCGCTCCCACGCCTGGCAGACCCCGGCGAGGAAATCCCGTCCCGGCTCCGCGCTCTCGTCGACGGGCTCGTCGTCGTGCGGGCCGTAGAACCCGATCGCCGAGCCGCTGACCAGCACGCGCGGCCGCGCCGACGCCGCGCGGATCGCCTCGACGACCCGCCGCGTCGCATCGAGGCGGCTCGCCCGGATGGCGTCCTTCCGCGCCGCCGTCCATCGCCCGGCGGCGATCGGCTCGCCGGCCAGGTTCACGACCGCGTCCGCGCCCTCGACGCTCGCGGCCAGATCGTCCCAGGCGACGGCGCCCGGGGCCCGTGCCTGGCCCGGCCGCGAGGCGCCGCGAGACACTACCGTGACCTCGTGGCCTGCGCCGCGGAGCGCCTGGCAGAGCGCGCCGCCGATGAAGCCCGTGCCGCCGGTTACGACGACGCGCAACGCTCGCTCCAGAGCTGGAGGACGACGAGCGCCCACAGCTCGCGCCGCCGGTCGGCCCTTCCCCCGAGGTGCTCGTCGAGGAGCGCCCGCACGGCGGCGGGGCGGAAGACGGCGGGGTCGAGGCGGTCGAGCGTGTCGCGCGCGAACCCGAGGAGCGGGCCGGCGAACCAGGTCGCGAGCGGCACGGAGAGGCCGCGCTTCACGCGCCGCAGGATCGGGCGCGGGACGACGTCCGCGACCGCGCGCCGGAGGACGCGCTTGGTCGCGAGGCCGCGGAGCTTCAGCTCGACCGGCAGGCGGCAGGCGAACTCGACGAGCCGATGATCGAGGTACGGCGCGCGGCCCTCGAGCGACGCCG
>Ga0070741_10014281_pt1 | contig 13771 bp, 11 predicted proteins | sample Coa_R1_4_FD_66440 | JGI IMG/M metagenome (GOLD analysis project Ga0070741, IMG submission 66440) | Surface soil microbial communities from Centralia Pennsylvania, which are recovering from an underground coalmine fire - Coalmine... | ecosystem: Environmental > Terrestrial > Soil > Unclassified ... | reverse complement strand
ACCTTCCGCGACCTCGAGCACCGCGGCCTGACGATGTTCGGCCAGATGACGGCCGGCAGCTGGATTTACATCGGCAGCCAGGGCATCGTGCAGGGCACCTACGAAACGCTCGCGGCGCTCGCCCGCAAACATTTCGGCGGTTCGCTCGCGAACCGCGTCTTCGTCACCGCCGGCCTCGGCGGCATGGGCGGCGCGCAGCCGCTCGCCGCGACGATGAACGGCGCCGCGGCGCTCGTCGTCGAGGTCGATCCGCACCGGATCGAACGCCGGCTCGCCACGCGCTATCTCGACGAAGCGACCGACAGCCTGGACGAGGCGCTGGCGCGCGTCACCGCGTGGGCGCGCGACGGCATCGCGCGCTCCATCGCGCTGCGCGCCAACGCGGCGGACGTGCTGCCGGCGCTCGTCGCCCGCGGCGTCACGCCCGACGTGCTCACGGATCAGACGTCGGCGCACGATGCGCTCAACGGTTACGTGCCCAACGGCGTGTCGCTGAATGAAGCGGAACGGCTGCGTGTCCGGAATCCCGACGAGTACGTCCGGCGATCGATGGCCGCGATGGCCGACCAGGTCCGGGCGATGCTCGCGCTGCAGCGCCGCGGCGCCGTCACCTTCGACTACGGCAACAACATCCGCGCGCAGGCGCAGCAGGCGGGCGTCGCCGACGCGTTCGACATCCCCGGATTCGTCCCCGAGTACATCCGGCCGCTGTTTTGCGAGGGCAAAGGACCGTTCCGCTGGGCGGCGCTCTCGGGCGATCCCGACGATATCCGCGTCAGCGACGAGGCCGCGCTGGAAATGTTCGGCCACGACGCCGCGCTCGCGCGCTGGATTCGCCTCGCGCGCGAACGCGTCGCGTTCCAGGGCCTGCCGGCGCGGATTCTGTGGCTTGGCTACGGCGAACGCGCGCGCTTCGGGCTGCGGCTCAACGAGCTCGTGCGCGAAGGGAAGATCAAGGCGCCGATCGTGATCGGCCGCGATCATCTCGACACCGGATCGGTGGCGTCGCCGAATCGCGAGACCGAAGGGATGCGGGACGGCAGCGACGCGATTGCCGACTGGCCCATCCTCAACGCGCTGCTCAACGCGTCGAGCGGCGCGACGTGGGTGTCGGTCCACCACGGCGGCGGCGTCGGCATCGGGTACTCGATCCACGCCGGCATGGTGATCGTCGCCGACGGCTCGAGCGATGCCGACGAAAAGCTCGAGCGCGTCCTCACCTGCGACCCCGGCATCGGCGTCGTCCGGCACGCCGACGCCGGCTATCCCGACGCGCTGGCGACTGCGGAGCGGCAAGGTTTACGAATCCCGATGCGTGAGGACGGCGCATGTTGACCCCCCGTACTGCCCTGGCCCGCCGCGTGATCGCGGCACTCGACGCTTCCCCGTCGCGGATCCCGGTGCTGCTCGGCGGCTGCGGCACGGGCCGCACGACGCTGCTCCGCCAGCTGCGGGACCGGTTCGGCCGCACGGCGGCGCAGCACATCGACGTCGAACGCACGGCGACCACGCCCGAGCGCTTCCTGCGCGCGGTCGTGGCGCAGACGCCGTTCCCGACGAGCGCGGCGTCGGCGGCAGGCGCGCGGGCGGCATTCGACGTCACGCTCGAGTTCTTCGGCCAGTCGAAGGCGCCGGGCGGCGAGCCCGCCGTGTTTCTGCTCGACGAGTTCCTCGAGCTCCGCACGTTCGAGAGCTTTCCCGGGCTCCGCCGCGTCCTGCACGACTTCATCGCCGCGCTCGGATCGAGCGGCAACCGGTTCGTGCTGACGAGCCGCTACAACGCGCGCGCGCTGCGGCTGCTGCGCGACCATTCGTCGCGCTTCGAAGTCATCCAGATGCCGCCGCTCAGCGTCGAGGACGTGCTCGACATCCTCGGCCCCAGCGGCGCGACCTCGCACGACGCCAGCGACGCCGACTACCTCGCGCGCACCGTCGTCGCGCTGGCCGACGGCCGGCCGTCGTACGTGCGGGCGCTCGCCGACGAGCTCCACGCGATGCGCGAGCACGGCGGGCCCGGCGAGAGCGACGCCGTCAGCGCGCTCGCCTCGCTGCTCGCCGCCGACGGGCGCCTCGCCCAGCAGTGCTTCTTCTGCTACGAGCTGCGGCTGCACCGCGCGCGCGGCTACGGCGCGCTGAAGGCGATCCTCGACATCCTGGCGGAAGAAGAAGGGCTGACGCTGACCGAGATCTCGCACCGGCTGCAGCGCACGCCGGGCTCGACGAAGGACTATCTGTCGTGGCTCGAGGACGTCGACCTCGTGACCTCGCGCCAGAAGCGCTACAGCTACACCGACCCGCTGCTGCGCGTCTGGGTGCGGCTGCACTGCCGCCCCACCGCGCCGAGCGAGGACGATCTCGCGCGCGAAGTGCACCGCTACGCGCTGCCCCGGCTGCCGCAGGCGGCGCCAGAGTCCGGATCCACGCCGCCGACGCCCGCGCAGCCGGAGCCGGCGTTCGCGATGGCCGGCTCGACCTCGTCCGGCATCATCGAGATCGACTAGGCGCGGGCGCTTACGACGCCCGCTTGTGCCGGCCGCGCGGCCGCACCGTGATCGCCTTCGCGTCGTGCAGTGCTTCGCGAATCTGCGTGCGCCGTTCGATCTCGTCGGGCGTCTGCCGCGGCACGACGAGAATCGGCGCGGGCGACCGGCGCGCGTCGGACTGCCGCCGGGATTTTCGATCCATCGACATCCACGATAGCGCCGCGATGCGACAAAAGTCCGCAAGGCAGGGCGATGTCACGAACGTTTTACATTCGCAGCGTTTCGAGCGCGGCGCGCGCGGCCTCCTGCTCGGCCTCCTTCTTCGACGTCCCCGTCGCGCGCGCCAGCGGCTCGCCGCGGACGACGACCTCCACGTCGAACAGCTTGTTGTGGTCGGGGCCGGCGGTGCCGACGAGGCGGTACTCGGGCAGCGGCAGGTCGCGCGCCTGCAGCAGCTCCTGCAGCGACGACTTGTAGTCGTGGCCGCCGGCGCCGTGGCGGCGCACCTCCTCGATCTGCTCGCGGAACTCGCGCAGGATGAAGGCACGGGCGTGCTCGATGCCGCCGTCGACGTAGATGGCGGCGATCAGCGCCTCGTAGCCGTCGGCGAGCAGCGCCTGTTTGCGGCGGCCGCCCGTCTTCTCTTCGCCGCGTCCGAGCAGCAGGTGGTCCCCGAGCTGCAGCTTCTCGGCCTGACGGGCCAGCGCCGCGGTCGAGACGAGCGCCGCCTTCGTCTTCGACTTCTCGCCCTCGTCGAACTGCGGAAAGTCGCGGAACAGCAGGTCGGCGACGACGAACCCGAGCAGCGCGTCGCCGAGGAATTCCAGCGACTCGTTGTCGGCGACGCCGCCGCTGACGTCCTCGTTCGCCTTCGAGGTGTGCGTCATCGCGTGCTCGAGCAGCCCGCGATCGCGGAAGCGGTACCCGATCGCGCGTTCGAGCAGGTCGAACTCGTCGCGCAGCCGCACCACCTGCCCGTTCTTCAGCTCCGTCCGGTGGCTGTCGATGATCCGCTGCGCGTCGTCGGCATCGTCGACGCGCACCGAGAGCCGGACCTCGCCGAGCGGATCGACCGACAGCGGGAAGACGGAATGCGGCACGTCGGAGGCGAGCACCGACATGATCCCGTGGGCTTCGAGCAGGCCGCGCACGATCTGCGCTTCGATGTCGGAGTGGGTGCGGAAGATGACGACGAGGTCAGGCAACGGCTTCGGCCACCTCTTCGACCTTCAGCAGAATCATCGTCATGTCGTCGTGCTGCGGCGCGTCGCCGACGAAGGCGGAGATCTCGCGCAGGACGCGCTCCCGCAGCTCGTCGGACGGCAGGTGCGCGTGGGTCTCGACGAGCTGCCCGAGGCGCCCTTCGCCGAAGCAGTCCTCGCGCGCGTTCATCGCTTCGCTGATGCCGTCGGTGAAGAACACGAACAGGTCGCCGGGATGCAGCCTGATCGTCTCCTCCTGCAGCAGCCGCTCGAACAGCTCGCCCCGATCGATCTTGAGCCCGAGGACGAGGCCGTCGGGCGTCAGGATCTGCGCGTGCGCGGCGACCCCGCCCGGCACGTAGATCAGCGGCGTGTGGCCGGCGCGCGCGTAGGTCATCATCCCCTTCTGGAGATCGACGACGGCGTAGGTCATCGTGATGAAGCTGCGGGCGTCGAGATGCTCGGCGATGAGGCGGTTCGCGTTGACGAGCAGATCGCGCGGCGACGCGTGGATGCGGCTGAGCGACAGGACCAGCCCTTTCAGCTCCGCCATGTAGAGCGCGGCGGAGGTGCCCTTGCCCGAGACGTCCGCGATCAGCACGCCGAGGCGGTGGTCGTCGAGCGGCAGCAGATCGTAGTAGTCGCCGCCCACTTCGCGCGCCGGGACGCACAGCGCGGTGACGGAGACGCCGCGCATCCGCAGCGGCCCCTGCGGCAGCAGCGACATCTGGATCTCGTGCGCGATGCGCAGCTCTTCCTCGAGCCGCTTCTTCTCCGCCGCTTCGCGCAGCAGATCCTCGATGCTGGCCGTCATCTGGTTGAACGACCCGGCCAGCTCGCCGAGCTGATCGTCGGAGCGCACCGCGATTTTGTGCGTGAAGTCGCCCTGGCGGACGCGCTCGGTGCCGGTGAACAGCTCGTGGACCGATCCGGTGATCGATTTGGCCAGGGCGAAGCCGGCCAGCGCGGCGATGACTTCGATGATGAGGAACAGCGCGCCGATCACGAACAGCACGAGCAGCAGCCCCTGCCCGAAGGTGCGGCCCACGTTGCCCTCGGCCGCCGAGATCTTGTCGTACAGCTCCGGGATGCTGACCGCCGACGTCACGTTGAGGATGCCGGCGGCGCCGGTGGTCCAGTCGCGGTACTCCATCAGGCTCGGCACGTTGCTGAGGAACCCGGCGGTCGACAGCGACGGACGCGGCTGGTCCGGCGCCGGGTGTCCGGCGAGCGGCCGCGCCTGGTTCGCGTCGCTCGCGGGCGCCGGCGTGATGTTCTTCACCTCCACGCCCGTCTCGTCGCGCAGCTGCTGCGTCACCGCGCCGTTCACCAGCAGGTCGACGACGACCGCATACCGCGCCCGCGGCGAATCGGGAAACGCGACGCCGCGGAGCAGCAGGTGCGCGTCCGGGTGCGTGTAGGCGAGCAGGCCGGCGAACCCGCGGCAATCGATCCACGCGGGAATGGTCGCCGGCGGATCGAGGTGCGCCCACGGACCTGCGACGTACCCCGCGTCGGGGCTGCCCTGCAGCGCCGCGGACGCACCGCTCGCGCCGGCGCACGCCCGCGTCGCCGGAACGACCGCGATCGACAGATCGGGGAACTGCTCCGCCGCGGCCGCCTGCCGACGCTCGACGATCGCCGCGACGTCGCGTCCGCCGGCGCGCTGGATGTCGAGCACCGTGTTCTGCGCGACGGAGCGCGCCTGCTCGGCCATCGCGCGCAGCCGGCTCTGGACGAGATACGAGCTGAAGTTGTAGAAGAGCAGGAAGCCGCACAGCAGGAAGAACGCGACGATGAGCAGCGCCGGCACGAAGCCGACGAAGATGTACGAGAGGATCAGCTTGCGTCGAACGCGCCACAACAAGCGCCGCTGCGTGAGCACGCCGAGCCGGAAGAGAAAGTAGGCGCCGCCCGCGGCGACGGCGAGCCCGGCGACCGTATCGACGACGGTGAGGAACGGCGGCAGCGCACCGGCGACCTTCGAGACCAGGAAGAGGGCCAGCTTGATCGCCAGCCCGACGACGATCGCGCGGCCCGGAAGGGTCTGCAGGAAGTACCGCCGCATCCAGAGACCATGCTATCGTAATCGGCTCGTGAAGCTCACATCGCGCGCACGTTTCAGCACCATCTGTCTGCACGCCGGACAGGAACCCGATCCGGCCACCGGCGCCATCATCACGCCGATCTACCAGACGTCCACCTACGTGCAGGAGGCGCTCGGCAAGCACAAGGGGTTCGAGTACGCCCGCACGCAGAACCCCACGCGCCTCGCGCTCGAGCGGAACGTCGCCGCGATGGAGAGCGGCAAGACCGGCTTTGCGTTCGCGTCGGGAATGGCCGCGATCGGCGCCATCGCCACGCTGCTCGAGGCCGGCGACCACGTGGTCGTCTCCGACAACACGTACGGCGGCACCTTCCGGCTGTTCGACAAGGTGCTGTCGCGCTACCAGCTCGCGTTCACCTACGTGGACACGTCGGATCTCGCCGCCACGGCGCGCGCGTTCACGCCCGCCACGAAGATGCTGTTCGTGGAAACGCCGACCAACCCGATCATGCGGCTGACCGATCTGCGCGCGGCCGCCGAGCTGGCCCACGCGCACCGCGCACGGCTGGCCGTGGACAACACGTTCGCGAGCCCGTACATCCAGCGCCCGATCGAGCTGGGCGCCGACCTGGTGACGCACAGCACGACGAAGTATCTGAACGGCCACAGCGACAGCGTCGGCGGCATCGTCGTCGCGCAGCGCGACGACGACATCGAGTGGCTGAAATTCGTGCAGAACGCCGAGGGCGCGATCCTCGGACCGTTCGACTCGTGGCTCGTGCTGCGCGGAACGAAGACGCTGCCGATCCGGATGCGGCAGCACAACGTGAACGGCGCGGCGCTCGCCGAATTCCTGTCGCAGCACCCGAAGGTGCAGCACGTCTACTATCCGGGCCTGCCGACGCATCCGCACCACGAGCTGGCGAAGCGGCAGATGAACGGCTTCGGCGGCATGCTGGCCTTCGAGCTGGGATCGCTGGAGGCCGCGCGCGCCGTGTTGAACCGCGTCCGCCTCCTCGCGCTCGCCGAGAGCCTCGGCGGCGTCGAGACGCTGATCTCGCATCCGGCGACGATGACGCATGCGTCGGTGCCGGCGGAGCGGCGCGCCGCGCTGGGGATCACGGACGGACTGGTGCGGATCTCCGCGGGCATCGAAGACATCGACGACCTGAAGGAAGATCTCGCGCAGGCGCTTGACGGCGCGTGAGGTCTTCGGACGCCTTGGCACCGGGGACGGCGCGCGCGATGTCGTGGGGCATCACGCCGTGATCGAGTTCGTCCTCCACTTCGACAAGCATCTGCTCGACTTCGTCGCCGCGTACGGGTCGTGGGTCTACGGCCTGCTCTTCGCCATCATCTTCGCGGAGACCGGCTTCGTCGTGACGCCGTTCCTCCCCGGCGACTCGCTGCTGTTCGCCGCCGGCGCACTGTGCGCGACGGGCGGCCTCAGCCTCGGCGCCACTGCCAGCCTGCTGATGGCGGCGGCGTTCCTCGGCAACGCGGTCAACTACACGATCGGCCGGTTCGTCGGCGCGCGCGTGTTCAACGCGAGCGATTCGGTCGGCCTGTCGCACCGGCTGCTGAACCGCGGCCATCTCGCCCGGGCGCACGAATTCTTCGACGCCTACGGCGGCAAAGCCGTCGTCCTCAGCCGCTTCGTCCCGATCGTGCGGACGTTCCTGCCCTTCGTCGCGGGCGCCGCGGCGATGCGCGCGCCGGCGTTCGGCGCCTACAACCTCGTGGGGGCGGTCGGGTGGGTGGCGCTCTGCCTCGGCGCCGGCTTCTTCTTCGGCAACATCCCGATCATCAAGCAGAACTTCTCGCTCGTGACGATCGGGATCGTCCTCGTCTCGCTGCTGCCGATGCTCATCGAGTATCTGCGGCGACGCACTCGCTGACCCATCGCAGGTAGGCCTCGCTGCCGCTCTCGACCGGCAGCACCAGGAACTCCGGCAACTCGTACGGATGCAGCTCGCGCAGGCGCCGTTCGACGTCGCGCACGCGATCGCGCGTCGTCTTGATGAGCAGTTGGCGCTCCCCTTCGCGCTCGACGGCGTTCTGCCACCGGTAAATGGACGTGATGGGCGCGCCGACGTTCACGCACGCGGCGAGCCGCTCGTCGACGAGCGCGCGCGCGAGCTCGTCCGTTTGCGCGGCGTCGGACATCGTGGTGAGGATCACGACGACATTCGTCATAGAAGGACCTTGTACATCGATCGAAGTTGTTGTACTGTTTTCACCGCGTGGCGAAGGACGCGGCCGCTCCATCCAGACGACGCGCGACGAAGACGAAGGCGGCCAAACCGCCGGCGCGCGCGCGGCGCATCGTCCACTGGCTGCTCATCTTCGTCGCGTCGGTGATCGTCGTCGACGGTCTCGTGGGCGACCGCGGCCTGCTCGCGATCCTGCGCGCGCGGCAGCAGTACGATCAGCTCGCATCCACGATCGCCAAGCAGCGCGCCGACAACGCCCGGCTTCGCGAGGAAGCGCGACGGCTGAAGGACGACCCGGGCGCCATCGAGGAAGTCGCGCGCCGGGAACTGGGCCTGATCAAGCCCGGCGAACGGGTCTTCATCATCAAGGACATCCCCGCCGCCAAACCATAGTAGACTGCCGCGACACACATGTCATCTTTACGCGGCCGTCTCCTGCTCGTGGTGTGCGTCGGCACGTACGCGGGCGCGCTCGTCGCCGCCTGCTCGTCGCCGAACTCGTCGGCGCCGCCCGCCCGGACGGCCGCCGCCGCGCACGCGTCCACGCTCTGGGGCGACATGAAGCCGATCGTGTCGGTCAAGGAACTGATGCGCGACTTCATCGACCCCGCGTCCGATTACGTCTTCGACTCGGTGGGCACCGTCATCCAGAGAGGCAAAGTCGTCGAGACGATGCCCCGGACCGACGCCGACTGGGACAAGGTGCGGATGGGCGCGGTCATGCTGGCCGAAGGCGTGTACCTGCTGAAGGTGCCGCGCCCGTTCGCCCCGGCCGGCGACGAGAACAACAGCACCGGCCCCGAGCCCGAGGAGCTGTCGCCCGCGCAGATCACGGCGAAACTCGAAAAGGACCCGGTGCTCTGGAACGCGAAAATCGAGGCGCTCCGCAACGTCGGCCTCGAAGTGCTCGAGATCGTCAAGAAGAAGGAGGCGAACGAGTTGTGGGACGCGGCCGACAACCTCGATCAGGCGTGCGAGGGCTGCCACCTCGAATACTGGTATCCGGGCGAGAAGGCGTTCCTCAACAAGCTCGATCGCAAGCTGGTCGAGCTGTACGGCGACCGCCAGGGCAAGCCGCTCGGCATGACCGTGAAGTGATCGCCCGGCGCCGCCCCCGGCGGCCGTCATCGGATCGGGAGAAGCGCCTCCGCTCCTAGGATCCGCAGCGTCGCGCCCGTGCACGACGCGCCTCGCGCGAAGTCGTCGTTCACCTCGATCGATTTCGCGTCGCCCGGCTGCCACACCTCCCTGATGAACTCGTGCCGCTGGTCGCTCAACCCGTACGTCGTGCCGTAGAGCACGTCGCGGTAGGCGACGCGCGGGTTGGTGTTCGCGATCCCGAACGTCCACAGGATCACGTCGTCGCGGCCGATCGTGCACACCGGATTCGACAGCTGGAGGTCGCGCAGCGCGTCGTACGGGCGCGTCGGATCGTGCAGCGCGGCGGGCCCGGCGTCGATCGCGAACGGCCGGCGGTGCGCGAGCATCTCCGGCTGCCTGGCGCGCACCGCGGCGGCGACGACCGCGCGGTCGTGGTAGAGCGCGCGATCGGCATGCCCGCGAATCAGGCCGATCTGAAACACGATGTTGATCGCCATCAGCGCGGCGGCGGCGCGGCGCCAGCCCGGGCTGTCGATGAAGGTCCAGCAGTAGCCGGCGAAGATCAGCGCGATCGGCGCGACGACGTAGAAGGCGTGCGATTGCGCCGGCTCCATGACGAACCAGTAGCAGGCGTACACCCAGAGCACGGTGCCCGCCACGAGCCACCGGATCGCGCGCCATTCGCGGAACGGCGCCGCGGTGCGGAACCATTCGCGCAGCATCCAGAACGGCTGGATCAGCCCGGCGACGATCACCGGGACCGCGAACGGCAGCAGCCAGAGCCGGCGCTCGAAGAACACGAGGCGCTTCCCTTCGTCCGTCGCGATGAACCGGTTCACCTCGAGGCTGGCGAACGAGAAGAAGCGCGCCAGCGTGGAGAGCGCGACGGCCGGCGACACGACATGCGGCTGCAGGTTCGCCTGCGTGCCGCCGAGCCCGCGGAACACGCCGTAGTGCAGCCACGTCGGGATGAGGAACACGCCGGTCGCCAGCGCCCCGGCGGCGAGCGCGGCGACGTTGATCGCGATCCGCGACGGCCGTCGCGACGCCGTCAGCAGCGCGACGGCGACGTACGGCGCGAGCAGCGGATACGACATGTGGACCTGCGCCACCCACCCGACGGCCGCTCCCATCAGCGCGAACGCGAGCGGCAGCGGCACGCGTCCGAGGCGCAGGGCCGGCACCGCCTCGAAGAAGCCGATGTAGAAGGCGATTGCCGCCGGCAGCACGTAGTCGGGATTGAGGATGTGCGTCGAGAACTGCAGCGTCCAGGGGATCGTCATCATCCATCCCCAGACGAGCCATCGCGGCAGCTGCGGCAGGCGCGCCGCGATGTACCAGCAGAGCGCCGCGATCGCGGCGAACGAGAGAAGGTTGATCAGCAGGTACGCCGATTCCGGCGCCGGCCAGATCCGCAGCGGGATCCCGACCAGCAGCCCCTGCAGCGCGCCCGGAATCTCGCTGCGCGTCCAGACGACGTCGGGGCCGAAATAGGGCCAGGCGCCGGTGGCGTAGTAGCGGAACCCGATCAGGAAGATCTGCGTCTCGTCCTCGCCGAAGAACGACGAGGACAAGCCGAAGAACAATCTAAAGGCGAAGAGGGCCAGAATGGCGGCCGCCCATCGGGCGCGCGTCGTCACTGGCCATCGATTAGAACCCGAAATTGATGCCCACGTCGATCTTCCGCATGCCGGCCACTGCGGTCGGGCGGCCGAAGAACGGCGAGGTCAGGGTGCCGCTGTACCCCAGGTAGTTGCGCTCGTTGGTCAGGTTCTGCGCCTGCACGTAGATCTGCATGCGGTAGCGGGCGGGGGTCAGATCGACGGTGCGCACCTGTGCCGCGGCGCCGGTGCCGAACACGCCGATGCCGGGCGGCGCGCCGCCCTTCGCCTGCCCGAACGAGAAGTTGTAGCCGGCCATCAGGAACACGGTGGACTGCCCGCTCGCACGCAGGGTATTGCGGCCGACGCCGGCGGGACGATCGTTGAAGATGCCGTCGCCGTTGTCGTCGCTGCCGCTCAGCATGGAATACGGCGGGGCGCTGCTCGCGTTGACGCTCAGGGCGAACACGACGTTGCGGACGATCTGGTTGTTCAGCGACACGTTCAGGCGGTGGCGCACGTCGACGGCCGACGCGCTCGCGCCGAACACCGCCACGCCCGGGATGAAGTTGGGCAGACCGCCCCCGCCTCCGCCGAGTGCGGGACCCCACTCGGTCGAGAGATCGCCGGTCGGCGGGACGCTGAAGGGGCCGTCGGTGTTGTTGCGCGCGGAATTGAGCGTGTAGTTGGCGAAGACCGTCGTCCGCTTCCAGCTGACGCGCGGCGCCGTTTTCGGCAGCGGCAGCATCGCGCCGGGGTTGATGCTGGCGTCGAACCGCAGCTCGTGCTGCCGCGAGGCGGCGTCGGAGACGACGTCGATGACGTTGGCGAAGCGCGGGTCGGGGCGGACGCCGTCGACCGGCGCGTTGGCGTCGAGACCGCGCGCGAGGCGTGCCCCGCGCAGGTAGCTGTAGGTGACCGATACGGTGTTGACCTTGCGGAATCGCTGGTCGACGCCGGCGCTCAGGCGTTCGATGCGCGGCACGCTGAAGCCGTCGCCGAGGACGTAGCGGTTGGCCGGCAGCACGGTGCCGGCGCCGCCGACGAACGGATAGGCCGGGTTGAGGACGTTGATCTCCTGCTGGTGCAACCCGTCGACGCGGACCACCTGATCGTAGGTGGCGTTGGGCAGCCAGTCGTAAAAGATCCCGGCGCTGGCGCGCAGCGTCGTCTGGCCCGTCGCGGTCGGCGCCCACGTGACGCCGAAGCGGGGACCGAAGTTGGTCCAGTCGTGCACGTGCGCCTGCGCTTCGTAGCGCACCCCGGGCGTGATCGTCAGGTTCTTCCGCACGCGGATGTCGTCCTGCACGTACAACCCGGTCTGGAACGTGCCGTACGCGATCGAGGGGTCGCCCAGCCGCCGCGAGAAGTTCATCGGCTGGTTGGCGAGGTACGCGTCGAGGTTTTCGTACGTGTAGGTGCCGAGATAGTTCGCCGTCGCGTCCGATCGCACCCACGAGCCGTTCAACACGCCGCCGACGCGAACGGAATGACGCCCGGCCACGTAGTCGAGGTCCGACGCCACGTCGATCGTCTTGGAGTGATCGCCGCCGGCGCGCTGCGCGCCGCCGCTGGTGAAGGCGTCGAGCACGCGGATGGTCGGCGCCTCGGTATCCGAGTGGGCGCTGTTGTCGTTGACGAACAGCTGGACGCGCGTGCGCGTGTACGCCCGCCGTCCGAGCGGCCCGAAGTGCTGGACGCGGAAGGTATGCACGCGGTTCTCGGTGCCGAACCCGCGCTCCGGCTCGTCGTAGCCGCCCACGCCCTGGTTGTCGTTCGACACCCGCGTCAGGTTGTAGCTGAACCGGAGCGTCTGATCGAGCGTCACGGCGTAATCGAGCTGACCGTTGACGAAGACGTTGTCGCGCGGCGCCTTCAAGTTGAGCGCGTGCGCGATCGTGCCGCCGGGCACCGCGGCGTTCAGGTTCGGCGTGTCGTAGGCGCTCGTCCCGAACGCGTTGACGAAGAACGAGCTCTTGTTCTCCTTGAGCGTCCCGCCGAACCCGAATCCGTAGTTGACGTTGCCTTCCGGTCCTTTCACCGGCACGAACGGGCTGCGGCCGCTCAGGTCGCCGTCGCGCATCTGCACGTTCGAAAAGTAGCGCAGCGGCCCGACACCGGGCTGCGTGATGATCTCGATCGAGACGCCGCCGGCGCTGTGAAACTCCGCCGCGAACTGATCGCGCGCGATCCGGATCGAACGGATCATCGCCTTCGCCGGCAGCGCGCCCCCCTCGAAGCCGTCGATGCGGATGACGGCCCCGGGCCCGGCCATGTCCTGCAGCTGCTGCTGCAGCGTCGCGGGATCGTCCGACAGCGCCTCGATCTGATCGCGCGTCAGCACGGTGCCGAACGACGGCCCGTTGCGGTCGGACGCGGCCTGCTGCTTGTCCTGCTCGACGGTGACCGCCGCTTCCAGCTTCTCGATCGCGAGGACCGCCACCTGGCGATTCTCGCCGTTGCGGATCCGGACGTCGTTGAGGACGCGTTTTTCGAAGCCGGCAAACTCCGCCTCGATCGTGTAGCGTCCCGGTGCCAGCGACGGGACGACCGCGACGCCCGATTCGGCCGTCTGCACCGGCGCGATCGTCGCCGCCCGCGTCGCGTCCTCGGCGCCGATCACGCGAACCGTGGCGCCGACGACGATCGCGTTGGTCTGATCGACGACGGTGACGCGCAGCGTGCCGCCCGACGCGGCCTGTGCGAAGAGCAGAAGCCCGATCAGCACGCTCATTTCGGCGCCTCGAATTTCTTCGGATCGATCTTCGCGTTGATCGTCACGCGATCGAACGTCGTCTCCTCGATCGTCGTGCCCGCGACGGCGTGCCGCACGCGGAACGGCCACTTGACGCCGCCGTTCACGCCCCGGTAGTCGGCGAAGTACAGCCGATGGTCCGCGGGCGGCGGCGGTCCGCCGGCGCGCGCGCCGGGCGGCGGTCCGCCCGGGGGCGGCGTTGGCGCGGCGCGTCCGCCTCCGAACGCCGGTCCACCGCCGGACGGTGCCCTCCACATCAGCATCACCGGCAAGTGCGTGTCCCGTTGGACGACGAACTGCGCGGAGAGGTTGGCAGGACCGGTCACGTCGAGGACGTCGGCCTTGCCTTCGGGTGCGTCACCCTCGGCG
>Ga0070741_10014280_pt1 | contig 13773 bp, 12 predicted proteins | sample Coa_R1_4_FD_66440 | JGI IMG/M metagenome (GOLD analysis project Ga0070741, IMG submission 66440) | Surface soil microbial communities from Centralia Pennsylvania, which are recovering from an underground coalmine fire - Coalmine... | ecosystem: Environmental > Terrestrial > Soil > Unclassified ... | reverse complement strand
GTGGAAAGTGTGCCGCGAACCCACGATCGCAACGACCGGCAAGATGACCGCCCAAGCGACAGCACACCCGACCGCGTACGCAGTGTAGGTATGCAGGCGTGTTCGCATCCCTCCGAGTATTGCTGAGCTGGTCCGCGCCGCGAATTGATGCGGCGACCTCAATTGCCGCCAGCAAGTTGAGATGTCGCTAGAGGACTACGTGCAGCACAGCGAGCCAGGCTCAGTGCTCGGAAAGCACTAGGCCCTAGCCGCCGGAGCCGACTTCCTGATTCGCCCACGCGCGGCCGTCGCCGCCAGTTCCGCTTCCAGGTACTCGCTCAGTCGTTAAGAGCAATCAGGAAATCACGATCAACAGCACTCTGGAGCTCGGGAGCTTCGAGCGCCTCACTCAGCAACGGCGAAAGCGCCCGCAGCCTGTATCAGCTGAGCACCCGGATGGAGAGGCATGCGACGCCCCTTGCCCGACTTAGGCGGTTTAACCTCGCAGCTCTCAAACGAGGGAGGCCGATTTGCGACCGTGTAGCGACCCTGCGACTCTGCCGAGACCCTGCAAGACCGTGGGGCCCGGTCTCATGTGGGGAAACATGGTGTTTTCTGGGGCAACCTCGAGCCATCCAGAAAGGGCCGAATTCCAGGCTCTATACCCGAAAATCGGCTCCGCTACACATGATGCCCCCGGCAGGAATCGAACTTGCGCACGCGGTTTAGGAAGCAGGGCGCAGCCGACGGAAAGTGCCTGCGCCGGCGATGCTCTCGGTGACGTCTCGAGCAGTGCGCGCCAGTGCTTGCACCAGTCGCGCAAGATGGTGACTCAGGCGAAAGGACACGCGCGCAGCCGACCTATGAGTTCGGCGCGAGCGCGGCAGACACGATGTACGCCGCTAACCATCGATCCGTCCGCCCCGCGGGTGCTGTCGCGGCCGCGGGATGTGCTTCGGCTGGCCGCCCGGTCGAGAGCCAGCCTCGTCCTTCTGCGGCAAGGATGAAGACCGAAGACCTTTCCACGCTCGCGCACATCGAGGATCCCACCGCGTTGACCGTGCTGGCGAGCTGCGGACCGTCGCATGCGGGATCCGTCCGGGTCTCGTTCCGCGCCACGTGCTCGACGAGTACCGGCGCCGGCTTCGCCCATCGCGGCCGACCTGCGCGGGACTGCTGCCTGCTCAGCGTCCGTTCTGGAAGCGCGTGTCAACGGCGGTGCACCAGCGCCGCACGGGCCCGGCCATCACGTTGAGGTAGTACAGATCGTGCCGCGGGCCTGCCGCGACGGGGTGATATCCCCTCGGCACGAGCACGGTGTCGCCGTCTTGCACCGCAATCGTCTCATCGAGACCGTCATCGGTGTAGACGCGCTGGAACGCGAATCCGCCCTCCGGGCGCATGCGGTGATAGTAGGTCTCCTCGAGTTGTGTCTCGTTGGGCGGATCGTCGACATCGTGCTTGTGCGGCGGATAGCTCGACCAGTGGCCGCGCGGTGTGAGCACTTCGGTTACGAGGAGCGACTCGGCCGGTTCGTCCTCCATCAGGATGTTCGTGATCATGCGCTCCTCGGTGCCTTCCCCTCGCGGGGCGAGCGTCGGTTGATCGAGCAGGCGCGCGGGGATCGCCCCGTCGGCCGGCGCGGTGCAGATGGCGAGTTCGGCCTCGCCCTCTGCCGACCATGTCAGCCGTGGCGGGACATAGAGGGCGGTCGGCGGGCCCGAGAAGACATCCGTGCGGCCGACCGCGTACCCGCCGGCGTCGCCGGCCACGAGGTCGCACGTTCCGCTGAGGACGACGATGCAGCTTTCGCGCTTCTCTTCGGTGCGCTCCAGTCGGTCCCGCACACGAACCACCTCGAACCCGACGTACGACCAGCCTGCCGACTGCGGCGTGACGCGCGTCACGCCGGCCTTGCTCCGAACGCGGAGCGTCACTTGACCGCGCCGACCGTCAGGCCACGCACGAAGTGCCGCTGCACGAGCAGCGCGAACAGGATGATCGGCAACGCGCCGACGACACCCGCCGCCGCCATCGGCCCCCACTCGATCTGGATCTTCCCGATCAGGGTCGAGACACCGACCGGGACGGTCTGCGCCGACGGCGTCGAGGTCAGTGTCAGCGCGATGATGAAGTCGTTGTAGGTGGCGATGACCGCGAAGATGGCCGTCGCGATCAGACCGGGTGCGGCCAGCGGGATGACGACGCGGCGGAGCGCCGAGAGCCGCGAGTCGCCGTCTACCATCGCAGCCTCCTCGATGTCCTTCGGGATCTCCTCGAGGAAGCTCTGCATCATCCAGATCACGAAGCTCGTGTTGAGCCCGGCATAGATGAGGATCAGGCCGAGCCGCGTGTTCAGGAGCCCCCACTTCGCGAGCACGATGTAGAGCGGGACGACGAGCAGGATGCCCGGCAGCATGCGCACGAGCAGGACGCCGTAGAGCGCCATGCGGTCGACGCCGAACCGAAGCCGGAAGCGGGCGAGGGCGTATGCGGCGAACGTCCCGAGCACGAGGCTGACGAGCACCGACGCCGTGACGACCACGATGCTGTTCGTGAGGTAGGCGCCGAAGCTGTAGTTGTGGAACAGCCGGTAGTAGTTGTGGAACGTGAAGTGCTTCGGCCAGAACTCGACTCCGGCGAAGATGTCGACCGGCTGCTTGAGCGACGTGTCGATCATCCACCAGAACGGAAACAGCGTCAGGAACAGCGCGACTGCGAGCGCCGAGTAGACGAGCACTCCCGAGACCCGGCGCCGAGCGGGGCTCACGAAGCGGCCCTCGAGTTCCGGCGGATCAACTGCACGGCCGGGATCATCAGGGCGAGCAGACACGCGAGCAGCGTGACGAGCATCGCCATCGCCTGGCCGTACTGCGTGAACAGGAACGCGGTGTTGTACGAGTAGATCGAGATCAGCTGCGTCGACGTCCCGGGGCCGCCGCCCGTGAGCACGAAGATCTGGTCGAACGTTCCGACCGCGTCGATCGTCCGCAGCGTGACGGCGACGAGGAGCACGGGCATCAGCAGAGGCAGTGTGTGGTGGAAGAACGTCTGCAGGCGTGTTGCCCCGTCGACCTGCGCCGCCTCGATCGGGTCCTGCGGCAGAGAATGGAGGCCAGCGAGGATGATCAGGAACAGCAGCGGCGTCCACTCCCACACATCGACAGCGACGAGGCCGAGGAATGCGCCGGTGTAGTGCGCGAGCAGATCGGGCGTCCCGAGCCCGAGGTGGCTGAAGAGCGGGTTGACGATGCCGATGTCCGATGCGTACATCAGGCGCCAGATGACGCCGACGACGACCGGCGCGATCGTCATCGGGAGGATCAACGCCACGCGGATCCAGCTTCCGAAACGAAGCTCACGTGCAACGAGCAACGCGAGCAGGAGGCCGAGCAGCGTCTCGATCGGGACCGCCAGCAAGACGAACTTCCCCGTCGTCTTCATCGCCTCCCAGAACACGGGGTCGTGGTAGACGTCGGTGTAGTTCTGCTTCCCCGCCGACCCCATGTCGAGGCCGTAGCGGTACTTGTGCAAGCTCGCGCGGACACCGTAGAAGATCGGGTAGAGCGAGACCGCTGCGAGCGCGAGCAACGCAGGCACGAGCAAGGCGTAAGGCGTGGCGGCCATCTTCAGCCGCCACGCCCGTGAGCCTCCCTGCGTCGATTCCGCGACCGCCGACATGCGGTCTAGAAGTACCCGCCCTGCTGCTTGAGGTAGGCCGTGATCTGCGACGCGGCCGAACTCAGGTGCTTCTGCGCGATCGCCTGGTACCCGGACTTCTTGGCGATCGCCTCGATCAACGCCTCGTTGAGCGCGGTGCCGAGGATGTCCTCCATCTTCGGCTCGTCCGGTGTCCGCGGCTTCGGGATCGACGTGTTGATCGCGTCCGCGATCGCCGGCAACCAGCGGTACTTCTTGACCGCAACGGGATCGTGCAGCGCCGAGCCGGTCACTGCCGCACTGCCACCGCGGCGGGCGAACTGCTTCTGGATGCGGCTCGAGGTGAACCACTCGAGGTACTGGAGCGCACCTTGCGAGTTCTTCGCACCCGACGCGACGCCGCAGATGAACGTGCCGATCGCAGGGCCGTGACGCTCCTGCTTCGGCGTCGCGGCGGTGTCGATCTTGCCGACGACCTTCGACTGCGTCGGGTCGTCGATGACGTGCACGCTGCCGGTGTACTCCGTGAGGGCCGTGCACTTGCCCTGGAGCAGCACCGGGACCTCCTGGCTCGTGTCGAACTCGGCGACGCCGGGCGGCATGAACGGGATGAAGCTGAAGAGCCGCTCGAGCGCCGCGACGCCCTCCGGGCCCGCGAAGCCGGGCGTCCAGTCGGGGTTGACGAAGTTCGCGCCGTACGAGCTCATCAGCGGCAGGTAGGTCTGCACGATCGGGTTGCCCTTCACGCCGCGGGCCGACCAGCCGTACAGCTTCCCCGGCTTGAAGTCCTTCTTCCCGACCCGGTAGATGTCGTCCCAGGTCTGCGGTGCCTTGGGGAAGTAGTCCTTGTTGTAGTAGAGGATCTCGACGTCGTCGATGTTGACGATCGCGTAGAGCTCGGGCGTGTCCTTCGCGAACGCCTTCATCTTCGCGCCGACCTTCGGCGGCCACAGGCCCTGTTGGACGCCCTTCGGCAGGATGTCGGGGTTCACCTTGAACCCGAGCTTGTCGAGGCTCTGGATGATCCGGCCCGCGGCGAACTCCGGCACCCAGTTGTCGTCCATGATGTAGATGTCGTACGCGCCGGTCTTGTTCAGGCCGTCGTTCTTCGCGTTCTGGTACCACGCGTTGTAGCTCGTCTCGTGGTAGTTGACCTTGATCCCGGTCTCCTTCGTGAAGAGTCCGTTGAAGTAGTCGCGGATCGGGGTCAGGGCGGGATCCTGGAACGTGCCGATGGTGATCGAGCTCGCCTTCTCGGCAGCCCAGGCGCGCTTCGGCGCGAACCCAATCGCGCTGCCGAAGACAATGGCTGTACCGCCGAGGGCGCCACGCTTCAGCACCTCGCGACGGGTCAGCGGCCGCTCGAACGCTGTTGCGGCACTGACGGGGGTCTCGCTCATCCGCTCCTCCTTGGAGTCGTGTCTGCCATGGGTGCCTCGGCTGGGCGATCGCTTGGCGGACGGCGGACGCCGAGGGCGTCGCCCGTCTCCGCGTGGAAGAGGTGCAGATGCCGCGCGCCAGGCTGCACTGCGCAGTGCTGGCCGATGGACGCGATGAACTCCGCAGGCGCGCGAACGTTGACGACGGTGCCGCCGAGATCGACGGCGACGAGCGTCTCGTTGCCGAGCGGCTCGACGACGTAGATCTCGCCGGCGAACGCGCCGGCCGATCCGGGCTCGACGAGCTGCGCATGCTCCGGCCGGAAGCCGAGCTTGACCGGGCCACGCTGGTCGGCGCCGGGGAGCGGCAGCGTGCCGGTCGGGTGCGCGAAGGCGTGGTCCTCGATCGCGCCCTCGAGGATGTTCATCGGGGGTGAGCCACAGAAACCGGCGACGAACAGGTTCGCCGGGTGGGCGTACAGATCGGCCGGCGACGCGAGCTGCTGGAGCCGGCCTTTGCTCATGACGGCGACCGTGTCCGCCATGGTCATCGCTTCGACCTGGTCGTGCGTGACGTACAGCGTCGTCGCGCCGAGCTCGCGCTGCAGTCGCTTGATCTCGGCGCGCATCTGCAGGCGCAGCTGCGCGTCGAGGTTCGACAGCGGCTCGTCCATCAGGAACGCCTGGGGTCGCCTGATGATTGCGCGTGCGAGCGCCACGCGCTGCCGCTGTCCCCCGGACAGCTGTCCGGGCTTCCGGCCGAGCAGCTCATCGAGCCCGAGCAGCGCAGCCACCTCGCGCACCTGGCGTTCTTTCTCAGCCTTCTCGACCTTCCGCACCCGCAGGGGGTAGGCGATGTTGTCGAACACGCTCAGGTGCGGGTAGAGCGCATAGCTCTGGAAGACCATCGCCACGTCGCGGGCGCGCGGTGGCGCAAAGGTGACGTCTCTCGGGCCGATGCGGATGCGCCCACGGGTCGGTGTTTCGAGGCCCGCGAGCAGCCTCAGCGCCGTCGTCTTGCCACAGCCCGACGGCCCGAGCAGCGCGAGAAACGTTCCGTCCTCCACGTGGAGGTCAAGCGGTTGGAGTGCCTCGTGCGCGCCGAACGACTTCGCGACCGCCTCGTAGCTGACGTCCATCGTCAGGCCTCCACTCGGGCGCCGAGCAGCGCGATCGCGTCTCGAAGGCCGGCGAGCGACGCTTCGATCCCCGCCTCGGGCTCGAGGTTCGGGTCCTCGTGCTCGATCGAGACGACGTCGTCGTAGCCTGCGTCGCGTAGGGCCGCAAGCAGTTGCGCCCACTCCTCGACCGGACGGCCTGCTCCGACGGCTGCGAAGTGCCAGGGCATCGTCTCGGCGCTCGACGGCCAGCGGAAGTCCAGCACGCCGTGCTGTGCGATCCGGTCCGGGTGGAGCAGCGTGTCCTTGCCGTGGACGAAGCCGACGGCGTCGCCGAGCTCATGCACCGACGTGACTGGATCGATCCCCTGCCACCAGAAGTGGCTCGGGTCGAGGTTGACCCGAATGTTGTCGGAGGTGACAGAACGCAGGCGGTGGTACGACTCGGCGTTGTAGATCGACGTCCCCGGGTGCAGCTCGAGGCAGACGAGCACGTCCGGAGCCTCGGCTCGGGCGAACGCGGCGAGCTCGCGCCAGTAGGCGGCGATCCCCTCCCACTGCCAGTCCCAGAGTCCCTCCATGTCCGGAAGCCACGCGCCGCCTGCGAAGACCGGCCAGCCGCCGCCGCGCGGGCCGCCGGGGCAGCCGCTCATGGCGACGACGCGCGGCACGCCGAGTGCGCGGGCGAGCTGAAGTGCGCCGCGAAGCTCGGCGTCGTGCGTGTCGGCGATCGTGCGGTCCGGGTGGAGCGGGTTGCCGGAGACGTTGAGGGCAGCGAGCTCGAGCGCATGCTCCGCGAGCAGACCCTGCAGGCGGTCGCGGTCGGCGGAATCGGTGAGCAGCGACAGGCTCGCATGCGGCGCAGCCGAGTAGCCGCCGACGCCGAGCTCCACCCCTTCGAGGCCCCGTTCCGCGCACCAGCCGATCGCTTCCGTGAGCGTCAGCCGGTCGAGTGCGTCGGTGAGCAGACCGATCCTCAAGGTGGGGCCGGAGCGCGGGTGGAACGCTCCAATCGAGCGACGTTAAACCGGTCTCGCGCACGCTGTCAAGACTTGACTGCCGCGCGCAAAGCGGCGTAATCTCCCCGTTCTGGAACGTTCCAGAACGAGGAGGCTGGACGCGTGGAACGGCTGAGGACGGGCGTAGTCGGCTGTGGGCTCGTTGCTCAAGTGATGCACCTCCCGTTCCTACTCGAGCTCGCCGACCGGTACGAGGTGAGGGCGCTCTGCGACATCTCGCCGCGCGCACTCGCGCACGCCGGCGCCCTTTTCCCGGAGGCGCGGCGGCACGTGCGCCTCGAGGACCTGCTCGCGGAGGAGCTCGACACCGTGTTCGTGCTGACCCCGGGAAGCCACGCGCCGGCGGCGATCGCGGCGGCCGAGACCGATCGTCACGTGTTCGTCGAGAAGCCGATGTGCATCAATCCCATCGAGGGCCGACGGATGATCGACGCTGCCGCCGCGTCCGGCGTCGTGCTGATGGTCGGTTACATGAAGCGGTACGACCCGGCGTACGAGGAGCTGGAGCGGACGCTCGACCGCAGCTCGCTGAAGTACGCCCGCGTCACGACGCTCGAGAGCCCACTCGATCCATACGTCGCACACCTGCCGCTCAGTCGCGGCGGGCCGGACGCCGACGCGGACCTCCTCGAGTCGCTCGCCGCAGACGACGCGGCGCGCGTCGAGATTGCGCTGCCTGCAGCGGACGCGCTGACCCGGCGGGTGTACAGGGCGTTCCTCCTCGACAGCATGATCCACGAGCTGAACGGCGTGCGCGGGCTGCTCGGGGAGCCCGACGCCCTGCACTTCGCGCGCTTCTCGGCCGACGGCGGCTCGATCACGACCTCGTTCTCGTTCGGAGACGTCGAGTGCGCCGCCATGTGGATCGACCTGCCCGGCATCGCGCGGTACGAGCAGGACTGGTCGTTCTACGGCCCGGACGCGCGAGCGAGTCTCAGCTTCCCCTCCCCGTTCCTGCGCAATGAGCCGACCAAGCTCGTCGTCGAAGGCGGTGAGGCGGGCACGGCGCACACCTGGCGCTCCGTGCACACGGTGTCGTACGACGAGGCGTTCAAGCGTGAGCTTCTCGAGTTCCATGCCGCGGTGCAGGAGGGGCGGCCGCCGCGGACAGACGGCGAGGATGGGCTGCGCGACGTCGTGCTCTGCCAGTCGATCGCCCGCGCCCACGCCGGGGTGAGCGTCGTCGGTCCGACAACGGTGGGGGCGCCGGCATGAACCTGCGGCTTGCGAGCGCACCCGTCACGTGGGGCGTCTGGGAGCGCACGATCGACCGCCCGGACCTGATCCCACCGGAGAGGATGCTCGAGACAGTCCGCGAGCTCGGCTATACGGGCATCGAGCTCGGCCCGCCCGGCTACTTCGGGACCGACGGCGCCGCTGTCGGCGCAGCCCTCGGCGCATACGGCCTCGAACTCGTCGGCGGTTTCGCGCCGCTGCACCTTGCCGACGAGGATGCCTACCGTGCCGACCTGCCGGTTTGGCTCGATCCGATCATCGAGATGCTCGCCGCCACGGGTGGCCGCGGCCCGGTCGTGCTCGCCGACGCAGAGACGGACGAGCGGATCGTCGCTGCAGGACAGCCGGCCGAGCAGGCGCGGACGGCACTCTCGGACGACGACTTCTCACGTGCGCTCGACCGCGTCAACGAAGCGGTTGACCGCTGTCGAAAGCGCGGGGTGGACGTCGTGTTCCACCATCATGCGGCGACCTACATCGAGACCGCCGACGAGATCGAGCGCTTCCTCGCCGGCACCGACGTCGCGGTCTGCTTCGACACGGGACATGCGCTCGTCGGCGGCGTCGATCCAGTCGCGCTCGTGCACCTCTGCGGCTCGCGCATCAGGCATCTGCACCTGAAGGATGTCGACGGCACGCTGCTCGCCCGCGTGGCGGACGGCGAAGTCGGGCTCGAGGAGGCCTGGGACAAAGGGCTCTTCTGTCCGTTCGGCGAAGGCGAGGTCGACTTCGCGGCCGTGCTCGCAGCGCCCGAGCTCGCGGGGTTCGACGGCTGGACCGTGCTCGAGCAGGACCGCGTCGCAGTCAAGCTCGGCGATCTCGAGGCCGTGCGCGCCGTCGAGGAGGCGAATCTCGGCGTGGTCGCTCAGGCGGCGCCGTGACACGCCAGCGGCCGACGATCGTCGACGTCGCCGGGCGGAGCGGCGTCTCGAAGTCGACGGTTTCGAACGTGATCCGGGGCGCGGCGAACGTCTCCGACACGACGCGGCAGCGCGTGCTCGCCGCGGTCGACGAGCTCGGCTACCGCCCGAACGGGCTCGCTCGCCAGCTGGTGCAGCAGCGCACCAGCACGATCGGCGTCGTCGTGGGAGATCTCACGAACCCGATCTACAGCCAGCTCGTGAAGCTGCTCGAGCAGCACGCGCTCGCCAGCGGGTACACGACGATGGTTTCCAACACGGACGGCCATCCCGAGCGCGAGGCGGCGCGGATCGAGGCGCTGCTCGAGCGCCGGGTCGCCGGCATCGCCATGCTCCAGTTCAGCGGTGGCCGGTCGGTGATCGACGAGCTCCACGACGACGGCGTCGCCGTGACGGTGATCAGCTGTCTCGAGGAGCGGGCCGATTGCGTCACCGTCGACGAGAGCAAGGGGCTCGCGATCTCGGTCCGGCACCTGGCGGAGCTCGGGCACGAGCGACTGGCGTACGTCACTTCACCGCTCATCGAGGAGCACACGAACCGCGCGCGCCACGAGAGCTTCCTCCGCGAATGCAAGCGCGCGGGCTGCAGCGAGACCGCTGTGGTGACGCTCGACGTCGAAGCGGTGCTGGCGCACGACGCCGACGCGACGCGCGAACTGGGGAGGCTGCTCGAGTCGAGTCGCGGGCCGACCGGCTTCGCGGCCGCCAACGACATCGTCGCGATCGCGCTGATCGAGGCGGCGGAGCGGCTCGGGGCGTCGGTGCCAGAGCGCATCTCGGTGGTCGGCTTTGACGGCATCACGCTCGGCGGCCTCACGCGGATCGCCCTCACGACCGTGGCGCAGCCGATCGAACGGATGGCGGAGCTCGGCATGACGCTGTTGCTGGATCGCATCGACGGACGCACGACATCGACGTCCCGGCAGGTGCTGCTCGAGCCCGAGCTCGTGGTGCGCGCGACGACCGCGCCACCTCAGGGCTGACACGAACGAAGGAGGAGCGACTTGGCGACGCAGACCGACGTGAGGAGCCCGCTCCACGAGACGGTGGCGACGATGCCGACCGACTACTGGAACGACTCGTGCTCGATCGAGGAGCTCTCATATGCAATCGGGAACGGCGCCGTGGGCGCGACCTCGAACCCGACGATCGTCGGCGAGGTGCTGCAGAAGGAGATGCACCTCTGGCGCGACCGGCTCAGCGAGATGGTCGCCGACCGTCCGACGGCGACCGAGGACGAGGTCACCTGGCAGCTGATCGAGGAGATGGCGGCGAAGGCAGCCGAGCTGCTTCTGCCGGTGTTCGAGCGCGAGCACGGGCGAAAGGGTCGGCTTTCGATCCAGACGAGCCCCAAGCTGTATAGGAGTGCCGATCGGATCACCGAGCAGGCCATTCATTTCGCCGGTCTGGCGCCGAACATGCAGGTGAAGGCGCCGGCCACGCGCGCGGGCGTAGAGGCGCTGGAGGAGATGACGGCTGCAGGGGTCAGCGTGAACGCTACTGTCTCGTTCACCGTGCCGCAGGCTCTCGCCGTCGCCGAGGCGGTCGAGCGCGGGCTGCGGCGCCGCGAGGCGGCGGGTGAGGACGTGGCGACGATGTCACCGGTCTGCACGCTGATGGTCGGGCGGCTCGATGACTGGCTGCAGGTGCATGCCGACCGGCTCGGCGTCCTCCTGACGCCCGGGGTCGTCAACTGGGCTGGAGTGGCCTGCGTGAAGCGCGCCTATGCGCTCTACCGCGAGCGCGGCTACCGCACGCGCCTGCTTGCGGCGGCGTACCGCAGCCACCTGCACTGGTCGCAGCTGATCGGCGGCGACATCGTCCTCACGATCCCGTACAAGTGGCAGCTCCTCTTCAACGCGTCGGACATCGAGGTGACGCCGCGCTTCGACGACGAGGTGCCCGCCGCGATCCTTTCGGAGCTCGAAGCGAAGCTGCCGGACTTCCGCCGCGCCTACGAGCCGGACGGGCTCTCCATCGACGAGTTCGACACGTTCGGGGCAACAAGGCGGACGCTGCGCGGCTTCATCGCCTCGTACCAGGATCTGGTGGCGGTCGTCCGCGACGCGATGCTGCCGAACCCGGACAAGGAATGACGCAGGTCGCGACGGCGACGGTACGTGCCGCGGTCATGCGCGCGCCCGGCCATGTCGAGGTCACCGAGTTCCCCCGGCCCGAGCTCCGAGAGGGCGAGGTGCTGATGCGGGTGCTGCTGTCGGGGGTGTGCGGGACCGACAAGCACACCTATCGCGGTGAGACGAAGCAGTACGCCGGCACCGCCCACGAGCGCGACCTCGCCTATCCCCTGATTTGCGGCCACGAGAACGTCGGCGTCGTCGAAGCGGTTGGGCCCGGCGGGGCGCTCGCGAGCGGCGGCCGCCCGCTTGCACCCGGCGATCGAATCGTCCCCGGCGCGAATGTCCCGTGCGGGACCTGCCGGTTCTGCCTCGCCGGCGCGCCCTATTACTTCTGCGAGCAGCTCGACGACTACGGCAACAGCCTCGGCTGCGCCAACCCGCCGCATCTCTTCGGCGGCTGGGCGGAGCACATGGTGCTGCTGCCGGGCACGCCGCTCTTTCGTGTGCCGGACGAGCTCCCCGACGAGGTAGCCGTCCTCACCGAGCCGATGTCGGTGACGCACGGCCTCGACACCGCCCGTGTGCTCGCGCCCGGACTCGGCGGAGCTGCGTTCGGTGAGACGGTCGCCGTCGTCGGCGTGGGGCCGCTCGGGCTCTGTCACCTCGTCAAGGCTCGCCTCACGGGCTGCGGCAAGCTGATCGCGATCGACCGCATGTCGTCTCGGCTCGCGTTCGCGGAAGAGCTCGGTGCGACCCTGACGCTGAACGCGGAGGAGACCGATACCGACGAGCGCCTCGCACGGGTGCGCGAGCACACCGACGGTCTCGGCGCCGACGTGGTCGTCGACTGCTCGGGCGTACCCGAGACGTTTCCCGAGGCTCTCCGGCTCGCGCGGTTCGGAGGGGTCGTTGTGGAGGCGGGTGCGTTCGTCGACCTGGGGTCGGTCGGCGTCAACCCCAGCGCCGACATCTGTACGAGGAACATCTGTGTCCTCGGCGTCGGCGGCGAGACGGCTCAGTCGTACGGCCCGGCCCTCGAGCTGATGGCGCGGAACCTCGACGTCCTCCCGCTGGAGCGGATCGTGTCGCACCGCTTCGGACTGGCGGGAGCCGCAGAGGCGCTGGAGCTATCGCAGACGGCCGCGACGATCAAGGTCGCGATAGATCCGAGGCTCGAATGAGCTCGAGCGTCAGGATCGCCGTGATCGGCGCGGGTCGCATGGGGAGCGTTCACCTGTCGGTTCTCGAGTCGCTCCCCGGCGTGGAGGTGGCTGCCGTCGTCGATCCAGTCGCGCACGGGGCAACCCACGCCGACCTCGACGAGTTGCTCGCCGCCGGCCGACCGAACGGCGCGGTCGTCGCGGCTCCTTCGACCCGCCATCTCGAGCTGGTGGAGCGCCTGCTCGAGGCGGGCGTGCCGACGCTGTGCGAGAAGCCCTGCGGCACGACGACGTCCGAGGCCCGCGCCGCCGTCAGACATGCCGAGGAGAGCGGAACGCCGTTGCAGATCGGCTACTGGCGCCGGTTCGTGCCCGAGCTCGAGGCACTACGCCGGCGAATCGCCGCCGGAGAGCTCGGCGAGGTGCTTCTCGTCCGCAGCGAACAGTGGGACGAACGGCCGCCGCCGCCTGCGTTCCGCACCTCGAGCGGTGGGATCCTCGTCGACATGGGTGTGCACGAGCTCGACCAGATGCGGTGGCTGACGGGCCAGGACCTCGACTGCCGGGCGGCGGTGGCGGCGACGGCCGGCGTCGATCCGCCGGTGGACGGTGACCCCGAGAGCGTCGAGGCGGTCTTCGCGCTCTCCGGCGGCGGGCTCGGGGTGGTCTCGCTGGGACGCCGCTTCCCGCCGGGCGACATGTGCCGCGTCTCGGTGCATGGGACGCGCGGCGTCGCCGAATGCCGGTTCCTGTGGCCGCCGGACTCCGAGCGCGCGTTCGCCGAAGGCGTCGTCGCGCAGGACGCCGCGTTCGTCGCACTGATCCGAGGTGGCAGACAGCAGGGCGCAAGTCCCGCGGATGCGGTTGCAGCACTCGTGGCAGCCGAGCAGGCGGCGTCGTCACTCGAGTCGACGAGAGGGGCATCATGAGCACGATCCGGTTGACCGCAGCACAGGCGCTCCTTCGTTTCCTCGCTGCACAGCGCGTCGAGCGCGACGGGGTGGAGCAGCGGTTCTTCGGCGGGTGCTTCGGGATCTTCGGCCACGGCAACGTCGCCGGATTCGGCCAGGCACTGCACGAGCGGCCGGATCTCCTCACCTACTACCAGGGACGCAACGAGCAGGGGATGGTGCACGCCGCCGTCGGCTACGCGCGCCTTCGCAACCGGCTCGGCGCGCTCGTGTGCACGTCCTCGATCGGCCCGGGCGCGACGAACATGGTCAC
>Ga0070741_10014279_pt1 | contig 13775 bp, 9 predicted proteins | sample Coa_R1_4_FD_66440 | JGI IMG/M metagenome (GOLD analysis project Ga0070741, IMG submission 66440) | Surface soil microbial communities from Centralia Pennsylvania, which are recovering from an underground coalmine fire - Coalmine... | ecosystem: Environmental > Terrestrial > Soil > Unclassified ... | reverse complement strand
CTCGCCGACGACGTACACCTCGGTGTTCGGGATCGCCACGCCCACGGACGCCGGCCGCCGGTCGACCTCCTCCGGCGGCAGGTAGGAGACCCGCTTGCACTCGGTGAGGCCGTACATTGAGAACAGCCGCGCGCCGGGGAAGGCCGAGCGGAGCTGGAGAATGTGGCTGGGCGGCAGCGCGGCAGCCGTGTTAGTGAGATACCGCAAGCTCGGCAGCTCGCGCTGGAGCAGGTCGGGGTACTTCAAGAGCAGGGCGAACAGGGTCGGCACGCCAGGCAGGCCCGTAATGCCTTCGCGCTCCACCAGGGCGATCAGGCGGGCGGGATAGGCGAAGCCCTTCTCGAGGACGACCCGCGCCCCAACCTGGAAGGCGAGCAGGATCTGGTACAGCCCGTAGTCAAAGGCGAGCGGGAGCACGTTGAGGATCACGTCCTCGGCGGTGTTGCCGAGATAGGTGTTGATCGAGGTCGCTGCCGCCACCATGTTCGCGTGAGTGGCCATCACTCCTTTGGGTTGCCCCGTGCTGCCGGAGGTGTAGATCAGCGTGGCGAGGTCCACGTCGATGGCCGCGCAGTAGGGGCGCTCGGCCGAGTAGCTCGCCAGCTCGTTCCAACAGATCGAGCGGGCCGCGCCGCCGACCGCCGGCGGCTCGTCATCGGTCCAGACCAGGCAGGACAGCGAGGGGGCCGCGGCGATCACGGCGAGCGCGTCGCGCACGAGCGCGCTGTGGGTGATCAGCGCGCTCGGGGCCGCGTCGTCGAGGAGCAGGGCGAGCTTGTCGCGCTTGGTGCTCGGGTGCAAGACCACGAACGCCGCCCCGAGCTTGAGCGCCCCGAAGATCGCGACCACGGCCTCGACGCTGTTCTCGAGCAGGATCGTGACCCGGTCGCCGCGCCGCACGCCGGCTTCGCCAAGGGCGTGCGCCAGTCGATTTGCCGCGGCGTCCAGCTCGCGATAGGTCACCCTGCGCTGTCCGACTACCAGGGCAACGGAGTCCGGCGATCGCTTGGCGCTCGATTCCAGAAACTGCTGTACTAGCATGGGGACCTCGATACTCCCTCACCGTCAATCCAGGCGAGCGATAACGCGGGCGGGATTCCCTGCCACCTTTGCATTGGCCGGTACGTCGTGGGAGACCATGGCGCCGGCTACGATCATTGCCCCCTCTCCGATCGTGACACCAGGCATGATCATGACTCCCGCCCCGATCCACACGCCGTCGCCGATCCGGACCGGTTGTGCGGCCACCGGGCCACATCGCCCCAGGGTAGAGCCCATCTCGTGCGTACTGGTGATGATCATGGTGTTATGCCCGATGTTGACGCCCTCGCCGATAATGATGTCGGCGCTGAGGTCCAACAGGCAGGGCGTATTGATCGAGCAGCCGTGACCGATGTGCAGCTTGCGGTAAATATCGCCGGTCCCACGCAAATCGAGCGCTCCGCGGAGATAGACCTTTGGCCCGATATCCTTGAAGCCCGCCCGGCGATAGATGCTGGTCCGTACGTTCCCGGCTGTGCCGTGGGGGATGGCGCTAATGACGAGCTGGGCGAGGTTCAGGCGCCAGTGTACGGATCGCCATTCGTCGTGCGTATACCGCGCTACTCGTTCGATACTCTTCCGCCAGGCCTCGATACCACCGAGCTGCGGCTGGATAGACAGTGCCATCTTCCACCCCCTACGGCAGTGGTCTTGAGTTGTTCCAACCGAGTTGCCGGGATCATAGCCGCGATCGGTTTAAAGATGGTTGAGCGTTGATTGGAGAGCAGTGGCAAAACTGCATTGACTATCGGCAGGGGGCGGAAGCATCACTGCGGCGGGGTGTAGACCTCGCTGGTGATAGCGGTGAGGGCCTGGCCGGTGGGGCTCTGGACGACCGCGCTGCCGGCGAAGCCGTCGGGGAGCGCGGTCTGGCGCTGCTGGAAGTAGCTCTTGGCCGCGCCCGGCGACAGGGCGTCCTCGTCGCGGGCCACCGGATTCCCGTTCGCGTCGTAGTAGGTGATGCTGGCGACGGCCGGCACGCTGTTCGGGTTGTGGACCAGGACGCTCGTGCTCCAGCCTTCGGCGTTGCGGGCGACGAACGGGAGCGGCACGACCGGCGCCGACGGCGGGCCGGCGACGTAGTTCATGGCGGCGGTGGACTGGGGGTTGATCACGTTGACCAGCACGGCCAGGGGCGCCGCGTCGCTGGAGGCGATCTGCGCACTGCCCATGAAGTCGTTTGGCAACTGGGGATTGGCGGGCTGGTAGAACACCACCGCGGCGCCGGGCGGAATAAGCGCGCTCTCGGTCCAGGTGCCCGGCCCATTGCCGCGCTGGTAGGTGATGATGGCCGTGGTTGGCGCGTTGCCGAGATTCTGCACCTGTAGGCCGGTGCTCCAGCCCTGGTAGTTGCGGAGGACGAACGGGGCGAACACGTTGGGCGCCCCACCGCTGAGGGCGGGGTAGCTTACCGCGGCGCCCTCGGTCTTCACCTCGTTCACCACGGCCACGAGCTGCCCACCGTTCGGCGAGCGGATCACCGCCGAGCCGACGAAGCCCGCCGGGAGCTGCGGGTGCTGGAACTGGGAGAAGGCGCGGGCGCCGTACGGTGGGATGGTCGCCGTGTCGGTCCAGGTGGGGCCCACGCCGCCGCTGCTGTAATAGGTGATCTGCACGTCGGCCGGCGCGTTGCCCACGTTCTGGACGTGCAGGATAGTGTCCCAGTTGTTCTGGTCCTTGACGATGAGCGGGGCGTAGAGGGTGGAGGCCCCCACGCCCTGGCTCGCGTAGGTCATGCGGTCCATGTCCGGGCGCTCCTGGTTCACGAGCACGCCCAGCGGGGCGTTCGCGTTGACGATGCCCGCGCCGGCGAAGCGCTCGGGCAGCCCGTCGAAGGCAGATGGCGGATAGGTGGCCGAGGCGTGTGGCGCCAGGGCGAAGGGTAGCGTGGCCTGCAGGCTGCCGTCGCGATTGTACAGCTCGATGGTCCCGTTGACCGGCCCGGCGTTCGGGTTCTGGACCTGGATGCGCGAGGACCAGCCCTCGAAGCCGCGCAGCACGACGGGCAGGAAGGAGCGGTTAGCGCCGCCCGGCGGCGCGTTGTAGCTCGCCGCCTTCGGCTTGGGCTGCGGGGTGGGCGTGGCCTTGGGCAGCACGGTGACCGGCGGCGGCCAGGGCGGCGACGGCGCGTCGACCCAGTTGAAGGTGACCTCGACCCAGTCGTTCACCGTCATGCCGAGGTCGTCCCAGAACGTCCCGTCGGCGATGTCGAGCGCGGTCGGCAGGGTGATGAAGCGCCCGTACTGGTCGCGGCCCTGGTTGTGGTTGGTGAAGAAGGCGGCCTGCGACTGGGGCACCCAGCGCGGCAGGTCGGCGAACAGCTCGCGAGCGGGGTCCCAGTAGTTGTCGCGGATGTTCCAGGGGCCGAGGTCCCAGACCGGCGCGGTGGCGGTGCGGCCCTTGTAGTGAATCGTCACCGTGTAGTCGGTGGCGTCGAGGGCGTTGAGCACGCGCCGCGACGGCAGCGCGACGAACTTGTCGTTGGGGGCGATCAGGTGGCCGTTGGCGGTGCGCGCGCCAACCAGGCCCTCACGCGTGGCCCAGACGCGCATGGTGGGCGGGTTGGCGCTGCTGACGTCGGCGCTCATCAGCCGCCAGCTCGCGGCGTGGAGCGTGAAGGCGGCCCGCCGCAGGCGCGGCCCGTCGGGGCCGACGCTGTCGGCCAGGAGGACCAGGCGATAGGCCAGGGCCGTGGCTGGCGCGTCGAGCGACACGGCCGGGCCGCTCGGCTCGACCTCGGTCCAGGGAGTCCAGCGGCCGGCCGCCGTCCGCCCGCGGACCTCGAGCACCGCCTCCGCACCGGCGGGCAGGTCGGCGTCGAGCGTGGCCTCGACGTGGCCCATCGGGTGGGCCAGCTCCACGGTCGGCGAGCTGTAGACGCCGAAGGCGGCCCGGTGCGCGTAGGCACGCGGGCGTTGCTCGGGCGGGAGGGGATCGTCGTCGAGGACGAGCGCGCCCTCCGGCTCGCGGTGGAGCCCCTGCAGGGTCCCATCGTCGAAGTCGGTGGTGAGGACGAGCGCCGCCCCGTCGCCGGGCGGCGCGCCTCGCGAGTGGTCGGCTCCCCCGGCGAGCGTGCCCGCGGCCAGGATTGTCCCGACGAGAGCGAGCAGCCCCCAGGGCCACAGCGGCGCCCGGCCGTTCGTGCGGGAACGCGCGCGCGCCGCGGTCGAAGCAGTGCTACGCTCCTGCATGCGGCGTGATTGTACGGGCGTGGCGGACGGCGCGGCAAGAAGCGCAGGTCTCAAGAGGCTCTCACTGATACAATGTCGAGAGACCCCACGTTTCGTTAGCACGAGCCCTCGTAGGACTGCAGGGATTGATCGAGCAAGCACGCATCCGAAACTTCTGCATCATCGCGCACATCGACCACGGGAAGTCGACGCTGGCCGATCGGCTGCTCGAGCTGACGGGTACGCTGTCGCAGCGCCAGCTCACCGAGCAGGTACTCGACCAGATGGACCTCGAGCGCGAGAAGGGCATCACGATCAAGGCCAAGGCCGTGCGCATGCGCTACGAGCACGACGGCGTCGAGTACCAGCTCAACCTGATCGACACGCCCGGCCACGTCGACTTCGCCTACGAGGTGTCGCGCAGCCTGGCCGCCTGCGAGGGCGCCATCCTGGTGGTCGACGCGGCGCAGGGCGTCGAGGCCCAGACGCTGGCGAACGTGTACCTGGCCATCGACCACGATCTGACCGTCATTCCCGTGATCAACAAGATCGACCTGCCGAGCGCCGACCCGCTGCGCGTCACCGAGGAGATCGAGAAGGTGGTCGGGCTCCCGGCCGACGACGTGCTGCTCGCCTCGGCCAAGGAGGGCACGGGCGTCGAGGCGATCCTGGACGCCATCGTGACGCGGGTGCCGCCGCCGAGCGGCGACCGTGCTGCGCCGCTGCGCGCGCTGATCTTCGACTCGCACTACGATGCCTACAAGGGCGTGATCGCCTACGTGCGGGTGGTCGACGGCGCGGTGGGGCCCGGCCAGCGCGTGCGGATGATGGCGACGGAGAGCGCGGCCGACGTGCTCGAGGTGGGCGTGTTCCGCCCGACGATGAGCCCGGTGGAAGGGCTAGCGGCCGGCGAGGTCGGGTACGTGGCGACCGGGCTCAAGGACGTGCGCGAGGTGCGCGTCGGCGACACGATCACCAGCGCCGTCGCGCCGGCCACGGAGCCGCTGCCCGGGTACCGGCCGGCGAAGCCAATGGTGTTCGCCGGGCTGTACCCGACCGCCGCCGATGACTACCACCTGCTGCGCGACGCGCTGGAGAAGCTGCGGCTGAACGACGCCTCGCTGGTCTACGAGCCCGAAAGCTCGGTGGCGCTGGGCTTCGGGTTCCGCTGCGGCTTCCTCGGCATGCTGCACATGGAGATCATCCGCGAGCGGCTGGAGCGCGAATACGATCTGGAGCTGCTGATCACCGCGCCCAGCGTGGAGTATCGCGTCAAGACGACCGACGGCCGCGAGCTGCTCGTCGAGAACCCGGCCGCGCTGCCGCCGCCCAACCACATCAGCGAGATCGCCGAGCCCTGGGTGCGGCTGGACATCATCGTGCCCACGCGCTACATCGGGGCGGTGATGGACCTGGTGCAGGAGCGGCGCGGCGTGTTCAAGAAGATGGACTACGTCGACGAGCAGCGCGTGCTGATCGAGGACGAGATGCCGCTCGCGGAGCTGATCGTCGACTTCTACGACCAGCTCAAGTCGCGCACGCAGGGCTACGCCTCGCTCGACTACACGCTGGCCGACTACCGCGAGGCGCGCCTGGTGAAGCTGGACGTCCTCATCAATGGCCAGCCCGTGGACGCGCTGTCCACCATCGTCCACGCCGACAAGGCGCAGACCCAGGGCCGGCAGCTCGTGGAGAAGCTGCGCGGCCTCATTCCCCGCCAGCTCTTCGACGTGCCGATCCAGGCCGCCGTCGGCCAGAAGGTCATCGCCCGCGAGACCATCCGCGCCATGCGCAAGAACGTGCTGGCCAAGTGCTACGGCGGCGACGTGACGCGCAAGCGGAAGCTGCTCGAAAAGCAGGCCGAGGGCAAGAAGCGGATGAAGCGCCTCGGCAGCGTCGAGATCCCGCAGGAGGCGTTCACGGCCGTGCTCAGCCTGCGGGACTGAGCGGGCGCGGCGGGATCGGATGGCACCCTCGGACACGGCAGCGGCTGCCCCTCTCGCCGAGGTCGCGCTGGCGGTCAAGGCCCGCGCCCGCACCCTCGGCTTCGACCTGGTCGGGATCGCCAGCGCCGAGCCGTTCCCAGAGGCGGAGGCGCGGATGCTAGCCTGGCTGGCGCGCGGCGACGCGGCGAACATGGCCTGGATCACCGCCGAGCGCATCCGCCGCTCCTGCCACCCCGCCGAGCTGCTGCCGGGCGCGCAGTCCTTCATCGCCGTGGGCATGGGCTACCGGCCGGTGGAGGAGGGGCGGCGGGTTCCCCTCACCCCCGGCCCGGCGACGCTCGCAGTATCCCGCGTCGCCCCCACCAGGGGAGAGGGGAGCGAGGCACCGGCCGGGGCTCCTCGTGGGGGAGAGGGGAGCCCGGCGCCGGGCAGGGCTCGCGCTGCAGGCGAGGCGTCGGTAGGGGCGGTTCGCGAACCGCCCGCCTCCGTGGCGCCCACCAGTCGCGGGACGGTGGCGCGTTACGCGCGGGGGCGGGACTACCACGACGTGCTGCTGCCGCGGCTATGGATGCTGGTGCGGTTCCTGGAGGAGCAGGTCGGGCGGTCGGTGGCGGCGCGGGTGTTCGTGGACCACGGCCCGTGTCCCGATCGGGCCGTGGCCCAGCGGGCGGGGCTCGGCTTCTACGGCAAGAACACCAACCTGCTCACGCCGAACCACGGCTCGTACGTGCTCCTCGGCGCCGCGCTCACCGACGTGCCGCTGCCGGCCGACGCGCCCGCCGTCGGCGACTGCGGCTCCTGCACCCTCTGCCTGGACGCCTGCCCCACGGGCGCGCTGCCCGAGCCGTACCGGCTCGACAGCGCCCGCTGCATCAGCTACCTGACCATCGAGCACCGCGGCGCGCTGCCCGAGGCCCTCCGTCCGCTGGTGGGCAGCCACCTGTTCGGCTGCGACGTCTGCCAGGAGGTCTGTCCCTGGAACCGGCTCGCCGCACCCACGCGCGAGCCGGCCTTCGCCCCCGAAGCGGGCGCCGGCGCCGCGCTCGATCCGGCGGAGGTGCTGGGAATGGACGACGCCGCCTACCGCGAGCGGTTCCGCGGCAGCCCACTCAAGCGGGCCAAGCGCCAGGGGCTGCGGCGCAACGCGGCGCTGGCGCTCGGCAACAGCGGCGATCCGGCCGCGCGGCCGGCGCTCGCCGCCGCCGCGGCCGACCCCGACCCGGTGCTGGCCGAGCAGGTTGCCTGGTCGCTGGCGCGGCTGCCGCCGGACTGAGGCTGCCACCGCGGCGCAGAGAAGGTGACTCCCGCCGCGACGCCTGCACCTGTTCGAAGCGGACCTGGGACTGAGGCTGCAACGGCGCTCAGGGAATGCGCCCGCAGGCGGAGAGGGCGAGCTGGCGGGCGCGGTCGAAGAAGCCGAGGTAGGTGTTGATCCAGTTCTGGCGGGCGTTGGAGACGTTGAGCTGGTTGCCCACCACCGACTGCTGCATGGCGCCCAGCGCGATGCGGTTCTCGATCTCCTGGTTCTGCTGGTCGACGAGAGAGATCAGGTCGGAGCGCTGGAGCGACCCGGGCACCGCGCTCAGGAAGGGGCTGAGCTGGCCGCCGACGAGCAAGCCCTGGTAGACGGCACGCGAGGTCAACTGCGGCGTGCCGAGCGCCGCGCCGCTGCCGCCCAGCGGGCCGGCCGGACCGTAGGCGCTGAAGTAGGGGTACACGGCCCCATAGGGCCCGCTGTAGACGCTGTTGGGGACCGGCCCAGGCCCAAACGCGTACTGGGGAACGACGCTCTGGGCCGGCGGGACGCCGGGAATCGGGGCATCGCCGGCCAGGGCGCGCGCGTACTCGAGATAGGGCCGCGCCGCCTCTGCTGAGTAGCGGGCGCAGTCGGCCTCGTTGGGTCGGCTGCCGCTGCTGGCCGGGGCGGCCGGCGCGGGAGTCGGCGTGGCGGCCGGGGCGGCGGCCGGGGTGGCCGGCGGGCCGTCCGTGCTGGCGCGCGCCTGGACGCCCCGGACCACGCCGCGCAGCTCGGCGAGGGCGAGGCGGGCGGCGGCAGCGTCGGCCGGCCGGCGGTCGAGCGCGCTCCGCAGCGCCTGCATCGCGTCGACGACGGCGTGGTAGCCGGAGCCCCAGCGGTTGCGGACCGTATCTTCGCTGCCGAGCCAGACGTTCTCGAAGACGTCGTAGAAGGGCCGCGCCCGCGCGATGTCGCCGGCCTCGAGCTGGGTCTGCACGGCGTCGAGCGCTGTGAGCAGGGCGCGGAAGATGTCCTCCAGCGATCCACCGTCCTGCGCACCCGCGCGGGACGACCCGAGGAAGCCGACGAGGAGAGCTAGGGCGACTGCCGCCGCGAGGCGCCGACGCAGCGAGACCATGCGCGCCTCCAGGGAGGGTGTCGTCTCCACGATAATTGCAGCGCGGCGGCCCGGGGGTGGGATGCAGCCGGGCTGTGACCGATTCGCGATGTGGCCGGCGCCGTCTCGTTCTGGAGGCGGTCATGCCCGGTTCAAATGAAGGGAGGGCCGGGGCGGGCCTGGCGCAACCCGCCCCGGCTTGAGGGAGGAACGAGAGGTTGTCCTATGACCGGCGCTGGCACCGCTCGGCGGCTAGGCCTGGCCGGCCGGCTTGGGCCGGCGCAGGATGCCGGTCGGGAGCGAGGGGGCCAGGGTGATGGCGAGGATGATCAGCAGCACGAGAAGCTGAGCAATGGTGGTCTCCCAGGTGGGGAACAGCCCGAAGAATTCCACGGACGGGAGGTACGGGGCTGGAGTGGCCGGCAGCAGGCCGGCCACCTGGAGCGCGTGGATACCCGTGCCCACGAACTTGATGCACAGGTAATAGATGAGCAGGGTGGCTGCCAGGAAGAACGGCCGGATCGGCACACGGACGCCGAGCCCGAGCATGAGCGCGGCGAGCACGGCGAGACCGGCCAGGCCCAGTCCGAGCCCCAGCATCAGGTCGGTGAAGGAGATGCTCGGCGCGATGCCGACGTAGAAGAGCACGGTCTCGGCGCCCTCGCGGAAGACGGCCAGGAAGGCGATGAGGGCCAGGCCGAGCAGGCTGTTCTTCTTCAGCGCTTCGGTGCCGCGAGTGTGGATGTACTGGTGCCAGGAGGCCAGGCTGGCCTTGGAGTGCAGCCAGTAGCCCATGTAGAGCAGCATGGCGGCCGCGAGGATCCCGGTGAAGCCCTCGATCGCCTCGCGGCCGACGTTGGCGGCCGCACGGCTGAGCACGACCTGCGCCGTGGCGGCGACGACGAGGCTAGCGGCAATGCCGGCCGCGCCGCCGCCCCAGATCCAGCCGCGCTTGTCGGCGTTGCCGGAGCGCTGCAGGAAGGCGACGAGGGCGGCGATCACCAGCAGCGCCTCGAAGCCCTCGCGGAACAGAATGATCGCGGCGTCCCAGATGCCGTAGTGGTTGCCCGCCTCGACGATCGGGACGAGGTCCGCCCGCATGGCAACGAGCGTCGCGCGGGCGGCGTCGGGCTGGGGGGGCGTGCTGTTCAGCGCCGCCGTAGCCTCGGCCGCGCGGTTCTCGGTGGACGTGTACACGGCGCGGGAGCGAGCCATCACCAGGGTCTCGACGTCGAGCCAGACCTCCTGGAAGGTCCGCAGCTCGGCCCGCGCTGCCGGCAGGTCGCCGCGGTCGAGCGCGGCGATGGCCTGGTCGAGCAGCGGGAGCAGCGTGGCGGGCGTCGGGTTGCCGATCGCAGGCACGGCTGGCGTACCGTCGTCAGGCAGCGGTGCGCCGACGAGGAAGGCCGCGTTCACAGCGCGCAGGTGCTCGAGGGCCGCCTTCGCCTCCGCACGATCGGGTGGCTGCGTAGTCAGGGCGGCTTGCGCGTCGCCCATGGCCCGCTCGATCTCGCGGTAGTGCGGGCGGCTGGCGGCGCGGATGGGGTCTTCGATGTTCGGCCAGGCGTCGCGGAAGGCGGTCAGCTCGGCTTGGGCGCCGGCCAGGTCGCCGGCGTCCAGGCGGTCGAGGGCCGCGTCGATGCGCGGCGCCCACGGCCGCAGCCCCTCGCGGGCGGCGATGGTCGCATCGTCGGTCGGCGCGGCCGGCGCGCCTCCCACGGTCGCGGCCGAAGCGTCGAGGGTAGCGGCGAACTGCAGGACGCGCTCGCGGAGGGTGGTGAGATTGCTCTGCGCGGACGCCACGTCGGGTGGCTCGGCGCGCAGCGCGTACTTCACGTCGTCCATGGCGCGCTCGATCGCTCGGTAGTCGTCGCGCGAGCGATCGCGGACGCCGTCCTCGATGTCGAACCAGAGGTCGTCGAACTGCGCGTAAGCCGCGCGGGCGCCGGCCGCATCGCCGCGCCCGAGAGCTGCCGCGGCGGCGTCGGCGTGCATCACCAGCGTCTGCAAGCCCGCGGCCAGGGTCGCATCGTCGTCGGCAGCGACCGCGCGGCTGGCCGGCAAGGCCCATAGGGAAAGCAGCAGCCCCAGGAGGAGCGGCCAGGCGATGCGCCCGAGCGGGTAGGAAGACGTCATCGTCAGCTCCGTGCGGCGCCGGTCGCCGCGTTGGCTACGCGAGGCCGTTAGCTCTGCGGAAGGGTGGCGATGAACTGGTTGACGCGGTTCTGCAGCTCGCCAAGGAGCGCCGTGGCCTGGCCGTTGTCGACGGGGGAAGCGCGCAGGGCGCGGTCGACGTCGCTCATCGCGTCCTCGATGGAGCGATAGCTGTCGCGCGAGCGAGCGCGGACCCCGTCTTCGATCGCTTCCCAGCCGGCGTCGAACTGGCCGTAAGCAGCGCGCGCGGCGTCCACGTCACCACTGGCGAGAGCGGTTTGGGCCAGGGCGGCGTAGTCGTTCAGGGCGCGGAGTCCCTGGGCCAGGGCGACGGCGTCCTGCTGGCTGACCGCGGGCGGCGACGCGGCGCGAGCCGCGACGACAGGGTCGCTGGCGGAGGCGACGGCTGGCGGGGCGAGGGGCAGCAGCACGCCGAGTATCGCGAGCGCTCCGCCAATCAGACGGGCCATGAGCGGTCTCCTTAGCGGGTACGAAAAAGTGGACTTAGCACGGGCGAACACTTCATACCACTTCCAGTGGCGAGGAGTCAACAAACCGAGCGTCTCGCTCGACTTCGTCCAGTCTGGGCACCGTGCTATGATCTACTAGCCGCACGGGAGACGACCTGGTGACCTCACTAGCCGACCTGCTCCACGCGCGCGGCAGCCGCTTCACGCCGCAGCGCCAGCTCGTCATCGAGCAAGTGCTCGCCACGTCGGGCCACATCGTGCCGGAGGCGATCTACGCCGAGGTCTCGCGCCGCTTCCCGTCGATCAACCGCTCGACGGTGTACCGGACCCTGCAGCTCCTCGAGCAGATGGGCCTGATCAGCCATGCCCACGTCGAGGAGGGGACGACCCGCTACCACCGCGCGGACGACCCGGCCCACCTGCACCTGGTCTGCCACCAGTGCGGCGGTATCCAGGAGATCGCGGACCTCTCGTTGGGCGATCCGCTCCGCCAGGCGCTGCAGGAGCGGTATGGCTTCGAGAGCGACCTGACGCACCTGGCCATCGCCGGCCGCTGCAAGAGCTGCATCCAGTCCGGCGACGCCACCGAGCGCGGGCGCCATCGCCGGCACGTGGCCGCTCGCGCGGAGGGGGACCCGCTCGCCGGCAGCTAGTTCGGGCTGCATGGGCATGTAGGGCTGGCCGAACATGTGCTCTGACCGGACACTAGCCAGGCGCCGCCGGCGGCAGCGTTCGGACCGGACTGCCGGCGCTGCAGTATGCTGCAATAGCAGCGGATAGAGGTTGACGCGCTCCGCACCAAGCTGCTATCCCTAAGCAGCGGCCGGGCAATAGGGAGGTGCTGTGCGGACGCTGTCCACCCGCGAGATCCTGCTCGCCGCCCTCCTCGCCGGCATCCTCGCCGGGCTCGTCGTGGGCGCCCTGCAGTACGTTGCCATCGAGCCGGTCATCGAGCGCGCTATTGTCCTCGAGGAGGCGGCCCACCCGGCGGCCGAGCACGAGGCGCCCGTGGTCAGCCGCGAGGTCCAGCGGCTGTTCCTCGTCGTGGGCCTGGGGCTGTACGGGCTGTTCGTCGGCCTCATCTTCGGCGTGGCCTACGCCCTCGCCCAGCCGCGCTTCCCGGGCGCCGGCCTGAAGCGCAACGCGTTCCTGGCCGCGCTGGCCGCCGGCTGGCTGGTCGGAGCGTTCCCGTTCCTCAAGTACCCCGCGAACCCACCGGGCGTGGGAGATCCCGAGACCATCACCTACCGAGAGACGCTGTTCGTCCTGTTCTGGGTGCTCTCCGTCGGCTGTGTGCTGGTCGCGGCCTGGGCCCACCGCCTGCTGCAGGGGCGCCTGACGGGCCGACCTCTGGCCGCGGCCGGGGTCGCGGTCTACGCCGTCTGCGCAGTGTTGCTGTACGTCCTGATGCCGCCGAACCCCGATCCGGTGGAGATGGCGCCGGACCTGGTGTTCCGCTTCCGCGTGCTGTCGCTGATCGGGATCATCGGGTTCTGGATCGTGTTCGGCCTGCTGTTCGGCGCGTTGCTGCAGCGCTTCGACCAGCGTGCCCGGCGCCAGCCACGGCCCGGCCGCCCCCCGACGTCGCTGCAACACCCCGACCGCCCCGGGTCGCCGCCGATCCTCGAGTTTCGCCGGGTTCGCTGCTCCTATGGACACGAGCCGGTGCTGGAGAACGTGAGCCTCCGCATCGCGCCCGGCCAGTTCGTGGGACTCGTCGGGCCGAGCGGGTCGGGCAAGACGACGCTGCTCAGGACCGCGCTCGGCCTGGTGCGCCCGGTGGGCGGCGCGGTGCTGTTCGAGGGCTGGCCGATCGACGGCCCCCCGGACGGGGTCGGCTACGTGCCGCAGCTCGAAACGGTGGACTGGACCTTTCCTGCCACGGTCGAGGAAGTCGTGCTCATGGGGCAGGCCGCGTGCTCGGGGCCGTGGCCCTGGGCGGGTCGACGCTCCCGCGCGGAGGTTCGGGCGCTCCTGGAGCGGCTGGGCCTGGACGGGCTAGCCGGCCGCCACATCCGCGACCTGTCGGGCGGCCAGCAGCAGCGCGTATTCCTCGCGCGGGCGCTGCTCCGCCAGCCGCGGCTCCTGGTGCTCGACGAGCCGACGAGCGGCGTCGACATCCGCACCCGCCACGAGATCCTGCACTTGCTGGGCGAGCTGCAGGAGCAGGGCACGACGATCCTGCTGAGCACGCACGAGCTGAACGCCGTCGCCAGCCACCTGCCGTACGTCGTCTGTCTGAACCGGACGATCATCGCCGAGGGACCCCCGGCGGCCGTGTTCACCGATGCCACGCTAAGCGAGCTGTACGGCGCGCCGATGCACGTCGTGCGCGAGGGCGACGTCACGGTGGTCGTCGATCACCCCGACCTGCTAGTCGGCGCCGGCCGCCACGGCAGCAGCACGGCCTGAGCCCCGGGCGCCAGGACGGTGCGGCAACCGATCTCACCGCGCTGCTAGCGAGCGACGTTGGACGGGTCGATGCCGTCGAAGGCCGAGGCATCCCCACCTAGCGCCGTCATCATCGTGCGCATGTTCGCCAGCATCATCCCGATGTAGGTGTGCTCCGGGCTGTCCGGCGCGCCGGGCAGGTCGTCGTCGCGCAGGCTGTCGATGTAACGGGCGCCGGTCTCGCGACCG
>Ga0070741_10014278_pt1 | contig 13775 bp, 14 predicted proteins | sample Coa_R1_4_FD_66440 | JGI IMG/M metagenome (GOLD analysis project Ga0070741, IMG submission 66440) | Surface soil microbial communities from Centralia Pennsylvania, which are recovering from an underground coalmine fire - Coalmine... | ecosystem: Environmental > Terrestrial > Soil > Unclassified ... | reverse complement strand
ACCTTGGAGGGGAATGCCGATTTCCAGATCCACTTGTCCGGAATGAATCAGCAGGAGGCCGTCCGCGTGCTGGCCCTGGCGCCAAAGGTAAATTCCCTGTTGAGTTTTGCACGGCCGTGCGCACCGCGTGAGGCTCGCCAAATGGTCCGCGTCAAGATCTTTAGTGAACGGGTGGTCTTTTAGGCTCGTCAACAAGGCTTCATCGGTCGAGGAGTAAGGATTATTCATCGAATACCTGCCAGCTTGAGCACGTCGTTCGCCATGCACCGGCACTCGCTTGTGTGCCTCGACCTGGGTGAAATCCCGCAATACTGGGTGTAGTGACGCTCGCGCCTTATCATCTAGCGCAGTTTGATGCTCTACTGTCCACTGGTCGAGCGATTGCTTGTATTGCACAATACTGAGTGGGAACACGCATGAGTGCGCCATCTGACCCAGCCGGCCGTTCGCTACCGATCCGTAGAAACCGGGAGAGCAACTCTGGTCTTCCGAAGACGGTCTTCAGTCCTGCGCACAGCCTCGCAATCGTCGATCTAGCAGAAGATGCCATTATCTCGATTGCCAGCGATCAATCGATCGTTATGTTCAATCGTGGGGCGGAAAAGATCTTCGGCTTCCGAAGCACGGAAGTATTGGGACAGCCGCTGGACCTGCTGCTGCCGGAGCGCTTTGCAGTTCAACATCGCCGAGATGTAAATGAATTTGCCGCCGGTCCACACTCCGCGCGGCGCATGGGCGAGCGGCGCGAAATTTTCGGACGGCGGAAAGATGGTACCGAGTTTCCCGCCGAAGCCTCTATTTCCAAGGCGCAGGTGAACGGCCACTGGCTTTTTACAGCGATTTTGCGCGATATCACAGACCGAAAACGTGCTGAGCAGACTCTGCGGGCATCTCTCCGAGAAAAGGAGGCTCTGCTTAGGGAAATCCACCACCGGGTGAAAAACAATCTCCAGGTTGTTTCCAGCCTCCTGGGCCTGCAGTCCCGGGTGATCTCCGACAGCGGCACGCGAAAAATGTTTCAGGAGTGCCAGAACCGGATTCTCTCGATGGCGTTGCTCCATGAACGGCTTTACGAATCCGAGGACCTCTCCGAAATCGACTGCGGGGAATATATCAATCAGTTGACCGGGTACTTATTTCGTTGTTACGGTATCAGCACGAGCCGGGTCGGATTGAAGGTGCACGTGGAACACATCCGTATGGACATGGACGCGGCCGTGCCTTGTGGGCTGATTTTGAATGAACTCGTATCCAACTGCCTGAAGTACGCCTTTCCCGATGGCCGCCAGGGTGAGATTCGCATCGAGCTTCGGAAAAACGAGGGAAGCCCGGGGTGGCTAAGTGTCGCCGATAATGGTGTGGGGCTGCCCGATAATATCAGCCTTTGGAGCACGAAGTCGCTCGGTCTGAGACTGGTGAGAATTCTGGCGGACCAGATTGGTGCTCGCGTACAAGTGCGCTCTCATCCAGGCACCGAGATAAAGCTTGTGTTCTCCCAAACGTCACACGGATGGCACTAGTGAAACCCGCAAAAATCCTGATTGTCGAAGACGAGCGGATTACGGCTGAAGACCTTCAGGATATCCTGACGCAGCTTGGATATTCGGTAACCGCTGTGGTATCGACTGGCGCCGATGCGATCCGGGAAGCGGGGCGGACCTGTCCGGACCTGGTCATGATGGACGTCCGCATCCAGGGGGATATGGACGGTGTGGAAGCTGCCCGCGCTATACGCCGGCAATTCGATATCCCCTCGGTGTATTTGACAGCTCACGCGGATGCCGAGACGCTCTCGCGGGCCAAGCTGGCCGAGCCGCTGGGCTACATCGTCAAACCGTTTCAGGAATTGGAGCTACAGGCCAGCATCGAAATGGCTCTGCACAAGCAGGCAATCGACCGGGAGTCGAAACAGACGCAGGACCGGTTTTCAGCGGCGCTCAGTGCGGTGGGCGAAGGCGTCATTTCCATTGATGCCCACGGATTGATCACATTCCTCAACCCGGCTGCCGAGGCATGGACCGGTTGGGGACAAGAGGAAGCTGTTGGAAAGAGCATCGAGGAAGTGTTGCGGCTGCGCACCGCCAGTGAGGCCAGCGCAGTCCGCCGGGCGTTGTCGGAGGGAAAACTGACAGGCTTCGACGAGCATGGCCAATTGGTAGCTCGGGACGGCATACAACGAACGGTCGGCGGGTGCGTAAACCCCATCCGCGACCACAGCGGCAATCTCACGGGTGCCGTGATTGTGTTCGGAGCGGCAACTGGATCGGTAACTGCTGGAACGCCTGCGCTCGCGGGAACGGCAGGGGGTCCAATGGGCTTTGAAATGGTCGTGGAATCCGCCGCAATGAAGCAGCTTGTTAACTTCGCCCGGCGGGTGGCGGCCAGTGAAGTTTCCACCGTCTTAATAGAAGGCGAGAGCGGCACAGGAAAGGACATTCTGGCCAAGTATGTGCATTACCATAGCCGCCGCCGAGAGGAACCGTTTCTGGCAATCAACTGTGCCGCCATCCCGGAGACTCTGCTCGAAAGTGAGCTCTTCGGATACGAAAAGGGCGCTTTCACCGACGCGCGTCAGCAGAAGAAGGGCATCCTGGAGCTGGCTAGCGGGGGGACGGTTTTTCTCGATGAGATCGGCGAGATGCCGCTCGCGCTTCAGGCGAAGCTGTTGCGAGTGATGGAAGAACAGGCCTTTCGCCGGCTGGGTGGAGTCAAGGACATCCAAGTCGATCTGCGGGTGATTACCGCCACCAACCAGGATCTGCGGGAAGCGATCCGACAGGGACGCTTTCGCCTCGACCTCTATTATCGGCTCAACGTGATCCAACTGGTGATCCCGCCGCTCAGAGAGCGCAAGGAGGATGTCCTTCCACTGGTAGGCCACTTCATCGTCTCATTAAACCGAAGATTCAATCGGCAGATCAGGGGCGTATCGCCGGAAGCGGCGAATCTGCTTCTGGCGCACGATTGGCCGGGAAATGTCCGGGAAGTGCGAAACACGATGGAGCGGGCCATGGTGCTGGAGGAGAGTGCGTGGGTGCAGCCGGCGAATCTGGGAATCCGGCACGATGCCTCACCCGGCCTGCAACCTTCCAAAACAGCAGGCAGCAGCCTAGCTCAGGAAGACATGCTGCTCGAACAGGCGGAGCGCTCCATGCTGTTGCGGGCTTTGGAGAAGGCCCGGTGGAACCAAAGTCAGGCGGCACGGACCCTGGGTATCAGCCGGGACACCCTGCGGTACAGGATGAAGAAGTTCAACCTGAAACCTGCAGAAACGGCCGACACGTAGGCTCCTCAACTCATCGATCCATATCCTGCTCACGCCGGAAAATGTTTACCCACTTCGCCAGTTCCACGGTCCAGAACGGTACGGTGCTCAACGCGAAACATAGGATGAGGTCGCGCAGCGGCAACGCTTCGGTGCTGAAGAGGTCTTGCCCGTGCGGCACATAAACCGCTCCCAGCTGAAGCAGAACCGTGAGCAGGATCGCCGCGGCCAACTCCCTGTTGGACAGCAGACCGCGCCGCAGCAGCGGCTCCCGCTCCGAACGGAACGCCATAGCGAGCGACATTTGCGAGAGCGTGAGAGTCGTAAAGAGCACGGTCCGCCATAGCGGCGAGCCTTGGTGCCAATACCAATAACCGGCACCAAGAGAGAGTAGCGTCATCAAAATGCTGGTCCAGGCGATTGCCGCGATTGTGGCCTTGTTCAATATTTTCTCGTCCGGCCGCCGCGGCGGGCGGCGCATTACGTCCTGCTCTGCCGGTTCCACTCCCAACGCCAAAGCGGGCAGGCCATCGGTCACGAGGTTCATCCATAAAATCTGCAGCGGCAGCAGGGGCAGCGGCATCCCTACAAATGGCGCGATCAGCAGCACCAAAATCTCACTGGAATTAGCTGTGATCAGGTAGCGAACAAACCTGCGGATGTTCGCATAAATAACGCGCCCCTCCTCGACTGCCGCCACGATCGTAGCAAAGTTATCATCGAGAAGAACAATATCCGCGGCCTCTTTGGCCACGTCCGTGCCGGCGATGCCCATCGCTACTCCCACATCGGCTCGTTTCAACGCCGGGGCGTCATTGACACCGTCGCCGGTCATTGCGACGACGTGTCCGCGCCTCTGAAGTGCTTCCACAATCATGAGCTTGTGTTCGGGCGAAACACGAGCAAAAACCGGCACGTCCTCGACCACGGTTTCCAGTTGCGCAACGGAATAACCAGATAGCTTCTGTCCGGTCAGAGTCCGGCCTGCCACGCTAATACCCAGTTGTTCCGCGATGTGCAAGGCTGTAAGCGGATGATCGCCGGTGATCATCACGGGACGAATGCTAGCGCTTTTGCACTGCTCGACGGCATCCTTCACTTCTGCTCGATGTGGGTCTGTCATGCCCATCATGCCCACAAAAGCAAAATCCCGCTCGAGGTTCCGATCTATGCTTGTGGGCAGCTCATCCATTGTGCGGAAGGCGACCCCCAGAACACGCATGCCACGCTTCGCCAGTTCGGCATTGTTTGCAGCGATCTTGACCCGTTCTTTGCTGTCCATCGGCACGGGCCCATTCTGGTCCCAGACGGTGGCGCAAACGTCCAACAGGCTGTCCACTGCTCCCTTGGCAAAGGCGATGTATTTACTATGAAGTCTGCCGGCGATATCGGCGACAGGCTTTGGTTGCAGCAAGACAGATGCAGGCAGCCGGTGAATGGTGGTCATGCGCTTTCGATTGGAATCGAATGGGACCTCGGCCACTCGGGAAAACAGGCGCTCCAAATCGGGTTTGCCGTAGCCTAGCCGGGCAGCAGCCATCGCGAGGGCAGATTCGGTAGGCTCGCCCTCCAAATGAAAACCATCCACAGAGTTATCGGGCTCGTAACGAACGTCATTGCACAGGGCACCGCCAGCCAATAGCAGCACGAATGTGGGATCCGCGCGGACTTCGGAGGCGGCCTCAGGGCGCATGAGATCTATAGTTCGGCCGCCGATCTCTAACTTGGCGACCGTCATTCGGTTTTCCGTAAGCGTGCCGGTCTTATCCGAACAGATCACCGTCACCGAACCTAGCGTTTCGACAGCCGCAAGGCGGCGGACCAAAGCGCGGCGCTTCAGCATCCGCTGACTGCCGAGCGCCAGGGCAATCGTGACTACGGCCGGGAGACCTTCGGGTACAGCCGCCACCGCCGTGCTGACGGCTGTCAAAAACATCATCCGCAAGCTCTCACCGCGGAGCAATCCGGCCACGAAGATGATTCCGACCAATCCCAGGGAGAGAAGCGCCAAAGTCCGTGCCAGCTCATTGAGCTGTTGTTCGAGCGGCGTCGCTTGGCGCGGTGTCGTTTGAATCATCCGAGCGATCGATCCCAGCTCGGTGCGCATTCCCGTCTGGATGACCAGTCCAATACCGCGGCCGCGCGTCACAATCGTACCCATATGAGCCATATTGCGGCGCTCGCTCGATGATGCGTTCAGGTGTGATTCGGGTGCTGCATCTTTTTCCACCGGCTCTGATTCGCCGGTTAAGGCCGCTTCCTGGATGCTCAGATTGACGCTTTGCAACAGAAGGCAGTCGGCCGGGACGAGCTTGCCCGCCTCCATCAGAACGATATCGCCAGGCACCAGTTCGCGCGAGGAGATCTGGCAGATGTGGCCATCCCGGCGAACATGGACCACTGGTGCGGCGAGTGTCTTTAATGCCGCAATGGCTCTTTCGGCGCGGTACTCCTGGTGATAGCCGAGCAGCGCATTCAAGATAAGAATGGCGGCAATGGCGATGGCATCCTGATAATCGCCCAGGGCCGCGGAAGCAAGCGCGGCCAACATGAGCATCCGGACCATGAGAGATCCAAACTGTCGCCAGAGAACCGTCCACCGCCTTTCGACTTGGCTATCGTTGATTTCATTGGGACCGCATTCGGCCAGTCGCAGCGCGGCCTCAGTTTGACTCAGCCCTCGTTCCGGATCCGTGCGGAGCTCGATGGCAGCCTTTTTCACATTGCTGAACTCGGTCGTCGCGACGTGCTCACCTCGGACCTCTCGAGTGTCCGGTGGCATCTTACATCCGGGACTCACATTTAAGACCAGAGGCGCTTGGCGGTGCGGTGAGCGGCGCCATGCGCGCGATCTGCGCCCGATCGTGCCAGTTGCGCCATGCCATGTAGAGCACACGGAATACCTCGGCGGGAGCAAACGGCCTTGCCAGCACCTCGAACCCGCCCAGGTTCAACACCTCACACCACAGATGATCGTCGGCGAGTCGGGACGTGACCACGAGGTTGGGGGCAGGGCTGGAAATGGCAACCGCCTCAAAAAGATCTTGCCACGTGCCGTCGGGCAAGTCGCGCTCACACAGGATCACCGGAGCGGGATGGTGTTCCAGCCACTTCCGTGTTTCCGCAATCGTTGCAGTCGCGTGCACCGTCCAATTCGAATGTGCAAGAATGCCGCCCAGCGCCATGCGATCTTCTTCATGCGGCAGTACTGCAAGGATCTCGATTCGCTTTTGTTGTTCTTCGGCTCCCATACTCATACGCACTCCTAGACGCTGAGAACTGGGCAGGGTGCCTCTCGCACGATGGCATAAGCGTGCGTGCGAAGACGACCGAGGATGCCGGCGTCGACATGACGCCCGATCACGACGAGATCGGATTTCAGGGATTCGGCTGCGCCATGGACTATTTTCGAGACGTCGCCATTGTCGATAATGACGGTTGCGTGCGTGCCAACTCTGTTTTGGAGTTCCTCGACCGCATCTCTCGCGGAACGCTGGACAGCGGCATTGAACTGCTGATCGAAATATCGGGCTTGCCCCACCTCTACTGGCGGTAAGACGTGAATCACATTCAGGTTAGCGCCGAGTTCCTCGGCGATTCGCCCTGCCCACGTGAGTGCAGCAGTGCTTTGGGGTCCCAGGTCGACGGCGCACAGGATGTTCCGGAATACCGCAGCTTGTGTTGGGCCCTTCTCCATGTGCACTCCCGTCAGCACGGGGCAGTCCGCGTCGTGCAGAACTTTGGCCGTTACGGACCCCAGGAGAAAACGACGAAACGGACCGTATCCGTGAGTTGGCATTACAATCAAGTCGGAGCGAGTGGCATGCGCCGTCTTCACAATTTCAGATGCGGGATCACCCTCGACAACAAGGCGCTTGACTGATAGTCCCCGAAGCTCTTCATTCAGGAAAGCGTCCAGATTTTTGTCAGCCTCGCTCACAACGGCTCGCCGTAGCTCAAAAAAGTCCGGCGGTGCCTCCATTCCCACGATCGGATACTCGCTCTTGGGCACAACGTGCAACATAGTCAGCTCCGAGTGCCAACGGCACGCGAGCATACCGGCGTACCGAGCTGCCCCCTTACAGTTCTCGGAGAAGTCCACGGGTAAGAGGATCTGTGCCATTTGCAACATGGGTCTTCCCTCCACTTCGAGACGGGCAATTAGTATTCCACATTAGCCCTGCCTTTATCACGGCGGAGGTTTTGCGCCGCATGAACTCTGTTTGTTCCAGGAATGCCAAGCGCGGAAGCGCCGGGCTGCAGGAATAACTTGCCGCACATGGAGGCGCTTGCCGTTCGCTCGTAGGGATCTTCTCGATGTGGTCGGCTACGGCAAGGAATTCCTGAATTGGGTGAGTCAAATGCCGCAATGATCGCGTGATCTCAACCACACGGCATCGCTATACGCAACATTGATCGAAGCATCATCTCTGGTCTTTTGGATGCATTTTGAATATTCGGGAGGTGAACTCGATGCTGAGCGTCTCCAGAATTTTGTTGCCGGTTGATTTTTCCGAACGTGGCTCCGGCGCAGCGCGGTATGCTGCTGCTCTAGCATGTCGTTTTCATGCGGAATTGACCGTGCTCCACGTAGCCTGGCAGTTCGGCGAGCCGATCGCCCCGGATTGGATCGCAAAGTATCACCTGCATTGCCGGAAACAACTCGAGGATTACGGCGCCGCAGAACTGAGCAGGTTGAAGGTGAATCGGGTTCTTCTTTCCGGGGATCCGGCCACACGCATTCTACAATGCGCCCGTTTCGAAGGAACGGATTTGATCGTCATGCCGACCCACGGATACGGCCCGTTCCGCCGGTTTGTCCTTGGATCAGTAACGGCGAAGGTCTTGCACGACGCGGAATGCCCGGTCTGGACCGGCGTTCATATGGAGGACCCTACCCAAGAGGAGTGGAAAGGCATCCGGCACGTCATCTGCGCCGTGGAGGCCGACTCGTCATGTGCGCGCGTGATCCGATGGGGCTCCGAGTTCGCCAAGCAGTTCTGCGCCTCCGTGACGCTCATACATGCTGTACCCGCGTTGCGCGCTCACGATGAGGCTTTCTTCGATCCAGACTGGCGCGTGATGCTGGCAAACACGGCACGGGAACGGATTGAGGCGATCCAGCATGAAGTGGGGGATCGCAGCCCGATCTATATCACAGAAGGAGAGCCTGCCAAGGCTGTGGCTGCGGCGGAAGCCGACCTCGGGGCTGACCTGCTTGTCATTGGGAGAAGCGCGAACACTGGGGTGCTTGGCCGGCTGAGAGCCAACGCCTACTCTATCATTCGGGAGTCGCCCTGCCCGGTGGTTAGCGTCTGAACCAACTTCGCCGCTGATTTGGAGCGGTTGTGCTGAAAGGAGGGAGGTCCAAAATGACTATGTTACGTCGTTGTCTTGCGTACCTGGATGCGAACGGCGTCCACTATTCGCATTCGATCCACCCCGCCGCGTATACCGCGCGTGAGGTCGCCGATGCGGAGCAAATGCCGGCGCACAATTTGGCTAAGGTCGTTGTCTACTATGGCGATAACGGCTTCGGAATGGCCGTATTGCCTGCCGATTACTTCCTGGATCTTGATGAGTTAGGGCGGCTGCTGGGACTATCTCAGATCCGGTTGGCAACGGAGCCGGAGTTGGGAACCTTATTTCCTAGTAGTGAATTGGGAGCTATGCCGCCATTCGGCAATCTCTTTGATATTCCGGTTTTCGTGGATAGTAATATCGCCGCGCAGCCGTTCATAGCCTTCAACGCGGGCACGCATCGCGATGTTATCCACATGCGGTTCGACGATTTTCGGGATTTAGTGAACCCACTGGTCGGCTCTTTCGCGCTTCCAGCGGAGATGAACGCAATCTGACTACGTAATCTGACTATTATTCCCGTCATGTCTCTGAGAGGGGCTTCGGTCCGCGATACTGTTGGCCGGAAGCCCCTCCAAGGTGTATCGTGCCGTAGATGCCGAGAAACGCGGCCCGCCCCCCTCACAAACTGCCGTACCGCAGACGAGGCCATGTATGAAGATGTTTTTGGGTAGTCGACTCGATGGCGGCCGGTTTTTCTGCGGCCGGATCGGGCCTCTGCGGCGTGCTCAGACATGTGTAACTCGCAGTATCTGCCGCCAGAATCATCTGTACGAGACCGGCTCGGGACGCAATTATTCGGCGGCGACAACCGGCATTGGTGATGTATCGGGTTCCGGCACGCCAATACGGACTTCGATCTGCGGCGAGTGAAGCAGCGTATTGTGAATCAAACACTTCTTAATCGCACGTAGCACTCCCTCACGATGTCTGTCGTCGGATGCCGCCGGAGCCTCGACCGTAATGCGAAAGTTGGCCAATCGGGGCGGGTCGGCGGCCTTCCCGGCAACAACTTGTACACCGAGGCCCTCGACCGGCAGCCGTCGCGTGCGCAGGTATTCGGCGGCATAATACGCGGCGCAGGTTCCCAGCGACGCCATCAGAAGTTCCGGCGGGGTCATTCCTTGATCCTCTCCACCCAACGTCCAAGGCTGATCGCACCGGATTCGATGCCCTCTCGCTAAAGCTTCGAATTGTAGGCCCGACACATGCGTGACCCGGACTTCCATAACATCCTCCCGAGCCTCATTGGCAGGTGTGGTGCCAATCTCCGAAATCCTGCAGGCTGCCTCCCGGTCTCGAAGCACGGAGGGCATTCACGACTGCGGCGAGGTCGATGATCTCTTGGGTCACGGCTCCGGCGAGCGGTGAAAGCAGCCCGGCGGCCGCCAACACCATGCCCGCAAGGCTGAGCGCCATGCCTCCAATAGCGCTCTCCAGCGCGATCACACGCAATCGCCTGCCGATATGTACCAGCTCATCGATTTTCGTGATAGAGGGCTCGAGTACCACGGCGCCCGCGGCTTCCGCGGCGATTTCATTGCGGCGTCCGATGGCCACGGCCACCGTGGCCATCCGCATAGCAGGCGCATCATTGATGCCATCACCGACAAAGAGTGTCGGTTGCGCAGAGACTTCGGCCTGCACAACGGCCACTTTTTCTTCCGGACTCTTCCCGGAGTACACTTTGGAGATGCCTACGAGTCGGGCGAAATGAGCCACTTCCTGCTCCCGGTCGCCCGACAGCAGAATGGTCCTGGTAACGCCGTGTTTCGGAGATAAATGCCCCACGAAGGGCTTGCTTTCTACCCGAGGCTGGTCGCGAAAACGGAAGACAGCACGGTATCGTCCGCCCACCAGGAGGATGCACTCCAGGCCTGCTATTGGGGGAGGAAGCAGACTATCTCCGATGCCCGCTGGCAATTTCCCACGGCCCGTTAGATGGACGATCGTTCCTTCTACCGTCCCGCTGAGTCCCTGCCCGGGAAGCTCACTTACGTCTCTCACCCCACCCAACCGTAGCCCTTTCCGCCGCGCAGCTTCCAGGATCGGCGCGGAGAGGGGGTGTTTCGAGTACTGCTCCAGGCTTGCAGCCAATCGCAAGGCTTCGTTTTGATCTGCGCCGGGCGCGCAGATAATTTCCTTCAGCTCCGGGCGCCCATAACTTAGGGTCCCGGTCTTGTCAAAGATAAAGGTCTTGCATCGGTCAACTCGTTCGAGGATGCCCGGCTCCCGAATCACGATGCCGCGGCGAGCGCACAGAGAAATGGCGCCGATAATGGCTACAGGGATAGCCAGCAACAGAGGACACGGCGTGGCGATGACAAGTACGGCGAGAAACCGCTGCGGCTCGCCCGTCGCAATCCAGACCAGGGCGGCCAAACTCAATGCGAACGGGGTGAAGCAGAGGGCCAGGCGGTCCGCCAAACGACGCATTCTGGGGCGGTTTCGCTCCGCCTGACGGATCACTTCAACGATTTTGGCGTACCGCGAATCCCGAGGCAGGCGGGTTACCGATACGATAAGTGCCGAGCGGCCATTTCGCGCACCGGATAAGACGTACGACCCAGGAGCCTTGGCGATCTCGTAAGGTTCACCTGTCAGGTAAGATTCATCCATCCAGCCTGCTCCCTCGACCACTACACCATCTGAAGGGCATATCTCATACGGCAAGATGGCTAGCGTATCTCCCACCGCAACTTCCTCGACAGAGATATCGAGGAGATCCGATGCATTGTATTTGCGATGAGCGATCGTTGGCGTGCGTTTCGCCAGCGCGGCCAGCACTGCGGAAGCGCGCCTCGTCGCGTACCGTTCGAGCGCCGTGCCGCCGGAAAGCATGAGGATCATGATCGTGGCCACAAGATACTGGGCCTGAAGAATGGAGGCTGCGATGGAAAACAGCGCGAGCAGATCAGCACCAAGCTCCCCAGCCAGGACGCGGCGTAGCATGCGGACCGAGAGAGGAATGCCGGCGCCCAGAATCGCCGGGTACAGTGCCCAGTTTGCCCACCCCGGCGCAATCCAAAGGCGAGTCACCCAATAAGTGGCGATCGAGGAGGCGGCCAGGATTGCCAGCCCGGCTTCGAACAACGAAGGCGTCTCGGAGCGTGCCCTCACCAGCGATGAATTTATGTTCGCGCGCGCGCCCATCGGCTGACAGACTGCAATCCGGAAGCCGCGAAAGGCAGCCCCGTTGGAAACCCGATTGCACCCGCGTGCAGCAGAGGATGAGCTGAGGAGAGTCGAGCGGCCTCGATTCGTCAGCCTGTAACCATGGAGCGCATTCAAGTCCTGGTCGCATCGAGTACCTGCGTAGAGAAGGTGCGTGGAGCCCTCGCGCAGGACCGAAACTGGCGTGTGCTCTTTAAAAAGACTCCCGATCCGAACTGCCACGGCGTTGTAGTGATGGATCAGGGAGCTTTCGACAGAATGCAAACTCCGCTGCAACAACCCGACCGCTTCGTGCTCATTACTCGCAATGAACCGGAACTCCTTGACCATGCCTGGAACGCAGGGATCACCTCGGTCATTTTCGAGGGTGATCCTGCAGAGACACTGCTATTGGCCATTCAGGCCGCCTTGCTGCGCATGCATAAGAGAAATTAGAAAATTAGCTGCCGGCGTTCGCGCAGCAAGAGCTTTTGAGACAAGTAGAATGCGGTTCGATCAGACCTAATGTTCGTATGCCGCCGGTGTATGGAGCCGGATATGTGCTGCGTGACATAACCCATCTTGCGGAGCTCAGGCTGTGGTATCATCCCCACCCAGTCTTCCGCGTCCAATGCCCACATTACTTGCCTAAGTTTTCCTGGATCTGGCCACCGTCTTGCAGAAGCTTTGTTGCCGCGGAGGGTGGCGGCAGATATGGAACATTCATTGGCCGAGTTGGAAAGCGTTGTGCGGAGCCGGATCTGCGCGGTCTGCAGCGACCGCACCAATGACGGTGAGTGTGGCCGGGAAGATCCTGGGAGCTGCGCATTATTCCGGCTTTTCCCGCAGATGGCTCGAGCGATCCAATCCACAGACAGCGACGATATCCGGGATTACATCCGCGCCATTCGTGACGAGGTCTGCTCGATGTGCAAAGATCGGGCCCCGGATGGCTCGTGCGACACACGCCGACAAGTGCGATGCGCTCTCGACGCATACCTTTTGCTGATTGTCGATGCGGTTGAAGGGGCAACGGTTGAGTCTTGAATGATCTCTCGTCAGCGGAATGGTGAAGATGGGCTGGCTGTTTGGATTCATGAAAGGAGGCACAAATGCCGACCGAGTTAGTAGCTTATGTCCTGGCTGGGTGGGTAGCGCTGGCTGCGGCTGTTGTGATGCTGGCGCTCTACCGCAGGTGGGTCGCACGCGGCGAGTACGACGCCTTACATGTGCGCGACAGCGAGTCGGTTCAGATTCCGCAGCAAGATCTGTTCGCGCGCCGGCTGAACAGAATTGATAGTCTTGGCAAGATCCTGACTGCCGTGGCGATCGCTTATGGGCTGGTCCTTGCGGGCACATATCTCTACCAGCACTGGCAACAGGGTAACCAGATCAGATACTAACCGATGGCTCAATCGCGGGCTGGGAGGCGCTCGGCGGTTATATAGTGTCCGGTTGCTGTTCGCTTCCCTTACGTGCCTGATGGTGGGTTGCTCGCTGCGTGATGACGTTCGTACAGCCGCCGACGCACCTGCAGGGCGCCGCACGATGATTTGCTTACCGAGCCCTGTACACGCCAATGAGCTTCTTTGCGCGGCTAAATGGGGAATCAAGGTCCTGAACAGCTCGAAGTTGTGCCGCTGGTTCTGATCGGATTCGAGGTGTCGGAGAAAATCCGGCTGGCACGCGCCCAACACGGACCAGTGTGGGTTGCGGCCTATCGCTGGCCGCGAGCCTGGAAAGAGGGGCCGCTATCGTTCGTCCGGAGACGAGTCGGCCGTAGTCCTCAAGGCCTCGCCCGGCCGAGACGTCGTGAGCTGGGTGATTTGGCGCAGGGTCATGGGGCTTCTTACTCAGATCCAAGTGCCCGGCTGAAGAGCTGCAACGCTGACCGCTGGCAATCGGGATGCTGTTGCACCTGGCGAGGCAGATGATGTTTCGATTTGACCGACTGATCCGGCCGTCCATGACGGTACGCGATATTAAGACCCAGTAT
>Ga0070741_10014277_pt1 | contig 13776 bp, 15 predicted proteins | sample Coa_R1_4_FD_66440 | JGI IMG/M metagenome (GOLD analysis project Ga0070741, IMG submission 66440) | Surface soil microbial communities from Centralia Pennsylvania, which are recovering from an underground coalmine fire - Coalmine... | ecosystem: Environmental > Terrestrial > Soil > Unclassified ... | reverse complement strand
GATCGATGTCGCGCAGATCTTCCCATTCGGCAAGCCGCCAGCCGCCGACCACGCTCAGCCGTAGGCGAGGCTGTCGACGATCACGGCGCGCACGTGACTCGTTCGAGCGAGGTGCTCCGGACGCGCGACGGCACGGCTGCGCTCAGTCGGGCTCGAGGCGCACGAGTGCGATGCGTCGTGCGGTCTTGCGCTGGTAGCTGTCGTAACGGCCGTGGTTTCGCTCGTTGACGAGCTTCCACAGGCGGTCGTAGTCAGCATCGTCAGGACCGATCACCGCAGCCGTGGCGCCGAACCGGCGCCGCCCGATCTGCACGTCGACGGATGGCTGCGCCTTCACATTGTGGAGCCAACCCGGCGGCGCATCAGCTCCGCCGTTGGAAGCCACGACGACGTACGCGTCGCCGTCTCTCGCGTACACGAGAGCGGCTGTACGTCGCTGACCGGTGCGCCGGCCGACCGACGTCATGAGCAGCGAGGGAACGCCGATCATGCGATGCCCCACCGCGCCTCGAGTTCCTTCGTACACGGCTTGGTGAAACCGCAGGAATCCGAGCTGCACGCGATCGAGGAGGGCCACTTCCGCAGCGTACGAGAACCCTGGCGAGCCGAACCCAACGCTGGGCGGTCCGAGACGACCTGACCATGCTCCGGCAACTCAACGCGCTCGATTGACCACCGGCGCCGCGGCGACGCAGCAGTTGCGCTCCCCCGCACCTCCCGAGGTCGGTCATCGGGTGATCGTCGTGATGATGTCGGTCACGAACGCACCGAACCGCGCGAGCGGCCAGCCACGTTTCCGGACGAGGAGGTCGTAGGTTTCCGGCGCGGTGGTGAACCACAGCACGTCGCGGGCGTGGGCGACGGTCACTTCCGGGCGGAGGTAGCCGGCTCGTCGAAGGAATCGGGCGTTCTCGCTCATGCGGTCGAGGCGACTTCGATCGAGCTCGTCGAACAGGGCGGCAGCTTCGGGATCAGCGCTGGCAGCGTCACGCAGGACGAGCAGCAGCGGAGCACCGCGCGGCGCGAGCTCGGTGACGAATCGACCCCATCCAGCGAGGAGCTCGTCCTTGGTGGCGGTGGCACGGAGCGCGTTCGATCGTTCCTCGGCAGGCACCGCGTCGTCGCCGCGGAGGGCGCGCTGGCAGAGCTCCCGCGCGAGCCCGGCCTTGCCGCCGTAGGACTTGTAGATGGTCGCCTCCGACACTCCGGCGTCGGAGGCGATTGCGGCCACGGTCGTGGCCTCGTACCCGTCTGCGAGAAACCTCGCGGCAGCGAGGTCGAGGGTGCGCTGGTGGGTGGCGCGTGCTCGTGCTTGGCGGGTGGAGCTGTCGTACGAACGTGATCCCTTGACTTCGGCTCTCGACGCGGACATAGTTTCATTCTAGTTTGCTAGAACGAATAGAGGACGGATCATGGCCGATGGCACTGCGGTGGTCGAACGGTTGCAGGCGGCGGTCGACGCCCACGATCTAGACGCCATCGTCACGTGCTTCTCGAGCGACTACGTGAACGAGACCCCCGTACATCCCGCGCGGGGGTTCAGCGGTCGTGAGCAGGTCCGTGTCAACTGGTCACGCATCCTCGGTGCGATTCCCGACCTGACCACGTCGGTGGCGACCGCCACCGACGACGGCCGGGTGATCTGGACGGAGTGGGAGATGAAGGGGACGCGTTCGGACGGGGCGGCGCACCTCATGAGAGGCGTCATCATCTTCACCGTCGACGACGACCACATCACCGCCGCTCGCTTCTACCTCGAACCGGTCGACGACAGGGACCTCGACGTCAACGCCGCCGTCGGCGACGCGCTCGGAGAGCCGGCACGATGACCGCTCCTGTCGTCACTGAGGCACGCCCTCCCGCCGCGCTCGTCCGCGTGCTGAACCCGATCAACCGAGTCCTCCTCCACGGCGCGCTCGGTCGCGCGGTCAAACCAGTTGCGCTGCTCGACTTCCGCGGCCGGCGCACCGGTCGCCGCCTCCGGATACCCGTCCTGTGGCATCCGCTCGACGACCGCGCGTACGTCTTCAGTCCCGCGACGTGGCCCCGCAACTTCGCGGACGGACACGACGCCACCGTCATCCATCGGGGTCGGCCACGATCCATGCGCGGCACGCTGGTGAGCGATCCCGAACTCGTCGCCAACGCTCTCAACGAGCTTCTCGCCAACGGCACCAAGTCCCAGCACACGGGGCTCAACATCCCCGACGCGCACCGGGTCACCGCCGCCGACGTCATCAACGTGAGCCGCCAGCTCGTCATCTTCGAGCCTGCCTGACCACCGACTCCTGTGCACAGGAAGCTGCCTCGTTACATTGCGCGGCGTGGTGCGGGGATGAGTTCGGGGTGGGACACGTACAACCGGGCTGCGGATGCGTACCGGGCCGTGCGGCCCGTGTATCCGACCGCGGTGTTCGACTGCATCGAGCGCTACGCGCCCTCGCTGCCATCGGTTCCTCGAGTGCTCGAGATCGGCGCCGGCAGCGGGCAGGCGACTCGACAAATGTTGGTTCGCGGCTGGCAAGTGCTCGCCGTCGAGCCGGGCGCCGACCTCGCGCGGGCCGCCCGCACCGGCCTCGCCGAGTTCGCTCGGTTCTCGCTCCAGGTCGCGCGATTCGAAGAGGCCGATGTCGCTGACGGCGACTTCGACCTCATCACTTCGGCGACCGCGTGGCATTGGGTCGACCCCGTCGTCGGACTCCCGAAAGCTGCCCGTCTCCTGCGGCCGCAGGGCACCGTGGCGTTGTGGTGGAACGCGCACGTTCCGGACACGGCCGAACCCCGTTGGGCGCCGATCCGGCAGGTCTACGAACGCGTCGCGCCGCACCTCGCACGACTGGCGCCGTTGACGCCCGATCGGCCCGAGTACGACCCGGTCGCCGAGATCAGCGAGAGCCCGTGGTTCACCGACGTCGAACGCCATGACTTCCCATTCGCCGTCAGCTACATGGCTCCCGAGTTCCTCGCGCTGATCGGCACCTACGCGAGTCATCGCACACTCGATGACCACACGCGAGACCGGCTGCACGCCGCGCTCGTCGAGACCATCGACGGCGAGCTCGGTGGAACGGTGACCAAGCCGTACAACTGCCTCCTCGTGCTCGCCACGGCGAACGGTCACGACGTGTAGCTCAGCGGAGCGGTTGGCGAGTCGTCGCGCACGTTCGCGAGCATCCACGAGTGACCGCGCGACGGCGCCGTTGGATCGACCGCACCCGCCCGTTGTGGCGCATCGGGAACCGGATCGAAGCGTTCGAACTTCGACACCTCGGTGTGAGCATCATGTCGCTCCTCAATCGCGGCGACGTCATGGCGCTCAAGACGATCGGGCGGAGATCCGGCAAGGTGCGGTACACGCCCGTGGGCTACTGGCGGGACGACAACGGCGCGTTCATCGTCGGCGGCGGCGCGGCGGGGATGGCGACCGTGCCCGACTGGGTCCTGAACCTGCGACACACGCCCAAGGCAGCAGTGTGGGTGCGGAGGTCCAGGGTTCCGGTGGTGGCGCACGAGCTGACCGGCGAAGACCGCGAGCGCGCACGAAGCGACGCAACGAAGATCTGGCCCGGAGTCCCGAAGTACGAGCGCAAGTCCGGGCGCACGATCCCGTACTTCGAACTGACAAGCGACCGCCCGGTGTAGCGGGCACGAGCGGCACGCGTCCCGATGTCCGTGGTAGGCAGCCTCCGATGTTCAGGGCAGGCCGTGTCTCGACGTCGCAACTGACGGCCATCGCGCTTCGTGCTCGAGACAGCGCGGTGACGTACGACGACGTGGGCGCGACCCTGACGGATCGCCGTCCCGCCGGACTGCGCCGAGACCGCCGCGAGATCGTGCTCGCCCGTCGGCCGGACGCGTTCGATCGTGCCGCCGCCGGGCTTCGGGGCTGGGCGGCCCACCTCGGCGCAGGGTTGACGGTTGCTCCTCTGGATCCGCCGTCGCAGGGCGCGACCGTCGCGGTGGCCGCACCGCTCGGACCGCTGACTGCAGTGGCCGTGTGCCGCGTCGTCGCGGTGGTGGACGAACCGGACCGGTACGGCTTCGCCTACGGGACGCTTCCGGGCCATCCCGAGCGCGGTGAGGAAGCGTTCCTCGTCGAGCGTGAAGACGACCGCGTGGTCTTCTCGGTCGTCGCGCTGTCCGCGCCGGTGGAGTTGCTCGCGAGGCTGGGCGGCCCGGTGACGCGCGCGATCCAGCGATCGACGACCCGGCGCTACCTCAGCGCCCTCGCCCAGTTCGTCGACGCGGCACGTTGATCCGGGATCCACGGGACCGACGCTCGCACGGTCACGACGTCGCGCGTGACGAGATCACCGATGGTCGCAAGCGGATCAGCCGTCGCGGACGGCTTCAGCCGAGGGTGTTCGCGATCTTCTGGATCCCGAGCGCGGCGAGCTGCGTGGGGTTCGGCAGCTTGCTGAGGTCCGCGTCGGGAGTCGTCGCGTACTGGAAGGTGACGATGGCGTTGTCCTTGGTGGCAGCGACGATCACGGCTTGGATTCCGGAGCCGCTGATCTCGACCTGGATCGCCTTGTCCCCGCCGACCTGCGACGTCACGTCCGTCGGGTTCTGCAGCTGCACGGGGATCGAGCCGCTCGGGGCTTGCACGTTGCCGTTCGAGCACGACACACCTTGCACGCCCGCCTGGAACGCCTGCGAAGCCGTGGCCGCGTCGGCGTAGAACGAGAGGTCCTCGACGATGCTGGCCTGGGGCGACGCGGACTCGATGTCCGAACCAACCTGAAGCGCGGGCGGGAACGCGACGTCGGGGCTCGACTGACCGCACGGCAGGGGCGAGCTGGCCGGCGTCGGCGTGAACTGGCCGTCCGTGAGCGTGAAGCCTGTGAGGTCGGCGGCCCTGAGCATCGCGCTCTGCGCCTTTGCCTCGGCTGGCACTGCGCCCGACGACGCCGCGCTGGAGCTGCTCTTCGATGACGACGTCGAGGACTTCGGCGACGCGCTCGACGTCGAAGACGAGCTCGCAGACGACGATCCCGAACTGCACGCCATCACGAGTGACAGTGCGACCATCGAGCAACCGGCCACGACACTGCGGTACCGCGTCATACGCCCACCCCCAGCTCGGTTGTCCCGTCCGACACCCCGCGCACGCACCTTAACCGTCGGCGGCCGTTCGTCGTCAGGCTCGCGACGGCGCGAGAAACTCCTCGACGTCGGCAGCGTCCTCGTCGAGCGCAGCGCGCCGCTGTCGGTCGAGGTCGACGAACGGTTCGAGCACCACACGACCCTTGCGGAGCGACCACGTGCCCGCCGCGCCACCGTCGACGAGCGCGAACGGACGGAAGACACCGCCGGAAACGATCCGCTGGCCATGCTCGCCGACGATCGGTCCGCGGTCGGCCCAGCCGAGGAGCAACGGGTCGAAGGGGCCGAGCAGGCGGGGCGGCGGTGTGCAGCCCGCGGGTCGGCCGGCATTCGCCGTCGTCCGAAGCGATACGAGCTCGCCTTCGCCTGTCGTGACTCGGCCGCCCGCGCCGTGCAGCCCGCGCCTTGCGTCGCCCAGCGTGATGCCCGCCCACTTGGCGAGGTCCCGGCTGCTTGCAGGTCCGTGACCGGCGAGGTAGCGAACGGCCAGTTCGGTGAGGGCCTCGCCGCGGTCGAGCGGGACGGGGCGCGCACCGAGCCAGTCACGGACGAGCACGAAGGCGTGCTCGTTGCCGACGACCGGTCCTCGGACGACCATCCCGCGGATGCTCGCCAGGAACACGAGATGGATGAAGGCTTGTCCTTCGACGCGAACGCCCGCAGCGCGCAAGCCGGCGCGCAACTCGCGGCGCGACGCGGCGCCGTGGCGCGAGAGGAATCGGTCGATGGCCTCGAGGCCGCGCTCCGCCTCATCGGCGGGCACGCCCTCCTGCGCGAGTCGGCGGAGGTTCCCTGTCACGAGCTGGGGCGTGGTGAGTTGGTGGAGCCACCAGTAGTCGTCGGTGCGAACCAGGTGGAGCGTTCCCCGATTGAGCGTGGTGACGACGACCGAACGATCATCGGTCAACGCCCGATCGACGTCACTCGCATGCAACCCAGCCGATCGAGCGCGGATCGCCAACCGCGCGCCGCGCAGGTCCTGCGCCTGGACGGCGAGCAGCCGACCGACGACGTCGACAACGGGGATGGCTTCACGACCGCAGAGCAGCTGCGACTGAAAGCGCTCGTGCATCACCGTGTGCAGCCTCGCAGCCAGCACCTGCCACCGGCCACGCGACGCCGGGCTCGTCGCAGCGGGGCGCTGTTCGCCATCGTGGGCGTCGGTTACGCGGCGGTCGGGTCGGCCGCTCTGATGGCCGGGACCTTCGGCTTCGTCATCATCCGATGCCGTCCCATCGCTGCATGGATCGGCTGGGGTCTTGTCGTTGTCGGCGCGGCCCACATCGGCGCCGCCGTTGCGTTGAGCGAAGGAGGCATCTTCGCTCCGGAAGGCGTGCTCGCCACGTCAGGCCCGGTGCTGTTCGAGGCATGGCAGGCGCTCACGGCTCTCGGCATCTTGCGCCTCGCACGGCAGACCCGACACGAGCCTCGTCACTGACGCGCGGGTTCGAGCTCGACCTTGATGGTCACGAGCTCGGTGCACGCGGCTCGGAAGATGACGCCGTCAAAGCGGCCGCCGAGTCCATTGCGCTCGTCGATCTCGCGACGCTTCGCCCGCCCGTCGACGCCTTCGACGACCGTCGCGACACCGCCACGCCAGGGACGGCGAGGCACCTTCACCCGCACCGCGGGCTTCGCCATGAGGTTGCGAACGTACGCGCAGTCGTAGCCGTCCTGCGCCACGATCCAGAACTCGTTTCCGAGCGAGCCGTTGCCAACGGGCACGACGCGTCGGCGTCCAGTCACCCGGCCAGTGGTTTCGAGCAGCGCGAACGCGCGCGGTGCGACACCGGTCATGACGCCGACTCGAATGATCGGGTTGAAGACCCAGCGGTCGAGCCAATGCGTCACACGGACCTTGCGTCGAGGCATCGCCGTGGGTGTTCGTCACGCGGGAGGGGCACACCTGCGCTCGGGATCGGCACGCGTCGCCGGTGTCGCACGTCATCACACCTGTCGGCGACTGCGCTCATCGCGGCGATGATGTCTGACGTGGAAGGGGTCGAGGTCGTCGTTGCCCATCAAGACCGTGCCACATTGCGCGTCGGCGACGTGTTCCTAAGGATCGACGCTGACGAGAGACGTACGGATGTCGAGGTGAAGGCAATGGCGTTGGCGCCGGTCCCTACACCGCGAATCCTGTGGCGCCGACCGACGACCCCGTCGCCGGCTACGGCGTCGACGTCGACGTCGACGTGATCCGTGCCTGGTGGTCGTGGCGAAGCCTCATTGCCATCCGCTGGCTCGCGGAGAACGGTTACGGGTCACCGGAGACCTTCCCAGAAGTCGCAGTCCTGCGATCACAGCGATGAGGCCGGCAACGCCGACCTCCGCGGCTGCGCGTACGCGCGTGAGCGCGAAAGGACACGTCTGCGCTGGCGACGACTATGGCGCCGAGGGGTCGAGTTGGATGATCGGGATCGATCGGCCGGCTACCTCGGCGCGCTGCCGGTAGACGGAGAAGGCCGGCAACACCCGATCCGCGAGGTCCCACAACCGCCGCTCCTCGCTTGCCTCGACGACCACACTCGCCCGGAACGGTCGTCCCGCGAGCAGGACATCCGGGTTGGCCTGGACGTTGTAGAACCAATCAGGGTCGAAGGACCACCGGGTCGAGCTTCCACAACACGTGCCTCGAGAACCACATCGCGGGCCGCGTCGTGCCGAACACGTTCGCGTAGAGCGTGAAGAGTCGACCTCGTCGACCAGGAGGCTCAACTCTGCGCAGCTCGACCGGCTCGGTCACGCCGAACGATTCGCTTCGACCGGCCCGCTCTCCTCGCAGGTACGGCACGTACGCGCTCGTGGTCGCCGGCTCAACGGAACTCGATGGACTGCTTCGTGATTCGCTCGAGGTGTCGGACGATCGCGGGCACTCCGTGATCCCATCCGGATCGGCCGTGTGCGCGTCGCTCGACGACGACGTCGGCGAGCTCCACGGCGCAGCGCAGCGCCTCGTAGTAGCGGACTCGCTCGGTCCCCCCGACGAGCGCGTCGCAGTGTGCGGAGATGCGTCGAGCGATCGACCGTCCGATCAACTGCACGAGCTGACGAACCGGCGGTGGTGGAGGGAACGGCTCGGGCATGAGCCGGAAGGCGACCTTGGCGAAACCGACCTCGAGGGCAGGGTCGTCGATGCAACCCCTGGTCCAGTCGATGAGGCGGATGTCCTTGCCGTGGATGAACACGTTGGCGGGCCACAGATCGCCGTGCACCAGGGCCAACTGCTTCGGGGGCGGCGGACGACGCGCGTGGAGCCAGTCGATCGTGGCCGCCAGGCGTGGTTCGTCTCCCAGCACGGACGCGACGGCTCGGAGGTGTCGCCCTGGTCGAGCGGGGTCGTCACAGCCGTGATGACGTTCGAGCATCACCGCGGCGCGGTCGAGATCGACACCCGCCAACGCGGCCAGCACCTCGGACAGCCGGCGTGGCCACCAGCCCGTGAGCTTCGGCAGATCCAGCGCGAACTGCCACGGCTCGACGCCGCGTAGATAGGGCCGACCCGGCAGCCGTTCCATGACGATGTACCGCGCGCCGCCGTCATCCCGGTCCGGCACGGACAACGCAACCCGAGGTGCACACCGCACAGCTCCGTTGGCAGCGTCGTGGAGGTCGACCTCGAGGTGCGCCCGTGCACGTGAGTCGATGCACCTGATCACGAACGATGTTCCCCAGTCCGGGATCGCCGGTGTCACCTCGAACGCGTACACGGCCGAGAACCGGCCACCCTGGAGAGGCACGGGACGTCGTCGATAGGCGAGCTCCCTTCGCGCGAACTCGTCGCGGAGCCGTTCGAGGACGACTGTTTCCAGCCGATCCAGATCACCCCCGGCCGGCGGCATGTCGAGACCGTACGGCAGGATCGAGCGCGTAAGGGCACAGACAACACATCTCCGGAACGTCGGATCTACGATGCGCGGCAGATGGGGGTCGAGGCGAGGGTACGGGCGACCGAGCGACGTCTCGCGACCGCGAACGGGCTCGAGGTACGAGAGCGTTTCGTCGACATCGCGTCGCCACCCGGGCGGGTCCGTGTCCTGGAGTCGGGCGCCGGTGCTCCCGTGTTGTTCATGAACGGCATCTCGGCGCCCGGAGGTGCAATGGCTGCCCTCGCCGGACGGCTACCCGGGCACCGGCACGTGCTCGTCGATCTGCCCGGACACGGCCTGTCGCCGCCATACCTCTGGCAAGGCGCGCCGCTCCGCCAGCAGGCGGTCGACATCATCGGCGAGCTCCTGGACGGTCTCGGCATCGAGCAGGTCGCACTCGTGGGGAACTCACTGGGCGGCCTCTTCGCGCTCTGGTTCGCGCTCGACCGCCCGGCTCGTGTCGCTCGCGCCGTGCTGGTGGGCCAGCCCGCCGTCGCGATCGCCGGCTCGCGCGGCGACTTGATCATGGGCGTGATCAGCGCGCCGATCGTCGGCCGTGTCGTGACGTGGGGGATGCGACTTCCGACACCGCGATTCTCGGCGCGATTGATGGTGCGTGGCGCGTTCGGTCCTCATGCGGCCCGATCGGTCTCGAACGACATCATCGACATTCATCTCCTGTCCATGCGCGTTCCCGGCCAGGCCGCGTCGTTTCGCGCGCTCCAGCGGCGCCTCACCACCGGGCGGACACCTCGCCCCGAGAACCATCTGACGGACACCGAGCTGCGCAGCTTCAGCGTGCCGCTGCTGTTCGTTTGGGGTGAGGACGATGCGTTCCTCGAACCCTCTGTCGGCAAACCCAGCGTCGACAAGATCCCTACCGCGCGCCTCGTGACCATGCCGGGCGGCCACTTTCCCTGGTACGACGACCCCGACCGTTGCGCGTCACTGGTGGCCGAGGGTCTCTAGACGCAGGGGGACACTTCACGGACGAACTCGTGCGCGCAACGCGAGGAGCAGCGCGTCGCTACTCACCGACCCAGCGGAACCGCGAGAAGTCCTTCGGTGCGGGCAGCTCGTTCGGGTGCGGGCAGGGATCGCAATCGCGTCGCCACGCGCTCCGGATGTGCTCGAGGATCGGCGCCAGGTCTTGACGGGTGATGCGAGCCGCAGCGAGATCGGGATGGTCGCTCGTGTACGCCTGCCACGCCCGCTGGCCGAGGTCGTAACCATCCTCCCAGAGCTTCGTGGCGACGCTCGTATCAGGCATCGTGAGGCCTGGGTAGTGCCCCCACTTCGCGACGTTGCCGCCGGCGGTGAGCGCGCCCCAGTTCACTTCGAACCAGCCCGCGCAGAGACCGAACAGCAGGTCGCCCGTGAAGTGCGCGTTGACGCACACATCCAGGATCGTGACGGTGTCGCAGCACGCGAGGCAGGGACACCCGCCAGGCCCGGTCTCACCGAGGCCGTCGATGGGGCGGTACACCATGCGGAACCCGTTGACGGCGAGGAAGTTGAGCCCGCTGTCGAGCGCGCCGCGGTCGCCGTAATCAGTGGCGAGGCGACGGATCACCTCGTTGAGACAGCGCACGAAGTCGTCGGTGATGTCCGGTCCGCAGCAGCAGCGCGAGCGTGCGATCCGGACGTCCTTGTCGGCCTCTACGGTCACGGTTCGCGGCGACTGGCCGGGGCACTGCACCTGCGCCGTCACCTCCACATGGACGTGGAGCACGTCGCGGTCCGCACCCGTTGTACCCCCGGTGACGGTCCAACGATGGCGCCACGCTCCGATGGTCGCTCCGCCCCAGCACGCGGAGCCGACGCGCGTCGCGAAGAGCACGCCGAGTTGGCCGGCATCGGGTTCGCGGACGCGTGGCTGCCGCTGCGCGTCGGGACGGACCGGTGTCGCCAGGACCGTGCACTGATCCCCCGGCGGGCGGATGTCGTCGCGCACCTCGGACGGCGCCGGTGTGCGTGCCGTCCACGTGTACTCGAGGCACTCGGAGACCTCGAACGTGTCCGGTCCGACGATCTCGACGGCGAAGCCGCAGTCGCAGTCGTTGCCGTCGTGACGGTCGTCGCCGCCTGGGCGACCTCCACCGTCGACCGTCGTCGGCACCGGCACCTTCGGCTTCGGCAGGTCGTCGGTCGGTAGGCCGTCGTCCGCGCTGGCCGCGTCGGTCACCGCGGCCTCGGCGGCTTGGCGGATGCACTCCTCGTACGAGCGGCGCGCGACGTCCGCTTGCCGGCACGCCGCGTCCGCCTTGCGGTGCGCCGCCTCCGCATCCTTGACGGCTGCATCCTGCGCGGCGGTCGCGTCGCGCAGCTCGTCCTGCATGCGCGTGTACTCGGCCCGGTCCGCCTGGTTCTGCTTGCGGCGCGCCGCACGGGCCTCGGGTGTGTCGGCCTTCCGGAACTCGTCGATGGCGTGCTCGACCGCGTCGTGCCCGCCCGTGCGCCGGTACTCCGCGTAGATCGCCTGCTCCGCCTGCCGTTGCAGCTCGACGTCGGTGATCGTCACGCGCTCGCCGGTCGCCACGTCCTCGACGTAGGAGTTGTCACCCGCGGGATCGATGCCGGGGTGGGCGTCGTGATACGCCGCGACCTTCGTCGCGAGATCCGCTCGCTTGCGGCGGGCGTCGTCGGCGCGTGCGTCGGCCTGTGCAGCCGCGGCTCGTTCCTCGTCGCACACCGTTTGCAGCTCGTGCCAGCGACGCAGCTCGTCGTCGCAGTCATGGGTCGCGGCGACGAGCAACGGGCCTCGCCCTGCGATCCACGCGACGACGAGCACGATGCCCCCGGCGACCAGGAGCACGACCCACAGCCACGTGAGGGAGCTGCCGCCAGGATGCACCGGCGGGTTCGTCGTGGAGCTCGCGGTCGACGACTGACTGGTCGGATTCGACTGGCTCGAGGCCGACTGCGTGGGCGGCGTCTGGGCCAGTGGCGGGAGCGGCTGCTCGAACGAGATCGTGGTGTCGAACGTGCAACCGCCGTTGTTCTCGGTCGCGTGGAGCTTGCCGTCGGTGCTCGGCTGCACGTCGTAGGTCTCGCCCTGCGGGCTCGTGAGATGCGCGCTGCCATCAGGCTTCACCGTGCCCGTCGCGTCACCGCCGGGGTCGGTGACCGCGAGCTGGTCGCCCCGCAGCGTGACGGTGGCGGTGAACGGGATGGTGTTCGGACGTCCTGGGCAGCTGCCCGGTGGCGACTGCTGGGCGATCGCGTTGCCCGTGACCGGGCCGAAGTCGTCCGCCGCCGCGCCCGCCGGCGAGGCAACGAGCAACGCCAGCACACCCGCGAGGAGGAACGTGATGGCGAGGAAGACGACGTCGCACCGATCGATCGTCCGCCGTTGTCGCGTCACGAGTTGCTCCCTGTCGCGACCGGGTCACCGCAGTCAGCGAAGAGTCGGAGCTGTCCGCCGCTGACGGCGAAATGGAACTCCCGAGGACCGCTTCTTCCCGCCGCGGTGCCGTCGACCGTGAACGTGAAGGTGTCCGGCACAGTGGTGGTCAGCCCGTCGCTCGTGTAGTCGAACGAGGCCGGGCCCGCGATCGACACGAGGTGCAGCGACGCCGTCGCGTCGACCAGCTGCGGCGCGAACGCGCGGCACTGCGCGGCGCCGTAGCGGGCGATGACCGCAGGATGCATGCGGGACACGAGGAAGTTGGTGTCCCCGGTGCGCACGGCGGTCTCGAACGCGTCGAAGAAGACATGCGGGTCCTCGGTCGGCGACGGCGTCGACGAAGCCGGCTCGGTGCTGTTCGGGGCCGGCGTACTCGATGACGATGCCCCGCTGGACGCTGCCTTCGTCGACGCCGACGAACCCCAGCCGAATGCGAGACCCAGCGCGCCGAGAACGACCATCGCCCCACCGACTGCGAACAGCCACACGCGCACGCGCCGCAACACTTCGAGCAACGGCCACCCCCCGTCCTCGAGCGTCAGTCTACGGCTTCGAGTACTTCCAGGAGGGTGCCGACACCGGTGCGGTTGAGGGCACGGTCAGGGGGTAGCTCGCAGGGATGGCAACAACGCAACAGGACATGACCGCTGGGCGCACGACTGCAGGCGAAACGCGCGACCGCACCGCGACCGCATACCGCGGACGAGACGAGACCCGGCGCTTCGTTGCCACGAGCGAGTTCTGGATCACCATCGTCGGCGTCGCTGCCGTGGCAGTGATCTACAACTTGGCGTCCGACGCGTCGCTCGACCTGTGGCGAGCCACACTGCTCGCCAGTGCAATGGGCATCGCGTACATCGTGAGCCGCGGCATCTCGAAGTCGGGCAGCCCGCGCGATCGCTGGGAGAGCTCGCACCGAACCTGATCGGGCGCGGGCGGCACGACTACTCCCGTCTGAGTCGACGGTCGTGCGAGCCGGTCCGGATCAGTTGAGTTCCTCGGCGAGCCCGATGAGCAGGCCGTCGGGTGCGCGGACGTAGCAGAGGCGACAGACGTCTTCGTACTGGACGACTTCGCTGCTCACGAGTTCGGCGCCATGCCGACGGAGCCTGGCCAACGTGTCGTCGAGGTCGTCGACGGCGAACATCACACGCAGGTACCCGAGGCCGTTGACCGGGGCGTTGCGGTGGTCCTCGACGACGGCGGGAACGAGGAACTGGGACAGCTCCAGACGACTGTGGCCGTCAGGTGTGCGCATCATGGCGATCTCGACTCGCTGGCCAGGAAGTCCGGTCACCCGACCCGACCACTCTGCGTCGATCGTGGTCCGGCCCTCGAGCTCGAGACCGAGTTCTCGGAAGAACGCGATCGCAGTCGACATGTCTTCGACGACGA
>Ga0070741_10014276_pt1 | contig 13776 bp, 13 predicted proteins | sample Coa_R1_4_FD_66440 | JGI IMG/M metagenome (GOLD analysis project Ga0070741, IMG submission 66440) | Surface soil microbial communities from Centralia Pennsylvania, which are recovering from an underground coalmine fire - Coalmine... | ecosystem: Environmental > Terrestrial > Soil > Unclassified ... | reverse complement strand
AGACCGAGCCAAAGCCCCGGGATTGGACGATCGAATCTAGCCCCTATTTCTAATAGGGGCGACGATTCGATCGCGCCAATCGCGGGAGCTTTCGCTTCGGTCCTAAACCAAATTTTCAGTATTTGAAGTCACTCCGCTATTCAGTATGGGACTAAATGTCAAATTGCAGCTAGCACCTGAAGCCGAGCAAAGGTACCGATATCATTACCAAGGTCATAAGATAACGCTTAAGGAAGAGCATAATATGTGGGGTGGGGAAATTGGAGTGCCTTTGGTATGGTATTTCAGCAAGTCTAAGCGCTGGCAAGCTCAGCTGGAACCTTATTTTCTTAGCTTAAATTTCACAGAAGTACAAAACATTTACGGAGCGCGTCTTCTTTTTGGTTATTGTTTCTAGATTGTATATGTTACATTAACAGATAGGGAAGTAACTAAAATATTTTCTTATGTTAAATACTCATAAACTGGGTATTTTTTTATGAGATTACTCCCACGCCTTCAGACGTGGGAGTAATCATGACATTAGGCCTATTAGGAGCGCTTTGTAGCTGTGGATTTTTTGTGGCGATGATGGTTGATTAAAGAGCGAATTTTCGGTTTTTGAGTGCGCAGCCTCCATAAATCCATTGCCATTTGAGCATTCAGCCAGAAAGCGGGAGTTGTATTGAGAGCAGCGGCCAGTTTTAGCGCCATTTCTGGGGATACACTCGTTTTTTCATTGATGATGCGATTAATTACTTTATAGTCGCATTCAAGGTGATCAGCTAATTCTTTTTGGGTAATCTGAAGGGGCGTGAGAAATTCTTCATAAAGTATTTCTCCGGGAGAAGTAGGTTTCCTATTCATAATCTTTTCCTAATGATAATCCATGATGCGCACATCAAACGGCTCATGATCCCATCCAAACACGATACGCCATTGGTCATTGATGCGGATGCTATAAAAACCTGATAAGTTTCCTTTTAAACCCTCCAGCCGATTATTAGGTGGGGAGCGCAAGTCTTTAAGATCCTCGGCATAATGAAGCATGTCGAGTTTCCTAATTACTACGTCGCGTGTCAAATCCCATCCCTTTTTCCTTGCCCGAGTTCCACTTTTAAAAAATGCCTTTGCATCGGAGTCTTTAAAAGAGCGAATTGCCATTAATGCGAGCTCATATTAGAGATATACCTTAACAAGGTATATAAATCCAAAGAATGATTTCAAGATAAAATTGATTGGTAAGAGCCCAAGGTTTCTTGGGCCCATCAAGTTAGATCCTACCAATAATAGTAGAAGCTAAAGATGCCAGAAGCGAAGTTGGGAGCGTTGCGGCCCCACGCCGTGAACCAAGCGCCGGCGAGGACTCCTGAGTGATCATTGAAGTTGTATTCAATCGCGGGAGCAAAACTGAGTTGATCGTTAAAGGGACCGCCTACGGGTGCTGTTGTTTTCCCGGAAAAGGTCGTTTTGGATGAATAGTTGTAAACGATATCTAGAGCTGCTACCCAGCGCTGCGTAAAGCTGTATTCATACCCTAAGTCGAAGGCGAATGTGTTGCCGCCTTTGACAGATCCGCGTGTTCCTTGATCACCGCCGTAAGTGTTGAAGCCTTTGACGTGGACGTTGGAGTTGACGGTGTAGTTCAGAGATGTACGGATATTCATTGGATGAAGTGTTAGCCACCAGACAACTTTAGAAACGTTAAAGCTGAATTGTGTTTGATATGATCCTGAGCCTGTGGATTCGACATTGGCTTTTTTAGGATCAAACTTCTGGTAATTTCCTGTCGGGAAACTCTCTTGCACAACGAATTTAATCGCGGGGCGGTAGGCAGTTTCTGTAAGGAGCCCGAAGCCAAGACTCAGGGAGGTGTCTCCCCAGTTCATGTAGGATTTTCCTTTTTGCTCGTTGTACACGCCAGAGAATGATAGGGTGCTATCCATCCACTGTGTAATACCGACTTGCAGGGGTGCAAGTGCGGGCTTAAAGGTTTCAAAGTTCGGAGTGTCATGCGATTTGCCGTGTTCGTCGAATTGTGCGTAGTTGTTAATGTAGAAAAAGTAAGGCTGGATGACGACATGTGGAGCGGTAAGAACATGGGCAGAGGGGGTTAATAGAGGGCCTGTATACCAAGGGTTGAACATTTTTTTCGCTTCTTGAAACTCTAGTTCAGCATCGGCGAGCTGTTTCTCAATTTGTTGAGGTGGGACAAGAGGTTCTGGCTTCTTGTCATCACTAAAAGCAGCGGCAGAGAAGAAACAGGTTGTCATCAGCAGGCTCGATAAAATCCAGTCTTTACGCATAGTGAAACTCCGGAAAGTTAAAATTTCGATTCTAAAAGATTGATCAATTAAATAAGATGAAAAAAAAAAGGGGGGGCCATGACAGATCCAGTTTCCGGCAATAGAATTTCTCCTGAACTGCAAGCAACTTATAGGAATGAGTTCGCAAGGGGAATCAAATTATTCGAAGAGAGTTTGACAGCTTATGAAAATACACCTCCTGACGAAGTGATCAAAAAAGCCAAGTTTAAGGATGTGATGGACAAGGCGCTTAAGATCATGAATGAGTCGGCGAGAGGTTTTTTAAGCGAAAGCGGAAAAAGTGAAGAGTCGAAGTTGGAAAAAGACTATCAAGCCTTTCTTGCTAATGACAATAAAGATAGCTATAATAAGCTCAACAAAGACATCAGGCATCTTAAAGAATACACTTAGGAATCTTAGTAAACGTCTGCGAGGTAGCGTTTTTGGGTGCGGAGAGACTTGATGTATGTTTTGGCGGCTTCTTCGCTCATGCCGCCTTGGGTTTGAGCGATTCTTTGTAAAGTATTCTCGACGTCCTTTGCCATACGATGGGCATCTCCACAAACATAAAAATAAGCCCCGTCTTGAAGCCATTCCCAGAGATCTTTTGCATTCTCTTGCATTTTGTTTTGCACGTAGATTTTTGTGTCTTGGTCGCGTGAAAACGCAAGATCCAAACGCACTTTCTCTTGAGACTTAAACATTTCAAATTCTTCTTCGTAGAAGTAATCGGATTGACGATTGCGCTCTCCGAAAAAAAGCCAGTTTTTTCCTTTGGCATTTTTAGCAACGCGCTCCTGAAGGAAAGCGCGGAACGGCGCAACGCCAGTCCCCGGTCCAACCATGATGATAGGAATATCGGTGTCAGCTGGCAAAGTGAAATGTTGGGCAGGCTGAACATAGATGGGAATAGGAGTTTTGTTCAAGATGGAAAGGTGGCACAAGAAGTGGCTGCCGACGCCATAGCGCTGCTCGTTTTGGTGTGTGAATGAAAATAAAGCGACTGTCAGATGGACTTCATCTTTATAAAGGTATTGAGAAGAAGCGACAGAGTAAAAACGAGGAAGTAGGGGGCCAAATTGCGCGCAAATTTCCTGCAAAGGAGCGTCGACACTTTGGTACTCCTTAAACAGATCTAGGGGGTCGTTGCTCGCTAAATATTGGGTCAAAAGAGGTTTGTTGTCCTGCTGAAGCATCCTCTGGAGCGAATTTTTTTTGTCGTGACTTGTCTCATATTCGTAAAAAAGCTTGAGAAAGGAAGAGGTTGAGCGGGCGAGATTTGCTTTGAAACTTAAGAAATCCCAGAGAGACATGAGAGATCCGCTTCTCGGATCTGTAATCTGCTCATCCCCATTTGCTTTTAGGGCCTTAATCAGATGCTCTACTAGAAGAGGGTCATTTTGAGGGTAAACAGCAATGGAGTCTCCCGCTTTAAATTGGAGGGGTATGGATGAGAGGTCCAATGAGACATGGAAAGTTTGTTTTGTCGAGCTTGGTTTAGTGAGAAGGTAGCGTTCTTTGATCGTGACAATGGCTGGGTGATGCCTATCAACGATCGGGAGTTTTTCATTCAGATCTGAAATTGTCATAGACAGTTGGACATAAAGTTTGTAAAAAGGGATCTACCGCAAATGATTAAGCCAGCCCTAGGCTGCAAAGGTTAACATGCAAAGGCGTTGCTTCAGCCTTATTGGACATCGGATCTTTCTTATTCTCATCGCGCTTGGACTATTCACTTCTTGTACGAGCGGAGGCTATAGTCGCCCTTACATTACCGATGTTTCTCACAATGAAATTGCTTCTGAGCAATCAGAGCAGCGGTAAGAGACCGACCACAAACCCAGCTTCTGTCGCTATTTGGGTTTGTGGTCGGTCTCTAAGAGCAATTAAATTTCCTTGCAGTCTTTTTTACGCCATCCTTTTGTAAGCGCATCCATTTTCTTATTGGAGATGCCGCCAAGAAATTCAAGCGCATTTAAAAGTCTTGCACGTGTGCGGTCTTTGCCAAGGATTTCTACAGAGTCATAAAGCGGAGGGCCATGCCTCTTTCCGGTCAGAGAGCCATAGAGGATCGGAATGGTGACTTTTTTCATCTGTACTCCGAAAGCTTCTGTGACGACTTTTGCAGCAGCTTCGATTCCTGTTCGTTTCCAGTTCTCTTGCTCATCCATACTCCAGATAATTGCCTGCAGCATCATGGCAATTTTTTCTTTTGTCATTCCAGCGGGGCAAAGCAACTCGTCTGTGTACTCTAGGCGTCCGACGAAAAAGAAGTAACAGAGTTCCATGAATTCTGAAAACGTTTTAATGCGTGTGTGGCAAAGCGGCATGAGTTTTTTCATGAAGGCGTCATTGTAGATCCATTCCTTCATCCGATCCCAAAGTTTGTCTTCGGAAACAGTATTAATCAAGTACTGCTGATTGATCCAATCCAGTTTCTGTACGTCGAAAAAGGCTCCAGAAACGCCGATTCTCTTAGGATCGAATTCGCGCATGATTTCCTCGAGCGAATAAATCTCTTTGTCGCCCGGCATACTATATCCCATCAACGTCAGGAAGTTTACGAATGCTTCACGCAAGTATCCGCTATCGCGATAGTAGAAAATCGATGTCGGGTTTCGCCTTTTAGATAGTTTGCGGCCATCTCTTCCGAGGAGAAGTGGCATATGCATAAATACGGGCGGTGTCCAGCCAAAGCTTTCGTAGAGCATGATATGTTTAGGCGTAGAGCTGATCCATTCGTCCCCCCGAATCACGTGAGAGATTTGCATGAGATGGTCATCTACGACGTTCGCCAGGTGATAAGTGGGGAAGCCATCGGATTTAAGGAGAACCTGGTCATCGATGTCAGCCCAGGGGCAGGTAATTCTTCCCTTGATCCCATCTTCAAACTCGCACTCGCCCGTCAAAGGGACTTTAAGTCGAACGACGTAAGGCTGACCTGCTTTCTCTCTTTGCTCGACTTCCTGAGGGCTTAAGTTGCGATATCTTCTGTCGTAACCGATTTTTTGACCGAGCTTTGAAGCCATCTCTCGCATTTCGGCGAGTTCTTCAGCAGTGGCGAAGCATTTGTAGGCCTTCCCCTTGTCTAGTAGGATTTGACAGTGTTGACGATAAATTTCCGTGCGCTCCGATTGACGATAGGGACCAAATGGACCCCCAATATCTGGTCCTTCATCCCAATGGATTCCAGCCCATTGCAACGCTTCAAAAATGTTGGTTTCATACTCGGGGCGTGACCGCGTTTGATCGGTGTCTTCGATGCGGAGTATGAATTTTCCTTTAAAACGACGAGCAAAAATCAAATTGAATAGGGCGATGTAGGCTGTGCCTACATGTGGGTCGCCAGTTGGAGATGGGGCGATTCGGACGCGTACATTTTCCATAGGTTGAGAGACCATAACATTCTGAAAAGCACTCATTTTCTCCGTTTGCAATATAGATTGCAAGAATTGCGTGAACGCGGAGTTGGAAAATCACAGGGGCTAAAATAAAATATTATAATTGATTTTAAGCCGCGTTTTTTTCCATGAAATAGAGAAGATCCTTCATGATATTGCTAGTCTCGATGAGTTGAAGGTCGTTTTGACCGAAGAAGTTTGCTGGATCTGCAAAATCATCTTTTTTATCAATTTCTTTCAGAAGGTTTTGGTAATTTTTGTTTTGAGCAATTCTCTCTTCCGAATTCTTTTTTAGTGAATCGATATAAGGCTGATATGTGGTCTGAACAGTTTGAAAATCGGCTTTATAGATTTTATTGAGTTGACTGCGATGGATCGGTGGAACGTCTGAAAAATCATCGATAAAATTGGAAGGAATTTGGTCTGTATCCACAGGGAATTTAGAATATTTTTCTCCGATTTCCATCCCTGAAAAAATTCCTGGTACGACAATTTGGGCTTTGACACCGACCAGTTGGGGACTTTTACCAGACACAGTGTAATATCTACCTCGCGTGACTTTATATTCACCTTTTGGGTTTACTTTATCGAAATTAGCCGATTCCAAAGTAAATGTCTGGAAAGTCCCTTTGCCAAATGTTTGGGGATCTCCAATGACAATTGCTCTTCCGTAGTCTTGAAGCGTTTGTGCAACGATTTCGGCAGCGGATGCACTCGTATTAGCAGTAAGGACGATAAGAGGACCATCCCAGACTTTACGGTTTTCAATATTTCTCAAATGCTGAACTTGTCCGGTATTGTCTTTAACAGAAACAACGATTCCTTTTGAAATAAAAAGACCGGTGACTGCAACAGCTTGAGGAAGAAGGCCTCCTGAGTTGTTGCGTAGATCTAAGATGATTCCCTTAACATTGTGTTTTTTTTTCAGGTCTTCAATTGCTGCAGACAGGTCAGATGCTGATGAGCTATTGGAATCTTGATAAAATGAATAAAGATGCAAAATGGCGATGATTCCGTTGCCATAGGGTTCGTAGGTAGTCTCAAGGCGGGATTCTTGAAGCACGATTTCGCCACGGATGAGTTCTACAACGAGTTTATCTTCTTTACTTACTTCTCCTTCCTTGGATTCGCGCAGGATAGTCAAATTGACATGGGATCCTTGCGGGCCACGGATCAATTCCACGGCTTCAACGATATCCATGCCAACAACGGGCTCTTCATCGACAGCTACAATTTTATCGCCAACTTTTAACTTATTGGATTGGCTTGCTGGGCTACCTTCTACAATACGAACAACAGTAAAACCGATTAAATCATCTCGAAGCTGCGCTCCTATACCGAATAATCTCTGTTGAACTTGAATCATGAATTGGCTAGCTTCTGAAGGCGTGAAATAGATCGTTTGCGAATCTAAAGCGGAGCTTGTCGATTTGAGGACATGGGATAAAACAATTTGCTTTCGTTCCGCGAGATTAGCGCCCATCAGTTCGTTTTCGCGATTTAATCGGCGTTTAGCGATGCGTTGCGAAAATTGATCTCTTGTTTCAGCACTGATTTTTTCGGCTGTTTGCAATTGTAGGGATTTGATTTTGATGAGACGCTCTAAAAGCTCTTCCCGGGATGTTGCCCATTTGATGTCTTTAAATTCTGATGCTTGGGCATTTTTCATTAAGGGGGCGTCTTGGACATCTTTTTCTAATTTATTTCGTCTGTCAATCGCGATTAACATCGCTTCGTGGATTCTTTCAAAGACGGAAAAATCTTCACTTTTGTATCCTATAAGGGCTTCCTCGAGAAGGACATGGGAAGGAGTGAGGAATTCCGCGATGTCCGATTCAATAAAATAGGTTTTTCCTGGATCTAGCTCATCGATATAGTTCTGGATAGCCCGCGATGCGATTTCCTCTGTTAATTTTTGATGGGAAACGTGGGCTTGAAGGATTTCTTCGATTTTAATCTTTGTATCTCGAGAGGTCAGTTGAGGGGGTTTGGCCTCTAAAAAAGATAGGGGCAAAGTAACGAGGGTCAAAAGAAAAGTGATGAGCCGCGGAAGCATATTGAACCTATTCTTTTTAATTTAAAAAAGCGAAAAGCCGTTCAAAAGCGAGGGGTACAATTGCTATTCAACAACGTGACTGAAAATTTGGTTTAAGACCGAAGCGAAAGCTCTCGTGATTGGCGCGATCGAATCGTCGTCCCTATTATAAATAGGGGCTAGATTCGATCGTCCAATCTCGGGGCTTTGGCTCGGTTTTAAATCCAAATTTTCAATCACGTTGGGCCTAAGACTTTGATTCTATTAAGGATACAAAATTTACTTGTTTTGTTTGTAGCTCTGTAACTCTTAGAGAATCAATAACTTAAAAGCAAAAATCTCTTCGCTAAAAGCTTTATCTTCTTTAGCCGTAGCTTATAGTAAATAAGAAGTTTGTGGCCAGTTAAAATAATTAATTCACTCTATCTAGAGAGTTGGATTTGTAGGCGTTAACAAAAAAATCTGCATATGCTTGAAAACAATTCATTTATATGCCATAATTAATGATCAAAGTGAGTATTAGAACCGTTTAATTTACAAGAATGATAAGAAAGCGCCGATAATTCTTAGGCCATTGGCTGATATCGACTTTATCGCTCGATTTACGGCGCACTTTTCGAAAAAGGTTATTTGAATTTTGGAGGATTTAAACCATGGAAAAAGAAACCCATTACCTAGGTGAGGCATCTGCACCAGCTTCTCCAGGCAAAAAGGTTGTTTCAATAACGGAGGCGGCGAAAATTAATAACGTCACCCGTCAAGCAATCTATGTTGCTATTAAGCAAAAGAAGCTGAAAGCATCAAAAGACGCTACACGTTGGACAATTGATTTAGAAGATCTCGAGAATTATAGGAAGCAAAAATATTCTCGTACAAAGTCTATGTTTGATGGCGAACTTCTGTTCGACAATCACAAGGGATTTTATTCAATCAATCAAGTTGCAAAAATGTTGAGCGTTCCTGCTCAGAAGATCTATTACGCTACGCGTGTTGGTCTGATGAAAGCTCACCGCAAAGGCGCTGCTTGGGTAATTCATATCAATGATGTGAAACAATACCAAGAAGCTTACCTAAGCAAGAAAGCCCAACGCTCAGAGGCAATGTAATTTCTTAGACGAATTCACTCGGGGAATTTGTCTAAGAATTGAGCGTAAATTATAAATATCCCGAGAAATTGCTGCGTTACAAAAGCCGTCGAGGGAAATACTCTCGGCGGTTTTTTATTTCTTTACAACCCTATGGGTATAAAAGGGTTGAGATTTAAATCGACAAGTCGTACCACGTTTCTTGAAAACTTTTCCTGTTTTTTTTTAATCATTTTATGCTAACTTTAGGAAAATTAATATTTTATATTGATGATTGTCTTGAAATGAGAAGGAGAGCCACATGAGCAACTTTCAACCGGCAGAAATTCCAGCTGGCAAAAAGTTTGTCACGCTTTCAGAAGCGGCTAAAATTAACAACGTCACACGTCAAGCGATTTATGTAGCGATTAAGCAAAAAAAGCTTCGCGCCTACAAAAACCCCACGCGATGGATTATCGATGTAGAGGATTTAGACTACTATCGTAAGCTCAAATATTCACGTACAAAGTCCATGCATAATGGCGAACTGATTTTTGATAACAAAAAAGGTTTTTTCTCCATCCAGCAAGCTTCCAAAATCTTGAATGTTCCGTATCAAAAGATTTATTACGCAACACGAATCGGTCTTCTAAAAGCGACAAGAAAAGGGTCTGCTTGGGTAGTCCATATGGACGATCTAAAAAAATATCAGGAAAGCTACTTAAACAGGTTGATTTCCAACTTTGATGAGGGAGTTTCTTAATCGTCATATACTGCGGTCGGCTTGAAACGTTGATTTTATGCCCTGAATTTTTTCCTATGACGAAGCGTTGAGCTCGAAGCAATCTTCCTGTCAGCTTACGAGGGCGAACGCAAAGTCAGACGGAAAAAAGCAGGCGCAGAAAATCAACGTTTCAAGCCGACCGCAGTATATAAGTTGATCACAGGTGCGGAAAAAGTCTGTTTATACCCAATGTGGCTGAAAATTTGGTTTAGGACCAAACCTAAGCCTCCCGGATTGGACGATTCAATCGCGCCAATCGCGGAAGCTTTCGCTTCGGCCCTAAACCAAATTTTCAGTCACGTTGGGTATAAGCCTCATTTTTAGATTTTTTTTGTAAAAATTTCCTTCCTTACTTTCCAAAGGTTGTTAATTCCTTCTAAACCCTTCAGCAATTCTCTATATTTCGCCCTCTAATATTAAAAATTTTCTTGTGCAAAAGGATTTGTGATTGTTACATTTATGAGGATTGCGAGATGCGCATAAAATTTACGTCCTGAGAGTACCAAAAAGGGGAGTCAAAACTCATTTTCTGAAGCTAGTTTGACATAATTTTGTTACTTTGATTTCATTGATTGTTGCAATAAGCCAATGATTTAGAAGAATTAAGGTGTGCATCAAAGTGTTTTACTCTCTGGAGGGTTTTGGATTTTCCTTAATTGAAGATAACATTATTGAGGTAGTTCAATAGAATAGGTTGATACTGCTTCTTACAAATATGAAGAAAGTGACCGTATGAGAAAACAAACATTTAAAAGCTACTTTAGTTTCTCCACGATTTCACAGTCAATCCTGACCTCCTTTGTTTTGATTTCCGCGCCAATGGGAGCATTCGCAGGATCAGGTTTCGACAACAATGAAGTAATGCTAAAAAATAAAGCATTGATCCCATACAGCGAAGATAACGTACAAATTTTGAAAACTGGATGCGGAAAAGGTGCGAAGCAAGGCCCTCAAGGCCCTCAGGGTCCTCAAGGAATTGTAGGTCCAACAGGATCGACAGGTCCAGGATTTACTGGGCCGACGGGGGCTACGGGAGCTACGGGCTCCACAGGGGGTACAGGCCCAACGGGCCCAACAGGTCCTACAGGAACAACTGGTGGTACTGGCCCAACAGGTCCTACAGGAGGGGGTGCGACAGGACCAACGGGTCCGACGGGTAACCCAGGATTGACTGGTCCGACAGGTCCTACAGGAGGGGGTGCAACAGGAGGTACAGGTCCGACGGGGCCGACTGGAGCAACCGGTACGACTGGGGCTACCGGAACGACCGGAAGTACTGGCACAGCGCTCATTAATGACTTTGGGTTCTTTTGGTCAACTCAAACTCAAAACTTCAATGGTCCACAAAACGTGGATTTAAATACCGCCCCTGATACGGCGCCGATTGTTTCAGGAGGGATTACTTATACGGCTCCCGATACGATTAATATTGCAAACCCTGGAACTTATCAAGTTTCCTATGGAATTGGTCCCCAACCAGGTCTCACGGATCTTGCAGTATCGTTTGCGTTATTTTTAAACGGGACAGAGATTACTTTAGGCGGTAGAGATGTTACAAGAATTGGTCACACATACACTACGCCTGATGATCCTATCGTTCAGTTTGTTAGTGCAAGTGTGATTGTAGTGGTTCCCACACCTGCTTCCACTCTTACATTCAGAGACCCGAAGAATGATAACATAAGTATTCAGGTTCCCGATAGTCCCGGGCTTTCAGCGTACGTGACGATCATTAGGCTAGAGTAATGTTAATCACCAACAAGAGAAAGAACCTATCTCAGCTGAAAGCAAGAGATTAGTTTCTAAAAATGAACAAGTTAAAGCAGGAAAAATGATAATGTTTTTTGGAGGTCAAATGTTTAAGAAATCTAAGTTGATCTTATTCTTGACTGCTTTATTGCCTGTATTAGCAATAACAGTCGAAACGATACCCGTAGATGAAGCGAAAGAGCAGTCCCTTATAGAGAAGAAGCACAGACTATCCGTTTGCTCACTTTTTAAAAATGAAGCGATGCATTTGAGAGAATGGATTGAATACCATCAAATGGTGGGTGTGGACCATTTTTATTTATATGACAATGGAAGCAAAGACCGTCCCCGGGACGTTCTAACCCCTTATATCAAAAAAGGACTGGTGACCCTTGTCAATTGGCCAGATCGTGTTGTAAGTCGAGATAGCGAACAAGTGGATCATTGGGTTTTAAGCACGCAATTGCCGGCTTATGAAAATGCAATCAAATACTATGCCATCGATAATTCCGATTGGCTTGTATTTTTGGATGTTGATGAATTTATCGTTCCTGTCAATGCAGGCTCTGTCAATGAAGTTCTAGAAAATTATCGCAATTTTCCTGGGTTAGAGTTGACATGCGATTATTTTGATGCATCGAATCGTATCCTTCCTAAGCGTGAACTTACGATCGCAAATGTAGAGCTCACGCAACGTCCCGCTCAAAATATAAAAAAGAGCGTCGAAAAAATGATCTTTAAACCGGTAAGTAATACTAGCTTTAGCTGGCCCCCCTACAAATGCAACTTCAAAGATAATCAAGAAGCGAAGCGCTTAAGCAAATCTGAATTGCGCATTAATAAATATGTTAATAGAACTCAAGGCGAGTTGAACTTTGGAAAGATTAAGGAAAAGTTACGCATCGACAGTCGTTCACTCACAGATGAAGAAAGAACAGAATTACTCGAAATCGGATATGAAATTGAAGACAAAGAGCATGTGATCCGGCGATTTGAACCAGGCCTCCGTAAGAGGATGGGAATGGAATCGAATTGGAATTAAAATCATGAGAAGGGATTGGCATCGCTGATCCCTTATTTCTACTGCTTCCATTTGTCTTAGCCCAAGAGGCATCTTTTGATTCCCCCTCGCCAAGGTTCTAGTTTCTGAGTCTGAGTAGCAGCCCCGGCGGGGTTTGGATACAAATCTGCCGCCTTCAGCGTTGATAAATTCTCCAGCTTTCAAGCGTCACCAGTATATTTATACCAAATGATTCAAGAATCGGTTTTTGGCTGCGCCTGCATCACCAGGCCTTTCGATCTGCAAAAAGTGCCTCCTTATTTCTAATAGGAGACATTTTTTGCACCGGCTCTGCCTGATCAAAATTTTGGACGCATGCTTTGCCAAAAATCGATTCTTGAATCATTTTTTGTCACGTTGGATATAAAATAAAGTCTTGCTTTTCAAGTTTAGATATTGATATCGTTTTTTTTATTCTGCATTCCTGTTTTCTATTTATGCTTGAGGGTTTTTTTTAGCATTTCTTCATTGGGATTGTTTTTGAGAGAAGGTGGGATAGTTTTATGAAATTATACCGGAAAAGGATAAAAAGTGTGAATTTGGCAAACTGGCTGCGTAAATTTTTTTGTCTAAATAAACCTCGAGTTCAAGTTAATAGAGATTTGACTGCTTGCGTTTCAGTTTTAACGTGGATTTTTCGAAACACTCGATTAAGTTGGCTTTTATTTCTTTGTATTGAAATCACAGTTTCTTCTTTTACAGAGCAGAACAATGATCTCTCTTCCCATCCGAAATCCCAACTTATAAAGGAGATAAATTTTGCACCTTTATTCGAAGAGGAGTTTCGCCCTGTAACAGTGGGGTGCGGTAAACCTCCAAAACAAGGACCTCCAGGTCCCCCCGGCCCCCAGGGACCAAGAGGAAATGGTTCAACAGGCCCAATGGGTGCGACAGGTTTAACGGGACCAACCGGAACTACAGGTCCTACTGGAAGTGGTGCAACGGGCCCAACAGGTCCAACGGGTCCGACAGGTTTAACGGGACCAACCGGAACTACAGGTCCTACCGGAAGTGGTGCAACGGGCCCAACAGGTCCGACGGGTCCGACAGGTTTAACGGGACCGACCGGAACTACAGGTCCTACCGGAAGTGGTGCAACAGGTCCAACAGGCCCAACGGGTGCGACAGGTTTAACAGGACCAACCGGAACTACAGGTCCTACCGGAAGTGGTGCAACGGGCCCAACAGGTCCGACGGGTGCGACAGGTTTAACAGGACCAACCGGAACTACAGGTCCTACCGGAAGTGGTGCAACAGGTCCAACAGGCCCAACGGGTGCGACAGGTTTAACGGGGCCAACCGGAACTACAGGTCCTACCGGAAGTGGTGCAACAGGTCCAACAGGCCCAACGGGTGCGACAGGTTTAACGGGGCCAACCGGAACTACAGGCCCTACAG
>Ga0070741_10014275_pt1 | contig 13780 bp, 14 predicted proteins | sample Coa_R1_4_FD_66440 | JGI IMG/M metagenome (GOLD analysis project Ga0070741, IMG submission 66440) | Surface soil microbial communities from Centralia Pennsylvania, which are recovering from an underground coalmine fire - Coalmine... | ecosystem: Environmental > Terrestrial > Soil > Unclassified ... | reverse complement strand
CGTCGGCGCCTTTCATCTCCACCGCCGCGGCAGATTTGTTTCCGCCGAGCTTCGCCTCCGGAAGAAACTTGACCGGCGTGAGCGCGACATCTTTTCCGTTCAACGCGACATGAAACTTTTTGTCCCTGGAGTTGGCCATCTGTTCCTCGAGGTAACCTTTCACGCCCACCGGCATTATTTTCTTTGTCGTGGTGGTAGTCGCTTGTTTGGCTCTATCCCCGCTCGCCGGAGGTGGCTGTGATTGAGGTTGAGAATACCCGCCGTAGTTGCCCTGACCGAAACTAATCGGTGTAAGAAGTGCTGCCGTGAGCGCTGCGATAAGAAATTCGGTTTTCATATTTTCTTATGGTTGAAGCTGCAAACACAGTCGCGGCCGAAGCCTCTCGGAGCAAGAACGCTCCTATCTGACGGCTTCGCCATTGATCCGACTTATTCTGATGCCGGTGACCTTATCTCCGGTCGTCATGAAATCGATGTCGTAAACGCGGCCCTCGTCGCTTCTCATCGAAACAGTCGTCGAAGTGATATTGGGTCCGGTGCTTTTCTGAGGCCAAACATGAAACGGCGTTAGCGGTAGATCGCCGCCGTTCACCGTCATGTGGAATTTCTGGTCTTTCGATTTTGCAACCTGGCGGTCGAGATAAGCTTTCACGTCCGGCGGAGGGAGTGGCGGCGGCGTCGGCTTCACCGGGACCGGCGCGGGTGTCGGCAGTTGTCTCGCTTGGGGTTGAGCCGGAACTGGCGTCCCTCTGGTTTGAGGAACGGTTTGGATCGTTCTCGCGAATGGCGTTGGTGTCGCTTTGATCTGCATCTGCGGCTGTACCGTTCGCGTCACCGGGGTTGGTGTCGGCCTGGCCGGATATTGCTGCGTCATTCTTGGGGAGGCCGTCGGCAAGGGCTTGGTTTGAGTTTGCGGCGACGTTGAATACTGCCGCTGAATCGGCGTGGTCCTTGGCAACGGCGTCGGCGATCCCTTCGGCGGCAGTTGTTGCAAACTTGAATACGGTCTCTGCCCGGGCGCGGTTCTTGGCAGAGGTGTCGGAGATTGCGCCGGAAGTAATTTGGCGCCCGGCTGCCGTGCCGGAATCGTCACTGCCGCGGGCGAGGGAGTAGGCGTTGGCGATTGTGCCGGCTTCCCTCCGCGGCTGTAGCGCATTTGGCCGGAAGCAATCTGAATCAAAAGGGATGCGCAAAATATGGTGATTAGGAGCCGTGCGATCATAGAGTTAACGGAGAGTGGCAAAGATTTCGGATATCCAGTCGCAATTGCAAAGCGAAAATTGACCATTGTCCACTACATTGAGCGCATGCGCTGTTTTCTCAGGGTCCAAAGCCAAACCGGCCCCGGGATGGCGTAGTTCCTAAATAGTTCGGATTGTTACAAGGGCACTCGGCGGGTCGACGTGTGTGACATTTCGTGCTAGTAATTAGGCGATGCTAAGCCGCCTTACGCTCTCGTCGGCGCTGGTTCTGGCAGTGCTCGTTGCACCCGCTGCTCCTCTCGATCTCAAGGCGGCCTTTACCTCAAAGATGAGCGGCTGCGTCCGGGTCAGGGTGGACCCTTGTCAGAGTTGTCCCGTAAACTCCGGCCCGACGAATTCCAGTTCCGCTTGCTGCTCGGTCCAGGCTCCGTGCTTTGTGTGCTTTTCGCACGGCGCAGACGATTTCATTGCTGGAATGCGCGGCCTGCGATTTGCAGTTTCGGCTAACAACAAGATCGTCACGCGCTTTCAGCGCCCGCCGATCCCACCGCCGCGTACCGGACTTTCCTAACCCGACGGCTCGGCGCCCGATTCCAACTCGCGCAGCCGAGATCAACCGCAAACTCAAAATGGAGATTCTATGAAATACCTTATTTTGATTCTCAGCCTGGCAGCCCTCATCGGGACGGCGACGGCGGCAACCGCGCCGACGAAAGAGTCCTGCTGCAAAGGCAAGGAATGTTGCAAGATGGGCTGCTGCAAGAAATAGCAGCCTGATTGCGAATTAAGCGCCCTCGCCGGAGAAATCCGGCGAGGGTTTTCTTAAAGACCCTGTCATTCACCACACTTCCCTATTCCATGGCCGCACCCGTAAATAAAAAACCGACCGCTCCGCCTCAGAGTCTTTGGAATTACGGCGTCACGGTGATCGTCTCCGCTCTGATGGGCGCGGCGATCACGTGGCTGTTCATGTCCCAATCGCAAAAATCCATGCCGCCTGCCCAGACGCTTCCGATCCAGGCGCCTCTTCAAACGCCCGATTCAGCTCCGCCGGATGTGTCGAGGATGTCACCGGGCGAAGGAGCGGTCGCGTTGGGTAATTTCGCCTACGATCATCAGCGCTGGCCGGAAGCGATTCGAAATTATCAGCAGGCGATCGCGAGCGGCATCGATAATGCCGATGTTCACACCGATTTGGGAAACGCGTTTCGCTTTTCGGGACAGCCGCAGCAGGCGTTAAGTCAATATGAGATCGCTCAACGACTGAATCCTCAGCACGAGAACAGCCTCTTTAATCAAATCAGCTTGTACAGCGAAACATTGAACCAGCCGGCGCGGTCGATTGCGATTGCGGAGGAATTCATTCGGCGTTTTCCGACTAGCGACAAACTGCCGGCGGTGCGTGAGCAACTGGCGCGCGCGAAAGCAACGAGCCGCTAAAACCTCCGCAAACTTGAATGCAAAATGCATTCAAGTTCCGATCAGCTCTTCAGGACCACGCATGCCATGGCGTGGTGCTCGGTGTGACTGAGCGTGATCAGCGCCGAAGTGACGCCGCGTTTGGTGGCGAGCTCCTGGGCCGCGCCGGAGAAGACCAGGAACGGTTCACCGCTCTTCTTTTTACGCACATCGATGTTGCGCCAACCCATCGATTTTCCGATTCCTGTTCCAAACGCCTTGGAGACGGCTTCCTTGGCCGCAAATCGCGCCGCGAGATGGCGCGCCGGAAACTTCATCGACATGGAGTAATCGATTTCGCCTTCGGTAAACACCCGTCGAAGAAATTTTTCGCCGAAACGTTCGAGCGAGCGCTCGATTCGTGCACATTCGACCAGGTCGACACCAATACCGAAGACGCTCATGTTTTGTAGTCGGACATCAGATCAAGCATTTCCCTGACCGCCCGCTCAATGCCAACCACCACCGCCCGGGAGACGATCGAGTGGCCGATGTTCAGCTCGGTCAGGTGCGGAATTTTGTGGATCAGCGCGATGTTCGTGTAATTGATCCCATGGCCGGCATTCACCTGAAGTTTTAATTCGAACGCGGCTTTCGCGGCGGCCTGCAGGTTCTCCACCTCCTGTTTCTCAATTTTTTCGGAGAACGCATTCGCCAATTTGCCGGTGTGCAGCTCGACCATTTCGACCCCGAGCGCGTGCGCGGCATCGATTTGCTCCAGCGTCGGGTCGACGAACAAACTAACCCGGATACCTGCGCTTTGGAGCCGTTTGATCGTCGGCTCCAGCTCTTTGCCGTTCGCGAGCACGTCGAGCCCGCCTTCGGTCGTAATTTCCTCCCGTTTTTCCGGGACGAGACAGACCTCATCAGGAAGGATTCTTAGTGCCGCATCTACGATTTCCGGAGTGTTGCCCATTTCCAAATTGAGCTTGGTCATGATGTTTTCGCGCAGCCGGTTGATATCGCGGTCTTGAATGTGGCGGCGATCCCCGCGCAAATGGGCGACGATTCCGCTTGCGCCGGCGCGTTCGCACATTCCGGCGATACTGACCGGATCCGGCTCGGCATTCTTCGAGTCCGGCATCGTCGCGTAACGCGCCTGCCGCACGGTGGCGATATGATCGACGTTGACGCCCAATTTCAATGCACTCATTCGTTCCGATTAAACGCTTTCAAGTGGAGCAAGACTCGCGGATGGGGCAAGCGATAAGGGCGCGTTGCGGTGCGCCGCCCTGCAACTTACTCGAGCGGGAATTCGACGCGCTCTTCCGGCTCGCGCGCGACCAGATTATTTCGGCCAATGATGCGCGCGCAGGTATTCCAGCGCAGCAGCGCGTCGTCGTGCCCGGGCGGCCGGATCGCCTCTGCTTTTTCAAACCAGCTCATTGCTTCGCGTAACAGATCGTAGGCCTGGAAGCGGCAATCCGGCGTATTCGAACGCAACTTCATCTTCGCCCGGCGTTCTGCCACGATTCCGGTGTAGTAGGCGCGGTCGTATTCCGATTTCATGCGGCCAAGCAGCTCCTTGGTTTGCGTATCGCTCACCGCGTATCCTTTTTCGAAACGATCGGTTAACGCGAGGAGGAGAGTAATGATCGCCTGCTGGTTCTCGGAATCCGTTTTGAGAATATCGAGACAAATGCTTTCTGCTTCGCCCGGCTCGTTGAGTAAACGATAACGCTCCGCTTTCTCGAGCGCGGCGGGTATTGCCTCTTTTGACAGGTCTTTGAGATCCGACATGTTCGATCCTACCGTTTTCTTCCGGCCGTTCTCGTTGCCGCGGCTGCCCGGTCCAATCTCCGCTTCAATCCGCGCCAAATCCAGCCAAATGGATCGAAGAATTGATCCACCACCCGCTCCTTCAGCGGAATGATGGCGTTGTCTGTAATGTGGATGCTCTCGGGACAGACTTTGGTGCAACATTTTGTGATGTTGCAATAACCGATCCCCTGCGCGCGTCGGAGTTCGTCGATACGGTTCTCGGTATCGAGCGGATGCATCTCGAGCGCGGCGACGTGGACGAGAAAGCGCGGGCCGATGAACTCATCGTGCTTTCGGTGGTCGCGCAGAACGTGGCAGACATCCTGGCAAAGGAAACATTCGATGCACTTCCGGAATTCTTCGATGCGATCGATATCACCCTGTTTCATCCGCCATGTTCCATCCGGCGCGTCAGGCGGGCGTGGCTTGAAAGGTTTGATCTTCTTTTTCACGCGAAAATTCCAGGAGACGTCGGTGATCAGGTCTTTGATGATGGGAAACGCCTTCATTGGCTCAATCCTCACCGGCTGATCCAACGGCAATTCGCTCAGCCGCGTCATGCACATGAGCTTCGGCATTCCGTTTACTTCGGCCGAGCAGGAGCCGCACTTGCCCGCTTTGCAGTTCCATCGGCAGGCGAGATCGTTTGCCTGGGTGCGCTGGATGTCATGCACCGCGTCCAGCACGACCATTCCTTCGGCTACCTCGGTCGTGTAATCCCGAAACTCGCCGCCGTTTACGTCGCCGCGCCAGACTTTGAAGACTGCTGTTCTCGTTTCACTCATCTCATTTCGTCGATCACTCGTTTCAAATAATCGGGCATCTCGGGCAACGGTTCGAGTCTAACCTGCATCGAGCCATCGTCTGCTTTGGCGATTAAGGTGTTCACTTTTGAAAAACGCTCGACCTTTTCCGGCATATCGTCCCGGAATTGCGCGCCACGGCTTTCCTTTCGCTCGATTGCCGCACGCGCGATCGCTTCGGAAATAGTGAGCACACTTTTCAGGTCGAGCGCGGTGTGCCAGCCGGGATTAAAGTCGCGATTGCCGATCACACCCACATGCCGCGCGCGCTCCCAAAGTTTTTGAATTTCCTGAACGGCGGTCTGCATTTCGGCCTCGTTTCGCACAATGCCAACGTTGTGCTGCATCAATTCCTGCAGATCACGCTGGACGGAATATGGGTTTTCTCCCGTGTCGTGCTCGAACGGTTTGAGCGCGTCCGCCACCGCGATTTCGATTTGCCCGTTGTCACATTCGCCTAACGAATTATCGCGCGCGTAGCGAGCGGCGAATTCTCCGGCCCTTTTGCCGAAGACCAAAAGATCGGAGAGCGAATTCCCCCCGAGCCGATTAGCCCCGTTAATGCCGGCGGCGCATTCCCCCGCTGCGAACAGGCCGGGGACGCGCGACATTTGCGTGTCCGGATCAACGTGGACGCCGCCCATGATGTAATGCGTTGTCGGTCCGACCTCCATCGGTTCTTTCGTGATATCAACGTCACCGAGGGCTTTGAACTGATGATACATGCTCGGCAATTTGCGTTTGATGTGTTCTTCGGCGTTCGGAATCTTTTCCTTGATCCACGAGATATCGAGATAGACCCCGCCGTGCGGCGTCCCCCGCCCTTCTTTGATTTCGCGCACGATGCAGCGCGCGACATGATCCCGCGTAAGTAATTCCGGAGGGCGCCGCGCGTTCTTGTCGCCCGTGCAATAGCGCCAACCCTCTTCCGGATTGTCAGCCGTCTGGCTCCGGTAGTTCTCCGGAATTGAATCGAACATGAAACGCTTCGCATTCTTGTTGGTCAAAATTCCCCCTTCCCCGCGAACGCCTTCCGTCACCAACATGCCGCGAACGCTCGGCGGCCAGACCATTCCCGTCGGATGAAACTGAATGAACTCCATATCGATCAGTTCCGCGCCGGCATGATACGCGAGCGCGTGTCCGTCGCCGGTGCAATCCCAGCTGTTGCTGGTGATTTTGTAGGCCTTGCCGATTCCACCGGTTGCGAGAACGATCGCTTTGGCGCGGAATAGTTTGAATCGGCCGCGCTCGCGGTCGTACCCGAATGCACCCGCGATGCGCGCGCCATCTTTGAGTAGCGCGAGAACGCAGATTTCCATATGGACTTCGATGCCGCGGTGAACGCCGTGGTCCTGGAGCGTTCGAATCATTTCCAGTCCGGTGCGGTCGCCAACATGCGCGAGCCGCGGATATTTATGCCCGCCAAAATTCCGTTGCAGGATTCGCCCATCGTTCGTGCGATCGAAGACCGCGCCCCACGCTTCGAGTTCGCGCACGCGTTCGGGCGCCTCCTTCGCGTGCAATTCCGCCATTCGCCAATTGTTCACGTACTGACCGCCGCGCATCGTGTCGGCGAAATGCACCTGCCAGTTATCGCGATCGTCCACGTTCGCGAGGGCGGCGGCGATTCCCCCTTCGGCCATCACCGTGTGCGCTTTTCCCAGCAAACATTTGCAGACCATGCCGACGGAAACGCCTGCGGCCGAGGCTTCGATCGCGGCGCGCAGACCAGCGCCGCCGGAGCCGATGACAAGAACGTCGTAAGTGAACGTTTCGTATTCGGCCATCGACTAAAAGATTCGCCAATCGTGCCAGATGCCCATCGAGCAGAGGCGGACGTAAAGATCGGAGAACCCGACCCAGAACAAACTCATCCATGCCCACATCATGTGGCGCCGGTTGAGACAACTGACACAGCCGTAAGCGCGATTGCACGCTTTGGATTCGGAGAGTTGATCGAGGAATCCGCCGACCAGATGCCGGAGCGAGTGACATCCAAACGTGTAACCGCTCAGTAAATAAACATTGATTGCGAGCACGATGGTCCCGATGCCGATACCAAATCGGCCATTAAACCAAAGCGCTTTCCAAACGTCGTAAAGGAGAACGACGATGAAGAAGAGCGCGATGAACATGAAATAGCGGTGAATGTTTTGCAGAATGAGCGGAAATGAGCGCTCACCCAGGTAGGTTTTGCGCGGCTCGCCGACGGTGCAGGCCGGCGGATCCGCCCAGAACGCTTTGTAATAAGCGCCGCGATAGTAATAACAGGTAAGCCGAAATCCCCCGGGCGCCCACAAAATCAGAAACGCCGGCGAATAATTGATCCAGTTTGGCCACCAACCTGGCGCACCCTGAATCCAGGCGTGTTCGGAGTTGCCGAAAATTTCCGGCGAGTAAAAGGGCGAAATGTAATTTCCGAAATGATAATGGGCGCCCTGAAACGCCGCCCAAGTCGAGTAGGCGATGAATGTCGAAAGCCCGACAAACACGAGCAGCGGTTGCAACCACCAAAGATCAGTGCGCGTTGTTTCTCCGAACGCACGCTTTGGAATCGTCAATTCTGCCTGAGACATCGCTTATTGCCCGCTGGCTCGCTCTCCATACTGATAAGCCGGCCCTATTTCAACAAATTACCGCTTCGGATTGAGCATCTTGAGCCCTCTTTCGGCACTCTACCTGCTGCAAAACAAAGTGGAATCGTCGCAGCTGCCGATTGCAGTGAAACAATCAGTCCGCCGAAGCGGCTTCACCCTGGTTGAGATCATGATCGTCGTGGCGATCATCGCTTTGCTTGCCGCGATGACCGTGCCCGGCTTTCTCCGCGCCAGGAAACGTTCCCAGGCTACGCTCGTAAAAGAAGACTTACGTTTGATCGACGATGCGATTGCCCAATATGCAATCGAAACTGCGAGGAACAGCGGGGATACCGTCGAAGTGGACGATTGGATCGATTACATAAAGGATGGCCGGCTTTACGACACGGGAGAGGACATTCTTGGCCAGCCCTTTGGCGATCAGATGGTGGATACGTTGCCAGCAGTCCCGGCCAGCACGTGGGATTCGCTATCGGACGTTGCCGACACTGCGTTTTGGTCGCCTTACACTAAAGAAGGCGCTACTCCGCCTCCGCGACACCGCAGAAGGTGGAGACATCGCCATTAACTTTCAGCAGCCGCTCATTCACCATTCGCGATGGGTAATTTTGCCTTCTTCCAGGCCTCCCAGCTGCCCGGAACGTTCCAAAGCTCTTTAAACCCGGCCGGTTTCAAAATGCTCGCCGCAATGCTTGATCGATAGCCGCTGCCACAATAAACGACGGTTGGTTTGTTCCGATCGAGCTCATCCATTCGTTTCTTCAACTCCGGCACAAAAATATGGCGCGCGCCCGGGACGTGCCCTTTTTTCCATTCCAGCGGACCACGAACGTCGACCACCTGAAGGGATTCCTTCCGTTGGTTCAACTCGTGCACGCTCATCTGCTGGATGCGTTCGATCGGTAAGCCGGCCGTGTCCCACGATTTCATTCCGTCGATCAAATAACCGGCGAATTTTGTATAACCGGTTCGGACAAAGAGTCGCAAAACATTTTCAAGATCGCCGTCGTTTTCCAGCACGAGCAGGATTGGCTTCTCGGGGTCGAGCATCCATCCGGCCCAGATAGAAAGCGTCGGCGAACCGCCAATATTGAGCGCGCTCGGGATGTGGCCGCCCCCGAATGCGAGCATGGTTCGAACGTCCACGAGTTGATTTCCATTTTTGCCAATGGCTTCCTTGAACTGCTTTGGCGGTAAACCGCGGACGCGCGGCAAACTTCCAAGCACTTCCGGCCCTTCCGCGTTCACTTTTTTCATTCGCGGATAGTAATTCGGGACGGGTGGCGCCGTTCTCAGCGCGTATTCGGTGAATTTTTGGACATCGTCGAACTGCAAAAATTTATTGTGGCGGCGTTCGTAACCAATCGTGCTGGTCAGGCGCGCGCCAATGTCGGCGCCGCAGGGGGAGCCGGCGCCATGATTCGGATAGATCATCACGTGGTCCGGCATGCTCATATAAAAATCGCGGAGGGTGTGAAACTGTTGTTCGGCAAGACGCTGGGTGTGCTTGTCGCCGAGCAGATCGGGCCGGCCGGCGGACGAAACGAAAAGCGAATCGCCGGTCAGGATTCCCCACGGTTCGTCCGGGACTTCGGTATCGGCGAGCAGGTACGACATGTGTTCCGGCGTGTGGCCGGGCGTGTGTTTGGCCGTGATCACCACTTCACCAAATTCAAAACGGTCGCCGTCCTTTAATTTCTCGACCGAAAATTCGTACTTCGCGCCGCCTTCATGGCTGGCGTAAATTTTTGCTGCGTCCAATCGGCCGCACAGCTCGCGCGAACCGCTTACCAGATCGGCGTGGATGTGGGTTTCAAAAATATGGGTGATCGCCACGCCGTTCTCGCGGGCCATATCGATGTAAATCTCGCAGTCCGGCCGCGGATCAAAGACAGCCGCGACACCTTCGTCATCATCCCCCACCAGATAAGATAGCTCGGCGATGCCAGGGGTCTGGACGGTCTTGAAAACGAGCGACACGCTGGGAGTTAACCCGAGAGTGGGATGAAGTTCAACAAGATCGCGAGGTGCCGCGTGAATGCGTTTCGGAGCGACGGCTACCGCACTTCCACTGTGATGGGCAGGAGATGATTAATCATGTAACTGCCGCGATCCGGGTCGCGCTCGACGGGCTGCGTTCTGCCCCGGGAATCGAACGCCCGCGCGATCAGCGTTGCTCGACCAGGATGCGATGGCGTTTTCCATTGAAATTCCCAGAGTCGCCACGCATTTGGCCTTGGATCGCCAAGCAATTTTGCATTGTTCCAATTCTTACCGCCATCTGTGCTTAGCTCGACCTTCGCGATTTCGCCATTGCCGGTCCAAGCCGCGCCTCGTACGCGAATGTCTGAGTTGGCCGGAACCGTTTCATCTTCTCCCGGGTGGATGATGACGGATTTGGTCGCGAGCTGGGAAAGGGCCGTGAGTCGTGCCTGATCTCCGTCTCGTTTCCAAAAAGCATAATCGAGTGTTTGGTAATAGCCGTTAAAAGGCCGGTCCGTGACAATTATTCGCTGCAGCCATTTCACCGACGCGACGGCGTACCAGCCCGGCACGATCGCCCTCACTGGAAATCCGTGTTCGGGCGGAAGATCGCCGCCGTTCATTTTATAGGCGAGGACCACGTCTCGCGCTTTCTCGAGCGGAATGCTTCGCGCAAAATGAATTTCGCCGCGTGGAGCTTTCGGATCCTCCAGTTGCCCGCGGTCCGCTCCTTCGAAGATAATTTCGAGCGCGCTCGATTTCAGGCCAGCGCGCTCGAGGAGCTTCGATAAGGCAACGCCCGTCCATTCCGCTGTGCTGACGCCGCCAACGTGCCATTGCACGCCCTTGACTTTCGGTTCAAGAAAACTTCGGCTATTGCCGGCGCATTCGAGGGTCGCGGGAATTGTTATCGCTTCCAGCTTTGCCAACTCATCGAAATTAAGCACAAACGGTTTTTCGACTTCTCCCTCGATTTGCAATCGCCATCTCCCCTTGTCGACCTTCGGAATGGGAAAATGGCCGCGAACGTAAAACGATTTCGTCGGGGTCAGGAAATCCGTTAGCTGCTCGAGCGGCGTCTCAAGAATGAGCGGTTCCTCGCTGAGGAGGATTTTGCCGTCCCGGAGTCGCGGGTCCTTCTGCATCCTTAGGTGTTCGACCGAAACCACGGCGCGCGCAACCCGCGGGATTATTCGCCAACCCAAAGCGATCCACCGATCAGAAGCAGCCCTCCGGCGATCACGGTATTGCCTGGAAGCGAGCACATGCTGAAAACGCTGAACTTTGACGGATCGCAGCCGAATACCACTGCGCCGGCAATCAGGATTACGATGGCAATAGCCGTTCTCACTGTCTCTAAAGACAGCACTCGCGGCACCACGGTTACACCACACAGCCGCCATTGTATTGTAGCGGAAACCGTTACTTGATTTAGAAAGCGGTAAAAATGGAGCCGAGGGGATTCGAACCCCTGACCCCCACAATGCCATTGTGGTGCTCTACCAACTGAGCTACGACCCCGTGAGAACTGCAGAGTTTAGTTTGTTGATCGCCAATTTCAACTAGCGCGCAAACACCGATATCTTCGCGCGCTCGGTTTGCTCCAGGACTTCGGGTCGTTCCAGGAGCAACGTTTTTCCGGCTTCAATTGCGATGACGCGCAGTTTGGCGTCGGTTGCCACTTTGATTGTTTCAACACCAATCACCGGGACATCGAAGCGCATGTCCTGATTCGGTTTCGCCACCTTGATCATCACCGCGCCGTCGCGGGCGAGCGCGCCACCCCGCCTGATTGCATCATTTGTTCCTTCGAACGCTTCAACTGCCAGCACCGTTCCGTTCTTCACGATAATCGTCTGGCCAATGTCAAGTCGCGCAATTTCCTTGGCGATATTCCATCCGAGTTCGACATCTTCTTCCTCGGTGCGCGACAATTTTGTTCCGGCAATCAGTCCGGGTTTCGCCAAATCGTCTTCAAGAAATGTTGTCGCGGGAAGCAAACGCACGTCGGCTTTGTCAAGCTCATCGGCAATAGCGCTGAAGATCGATTCGGCGTTCCGCTGTTTCAATTTGGCAAGGACGAGCAGGGCTTTCACATCGGGCCGAAGGTCAAACAGGTTTTTTGGCGCGATTTGTCCGGCCATGATCGCCCGATGGACCTCATGCTCGCGGAAAAATTTCAGGAGGCGTCCCAATTGCCCGACCCGCAGCCATTCCACGACGTCGGCCTGCTTCTCGATCTCCCGATTCGTTTCATCGCTAAAGGCAGCGACAATGATTTTCTTTACGCCAGCCTTGCGTGCGGCCGTTGCAAGCGTGTTCGGGTAAACCCCGTTACCGGCAATGATTCCGAGGACTTCTGGCGGTGGATGGGCCAAGCAGCGAGTTTGAAATAAACGAGCCCCTGAGACAAGCGACTCTACAAGGAGTGCCTTAGCCGTGATGTCGTCGGCGGACGTGCAATTGCGCGAGTGCTTTCTGCAGCGAGGCCTGGATCGCGACAATTTCCTCCGCGCTATGGTCTTCCTTCATCGCCGCCTGCGCCCGAGCGACGGCCGCTTCCGCAGCTGCGATGTCGATCTTCTCCGATTGCAGCGCCATGTCGGTCAAAATGGAGACCGCGTCGGCTTTGATCTCGACAAAGCCTTCGCCCACGGCCATCGCAGTTTCCCGGCCATCCTTTACGACCTTGAGCTCGCCCGGTTTCATTGCGGTTAGCAATGGAACGTGGTTCGGATACACGCCGAGATCGCCTTCCGATCCCGGGATCGTGACCATGTTCACGTCCTCGGAATAAATCTTTTCCTCAGGCGTGACGATTTCGAGCTTCAATGTCGCCGCCATCGCCTAGGACTTCTCCTCTTTGATGCTGTCGATGTTGCCCTTCATGTAGAAATTCGCTTCCGGAACTTCGTCGTGTTTGCCATCGAGGATCTCCTTGAAGCCTTGCACCGTTTCCGTGATCGGAACGTATTGTCCTTTGCTTCCGGTGAAAACTTCCGCCACGTGGAAGGGCTGACTCAGGAATCGCTGAATTTTGCGCGCGCGGTGCACCGTGAGCTTGTCCTCCGGACTGAGCTCATCCATTCCGAGAATGGCGATGATATCCTGCAAATCCTTGTAGCGTTGCAAAACGCGCTGCACGCCTCGCGCCACACCGTAATGCTCCTCACCGACAATCTCCGGCGCGAGCGATTTGGACGTTGAAGCCAGCGGGTCGACCGCCGGATAAATGCCAAGCTCCGCGATGGAGCGCTCGAGCACGATCGTTGAATCCAGGTGCGCGAAGGTGTTCGCCGGGGCCGGATCGGTAAGGTCGTCGGCCGGGACATAAACGGCCTGGAAGGAGGTGATCGACCCTTTTTTGGTGGAAGTGATGCGCTCCTGAAGGTCGCCCATCTCCGCGGAAAGGGTTGGTTGATAACCGACCGCGCTTGGGGTTCGGCCCAACAGCGCGGACACTTCGGAGCCCGCCTGTGAGAATCGGAAAATGTTGTCGATGAACAACAAAACGTCCTGGTTACGTTCGTCCCGGAAGAATTCTGTCATCGCCAAAGCCGACAAGGCGACGCGCAATCGCGCACCGGGAGGCTCATTCATCTGGCCGTAAACCATTCCCACTTTCGATTTGGAGAGGTCCTTCTGATCGATTACGCCCGCCTCGCTCATTTCGCGATAGAGATCGTTACCCTCGCGCGTCCGCTCGCCCACTCCGGCGAACACCGAGACGCCGCCGTGGCCTTTGGCGATGTTGTTAATCAGCTCCATGATGACGACGGTCTTGCCTACGCCGGCGCCACCGAACGCGCCGACTTTGCCGCCCTTGGAGAACGGGCAGATCAAATCGATAACTTTAATGCCGGTCTCGAGAATTTGAACTTTCGTGTCCTGGTCGGTCAGTTGCGGGGCCGGACGATGGATCGGGTAGCGCTTGGTGAATTTGACCGGACCTTTGTTATCAACGGCGTCGCCC
>Ga0070741_10014274_pt1 | contig 13782 bp, 9 predicted proteins | sample Coa_R1_4_FD_66440 | JGI IMG/M metagenome (GOLD analysis project Ga0070741, IMG submission 66440) | Surface soil microbial communities from Centralia Pennsylvania, which are recovering from an underground coalmine fire - Coalmine... | ecosystem: Environmental > Terrestrial > Soil > Unclassified ... | reverse complement strand
CCTCGACTGACAGCCGCCAGTGCCGGTAGCGACTCGGATCGGTCTGGAAGCTGATCCGCTCCATGGTGCAATTCTCTACAATTTCCCGTCGGCCTGTCAAGAGATTGTAGAATTTCGCGGCGCGAGGCGAGCCCTCGCCTTGCGACGCGCCGCTCCCGTGGGCGTGCCCGGCGGGCCGCCGCCCGATTCATCCCTATTTACGTAGCTGTTCACCAAGCGCAAGGAGGAAATATTCGAATGAGTGAGCGATCTATATACCCTCTATGGGTATAGAGTTCATGATCATGAAGGGTTTTACGGCCTAGAGCACGTAAAACCCTTCGTGATCATGAAACACGCCACGCGAACCGGCGGAACGCAGGCCCGCATAGCAGGACAAACCAGACCGCATACCCCCCTGTATCGATAGCCGCCCCCTCGACGCCTCGCTCTGCACGATCCGCACAACGCGCGCTCCGCCCGAACCAGCAACCGAAAACAAGCCTGTGACGCCTGATGAACAGCTACCTATTTACGCTCCCGGTTCGGCGGTGGGCTTGCACTTGCGGCACTTGGGCCTTCTGAACACCTCTATTCACACTAGTTCTACCGCTGGCAGGCTGAAGGGCGGTCGCAACGTGCTCTGGGCGGCCCTGATGCGCTCGGCGGCCTCGGCGGCGGCCGGATGCGCGGCCGAGCACGCCTGAGTGAAGGAATCTTCGAGAGTAGTCGACCACTTACATAAATAGTCGCCTAGGATCATCTGTATGGTGATGGTTAGTCAGTCTGATCCCCGGCTGTACATGCGGCTCGCTTCCCACGTCCGCGAGCAGATCATGTCCGGCGAGCTGACCGCTGGAGACCGGCTCCCCTCCATCGGGACCTTGTGCCGCGAGCACGCGACGTCCCGGCGGACGGCGGGCCGGGCGATGCGGCTCCTCGAGGACGAAGGCTGGCTGGTACGCGTACCCGGGCTTGGCTACTTCGTCCGGGACTGACCGGATATCCGCGCGTTCATCTCGGCGTAGTCGACGCCGCCGGCGCACGAGTCGTACGTGCCGGCGGTGAGCATCTCGGCCGCCGCCCGCGTCGCGAGGCCGTACGCGGCTTGGGCGATGGCGGATCCGACGCTGACCCGGACCACGCCGACGCTGGCGAACTCGGCGACGCTCGGCGCGCCTGGCCCGGCCATGACCGCGACCGGAAGCGGGCCCGCCACCAGCTCCGCGATCGCGTCGAGGTCGATCAGGCCGGGCACGAACACGCTGTCCGCGCCGGCCTCAGCGTAGCCGGCGGCTCGCTTCAGCGCCTCCGCCACGCCGTCCGGGATGACCGGGTAGGCGCCACTCAGGAACACGTCGGTCCTGGCGTTGATCCAGATCGGTGTGTCCCCGGCAGCCGCGCGGGCCGCCGCGATCCGGTCGGCCTGCGCCGCGAGGTCGTGCAGGCCGCCGGCGTCCCGGCGATCCTCCAGGTTGACGCCGATCGCGCCCGCCCGCACCACCGCCGCGACGGTCCGGGCGACCGCGTCCGGTGAGTCGCCGTAGCCTGCCTCGATGTCCGCCGAGACCGGCACCTCGACCGCGGCGGCGATCCGCTCGATCACCGCCGCGGCGCGATCCGCGCCCAAGCCGCCCGGACCGGCCGGGCCGGGCTGGCTGCCGGCGTCCGGGCTGCCGGCGTCTGGCACGCCGAGCGACCAGGCCACGCCGGCGCTGGTGGTGGCCACCGCCCTGGCCCCGGCGGCCGCTATCGCGACCGCCGAGGCGACATCCCAGGCGTTGGGCAGCAACAACGGCTCGCCGACCCGGTGCAGGCTCGCGAACAGGCTCGCGAACAGCTCAGAGCGCGACGACGAGCTCATGGTCAATCTCGGTGAACTCGACGATCCGCTCCGCGAACTGGCCCGCGATCAGCTCGCGGTACGCGGCGGAGCTGGTGTGCTCGTCGAATGCCGCCTGGTCGGCGAAGTGCTCGACGAACAGCAGGTAGTCGGGCTTCGCCGGGTCGCGGTAGACGCGGAACGACAGGGTGCCTTCCTCGGCCCCCGGACCCTTCGGCGCGAACTCCTGCACGATCGCCTCGACCTTGTCCTGCATGCCGTCCTTGAGCTTGATGGGATAAACCTTCACCAGCACGGTGATCTCCTCCGAACTCGCATCGATGACATATCCCGAACAGCATCCAGCCCCGGGCACCATCGCGTCTGGCCGGATCCGGACGCGATAGCCCGGGGAACATGTCCGGATCTGACCAGCCATCCGGCCGGGCGATGACGTATATCTGGGTCTATGACCACGTACTCCGCGGTCGTCACGACCGGCATCTACTGCCGGCCCGGCTGCGGCGCGCGCCCGCTGGCCCGTAACGTCCGGACGTTCGACCTCGCCGCGGCCGCCGAAGCCGCCGGGTTCCGCGCCTGCCAGCGCTGTCGCCCGTACCGGGTGGCCGGGCCGGTGGGATCCAGCGCGCCGGAAATCGTCTGCGAGGCGGTTCAGCTGATCATCGGGGGCGCGCTTGACGACGGCGGCACCGAGGCGGCGCTGGCCAGCCAGATCGGCATGTCACAGCGGCACCTGCGCCGGCTGTTCCTCAAGCACCTGGGCGCGAGCCCGGACCAGCTGGCCCGCTCGCGGCGCGCGCACTTCGCCCGGCGGCTGCTCGATGACACCGACCTCGCGATCGGCGAAATCGCGTTCGCGTCCGGGTTCGGCAGCCTGCGCCAGTTCAACCGGGCGATGCGGGAGGTGTTCCGCTCCTCCCCCAGCGACCTGCGAGATCGCCGGCGCCGCTCGGACCGGCTGGCCGCCGACGGCGGGCTGGCGCTGCGCCTGCCGGTCGAGCCCGGCTACGACTGGGCGGCGGCGCGATCCGCGCTGGCCGCGAGCGCCATTCCGGGCGTGGCGACGGCTGGCGAGCAGGACTACCGGCGAGTGATCACGATGGCCGGCGAGCCCGGCCTGATCGAGGTCTCCCCCGGGGGGAGGGACGGCGGCCAGGACTGCCTGCTGCTGCGGGTGCACCTGCCGTACTGGGAGGGTCTGATCCATGTCGTGGACCGGATCGGCCGGCTGCTCGGCATCGACGCCGACCATGCCGTCGCCCCCGGATGGACCTCGTTCGAGGCCGGGGTGTGCGACATCTTGGCCGGCAGCGAGCGCAGCGAGCCGGGGCTGCTCGCGGCGTTCGTGGACCGGCTGGGGACCGCGGTGCCCGGCCTGCCGGCCGGCCTGACCCACGCGTTCCCTGACCCGTCGGCGGTGACCGAACAGAGCCTCAAGGCGACCGGTCTCCCGGAAACGGAAGCCGCCGCGATCGCGGTGCTCGCGCAGACCTGCAACGCCGGCGAGATCCCGGACCCCCCGTCCGGGCAGTGGCGCCCCTGGCTGGCGCTCGCCCGGACGGACCTGATGGGCGCCGCGCTCCGCTAACCGCTCTACGGCAGGGGCTAGAGCGGCGGGCCGTCGGTCAGCTTGATCGAGCTGGTGGTGTGCTGGCCGGAGGTGCTCACCCACGTGATGGACACGGTGTCGCCGGGCTTGTGGCTGGCGATGGCGTCGTGCAGCTGGTTCGCCGTGCCTACCGCCTGGCCGTTGACCGCGGTGATGACCGCGCCGCCGGTCATGCCGGTGCCCTGCGCGGGCCCGTTGCAGATCGTGCCGATGACCAGGGCGCCGCTGTTCACCGGCGCGATCGTCGTCGGCACCGGCAGGTTCGCGTCGCTGCTGTAGCACGCCTGCTGCTGGCCGAAGCCGAACCCGCCCTGGCCCTGCGCCTGCTGCTGTGCCTGGATCTGCGGGTTGCTGCTGCCCGACGACGCGAGGAAGATGCCCATGAACGGCGGGTACCCGAGCGAGATCGTCGAGCTGCCGTGCCCGGCGGTGATCTGGTTGACGACCGACAGCGCGTCGTTGATCGGGATCGCGAAGCCGGTCGATTCCTCCTGCGAGTCCTGCACGTTGTTCCCAGCCGTGTTCATGCCGACGACCTGGCCGGACATGCTGGCCAGCGCGCCGCCCGAGTCGCCGGAGATGATCGCCGCGTCGGTCTGGATCATGTTGTGCAGCGTCTCTTTGGCGTCAATGCCGTTCTCGTCGTTCGCGGTGATCGTCTGGTGCAGCGCGGTGATCCGGCCTGCCGCCGGGACGATCTGGCTGCCGCCCTCGGCGTTGCCCATCGCGACGACGTTGTCGCCGACCTTGAGCTGCGACGAGGTGCCCACCGGGGCCGGCTTCAGGCCGGACGCGTTCTGCAGCTGAATGGCGGCGATATCTCCGGTCTGGTCGTAGCCCAGGACCTTCGCCCGGTAGGTCTTGCCGGTCGCCACGAGCGTCGCGCTGATGCTCGTCGCGTTCTCGATCACGTGGTTGTTCGTCAGCACCAGGCCGTCGGAGTTGAGCACGATCCCGGTGCCGGCGGCCTGCTCGGACCGGTACTGCAGCGCGGTGTTGATGATGACCAGGCCGGCCGAGACCTTGTTCACCACGGACTGCTGTGCGCCGTTGCCGATGGGCGGCGCCTGGCCCTGCTGCGGTTGCTGCGGCTGCTGCTGCGGAACCTGCCCGGCCGGCGAACTGAAACTCGGCGCGGGCGACTGCGCCGACGTGCTCGTGGCGCCTATGTGGTCGATGCCGACGACGGCGCCCGCGCCCAGCGCGGCAGCGGTAACCGCCACCGCGACGTAGCGCAGGAAACCGGGACCCCGCGGCGGCGGCGGGGGTGCCGCGCCCCACGGGTACTCGGGAGGTGGCGGGCCGAACTGCGTGCCGTACTGACCATAGCCCGCGTAATTGTCGCCGTGCTCCTGCATCTGCCTCACTCCGCCCTCGGACCCGCATCCTTCCAGTCAGCACTGCCCTCCAGTGAGCACTATGAACCTGACCGTTGGCTGAGGGGCGGCTGGAGATTCGGCTCGGGATCAGCGGACCAGCGACGCCAGCGACGCCAGCTCGGGCACGAACAGCCTGGCGTCGACCGTGCCCACGCCCGCGGCCAGGCTGTAGCCGGCCCGCGCGCCGAACCCGTGCACCGTGTGCTTGTGGCCGCCCTGGGAGAACGTCACGGTGTTGTTTCCGCTGGTCACCGGCACGATGCCCGGTTCGCCGCGCAACGACATCTGGTACAGCGCCGGGTTGATCAGGCCGAGCGGATGGCCCGCGAACTGCGCGGCGAGCGCCACGATGCCCGCGAACAGCGGGGTCGCCTCGCTGGTGCCGCAGGTCTGGGACCAGCCGGGTGCGGTGCCCGGATAGCTGGCGTAGGTGTCCACGGCGCCGTTGCAGGCGGCGCTCATCGCGATGTCCGGCACGCCGCGTGCGCTGCCCACGATGTTACGCACGCCGTTCTGGTACGAGGGCCGGCCGAACAGCACCGACTTGCCGCCGCCGCCCGCGTCCGGGTTGGGGCCGGCGTCGCCGAAGACGAACTCGTTCGTCCCCTTGCTGTACGTGTCGTTCCACACGTTGTCGGGCGCCGTGCGGGTACCGCTGGCGGTCAGATGCAGCTGCGTGCCGCCGATGCCGGTGACCAGCGGGTCGCTGTCCGACCATGACGTCACCGGGAACAGGTAATAGGTGGAGCCGTTCTGCCTGACGTCGGCCGCGCCGGAGTCGCCGGACGCGGCGAGCATGGTGACGTGCGCCTTCTGCGCGGCGAATTCGGCGCCACGCAACCCGTTGACGCTGGCGCGGGACGAGAACGTCTCCTCCGTGGCGCTGAAGCTCTGGCTGATCACGTCGGCGTGGTAGTGCTTGATCGCGTAGTTCTCCGCGGTGACGATCTGCGGGAAGCCGTGCACGCCCTCGGTCTCCGACACCGGCGTCTCGGCCAGCACGATGTTCGCACCGGGCGCAATCGTGTGCGCCCACTCCACGTCGAGCGTGGTCTCGCCGGCCCAGCCGGTCATGTCCGAGTCCTTGGGATTCCACGGCGGAAGCTTGCCCGCCGGGGTGATGACCGTGAACGACGGCGGCGCCGGCAGGCCGAACGTGCGGTCGAACACGGCAAGGTCATGCTTGATCGTCGGGCTGCCGAAGGAATCCACGATGACGATCGTGGTGCCCTTCCCGTTGATGCCCCGCGCGTACAGCGCCGGCAGGTCATACGCCCGCTGGAGCTGCGCGGGCTCGTAGCACGCCACGCCGAAGGACTTTTCGCACTGCGCGGTGGAGGTGGGCCCGGACCGCGTGTCCGCCAGGTGACGGACCTGCGGCTGGACGATCACGCTGGCCAGCGCCGAGCTCGCGCCCGGTGCACTGGCCGCGGTAACCGTCCCGGCGGAGCCGGCCGCCGCCCCGCCCGCCGCTACGGCACAGGCACAGGCGGCAGCAGCGAGCACGAAGCCCTTAGCGTGACGCAATGATCACTCCCCCTGAATCAGACTGAAGCCCACTATTCCCGCTCATTATGGAGCCGAACGAAGGTCGGCGCCACCTTTGGGATATCTGTGACTAGAGAGGCGCAGGCGAGCACACGCGAGCGTCGCACGCAAACCGGGATGAAAGGGGTAATCGTGGGGAAGTACCTAGGTGTGAGGACGCCCTCTGGGTCCGGTCAGGGGGCCCAGAGGGCGTACCTCTGTCGTTATGCCAGTTTGGCGAGCTCCGGCACAAACGCCTGCGCATTGATCGTGCCGACACCGGCCACCTCGCTGTAGCCGTTACGGGCCTGGAAGCCGCGGACCGTGTAGCGGTGCCCGTGCTGCCGGAACGACACCGTGTTGTTCCCGGACGTGACCCGGACGATGCCGGGTGCGTGCTCGGCCGACAGCTTGTACAGCGCCGGGTTGATCAGGCCGAGGTCGTGGCCCGCCTTCTGCACGGCGAGCGCGACGATGCCGGCGAACAGCGGAGCGGACTCGCTGGTGCCGCACACCGCGTAGTAGCCGGCCGCCTGGCCGGGGAAGCTCTGGTACACGTTCACCGCGGCGGAGCAGGCACCGCTCATCGAGATGTCCGGAATGGCCCGGTGGCTGCCGACCGTGCCGCGCACGCTGTTCTGGTACGAGGGGCGGCCGAACAGCGTGGACGCGCCGCCGCCGGTGCCCAGCGGGTTCGGGCCGTTGTTGTTGAAGATGAACCGCTGCGTGTTGCCGTTGTAGGTGTCGTTCCACACGGTGTCGCGGGAGCTGCGCACGCCGCTCGCGAACAGGTGCACGTCGGTGCCGCCCACGGCGGTGACCAGCGGGTCGGTGGCCGGCCAGCTCGTCGTCGCGTGCGTGTAGAAGGTCGTGTTGTCCCTGCCGGGGTTGGTCGCACCGGTGTCACCGGTGGAGGCCAGGACCGTGATGTGGTTGCGCTGGGCGGTCTGGTACGCGTAGCGGTACCGGCTGATCGACCCGTTCTGCTCCGCGCCGCCGAAGCTCTCGCTGATCACGTCCGCGAGGTGGTGCTGGGCCACGTAGTTGACCGCGCGTGAGACCTGGGCGATGAAGTCGCCCGAGCCGGACTCCGGCACCGCCACGACGAGGATCTTCGCGTTGGGCGCGAGCGCGTGCGCGTACTCGACGTCCAGCGTGGTCTCGCCCGCCCAGCCGACCATGTCCGCGTTGTTCTTGTTGTAGTTCGGGATGTGCCCGGCCGGCGCGATGACGCGCAGCGAGGGCGGGTCCGGCAGGCTGAACGCGCTGTCGAACTGGGTCAGGTCAGCGGAGATCGTGGGCGACCCGAACACGTCCACGACGGCGATCGTCCGGCCACTGCCGTTGATGCCCGCGTTGTACAGCGGCGTGACGTTGTAGGCCTGCTGGATCTGCGCCGGGTCGTAGCACGCGACGTGGAACTGCTGCTGGCAGTCGGCCGAGGTCGGCGGGTCGTCCGGCTGTGCCCGCGTGACGTGGATGATGTCCGGCTCGGCGCGGAAAGTCGTCGCCGCGCTGGCCTGGCTCGTCGCTGCCGTGCCGGTGACCCCCGTGCCGGTGACCCCCGTGCCGGCGACCCCCGTGCCGGCGACCCCCGTGCCGGCGACCGCGATCGCGCTGCCAGCGATGAGGCTGGCCGCGCCCACGGCAATAGCGATATTTCGGATCATGACCCCGCTCCCCGTCTTGTGGTAATTCACCCCTTTTGGCGATAGCGACGATAACAGCTTCACCATGATCAAATGGGCACAATTACCCAACTGGGATGTTCGGGGTTGTTGTATCGCGATTCAGCCGAGTTTTGCCAGCTCAGGCACGAAGTACTGGGCATTGATCGTGCCCACGCCCGCCACCAGGCTGTATCCGTTCCTGGCGTAATAGCCGTGCACCGTGTAGCTCTTGCTGTTCTGGCTGAACGAAACTGTGTTATTGCCCTGGGTCACCGTGATGATGCCTTTGGCATGCCCCGAGGCGAGCTTGTAGAGCGCCGGGTTGATCGCGCCCAGATCGTGGCCGGCTTGCTGCGCGGCGAGCGCGACGACGCCGGCGAACAGCGGCGCGGACTCGCTGGTGCCGCACACCGCGTACCAGCCGGGCTGTTCACCGCCGAAGCTCTGGTACACGTTGACCGCCGCGGAGCACGCGCCGCTCATCGAGATGTCCGGGATGCCGCGCGCGTTGCCGGTGATCTTCTTGACGCTGTTCTGGTACGACGGGCGCCTGAAGGCCACGGACTTGCCGCCGCCGGTGGCGAGCGGGTTCGGTCCGTCCTCGCCGAACACCAGGTTGTTCGTCGCCTTGTTGTACGTGTCGTTCCACACCGTGTCGCGGCCGGCCCGGTTGCCGGCGGTACCCAGGTCGAGCGCGGTGCCGCCGACGGCGGTGACCAGCGGATCGGTGGCCGGCCAGGTCGCGGTCGGGTAGGTGTAGTAACTCTGGCCGTCCATTGCGGTGTTCGCCGCGCCGGTGTCGCCGGCCGAGGCCAGCACCGTGATGTGGTGCTTGGCGGCGTTGCTGTAGACGCTGTGCATCGCGGCGGCGAAACCGCGTGGCAGCACCTGCTCGGTCCAGCCGAAGCTCTGGCTGATCACGTCCGCGAGGTGATGGTTGATCACGTCCTGCTCGGCGCCGAGGATCTTCTGCGGATCCTCGTTCGGCACCTCGACCAGCAGGATCTTCGCGCCCGGCGCGGCCGCGTGCGCGTACTCGACGTCGAGCGTGGTCTCCCCCGCCCAGCCGACCATGTCCGCGTTGTTGTCGTCGTACCCGGGAACACCGCCGACCGGGGCGATGACCTTGAGCTGCGGGGCCGGCATGCCGAGGAAGTTGTCGAACTCGGTCAGGTCGGCGTCGATGGTCGGCGAGCCGAACACGTCGATCAGCGCGATCGTGCGGCCCTTGCCGGTGGTGCCGCGGTTGTACAGCGAGGTCAGGTTGTAGGCCTGCTCGACCTGCGCCGGGTCGTAGCAGTTGATCTGGAACAGCGCCTGGCACTCCGTCGTGGTCGGCGGATCGTCCGGCGAAACGTGGCGGATGTAGTACATACCCGCGTGCGTGACGGCCGGGAAGTCCGGTTGGGCCTTTGCCGCCTTTGCCGCCCCTGTCGCCGTTGCCGCCCCTGCCGCCGCGCCGACGGCGGTACCGCCCGCCGTCCCTGCCGCTGTTACCGCCGCGGTGGCGGTGCCGCCGATGGCCAGCGCACAGGCAGTCGCCGCGATCGTAATGGTCGTGTGCTTGCGCAACGCCCCTACCCCCCGTTTATCTCGCATATAGGGCGAAGCGAACATAACATTCGCGGGGAGGCTCGCGCAGCGGAATGCGCTGCGACTGGTGAACGCTTTGCGACTGCCCCGTCGCGGAACGATCGCAGCCGTCATACTTGGGGACGGACCCCCCGTATACAGAGGTGAGCAGCAAATGCGCGTGCGCGGAAGCGTGGCCATCGACCTTGGCACGGTGAACACGCTGGTCTGGGTGGCCGGGCGCGGAGTCGTGCTGGAAGAGCCGTCGGCGATCGCCATCGACACGACGGCGGGCACGGTAGCCGCCGTCGGCTCGGCGGCGGACACCCTGGCGGATAAGGAACCGCAGGGTATCGACGTCATCCACCCGTTGCGGGACGGCGTGATCGCCGACCTGGACGCGACCGCGGCCATGCTGCACGCGTTCTTGAAGAAGGCGCGGCGGCACAACGGGCCGCTGCGGCCACGCGCGCTGGTGTGCGTGCCCGGCGGCGCCACCGAGGTCGAGCGCAGGTCGGTGCTCGCCGCGCTGAGCGTGCGGCGGCCGCGGTATTCGGTGAAGCTGATCGACGAGCCGGTCGCCGCGGCGGCCGGCGCCGGCTTCGACCTGACCAGCGGGGCCGGCGGGTTCATCGTCGACATCGGCGGCGGGACGACCGAGGTCGCCGTCGTGGCCGGCTGGCGGGTCGCCCGGGCCGTGTCGCTGCGCAAGGCGGGGAACACGATGGACGACGCGATCCTGGCGGCGTGCCGCAGCGAACTCGGGCTGATCTTGTCCCAGCGCGCGGCGCGCGACCTGAAGATGACGCTCGGGGTCGGCGGCACCGGGGCCGGCGCGGCGGAGGTGGTGGGGATCGACGCGGCGACCAGGGTACCGCGGACCGAGCGGGTACCCGGCGGCCTGGTGGCGCGGGCGCTCGAGCCCACCGTCAGCGCGATCGCGGACCAGGTGCTCCAGATCCTGTCCGAGATCCCGCCCGGGCTGGCCGAGGACGTCGTCCGCGGCAAGATCCGGGTGGCCGGCGGCGGCGCGCTGCTGCCCGGGCTGCCCGAGCGGATCGAGGCGGTGGCCGGCATCGGCGCGGTCGTGGTGGAAGACCCGCTGCGCTGCGTGGTGCGCGGCGCGGCCGAGATCCTGGAGCGCGGTAAGAAGGCTTCAGGACCCGGCCTGCGCTTAGCTCACTGGTTCATTCGGAGGGCTGGGTTCACTCCAGGGGCTGGCGGGCGATGCCGGACGGCTCGCGGCCGGCCAGCAGCCAGCCGCCCGCGACCGACACCACCGGCAGGCCCACCAGGATCAGCAGGTAGTCGAGCGGCGGCACGTTACCGAACGTCGCGGTCAGGCTGCTGTGCGCCCAGGCGATGCCGGCCACGGCGGCGCCCGCCACCCCGAGGACGGCCCCGAGCAGCGCCAGCGCCCCGGCCGTTGCGGCGGTGATCGTCCGCCGGGTCGCGCCGCTCGCCCCGGTCGCGGTGAGCGTCCGCAGGTCACGGGACGTCTCACTGCGCACCAGGCCGACCGTCATGGCCAGCACGCCGAGCGCGATCACCAGTCCAAGCGCGGTCGCGCCGTCGCTGATCTGCCCGAGCGCGAGCTCGCCGGACTTGGACTCCATGCTCACCCCGGCCCCGTTCGCGATCTGCCGCGCGGCGCTGATCTGACTGGCCGTGAGCGCGTCCGGCGTGGTGATCAGCCAGCCCGCCAGGTTCTCGGTCAGGTGGTAGCGCTGAACCGCGTGCTCGGTGATCACCGTGTTCGGCGCGGACGTGCCGCTCGGCAGGCCGGATTCCTGGGTGATACCCGGGTTGTTCGCGGTGCTGGGGTTGCCGTCGGCCTGGCTCATGTTGCCGTAGATGAGTTGCATGTTCGGCTCTTGGCTGAAGCCGGGGCGCATGGACAGAATGTCGGCGCTGGCCGGCACGTTCCTGATCCCGTACTGGCCGAGCAGCCGCGGGGTGGCGACGTACAGCGCGCCGGAGAAGTTGTTGTTCCCCCGGCCCTGCTGCTGGAGTGTCGCGTTCACGCCCTCGAGGGGCAGCACCGACGTGGCGCGCAGTTGCCTGGCGTACGTCGTCACCCGGGCTTGCAGGGCGGTGATCTGCGCGGTGGTCAGGTTCGCCGAGTCCGGTGCGTTCGGGCTCTGATCGTGCGTGTAGACGATGAGCTGGTTACTGGTCAGGTTCGCGCCGGTGTAGTCGAGCACGTTGGAGAACCGGACGCTGGCGACGATGCAGATGAGCATTGCCAGGAACACCGCGAAGGTGGTCGCGGCCAGCGCGGCGCCCGAGCGGGCACGGTAGCGGACCAGGTCGCGCAGCGCGATGCGAGCCGAGACCGGGACGCGCGGGCCGGCCGCGGCGGACAGCACGGCGACGGCCAGCGGCGCCAGCCGGAAGATGCCGATCACCGTCGCCACGAGGCCGATCAGCAGGAACAGCGAGTCGCTGCCGCTGTTGCCGCTCCAGCCGCCGGAGAAGTACAGGCTCACGATGCCGACGGCGAGGAACACCGCGCCGGGTATCGCCGACTTGTACGCCGCCCTCGGCTCGGCGGGCCGGCCGGACAGCGCGGCCACCACCGGGATCCGGGACACGATGCGAGCGGGGCGCCGGGACGCGAGCAGCGAGGTCACGATCGCGAGCAGCACGGCGACCGCGATGGCCCACCACGGCAGGTTGGTGGCATCGACGCGGTGCCCGGTCGCCGACTCCAGCCGCGGCACGTAGCCGATCCACGCGCCGAAGCCCACGAGCGCGCCGGCCACCGCGCCGGCGACGCCGACCGCCACGCCGTTGGCCAGCATGACCAGGCGGACGTTCTGCTCGGTCGCGCCGAGCGCGCTGAGCATGCCGAGCGCGCGGAGCCGGCGCTGCGCCATGACGGTGAACCCGGCCACCGAGACCAGGCCGATGAACACCAACCCGAGCACGGCGATTACCAGCACGATCGTCGCGGGGCTGATGCCGCCGCCTCCGGCGCGCTTCAGCGAGTAGCCAGCCGCGGACGGCAGGCCGGCGAAGACCGGACTCTGGTTCGGGCCGTTCTGGAGGACGTCCTGGGACTTGGCCGGAGCGTTGAGCAGGATCGTCACCTGCGTGGGCTGGGTGACCTGACCGGGCGCGACCAGCGCGAACTCGTCGAGCAGGTTGGTCGGGTTCTCGACGATGCCGGTGACCTGCCAGGAGCGGCCGCTCTGTTGCCAGCTGCTCCCGATGTGCAGGTTGTAGAGGGCGGCGACGCCGCTGGTGACCGCTGCCTGTCCCGGACCGCTCGGGTAGTGGCCCTGGTCGAGGGTGAGCAGCGGTCTGCCGAAGTTCGCCGCCGGGTCCTGCGCGCGCAGCTCGACGCTCTGCGCGGACCCGGTGTTCAGCGCCTGATGCTCGATCACCTGGACCGGGCCGTACCTGCCGCTGATCGAGGCGATGTCGGCGGTCAGGTGCGGGTCGTTACCGGGCAGGGTGATCGCGGCGCCGGCGTTGCCGAACGTCACGGTGCTCGGCGGCGGCGTGTTCGTGGCCACCCCCGCGCCCCAGATCGTGGCGGCCACGGCGACCACGAGCATGCCGAGCACGAGCAGCTGCTGCCGCCATTCGCGGCGGAACAGCCGCAGCGCCCACCGGATCACGGCCCGCCGGGCCGGCACGCCGCCGTTGTCCGGGCCGGCGACGACCTGCCGGTGCTGTGTCATCGTCGTCATCGGACCTGTCCCCCGTCACCGAGCAGGGACTCCGGGCCGGCCGCCGGGGTGGTCCGGTCGGTGACCCGGCCGTCCCTGAGGAACACCACCCGGTCGGCCCAGGAGGCGAGCTGCGCGTCGTGGGTGACCACGACGGCGGCCATGCCGCCCTTGCACGCGTCGTGGATGAGGCGCATCACGGCCTCGCCGTTGACCGAGTCGAGCGCACCGCTCGGCTCGTCGGCCAGCAGCAGCTGGCGCTCGCCGACCACCGCCCGGGCGATCGCGACCCGCTGCCGCTCACCGCCGGACATCTGGTCTGGGTAGTGCCCGGCCCGCTCGGCCAGGCCGAGCCGGTTCAGCGCCGCCAGTCCGGCCTGCCGGGCGCGGCGCGCGGCCATGCCGTCGAGCTCGAGCGGCAGCGCGACGTTCTCCGCCGCGGTGAGTCCGGGCAGCAGGTTGAAGTCCTGGAAGACGTAGCCGATCGTGCGGCGGCGCAACTGCGCCTTCTGCACCCGGGACATCT
>Ga0070741_10014273_pt1 | contig 13783 bp, 13 predicted proteins | sample Coa_R1_4_FD_66440 | JGI IMG/M metagenome (GOLD analysis project Ga0070741, IMG submission 66440) | Surface soil microbial communities from Centralia Pennsylvania, which are recovering from an underground coalmine fire - Coalmine... | ecosystem: Environmental > Terrestrial > Soil > Unclassified ... | reverse complement strand
GTAGCGGCGCTGCTCGTCGTTGAGCGGCGTCTCCATCAGCAGGTCCGCCATCCCGAGGATCGCATTGAGCGGGGTTCGGATTTCATGGGACATGCTGCTCAGGAATTCGGACTTGGCGCGCGACGCCGCAAGAGCGGCCTCTCGCGCGGCCACCAGTTCCTGCTCGGCCTGCTTTTGGCGCAGGATTCCGCGGGTGATGCTGATGATGCAGGGATGGCCGTCGATTTCGACCTGCACGGCGGACACGAGGGACGGCACCACGCTTCCATCGCGCAGGCGAAAATCGGCGTCGAAGCTCTGGACCTCGCCGTAGCGCTTCATGATGTCGTAGAAGCGCTCACGAACCTCCAGATCATTCCACAGGTTCAACTCGAGATCGGTCTTGCCCACCGTCTCCTCGCGCGAATATCCGGTGGCCTTCTCGAAGGTTCGATTGACTTCAGTGTAAACGCGATCGGGCATTTTGACGACGGCGATCGCGCCGGGGCTGGCCTCGTAAACCTTTCGCAGGTTGGTTTCGCTTTCCTGGACCTTGCGGGCCGATTCGGCGAGATCCGTCATCTGCTGGTGCCGAAAGGTGACGACGAGATGGGCGAGCATGCCGGCGGCAGTGATCGCGAGCCATCGCGGAGGATCATTGGGCGGGCGATGCATCAACGCCGTTGTGCCAAGCCACAGGAACACGGTGTACGCGGCGAGCAGGTCCTGAAACAGGGCGGGCCATGGGAGCACCGCGCTGCTCCCCACCAGCATTATGAGGGCGGCAACGAAGGGGAGTTCGATGCGGTCGGTGACGATGCCGAAAACATTCATCGCGGTCAGCGACGCCGCGCAGGTCACCCACGCCATCGACCGCCACCATCGCTCGAACCACGAAGCGTAGCTTGCCGCGATCGTGACAAGACTCACCACTATCGCGGCGGCGGCAAAGATGATTCCGATGCGGACGTGGGGGCCGGTGTCGGAGCGCATCGTGATGATCGTCGCGGCGCGGTTGAAAGCGGTGATGGCGGCGGCGCCGCGAATCGCATGGAGCGTCCAGGTGTCCAGTGCGGGTGCGGATTGGCGAGTGATCATGCGCGGCGCCCCCCGGCTTCGCGTGGCGGTCTTGCCCGCCGCAATAGTTGGCATATTGTTGGCAGCGGAGTCGAGCGTCCCGCCGGTCCGCCGCGGCGCGCCGGCGCGGAATTCGTCCGAAACCCAGGAAGGGACATCCGATGAATCTCGTCGAATATGAAGTGGATAACAATATCGCGATCGTGAGCATCAACCGCCCCGAGGCGCGAAACGCAGTGGATCGGCCCACCGCCGCCGAGCTGGCGCTGGCTTTCAGACGCTTCGACTCGGACGATTCGTTGTCGGTCGCGATACTTACGGGGCGAGGCGGATGCTTCTGCGCGGGCGCCGACCTCAAGGCGGTTGCGACCGAGCGCGGAAACCGGGTCGCCGAGAGCGGCGACGGACCGCTCGGATGCACCAGGATGCTGCTCGGAAAGCCGGTCATCGCCGCGGTCGAGGGCTATGCCGTCGCTGGAGGACTGGAACTCGCCCTATGGTGCGACATGCGGGTTGCGGCGCGCGATGCGGTCTTTGGCGTGTTTTGCAGGCGATGGGGTGTGCCGCTGGTGGATGGCGGCACGGTGAGGCTGCCCCGGTTAATCGGGATGAGCAATGCGATGGATATGATACTCACGGGCCGCGGCGTTTCGGGCGACGAGGCGCTTCGGATGGGGCTTGTGAACAGACTTGCTGAGAAGGGCGAGGCGCTCGCGGTTGCGCGCGAGCTGGCCGCCCAGATAGCGGCGTTTCCGCAGCGATGCGTACGTTCCGATCGGATGTCCGCTTACGAGGGATGGACGATGCCGCTGGAAGAGGCGATGGCAAACGAATACCGCCACGGAATCGCGACCATTAATTCCGGAGAGACGCGCGAAGGGGCAAAACGCTTTGCTTCCGGCGCCGGCCGTCACGGCCAATTCTGAAAGGGAGCCGGAGCGGGGCTCGACGGGCCAAAGGCACCCTCGTTGTCACGCCGGAAAATACAGGGTATTATTGTCAACAAGCTCCGAAGACCTGAATTGCTCTTTTCCGAATTTCATCTAGCGCCCGAAATCAAACGCGCGCTTTCCGATCGCGGATATCACGAGCCGACGCCCGTTCAAGCCGAGACCATCCCGGTCGCCCTCGAGGGGCGGGACGTGGTGGCGACGGCCGAGACCGGCAGCGGCAAGACCTGCGCCTTTCTGGCTCCCACGCTCGATCGGCTTCATCGCGGGCGCATCAGTCATCTCGCCGCGCTGATAATCACGCCGACGCGCGAACTTGCGACTCAGGTTGCGCGGGAGTTCGCGATGCTGGCGCGGCATACCCATCTGCGCGCGGCGGTGGTGATGGGTGGAGAGTCGGAGAAGCGGCAGATCCAGGAGATCCGCGCGGGCGCACAGGTGCTGGTGGCGTGCCCCGGGCGCCTCATCGACTACCTCGAGCGGCGCCTGGTCAACCTCAATCGAATCGAGATCGTGGTGATAGACGAGGCGGACCGGCTGCTGGACATGGGCTTTCTGCCGCAGCTCAAAAAGATCATGAAGATGGTGCCGCGCAAGCGGCAGACGATGATGTTTTCGGCGACGATGGCGGCGGGTCCGGAGATGCTGGCGCGGGAATTCCTCGACCATCCCGCGCGCGTGACCGTGGGCGAGAAAACCGCCCCGCCTTCCACAATCCGCCAGTCAATCTATCCGGTCGCGCTGCAGGACAAGGCCAAGATGCTGCTCGAGATCCTGAAGCGCCCCGAGATCGAGCGCGCGATCGTCTTCACGCGGACCAAGAGCCGCGCGGATCGGATCGCGCGGATGCTGCAGCGCGAGCATATTCGCGCCGTCCAGATCCATGGCGATCGATCGCAGGGACAGCGCAACGCGGCGCTTGCCGGCTTCAGGTCGCGGCGGTTCAGGGTGATGGTCGCGACGGACCTGGCGGCGCGCGGCCTCGACATCTCCGACGTCTCGCACGTGATCAACTTTGACCTGCCCGACGAGACCGAAAGCTACATCCATCGCGTGGGGCGGACGGCGCGGATGGGAAAATCGGGAGAGGCGATAAGCCTCGTCACTCCCGAAGAGCGGGTCACGCTGGCGCGGCTGGAACGCGAACTCGGCGAGCAGCTCGAACGCGAGCACGTCGAGGGGTTCGAGAAGGTGCACATAACCGCGCCCAAGCCGGTCAAGCTGTTCTCCTCGGAGCGGAGCCGGATCTCGCGGACTCGGCCGCGCTCGCGCTGGGCATAGAAGCCGCTACTCGGGCAGCGCTCCGGTCAACGAAGCGCGCTGCGAGATTTCTATCCAGTTGCCGTCGGGGTCGCGGATGAAGGAAATCCGTGCGACTTTGCCGAGCGTAACCGGCGGCGCTCCCTCCCATACTCCCATCTCCAGGAACCGCTGATGCTCGGTATCGCAGTTTTTCACCTGGATGGTGATGTACCTGAAGCCCGTGGCGCGCATCGTCGCGATCACCTCGGCTGCGGGCATTGCGCTTGCGCGATCGGCGCGGCGCGCCCGGGGATCGCGGGCGAAGTGAACGATCGTCTCGCCGATTTGGTAGCGGCAATCGTCGATTCGTTCCCCGCCAAGGACATCGCGGTAGAATCGGGCAAAATCGGCCTCATTGGTGACGCCGATGCTGATTTCGATTTGCCGGATTCCGCGCTGGCCCGCCGGCACCAGCTCGATCTGGTTGCCGTCGGGGTCGGAGAGTTCGAACGGCATGGGCGTGCGCGGGTCCGATATCGTGATCCTGCGGTATCCGCCTTCCACGCGCGGGGGCAGTGGATCGCGCGAATGGTTGATCTTGAGCACGGAGCCCAGCAGGCCGTAGCGATGCTGCTGCAGGCCGCCGCCCAGCGCCAGCATCTCTTCGTAGGGGAGCCGCAGGCGCTCTCCGTAGAACGCCTTCATTTCATCGAGGCGGTTGGTGAACAATCCGACGTCAACGCATCTCTTGGCCAGTTCCATCTGATCCCTCGAACCTTCTCGACAGGGCGCGCGAACATCGCCGTCCCATCGCTCGATCTATCACGGAACGGCGGACGAGCGGACCCCCGCAAGCCGACTTGAGCGGATCGGCAATCGGCGCGCTTATCCCTTGGGAAGGCCGAGGACGCGTTCGCCGATGATGTTGTGCTGGATCTGGTTGGTGCCGGCGTAGATCGTAGGCCCGCGTGCCGCCAGCATCCGGAACGACCACTTGCCCTTGTCGATCGCGAAGTCGGCTCCGTATTCGAGCTGGCTGTAAGGCCCCAGCAGTTCCATCGCGAACAGCGCGATTCGCAAGGCCAGTTCCGTGCCGCACAGCTTCATGATCGAGCCTTCGGGTCCGGGAGGCAGGCCCTTGAGCTGGCGGGTGAGCTGTCTGTAGCCGGTGTACTTGAGGGCGACGGCCTCGGCGGCGAATTCGGCGACCTTCTGGCGGACCGAAGGATCGTCCCACGCGCTTGCGCCGTCGCGCGGCAGCCGTTTGGCAAGGGCTGCGAGCTCCCTCACCTCCTGCATCACGCCGCCGCTGCCGGCGCCTCCGCCCCGCTCGAACATCAGCGTGGTCATTGCCACCTGCCATCCCTGGTTCTTCTGTCCGACGAGGTTTTGCTTCGGCACGCGGACGTCCTCGAAGAAGACCTCGTTGAAGCCCTTGCCGCCGGTCATCTGGACGAGCGGGCGCACGGTTATTCCCGGGCTGTGCATGTCGATGAGCAGATAGCTGATGCCCTTGTGCTTGGGGGCGTCGGGATCGGTGCGGACGAGCGCGAAGATCCAGTCCGCGTGCTGCGCCATCGAGGTCCACACCTTCTGCCCGTTGACCACGAAGTAGTCGCCGTCCTCGACCGCGCGGGTCTGGATCGAGGCGAGGTCGGAGCCGGAACCGGGTTCGCTGTAGCCCTGGCACCAGATCTCATCGCCGCGGAGAATGGCGGGAAGATGGCGTTGTTTCTGGTCCTCGGTTCCCCAGTGCATCAGGGTCGGCCCGAGGAGGCCGATGCCCATTCCGATTCCGGGTTCGCTCAGATTGAGGCGCGCCAGTTCCTCGCGAAAGATGAGGCGTTGCATCACGGTGGCACCGCGGCCGCCGTACTCCCTGGGCCAGTTGATCGCGACCCATCCGCCTTCGAACAGCTTCTTGTGCCATCTGACCCGGGCCTGCCAGAGCCCGTCGGACTCCTGGGCCATCACGCTTACCGAGGGAGGCGCGAAGTGCTTGTTGGCTTCAAGCCATTCGCGAACCTCTTTGCGAAACGCTTCGTCTTCCGGCGAGTAGTTGAAGTCCATCGGCGGTGATCTCCCGGTCCCGAATATAGAAAATTTCCGCCCGCCCATCACGCGGGCGGAGACCGGCAATCGAGTGCGACGGTATCATGCGGCGCGCGTCGCTTGGGAGACCGTGTCGTCCTTCTCGATCGCTTCGCGGATTGCCTTCAGGATGGGCGCGCGGACGCGGAGCTTGGAGGCCGCGTAGACGTCCATATTGAGCTGTGCGAGGGTCGCGGCGGTTTTCCTTGCCTCCGGCAGAAGTTCCGCCGCCGGCACGGCCTTGTCAAGGAAGCCTGCCGTGACGGCATCCTCGGGGCCGAAGACTTCCGAGAACGTGACGGCGCGGTTCAAGTATGCGGGGGTCAGGCGCTGCCGGCAGATCTCGATTCCGAAATGCGGCATCGTGATTCCGATGGCGACTTCGTTGGCGCCGATTCGATACGGTCCGAGCGCGCCGATCCTGAAATCGGCCGCGAGCACGAGAAATACGCCCATCGCGATCGCATGTCCGGAGCATGCGACGACTATCGGTGTGGGAAATGAGAGCATCCTCTCCGCGAGTTCGAATCCCATCCTGACCATCCGATTCGCTTCAGAGCCGCCGGCGCGCAGGACCGGAAGATCGAACCCGGCCGAGAAGACCCCGGGTCTGCCCGTCATCACCACCGTGGCGCGGTCGCGCCCGGCGCGATCGAGCGTTTCGTTGAGCGCCGAGAGCATCGCGATCGACATGACGTTGACCTTGCCGTCGTCGATGCTGACATGGGCGATTGAATCCTCGAGCTGATAGTTCACAAGCCTGCTGTTCATGGTGTTTCCTTTCCTTTTTCGCTTGATGCGCGCGGGGCGGAAGAGGGTTTCAATTCCGCGGTCCGCAGAGTCACCGTGCACAAAGCGCAGAGCTTTTCGGCTCCGCGATCGTCTCCGAATATCTCGACCGCGGCGATGCAGACCGCCGCGCCGGTCCTGAGGGTGCGAGCCTTCGCCACGATCGCATCGCCGGCGGCGGGAGCGATGAAGCTCGCGTGAAGATCCACCGTGACGATCGCGCGTGATTCGGCAAGAGTCGTGGCGACGGCGGCGCCCGCCGCATGGTCGGCGAGTCCGGCAATCACGCCGCCGTGGAACGTTCCCCCAAAGTTCAGAAGATGGGGCCGCCGTTCGAGGCGCATCTCGACCAGGCCGGGTTCGACGCGCACGACGCGAGTGCCTGCGGCGCTGGTGTATCCCGAGCGGCTGGTCACGAACTCCACGAGTTCACGCGCGGTCATAGCAGGTCTCCGGAGTGCGCGGCGGTGTCGGCAGGCATCGTCGCGGGTCTCATCGCAGAGCACTACAGCGGGCCTTCAAGCCTGGCAAATCGAAACCGGCGATGGATTGCATCGGCGAAACCTATAGTCGCGCACGGACCGCTCACTCCCTGACAATCACGAGCTTGTCGGGAGGATCGGAAAGCGCCTCCGCGGCATCGCGCCATTGCACCACGCGGCTTGTCACCTGTTCGGGCGCGATCTTACGCATCGCGGCGAGATGGAGGACTTCGGGGAGCACGGCGCGGGAATTGACGCGTCCGGTGACGAACGTGATTCCCGCGATATACATGTCGAACAGCGGAAGCGGCGTGGTCTCACCCGGGAAGATTCCGATGTCGGTGCATACGCCGCCCGGTTCCGTCGATCGGAGCGCGAACGACAGTCCGTCGATACTTGCGCCTGCGCTGACGGTGATTGGGAAGCGGGCAGGACGGCGGTCCGGGGCGAACTCCCGGGCGCGCGCTCCAAGCCTCTCGGCAAGCGCGAGACGGCGCGGCTCGGTATCGAAATAGGCGACCTGCGCGGCGCCGCAGGCCGCCGCGATCTGCACGGCGTAAAGACCGATGCTGCCGCCGCCGGCGATCATGACGGGCGCGGCCGGGCGCGAGTTCAGATGGGGGGCGACGGTACGCCAGGCGTCGGCGACGTTGTCGGAGATCGAGGCGACATCGGCGGGCCGGAGCGCATCCGGCAGTTTGACGAGCATCCCGCTCGCGAAGGGCACTTTGAGGACGTCGGAAAGCGCGCCGCCCCAGTTTCCGCCGCGCGCGCCGATCCCGTACATCGCTGTGCCGCGCACGTGTTCGCAATTGCCGGTCAGTCCCCTTCGGCATCGAACGCATCCCCCGCAGCAGATCTGAAACGATGGGATGACGAGGTCGCCCGGGTTGAAAGCACCTGCCTCGTCGCCTACTTCGAGGATGCGTCCGACGCATTCGTGTCCCAGGGGGAAATCGCCGCCGAAAGACTTCATCCTGCCGCGGAGCAGCAGCACATCGAGGTCGCAGGTGGCGACGGCGAGAGGCTCGACAAGGGCCTGGTTGGGACCGTCGATAGCAGGGCGGGGCGCTTCGCGCCATTCCACTTTTCCCGGTCCGACGAAGGTGAGCGATCGCATTGACGATGCTCCTTTCGGCTAGGTTCGACAGAGTTATACCGTCGTGTCCGCTTGCAGGCGCCGCTTGTGGATGCACATTTGCCGGGCAAAAATGCAGGGATGCGATGGGACGATCTGCGGTTCTTTCTGGCGGTCGCGCGGGGCGGCAGTTTCGGCGCCGCCGCGCGCGAACTGGAGGTGGATCACACGACGGTGGGAAGGAGGATTCGCGTTCTGCAGCGGCGGCTGGGCGCCGCGCTGTTCCATCGCACTCCCTCGGGTCTCGAGCTGACTTCGGCGGGCGAATCGATGCGGGCGGCGTGCGAGCGGATCGAATCCGCCACCATCGAACTCGAGCGCCAGGTGACGGGCAGGGACAAGACTCCGGCGGGGCTGGTGCGAATCACGGCGACCGAGACTTTTTCCGCCCGGTTCGTGATCCCGGCGCTGGCCGCTCTTCGCAGGCGCCATCCCGAACTCGAGTTCGAAGTGCTTCCCGACTATCGGCGCCTGGATCTGAGCCGACAGCAGGCGGACATCGCGCTGCGCAACGTGCGGCCGGCGGAAGCCGGGCTTGTGTGCCGGCGGGTCGCGGAGTTCGGATTCGCGCTGTACGCGTCGCGCACCTATCTAAGACGCCATCCGCCCCCGCCCGAAGGCGGCGGTCTGGCCGGACACGATCTGATCGCGTGGAGTTACATCCTGCCTTCGACGAAGGATCAGTTCAGAGGCGTGCCGGTTGACGGCGCGCGGATCGCACTGCGCAGCAACAGCACCAACGCGCTCCTTCATGCCGCGCTAAACGGCTTCGGCATCGCGCCGCTCCCATGCTATCTCGGCGACGAGCACCGGGAGCTGGAGAGGATCTGGCCCAAGGCGCCTCCGGCGACGGAGACGCTGTGGATGATCTATCACGAGGATCTGCGCCGGACAGTGCGAGTACGGCTGGTGGCTGAAGCGCTGACGCAGGCGTTTGCGAAGGAGCGGCGGCTGTTGCGGGGCGATGCGGCGCGATCGGGCGGCTAGAGGGGAATGCGCCAGTTGCGGTCCTGGAAAGCCTGGACCAGCCGCGACACCATCGCGTCCGCATCCTTGCGCCACACAAGTGCGATCTCGCGGGTCAGGTTAACCCCGCGCACCGGAAGCATCCGAACTCCCGGATGGCTGAACGAATTCGGAATCAGGCAGTGTCCGATTCCTCCGGCGACGAGCTGGAGCGCGGTCATGTCGGAAGCGGTGCGATTCACGACGCGCGGGCGTGAATGAAATTTCTCGAGCAGGCGGCGGGCGTGCTCGAGATGCTCGCAATGGGTCCTGACTATCAACGGTTCGCCGTCCACATCGTTGACGTTCAATGGAGCGCGGCGAGCGAGGGGATGGTTTTCCGGCACGGCGAGCATCTGGCGATCGCGAAAGAGCACGCGGTGATCCAGTCCGGCCGAGGTGGAAGAGGGCGCGATGGTGACGGCGGCGGACAGACGTCCCGCCAGCAGCCATCGCTGTAGTTCGTTGGCGCCGGCGGTGAGCAGCTCGAGGTCGAGCCGGTTGCGGCCTGCGAATTCTCCGGCGATTTGTGCCACGGCGAATACGGGCGAGGTGTTCAGGAGTCCCAGCTTGAGGCGGCGGGTGCGGGTGTCCGTTCGGGCCTCGGCCGCGGCGGCGTTGACTTCGTGAAGGATCGCGCGGGCATGGGCGAGCAGGCGTTCGCCTTCCCACGTGAGCCGGGCCCGCGCCTTGCCGCGTTCGAAGAGTTTCACTCCCAGTTCATCTTCGAGCTTTCGGATCGACTCGGACAGGGCGGGCTGCGAGATGAAGCATCGTTCGGCGGCCCTGGTGAAGCTGCCGGTGTCGGCCACAGCGGCGAAGCAGCGGATCTGGCGGATCTCCATCTATAGGCATCTCCGATGGGTCTCATCCGAACAAACGATTTTGCCTATGTCAATCAGCGAGTTAAGTTGCGGCCGCGAGGAGGGAAACCCGCATGCATCACGACAAGCAGGTGGAGATCATCAAGACGCTGATGGGTCATCTGGACGCCCGCACCACCATGGATTGGGGCTCCATTCGCATCAACGACGCCTCCGTGTACGCCTCGGAGGAGACGATGGAGCGGGAGCGCGAGGCGATCTTTCGGGAGTTTCCGCTGGTGGCGGCGCTGAGCGCGGATCTGCCTCGGCCGGGGCACTACGTCGCCGGGGAGATGGCGGGGGTGCCGACGGTGATCGTGAGGGGGCGCGACGGAGTCGCAAGGGCGTTCCTGGACGCATGCCGTCATCGCGGAAGCCGTCTTACGACTGATTGCCGCGGGCAGACCGAGGGCTTCAGGTGCCGCTTCCATAACTGGAGCTACGATTTGGAGGGGCGGCTCCGGAGTGTTCCCCGTTCGCACAGCTTCGGCGCGTTCGACCGCGAGGAGCGCGGACTGCTCCCGCTTCCGGTGGCCGAGAAATACGGGCTGATATGGGTGCGGCTTGCGCCCGGCCGCCCGTTCGACATCGATGAGCATCTTGCCCGACTCGGGCCGGAACTCGAGGGGTGGAAGCTGTGGGGTGTGCATCCGTTCGACGCGAAGACGGGACGGCGGAAGATGAACTGGAAGCTCGCAATCGACACTTTCGGCGAGACCTACCATTTCGAGTTCCTGCATCGGAATACGCTGGACGCCTGGTATCACAGCAACGTGCTTCACTACGACACTTTCGGAAACAACCACAGGATGGTGTTCGCGGCGCGCTCGATCGATGAGCTTCGGCACAGGCCCGAGAGCGAATGGGAGCTCAGGCCGCACGCGACGATCGCCTACTATCTCTTTCCCAACACTCAGCTTCTGCTCTCGCGAGGGCACGTGGATGTCTACCGGATCTTTCCGGGGCAGCGGCCCGATCGCTGCGCGGTGCATCAGGCGGTGTATCTGGATCGCGAGCCGCGCGGGCAGAAGGAACGCGAAGCGGCGCGGCGAATCCTCGAGGACCTCGAGGCGGTCATCCAGCGCGAGGATTTCGGCGTGGCCGAGTCCGCGCAGGCCGCGCTGGGATCGGGGATGATGAGGTCGGTAATCCACGGGCGCAACGAGCCCGCGCTGCACCATTACCATGAGAGCTTTGCGCGCGCGCTTCGGCGCCACGGTGAGCGCGTGGACGCGGAAGCCGGAAGGTGAGGCGGGACTATTGCCGCGGGGGCGGGGGCTGGCGGTCGGGGTCGCGGGAGTCGATGAGATCCTCGAGCGTCGCTTCCACCACGCCGCCTTCGTTGTCGAGCTGGATGGTGACGGTTTGCTTGAGGATGTTCTGGCGGATTACCTTGCCGTCGCCCTTTACCGACTGGACGCGCTTGCCCTGATTGGGGAGGCTGCGCTTCAGTTCAACGTAGGTTGCGTATTCGTACCTGAGGCAGCATTTCAGGCGGCCGCACATGCCGGCGAGGCGCGAGGGATTGAGGGCGAGCCCCTGCTCGCGCGCCATCTTGACCGTTACCGCATCGAAGTCGCGAAGCCACGACGAGCAGCAAAGCTCGCGGCCGCACGGCCCGACTCCGCCGGTGACCTTGGTCTCGTCGCGGGCGCCTATCTGCTTCATCTCGACGCGCACGCGCAGGGTGTTGGCGAGGTCGCGGACGAGTTCGCGGAAGTCCACTCTGCCTTCGGCGATGAAGTAGAAAATCACCTTGCGGCTGTCGAAGGCGTATTCGGCATTTACGAGCTTCATTTGCAGGCGCCGTTCGCGAATCCGCTCAACGCACAGGCGGCGGGCCCGCTCCTCCTGCAGGAGGTTGTCCTCTTCGATATCGAGATCGACGGACGACGCGACGCGGCGGACGTGCTTCAGACTCGACAGGTCGAGGGAGGGGGCGGCCTCGTGAGGTTCGATCACGACGGTGCCGATACGCTCTCCGATTTCGGATTCGACCAGCACGCGGTCGCCGCGGCGCAGGTCGAGATCTCCGGCGAGGTAGTCGTAGAGATGGCCGCTTGGCTGGAAGGTGATGGCGGTCACTTTGGGAAGTGGCCCGTTACCTTCGAAGGGATCGATTTCTCCCGCCACCTAATCTCCTTGCGAAGCCGCCGCGACGTTCATCCAGTATTGCTCGGCCTGCAGCCGCGGATTCGCCATCGCATCCACGGCATTGCGTGCTCGTAGCGCGCCGTCCATGCAGGCAAGGACGGCATCGAGGGACATCGCGCCCGCAAGCTCGGCGACTCCCCTGGGATATCCGGCGGTGCCGGAGCCGAGCAGCTTGCAGCATAGCACTTCTTCGAGCAGACGCGCGATCAGCTCGAAATTTTCGGCGGCCTCGTCGCGATTGGCGAAGAATTCCTGGGCGATGCGCTGAGCGGCGACGAAGTCAATTTTGCGGGCGCCGAGGAGCGCATCGATGAGCCCTTCGATTTCCGATTCTTCGGACTGCGCGAGGGCAAGCGCCCGTGCGGCGCTGCCCCGGGCAAGCCGCGCCGCGGATGCCCGGCGGGCCTCATCGGCCACTCCGGCATCGGCGACAATCGCCTCCAGGTCCGCGACCGGAAGCGATCCGAACCGCACCGGACGCATCCGCGACCTCACTGTGTCGAGCAGCGCGCGCTCGGCCGACGCGATCATGAAGATAATCGAATGTCCGGGCGGCTCCTCGAGCGTCTTGAGGAGCGCGTTCTGAGCCGGGATGTTCAGCGTTTCGGCATCGTCGATGATCGCGACGCGAACCGTGGAGCGGGTGGGCTTGAGCCCGAGCCATCCGATAAGCTCGCGAACCTGATCGATCAGGACGTCGGTGCGGTTTGCCGCGCGTTCGATCCGTTTGAAATCCGGATGCACTCCGGAGGCGATTTGGATGCAGGCCGCGCAGCATTCGCATCGCGGGCTCTCCTGCGCGCCTGCGCGCCGGCGCCCGGAGGGCGCGGCGGTAGCGGCCTCGCGCACGGCGCATCGCGCAATACCGCAACAAAACTCACCGCCGCCCGCTCGCTCGCACAGCAGTCCGTGAGCGAGCGCGGTTGCGGTCATCGATTTGCCGACTCCCCGGGGTCCCGAGAAGAGATAGGCATGGGAAGGGCGCCGGCGCAGTTCGGCAAGAAGGCGTTCGGCGAGCTCGCGATGGGCGCGCAGGACGGTCAGAGGCATCGGCGTTTGATGAGATCGTTCACGGCGGTGAGGATGTCGGCGCTGACGGCTTCCAGGGGCCTGGCGGCATCGACAACCCGAACGCGATCGGGCTCGGCGCGGGCGATTTCAAGAAAGCCATCGCGCACGCGGCGATGGAACTCCTGGGCTTCGCCCTCGAAGCGGTCGGGACCGCGGACCGCGCCCTTGACCCGGGCGCGCGTGCGCTCGAGTCCGGTTTCGACGGGCACGTCGAGCACAAGCGTCAGGTCCGGCTTCATCGCATCGCTGGCGAGGCGGTTAAGGTCCGCGAGGAGCTTGAGGTCGAAGCCGCGTCCGTAGCCCTGGTAGGCGGTCGTCGAGTCGGAATAGCGGTCGGAGATGACGATTTCGCCGGCGACCACGGATGGTTTGAGTTTTTCGCGGACGTGCTGCGCGCGGTCGGCGAGCACCAGGAGCAGCTCCGCGGCCACATCGAGCGACACCGCAGGGTCAAGGAAGATCGCGCGGATCGCCTCGCCGGCGCGGGTGCCGCCCGGTTCATGGGTCACGACGACGCGGCGGCCCTGATTGCGGAGCGCATCGCCGAGAATCGCGGCCTGGGTCGTTTTGCCGGAACCCTCGACGCCTTCAAGAGTGATGAAAAGACCTGGCATCACCCGCCAAGATACCAGCGCATCAGTTGCGGCTGAAAGAGCGCATAGAAGCCGGCCGCAAGGGAAAGGAAAGGCCCGAAGGGAACCTCGGTGCGCAGGATCGATACGTCGGTTTCGGGAAGATCGGCCGACGGATCACCCACGGGTTCGGCCGCTTCGCGTCCGCTGAACGCCATGGCGAGTCCCCCGACCGCACCCATCATCGAGCCGAAGAACAGGGTGAAGATCACGCCGGGCCATCCGACGAACGCGCCGATCATCGCGAGCAGCCACACGTCGCCCATCCCGACGCCTTCGCGGCCGCGCACCATTTCATAGAGATAGCCGA
>Ga0070741_10014272_pt1 | contig 13784 bp, 10 predicted proteins | sample Coa_R1_4_FD_66440 | JGI IMG/M metagenome (GOLD analysis project Ga0070741, IMG submission 66440) | Surface soil microbial communities from Centralia Pennsylvania, which are recovering from an underground coalmine fire - Coalmine... | ecosystem: Environmental > Terrestrial > Soil > Unclassified ... | reverse complement strand
GCTCGCGCCGAGCTGCCTCCGCGGCGAGCACAATCGGACCGTCCTCGCGTCACTCGGCTACACCGACGCCGAGATCGACGACCTCACGGCCCGCGGCATCCTCTTCGCGCCCGACCCGTTGCCCGCGGCGTCGCTCACTCCCCCAGGTACTGGCTGAACAGGCCGCCATCGAGCAGCTCGCCGGCCGCGCCGACGTACGTGATCTCGCCCTGACGGAGGACGTACGCGGTCGTCGCCATCTCCAGCGCCCGCGTCACGAACTGGTCGACGATGAGGAGCGCGGCGCCTTCGGACGTGACCTGCGCGAGGAACGCGAAGACGCTGTCGACGACGACCGGGGCGAGCCCGAGCGAGGCCTCGTCGACGAGGATCAACCTCGGGTTGCGCACGTACGCGGTGGCCATCGCGAGCATCTGCTGCTCACCCCCGCTGAGGGTGCCCGCCGTCTGGTTGAGCCGCTCGTAGAGGATCGGGAAGGCCGCCGCGGCCCGCTCGATCGCCTCCCGCTCATGGCCCTTGTGCGCCTGGACGACGAGGTTCTCCTTCACCGTGAGCGAGCGGAAGACGCCGCGCCCTTCCGGTACGTGGCACAGGCCACGCTCGAAGCGCCGGAACGGAGGCAGCTTCGTCACGTCCTGACCGAAGAGCCGCACCGAGCCGCGCGTGCACGGAAGGAAGCCCGAGACCGTGCGGAGCAGCGTCGTCTTCCCGGCGCCGTTCGGGCCGAGGAGCGCCGTCACCTCGCCGGCCGGCACGTCGAGCGTGACCCCGCGGAGGATCGTCGTCCGGTCGTAGCCGGCCTCCAGGGCACGGACCTCGAGCGCGTTCGTCTGCGTCGCGACCAGTTCGCCGGGCGCCGGTGCCTGGATCTCGCCCATCACGTCACATCCTGGGTCGCGCCGCTCAGCGTCACGTCGCCGCCGAGATAGGCAGCCTGCACGACCGGGCTCGACGCGAGCTGCGGGGGGTCGCCCTCGAAGATCAACCGGCCGAAGTCGAGCACGTAGACGTACGAGCAGACGTTCAGTACCAGGGACATGTCGTGCTCGACGAGGAGGACGGCGCACCCACGGTCGCGGACGACGTTCCGCAGGACCTCGTCGAAGGCGGCGGTCTCGTCCCGGTCGAGGCCCGACGACGGCTCGTCGAGGAGCAGCACGTCGAAGGAGCCGGCGAGGCAGCGCGCGAGCTCGACGAGGCGGCGCCGGCCCGTCGAGAGGGTTCCCGCCTGCTCGCCGGCGAGGTCGGCGATCCCGCACAATTCGAGCGCGGCGGTCGTCGCCGCGTCCGCCTCCCGGCGCTGCGCCGGGGACGCGACCAGTTGCGACCGGACGCGACCGCCCGCCTGCCCGGCCTCGCGCCCGAGGGCGACGTTCTCGGCCACGGTCAGCGAGTCGCCCAGCTGCATGCGTTGGAACGTGCGGCCGATCCCGAGCCGTCCGCGCGCGGACGGGCCGCGGCGCGTGACGTCGACCCCGTTGACCAGGATCGTCCCGGACACGCGGCGATTGAGCCCGCTGCACGCGTCGAACGTGGTCGTCTTGCCCGCCCCGTTCGGACCGATGAGCCCGGTGATGCGGCCCATGGGCGCCCGGAACGAGAGGCTCTCGACGGCGACCAGGCCGCCGAACCGGACCGAGAGCTCGCGGACCTCGAGGCCCGGACCGCCGCCGGAGCCGTTGCCGGCCGCGAGCGGCACGGGGAGTGCCGCCGCGCCCGCGCGCGCGGGCGCCGGCGCCTTCCCGAAGCGCGCGAAGAAGGTCCGCAATCGTGCCGGCATCGACGGCGTGCCGCCCTGGAGCGAGACCAGGACCGCGGAGAGCCCGAACAGGAAGTTGAGCCAGTACGGCGTGGTCTCCCCGGTCAGGTAGCCGGGGATGACCGCGGTCGCGCCGGCGAAGACGGCGTACCAGGGTTCGGCGAACGGCGACAGCGCGAGGACGGCGAGCAGCACGAGGGATTGGAACGACTGGTAGTGCGTGTCGGCCGTCGTCGCGAAGTGCACCGCACCGCCGTAGAGGATGCCGGCAACCGCGGCGAAGAACGCCGAGATGCAGAACACGAGCACGCGCGTGACGTTCGTGCTCAATCCCATCGTGCTGACCGCGACCGGCGCGTCCGACAAGCCGCGTAGCAGTCGACCGAGCCGGCAGCGGTGGATCGCGACCATCACGAGCGCCGTGACGACGAGAAACGCCAGGCACAGGAAGTAGTAGGACGTGTCGTCCGTCGCGATCGACGGGCGCGGGATCTTCCTCCCGTCGGACAGGATCGTGAACATGAAGCCCTGCGAGTAGAGCAACTGCTCGACCATGATCCCGAAGCCGAACGTCGCGAGCGCGAGGAACAGCCCCGACAACCGGATGGCCGGCACCGCCACGATCGCGCCGACGGGGACGGCGACGAGCGCCGCGAGCACGAGCGCCGCGAACCAGGGCACGCCGTGCTCGAGCGTGAACTGCGAGAACGCCACCGCGCCGATGGCGGCGAACGTCGCGTGGCACAGCGACACCTGGCCCGACGTCCGGACCAGCAGCCCGAGCGACAGGATGATGATCGCGGTCGTCAGACCGATCGTGAAGTACCCGAGCTTGGTCGAGTCGACGAGCGAGGGAACTGCCGCCAGCACGGCGAGCACGACGACGCCGGTCAGCACCTGGAGGCGGGGTGGCCCGCGCCACTGGAGCTTCGGCCGGTGCTCGAGCGCCGACGGCGGAACGAGTCGGCGCTTCGGGAGCACGAGCAGGGCGACGAACAGCACGATGAACGGCAGGCTGCCCGGGATCCCCGACAGCCAGGTGAGCGACGGCTGCTCGATCAGGAAGTGCTTCGACAGGTCGGCGGCGACGCCGATCAGCACCCCGCCGGCGAACGTGAGCGGGATGCTCGCGAACGCCCCGACGGCGGCGGCCCCGAATGCCTGCACCACGAGGAACGTCAGCGTGATCGAGTTCAGCCCGACGAAGGGCAGGACGAGCACTCCCGAGAGCGCCGCGAACGTGCAGCCGATCATCCAGGAGATCAGGCGGATGCGGACCGGGTTCGTCGCCTGCATGGCGACGAGGTCGGGATCGTCGACGACCGCCCGCATCGCGACACCGGTCCTGGCGAAACGGAACAGGACGTAGAGCAGGACGACGACCACCAGTCCCACGAGCGTCACCCAGAGCTGCGGGTACAGCACGTTCACGTCGAAGAGCCGGAACGACTCGAAGGCCTTCGGGAGGTACTGGTCGACGCGGATGGTGTCGGGACCGTACGCGACGGAGGCGAGACCCTGGACGACGAGGATCAGGCCGACGGTCCCGACGATCTTCGACGCGGTGCTCTGGAGCGACAGCCGGCGGGCGATGCGTTCCATGGCGACGCCCATGAGCGGCCCGGCGACGAAGACCGCGACGACCAGGGCGACGGTCCAGTCGACGCCCTGGTCGTGCTCGAGCCAGTAGAAGAGGTAGGCCGCGGCGGTCGCGATGGCGCCGTACCCGAAGTTGAAGATGCCCGAGGTCTTGTAGGTCAGGACGAGGCCGGTGCCGGCCATCCCGTAGATCGCGCCGGCGGCGATCCCGCTGACGACGAACGGGAGGAGATCTGACACCTATCGGTCCTCGAGCCGATCTTCGACCGGATCCCCGCGACGGCGGCGCCCTCGCGTCGCGATCACCCCGTGGTCGACGGGCACACCGGGTTGAGCTGGTTCGGCGCGGTCACCTTGCCGCCCTTCATTCCGACGACGAAGAAGCACGGCGCCTTGCCGAACCCGACCGGTTGCCCGTTGAAGGTCAGCTTGTTGGGGAGCAGACCGTTGAGGTCCTCGCTCTGGACCGAGCTCATGGCGGTGAGGACGGAATCACGTGTCGGCTCGCCGCTCGTGATCGTCCCGATCGCCTTGTGGAGCACCTCCAGGCCGGCCCAGGTGAACGACCCGGTGCCCTCGGCCCAGTCCTTCCCCTTGGCGTACTTCTTCATCGCGTCCCGGAACTTCTTGACCTCGGGATGCTTCGCCACCGACGGGAACGCGTAGGCGGGACCGAACATCGTGAAGTTCTTCAGGGCCTTGAAACCGGGGCCGGCCGCCTGCTCCGACGAGCCCCACGTCGGGTTGTAACCCTGTTGCTGGCAGTCCTGGACGAACTTCACGGCCGCGTCGGTCGAGAAGTTGAGCTGCGCGTAGTCGACGTTCTGGCTCTTCAGCTCGAGGCACTCGGCCTGGTAGCTCGGAGCCGTCGAGCTGATCGCGATCGACGTGAAGCCGATGCCCGCCTTGTCGGTGACGCTCTTCAGGATCGGGTCGGCCTGCTTGCAGGCCGCGATCTCGGCGCAGTACAGGTCGGCGAACTTCTTCGCCTTCCCGAACTGGGTCGCGACGACCGCCTGACCCTTCAAGCCACTCAGGACGTCGGTCGGGGTCGGGAACATGCCGGCCTTCGTGTACCAGTCCGTCGCGTTCGCCGATCCGCTCAAGAGCGCGACCTTCTTCGAGATCGCGTCGTCGTCGAACGCGGCGACCTCGTTGTCGCTGCTGACGATGATCGCGACGACGTTGTCCTGGTCGACGAGCGTCTTCTCCGCGGCCTGCGCCTTCGCCGGGTCGCCGCCGTCGTCCGCGAGGACGACCTTGACCGGGTGACCGTTGATGCCGCCGAGGGCGTTCACGTACTTGGCCCAGGCGGGGCCGACGGTCTGGCCCTGGCGCGACGACGACGCCTGCGAGCCGGTGAACGACCCGATCACGCCGACGACGATCGGCGTCCCCTTGGGCTTGGCCGCGGCGGCCGCGCCGGTCGCCGGAACCGTCAACAGGGCCACGACCATGGCGACCGTGGATGCACGGGCCGCCCGTGTGAGCTTGGCCACCGAGTCCCCCCTCGAGTGTCACCCCCGCGCCGACCGGCGCCCGGGGTCCGCAGATCCGTAGAATCATACATCTGAATAAGCTATTGGCAAGTGCGGGGCGCCGAGAAGCCGCCGGGCCGAGCGGGAGGTCACCTACGATCGGGCGGCGAATCAGCGCACCCACTCAGCTGATTGCACGAGTCGAGACGAACGGGACCGGACGATGATCGAACCAACCCGCGTCACCGATGTGGCCTCGCCGGTCCGGGTGCCGAAGACGGCCGAACTGGTGGCCTCGCAGCTCCGGCGCCAGATCATCCGGGGCGACCTGAGGGAGGGGGACGCCCTCCCGCCCGAGAGCGCGCTGATGGAACGCTTCGGCGTCTCGCGCCCGACGCTGCGCGAGGCCTTCCGTGTGCTGGAGTCGGAAGCGCTGATCAGCGTCCGGCGGGGCGCACGGGGCGGCGCGCGCGTGCACACACCGGACGGCGACGTCGCGGCGCGCTACGCCGGGCTCGTCCTCCAGTTCCGCGGGACGACGCTCGCCGACGTCTACGCCGCTCGCAGCGCCATCGAGCTCGCGGCCCTGCGTTCGCTCGGACCCCGCGTGAGCAAGTCCACGCTCAAGCCGCTCCACCAGAACCTCGCGCTCATGGACGAGGCGATCGACGATCCGTCGCGGACGATCCTGCTCCAAGAGGAGTTCCACCGGACGATCGTCGACATCGCCGGCAACCAGACGCTCACGATCTTCGAGCAGATGATCCATCGCATCATCGAGCTCCACGGCGCCGCGTACGTCGCGCGGTGGACGGGGTCGCCGCAGGAATCCCGATCCGCGCGCGCCGGCGCGCGGACGCATCACAAGGTCGTCGAGTTGCTCGAGAAGGGCGACGTCGACGGCGCGGTCGACCTGTGGCGACGCCATCTCGACGAGGCGTCCGAGACGGTGCTCCACGGCGTCGACGCGAAGACCGTCCTCGATCTCCTCAGCTGACCGGCGGTGCGAGGCCGTGAGTGAGGAGAACGTCATGGACGAACGCTTCGACGGCCGCGTCGCGCTGGTCACCGGGGCCGCGGGCAAGGGCGTGGGCCAGGCGACGGCGAGACGGCTGGCCGCGGGCGGTGCACGCGTCGTCGTCACCGACGTGCACGAGCGACGCACGCGCGAGGTCGCGGCCGCGATCGCGGCCGACTTCCCCGGCACGACCGTGGTCGGCCTCCCGATGGACGCGGGCGACCGCGCCCAGATCGACGACGTGGTGGCGACCGTCGACGACACGCTCGGCCCGGTGCAGATCCTCGTCAACAACGCCGCGGTCAACGTCGTCGGCAGCATCTTCGACTACGACCCCGCCGACTGGGACTGGTGCCTGCGCGTCAACCTGTCGGGCCCGTGGTACCTCTGCCGCGCCGTGATGCCGCTCATGCGCGACGCGGGGGGCGGCGTCATCGTGAACGTGTCCAGCTACGCGGCCGACGTCGGAGGCGCGGGCATGGAGGCGCCCTACGCGATCACGAAGGGCGGGCTCAACGTGCTCACCCGGAGCTGCGCCCACGAAGGCGGGCCGTTCAACATCCGCTCGGTCGCGGTCTCGCTCGGCATCGTGAAGGGCACCAAGTTCATCGACGACCACCCCGAGATCCTCGAACGCGGCGACACGACGGGGCCGCTCGGGTCCTTCGCCGACGCCACCGAGGTCGCCGAGGCGATCGCGTTCCTCGCGTCGGACCGGGCCCGCCACATCACCGGCGACATCCTCAACATCGCCGCCGGCGCCTACATGCGGAACTAGGACGAGGGGAGCCGGGGTGCGCGTCGAGACGGTCCACGTCGACGTGAGCGAGGCCGTCGACCTTCCCGGGCCGCAGCACACCGCGGCGACGGTGTTCGCGCCCGACCCCCTTCCCGACGAGCTCGTCGTCGCGCTCGGCTTCCCGGGCGGCGGCTACAACCGGCTCTACTTCGACCTGCCGGTGGAGCTGCCCGGCCCGGGCGGTTCGAGCGAGGCGCGCTGGCACGCCGAGCGGGGCTGGTGCTTCGTGGCATGCGACCACCTCGGCGTCGGCGACAGCAGCCGGCCCGAACCGGCCTCCCTCACGATCGAGTCGTTGGCGGCCGCGAACGACGCGACCGTCCGGGCCGTCACCACGTCGCTCGGCCCCGCCCGCGTGCGCGCCCGCCTCGGCTTCGGCCAGTCGATGGGCGGGTGCCTCACGATCGTCACGCAGGCCCGGCACCGGACCTTCGACGGCATCGGCATCCTCGGCTACAGCGCGATCCACACGGTCCTGCCCACACCCCCCGGACGGTCGACGAGCCAACCCGAGGTCGCGCGCGGGGCGGCGGCGGACATCCGCGAGACGACCGAGATGATCGGCCGCGAGACCTTCCGCTACGCGTTCTTCTGGGAGGACGTGCCCGCCGAGCTCGTCGAGCACGACCTCGCCGACTACCCGCTCCGCAGTGGGGCAGAGGCGCCGCCGTGGGCGAGCCCGCCCCCGCCCTGCGCCGTGCCGATGCTCTCGCCCGGCGTCGTCGCCGGCGAGGCCGCGCAGATCGACGTGCCCGTGCTCGTCGGCGCCGGCGAGCGCGACACCGTTCCCGATCCCGACCGGGAACCCGGGGCGTACCCGAAGGCCGACGTGACCGTCTTCGTCGCGCCGCGGATGGCGCACATGCACGACTTCGCGAGCACGCGGGAGCTGCTGTGGGCGCGGATCCACTCGTGGGGCGACGCCGTCGCGGCGACGAGGTGAGCGGGGTCGAGCCCGCCTCGCCCCGAATCAGTTGACGAAGTAAGTTAGTTCTCCGAGAGCGCCCCGAGAGACCGCGGAGGCAGCGGTGCCGACGGCCACGACCTTCCAGTTCGTCCCGAGCCGCGAGGTGACCGCGATCAAGCGGCGCCTCGACCACCCCGTGGTCGACGGCGACGGCCACCTGATCGAGTACATGCCGCTGGTGACCGACCTCGTCCGCGACGTGGCCGGCCGCGACGTCATGCACGCGTACGTCGAGTTCATGCAGCGCGGGCTCCTTCCCGACGAGGCCGGCTTCGCGTCGGCACGCGTCTTCTGGGGACTCCCCGAGGAGAACACCCTCGACCGGATGACGGTGACGCTGCCCGGCCTCACGTACGCACGGCTCGACGAGCTCGGGCTCGACTTCGCGCTGCTCTACCCGAGCAGCGGGCTGACGATCCTCGGCGCGCCCGACGCCGAGGTGCGCCAGGCCGCGGCCTGCGCGCTCAACACGTACTACGCGCAGATGTACGCCGAGTACCGCGACCGGATGGAGCCGGTGGCGGTGATCCCGACGTTCACACCGGAGGAGGCGATCGCCGAGCTCGACCACGCGGTCGGCGAGCTCGGGCTCAAGGCGGTCGTGATGAGCGCGGCCATCCCCCGCCCGGCGGGCACCGGCGGGTCGGAGGAGGCGTGGATCGACACGCTCGGGCACGGGAGCCTCCACGACTACGACCCGGTCTGGCGCCGCTGCCGCGAGCTCCACGTGAGCCCGGCGTTCCACGGCATCGGCTACGGCTGGGGCAGCCGGCGCTCCGCCACCAACTACGTCTACAACCACCTCGGCAACTTCGGCGCGGCCCAGGAGGCCGCGTGCCGGTCGCTGCTCCTCGGCGGCGTCCCGGTGCGCTTCCCCGACCTCGCCTTCGCCTTCCTGGAGGGCGGTGTCGGCTGGTCGGCGCAGCTGCTCGCCGACGTGCTCGGCCACTACGAGAAGCGCAACCCCGCCGCGGTCGGCGCGTACGACCCGCGCCGCTTCGACGTCGACCTCGCGAACCGGCTGATCGACGAGTACGCGCCCGCTGCCATGGCCGAGCGGCGCGACCGCTACGCGCGGATCGCCGAGCGGCTCCGCGACACGCCCGCCGACCACCCGGCCGGATACGACGACTTCGCGCAGTCGGGCCTGCGGAGCGAGGAGCAGATCCTCGCCGTCTTCGGTGGACAGTTCTTCTTCGGCTGCGAGGCCGACGACCCGATCAACGCGCTCGCCTTCGACGACCGCCTGCTCCCCCGTGCCGCGCGGCTCAATGCCATGTTCGCCTCCGACATCGGCCACTGGGACGTCCGCGACTTCCGCACCGTCCTCCCGGAAGCGTGGGAGCTGGTGGAGGACGGTCTCGTCGACGCCGACGGCTTCCGCGACTTCACGTTCGGCAACGTCACGCGGTTCCTGACGACGGCCAACCCGGCGTTCTTCGACGGGACGGTCGTGGAGTCCGCGGCCCGCTCACTCGCCGGCGCGCACTGAAGGGTCGTCGAAGCCGGCCGCGAGCCCGCGCCGGAGGAGCTTGCCCGCGGGGTTGCGCGGGAGCGCCTCGGCGAAGCGCCACCGCTCCGGGACCTTGAAGTGCGCGAGGCGGTCGCGGCACCAACGCACGAGGTCGGCCTCGTCGGGGGCCGGGCGACCGGGCGCCGGCACGACCACCGCGGCGATGCGCTGGCCCATCCGCCGGTCGGCCACGCCGATCACCGCCGCCTCGGCGACGCCGGGGTGCGTCTCGAGGGCCCGCTCGACCTCGAGCGGGTAGACGTTCTCGCCTCCGCGCACGATGCCGTCGCCGAGGCGGCCGACCAGCGTGAGGTAGCCGCCGGCATCGAGGCGGCCCAGGTCGCCGGTCGCCAACCACCCGTCGTCGCCGCGCACGAAGAAGTGCGCAGCGCGTGCCCGTACCTCGCCGACGCCGTCCCCGTGGTCGGCGGTGGACGCGTCGGTGTGCAACTCGAGCTCGACGCCGGGCGCGGCGCGGCCGTTCGACGCGAGGAGCCAGGGTTCGCCCGAGAGCGCGCGCAGATGGTCGTCGTGGTCGAGGAACGTGATCGGGCTCCCCTCGGTCTGCCCGTAGATCTGGAGGAAGCGGGTCGCGGGAAGGGCCGCGAGCGCGCGGCGCAGCGTGTCGGGATGGATCGGCGACGCGCCGTACTGCAGCACCTCGAGTGTCGGCAGGCGCAGCGCGCCCGCGTCGAGCAGCGCGTCGATCTGCGCGGGCACGAGGAGCGCGTGCGTCGGGCCGACGGCGGAGAGCGAGCGCCAGGCGTCGACCGAGAACGCCGGGAACGGAGCGATCGCCCCGCCGGACGCGAGCACGACCAGCATCATCCCGAGCCCGGCGATGTGGTGGTAGCCGGCTGCGGTGGCGTACACCGAGCCGTCGTCGAGGCCGAGCGCGGTCGCGTTGCGGACGGCCCGGCGGGCGAGCGCGCCCTCGCGCACCGGCACGGCCTTCGGGTAGCCGGTCGTCCCCGACGTGTGCAGGTAGGCGACGAGCTGCGATCCGTCGGCGACCGGTCCGATGCCCTGCTCGACCCGCTCGAGCTCGTCGGGGAGGACGTGCACGGTGGTGCCGGTACGCGCGGCGACCGTGCGGGCGAGGTCGGCCGCTGCCGGGTCGGCGACGAGTGCGGTGCCCCCGAGGCCATCGACGCAGTGCACCAGCTCGTCGACGCCGAGGCGCGGGCCGAGGGGCGCGACGGGGCGGTTCCAGAGCGCGCCGGCGACCGTCAGCGCGATCGCGTTCGCGCTCGCGACGAGGAGCGCGGGGACGGCGCACCCCTCCTCGACGCCGATCGACGCGAGCCAGCGGGCCGCGCCGCCGGCCCGCTCGACCAGCTCGGCACCCGACCACCAGGTCGCACCGCCCTCCAGAACCGCGGGCGCGTCGCCGATCCGGCCGGCGAACTGCTCGCGCCACGAGCCGGCCCGGCTCGCCGGCGTGGTCATCCCGGATCGGTGCCCGCGTAGGGCGCGAAGCGGGGCGGCCGCTTCTCGAGGTAGGACGCGACGCCCTCACGGAAGTCGGAGCGGCGGTGCGGTTGCGCGATCAGGCGGCGCCACTCGTCCTCGGACGCGGCCGCGGTGCGGAACCAGTCGTCGTAGACCTGCCGCTTGATCGCGGCGAGGGCGACCGGTGAGCAGTTCGTCGCGATGTCGCGCGCGTACGCCGTCGCCTCGTCGAGCAGGCGGTCGGTGTCGACGACGCGGTTGACGAGGCCGAGGTCGCACGCCTCGGCCGCGTCGATCGTGCGCGCCGAGAGCAGGAGGTCGAGCGCGTTCGCGTGCCCGACGATCCGCTCGAGGAACCAGGGCGCCCCGAACTCGGCCACGAGACCACGCCGCGCGAACGACGTGCTCATGCGCGCGCTCGACGCTGCGAACCGCACGTCGCAGGCAAGAGCCTGGACCAGGCCGATGCCGGCGCAGGCGCCGTTGACCGCCGCCACCATCGGCTTCATCACCCCGAGCGCGTGCAGCATCGTGCGGCTGGCGTCGCGCGCCGGGCGGCCCTGCGACGCGCCGGCGAGGTCGTCCATGTCGAGGCCGGGGCAGAAGCCGCGCCCGGCGCCGGTGACCACGATGGCCCGGACCTCGGGTTCGGCGGCGAGCGCGTCGAGCGTCGAGAAGTAGCGCTCCTCCATCTCGACGTTCCAGGCGTTCATCCGCTCGGGGCGGTTGAGGGTCACGGTCGCCACCCCGCCGTCCACCCCGCAGAGCACCACGGGACCGGCGCCGGCGCCGGCCGGCTCGTCGGCCATGGTCGGGCCCTCCTCTCAGGATGTATTATTGTACCTATTCAACGGATCCGGGTCCCCGGGACGAGCGAGGTCGGGCCATCCGTGAGCCCCTGGAACTATGCCCGGACGTGGGCGACGATCGCCGCGACGGTGCCGGAGCGCGACGCGGTCGTCACCGACGGCGGGCAGCGGGTCACCTACGCCGAGCTCGCGGCCCGCGCCGGCCGGCTGGCCGGCGTGCTCGCCGGCGCCGGTGTGGGCCCGGGTGACGCGGTCGCCATCGCGCTCCCGAACCGGCCGGAGTTCGTCGAGGCGTTCTGGGCTGCGCTCGCGGTCGGTGCCGCGCCCGCCAACGTGAACTACCAGTACGGCAGCGAGGAGCTCGCGTACGTCCTGTCCGACTGCGACGCCGCCGCGGTCGTCTTCGGCACCGAGATCGCCCACGCGGTCGACGGCTCGCGTCGCCACGTGGCCGGCTGGGCGCCGCGGCTGCTCCTCGGGGTCGGCGACGGCCCGCTCCCGCCGGGTGCGGTCGCCTACGAGGCGGCCCTCGACGGGTCGGCGTCCCCGGTCGCGGCGGTCGGGCACGTCCCCTCGCCCGACGACACGATGCTCCTCTACACGGGCGGGACCACGGGCATGCCGAAGGGCGTCGTCTGGCGGGTCGAGGACTACTTCCTCATGGGGTGGGAGATGGCCCGGCCGGGCACGGAGCCGCCCGACCCGGCGCGTGCCATGCGCGCCGGCAAGCGCGCGGCCACGTTGCTGCCCGCCTCTCCGCTCGTGCACGGCACCGCGCTCGGGCTCGCGACGCAGACGCTGTGCGGCGGCGGCACGGTCGTGCTGCGTGGCGACCCGCGCCTCGACCCCGGCGCGCTCCTCGACCTCGTCGAGCGCGAGAAGGTCGCGGTGCTCGGCATCGTCGGTGACACGTTCGCACGCCCGATCGTCGCCGAGCTCGAGCGGACGCGCGACCGGCGCGACCTCGGCAGCCTGCGCGCGATCGTGTCGTCGGGCATGCGTTTCAGCGCCGAACGCAAGGGGCGACTCGTCGAGTTGCTCCCGTGGGTGACGATCGTCGACTCGCTCGGATCGTCGGAGGGGATGATGACCCGCGCCACCGTCAGCGGCCGCGATCCCGGCGCGTGGCAGCCGGCCGTCGGGAGCACCTTCGCCGCCGGCGATCGCATCCGCGTCGTCACCGACGACGGTCGCGACGTGCGCCCCGGCTCCGACGACGAGGGGCTGCTGATGGTGTCGGGCCACCTGCCGCTCGGCTACCTCAACGACCCCGCCGCGACGGCCGAGACGTTCCGGACGGTCGACGGCGTCCGCTACGCGGTGCCCGGCGACCGCGCCCGCGTCCTTCCCGACGGTCGCATCGAGCTCCTCGGGCGCGGCTCGTCGTGCATCAACACGGGCGGCGAGAAGGTCTACCCCGAGGAGGTCGAGTCCGCCCTCCGGCGTCACCCCGCCGTCGCCGACGCCGCGGTCGTCGGCATCCCCGACGAGCGGTGGGGCGAGATGGTCGTGGCCGTGGTCGAGCCGGCGCCGGGCGCCGCGACCGACACGGCTGACGCGCTTGCCGCCGAGCTCGGCGTGTTCTGCCGCGAGCACCTCGCCGGATACAAGCGGCCCAAGCGCTACGTCGTCGTCGACGCGCTGCCCCGCACAGTCGCGGGGAAGCCCGACTCTGTCCGCGTGCGCGAGTACGCGCGCGCCGCGACCGACGACGACGCCGCGGCCTGACCGGCCTACCTCTCCTTGGGGAGCCCGAGGACCGACTCGCCGAGGATGGTGCGCTGCACCTGCGAGCTTCCCGCGTAGACCGTGCCGGCGCGCGCGTTGAGCAGGAAGATCCCGGCCCACGACGCGGTGTCGTTGGGCACGCCCGGATCGTCCGTACGGTACGCGCGCGGCGGCCGGCGACCCTCGGGGACGAGCCCGTGCGGCCCCATGATCGCCATCGCGAGCTCGCTGGCGCGTTGGTGGTACTCGCTCCAGAAGAGCTTCGAGATCGACGCCTCGGCGCCGAGCGAGCCGTCGCGCAGGTAGCCGGTGAGGATGCGGTAGCCGAGGAACCGCATCGTCTCGACCTGCGTGTAACACCACGCCAGCCGATCACGGACGACCGGGTCACCGGCCCGGCCGTACTCACGGGCGAGCGCGAACAGGCGGTCGAGCTCGGCCCGGAACATGATCGGATTGATCGCCGCCTCCTCGCCGCGCTCGTGACCGAGCAGCGTCATGGCGACGGCCCACCCGCCGTTCTCGTCGCCGACGAGGTTGGTGACCGACGTGCGCGCGCCGGTGAAGAAGACCTCGTTGAACTCGTCGCTGCGACCGTCGAGCATGGCGATCGGCCGGACCTCGACGCCGGGTTGCTGCATCGGGCACAGCAGGAAGGAGAG
>Ga0070741_10014271_pt1 | contig 13784 bp, 14 predicted proteins | sample Coa_R1_4_FD_66440 | JGI IMG/M metagenome (GOLD analysis project Ga0070741, IMG submission 66440) | Surface soil microbial communities from Centralia Pennsylvania, which are recovering from an underground coalmine fire - Coalmine... | ecosystem: Environmental > Terrestrial > Soil > Unclassified ... | reverse complement strand
CTTCCTCGCCTTCGCGGATGATCACGTCGCCGGCCTTGACGTCGATCTCCTCGAAACGCTGGAACATGCGTTCGATGTTGCCGGTCGGCAGCTTGTGCAGCGCGCGCGATTGCAGCAGGCGGAACACCCAGCGGTTCGCGTCCGGCGAGGGATCGTAGTAGCGGAAATTCTCCGACCGCGAGAGCTGGTCCCACGTCTGGATCTTCTCCATGTAGCGGCGTTCGATCTTGACCAGCGTGGCCGTGAACGACGTCACCGTCGCCGTGAACCGCCGCGGCTGCAGATCGCCGAGCGCGTAGCGTCCCTGCAGCGTGCTCGCGTCGATCTCCTTCTGCTTGCCATCCGGATAATCGCCGCGCACGCGGCCGGCCAATAGGAAGATCGTGTGCTCGTCGGTGTCGCCGGCCTTGAACAACACCGCGCCTTTGGCGACTTCCTCTTCGAACGCCTCGCGCGCGAGCTGCTCCAAGTTCTCCGCCCGCAGCTTGTCGAGTGGGTACAGCTTGGCAAGATCGCTGGCACTGACGGTCATCGAGTCGTTCCCCGCTCAAAAGATCGCGCCCGAAGTGTAGCCTGCACGCGCGGCGCGAGGGAACGGGCGCGCCCGTTGCCGTCGTGCAAAGCGCACGAACGCGCCTCGCCGGCTTGCAAACCGCAACCGAAACGGCGGCAAAACAATCGGCAAATCAGCGTTTTCCGAGACCCATTGCCTGGCACGACTGTTGGAACGATCTGCTTGCCGCACCGGATGGGCGCGGCGCGGCTTAAGGAAGGAGAATTCGATGCTAAGGCTGGCACTCATTTTCGCCCTCATCGCGCTAATCGCCGGCGCTCTCGGGTTCACCGGCGTGGCGGGCGCCGCAGGCGGAATCGCGAAGATCATCTTCACCGTTTTCCTCGTGCTGCTGCTGCTCGCGGTCGTGGGCGCGATCTTGGGCATCTCTGCGTTTTAGCGCAGCCGATGTCCGTTCCATCAACAGCGAAGGAGAACGCGATGAAAACTAGGACTATTGCAGGCGTTGTGGGTGCGGCGCTGCTCGCCGCGGGTATGCAGGCCTCGCCTGTGCACGCAGCTGCCGGTACGGCCGATCTCGGCTGCAAGCTGCATTTCTCGCTGACGGGCTGGTCGGTGATCTACAAGCACGCCGAGGGCCGCGGCACGGTCACGTGCGCCGATGGTTCCTCGATGCCCGTGGTCATCGATGCCAAAGGCGCCGGCCTCACGGTCGGCAAGGCGCGCGTGGACAACGGCACCGGCCGTTTCAGCAACGTGTTCAACATCACCGACGTGCTCGGCCGCTACGCCGAAGGCGAGGCGCACGCCGGCATCGTCAAATCCGGCAATGCCCAAGTCGTGACCAAGGGCACCGTCTCGCTGGCGCTCGCGGGCGCGGGTGAGGGCGTCGATCTCGGCGTCGACGTAGGCGAATTCACGATCAGCGAACCGGCGACTCGGCGCTGAGCGTTTGCGAACCCCGCGGCGCCGTCCTGGCGCCGCGGTTTTTTGCGGCCATGAGCCGCTTTTTTTCGCCCTCAACTGCACGTTTCCGTCACAACGAAATGTCCGGTTGGGCGTTTCGCAGGCGTTTGTATCGGCGCGGGAGCATTCCGCGCCCTGAAAAACGGACGCCTCACCATGAAACGCATCGCTCTGCTGGCCGCCCTCGGCCTGGCATGTACCACCGTCCCGGCGTTGGCCGACGTCCATTATTACTTCGTCGATTCGATCGCGACCCAGGCCGGCAAGGCCGAACCGCGAGCGCAGGCGCAGGAGCTCGAGAAAATCTACGCCGACATGGAAAAACAGGCAGGGATCGAGGCCAAGCTCGTCTACTCGACGAACCCCGACATCAACGCCTTCGCGACGGAAGTCGAAGGCGACAAGATCGTCGTGGTGCAGGAAGGCCTGCTCGAAATCATGGACGGCGACCGCGATGCCGTCGCGGCCGTGCTCGGTCACGAGCTCGCCCATCACAAGGCGGACCACATACGTGCCGGGCGCCGCAAGCAGGAGAGTGCACGCGTGGTCGGCGGCATCCTCGGTGCGATCGTCGGCGCCAAGCTCGGGCGCCACGGCGGCGAGGTTGCTGCGAGCGCCGCAGGAGCGGCCGTCGGTGTCGGCGCCGGCAACCTGGTGGCCCTCAAGTTCAACCGCGACCAGGAAATGGAGGCCGACCGGCTCAGCGTGGGCTGGATGATCGCGGCCGGCTACAACCCCGAGGGCATGCTGCGCCTGCAGAGGCACCTCGGTGAACTCGAAAGTCACAGCAAGGCCGCGATCTTCAGCACGCATCCGACGAGCGCGAAGCGCTATCAGGCCGCCGAGCAGCAGATCGCCAAGCTCGCGCCGCCGCCCGACCTGCTCGCACGCCCCGTCGCACCTCTGGTCGACGCCGAAGCGCTGGCGGCCGCGCAGTCGGAAATCAAAGCGGTCGCCGACGCGCGGCTCGCGGAAGCGCTCAAGCCCGAAGCCGGCGACGTGGACGCCGCCGCCTTGGCGCCCGTGGAGAAAATCGGCTTCGACAGCTACGCCGCGCTGCAGAACCAGCTCCTGTTCGCGGGCGACAAAGGCAAGTCGAAGCTGCTCGCGAAGAATCATCTGACGGAAGCGCAGCTCACGCGCATGACGGCGACGTTCACGGCGCGCATGCAGGAAAACCCGGCGCTCGCCGAACGCTACAGCGCCGAGTTCTTCCGCGCGAGTCAGGGCAAGCTCGCAGCGTATGGTCGCGATCTCGCGGATTCCTACGAGAAGGGCCAGGATTTGAAGCTCGATCCTCCCTATCCGATCGATACGGCGGCGACGCTCTTCGCCGAGATGCGCAAACGCGGCGCGCCGAGCCTCGATGCCGCACAGCAGTCCGCCGCCGAACGCGAGGTGCTGTCGCAACACGGACTCAGCTACTACGATTTCCTGATCGCCCACAACTGGTGGTCGCGCAAGGCGCGCATCGCGCTGGTCACAGGCGACGGCAGTGTCATGGCGAAATATTACGGCGTCGGCGAGGACGACACCGACGACGTCGCCGACGAGGACGATGGCGGGTCCAAGGCGAATGCCGAGGCCGCCGGCGTGCACATCGGCAAGAACGTCCACGTCGGCGACAACGTGCGCATCGGCGGCAAGCCGGTGGCCAAGGACGGCAATTGAAGGCAGGAGCTTGACGGCCGTGGCATGCTAATAGGCATGCCCGGGCGCATCCCCGAACAATTCATCGACGACCTGCTCGCGCGCGTCGACATCGTCGAGATCATCGAGCAGCGCGTACCGCTCAAGAAGGCGGGACGCGACTGGAGCGCGCGCTGCCCGTTCCACGACGAGCGCTCGCCCTCGTTCACGGTGAGCCCCGCCAAGCAGTTCTACCACTGCTTCGGTTGCGGTGCGCACGGCAGCGCGATCAAGTTCCTCATGGATTACGACCGGCTCGAGTTCGTCGACGCCGTCGAGGAGCTCGCCTCGCGCGTCGGCCTCAAGGTGCCCTACGAAGGCGGCGCTCGGCGCACGCCGCAGGAAGGGACGGCCGATCTCTACACGGTGCTCGAAGCCGCCGCGAAGTTCTACCAACGCGAGCTCGAACGCAGCGACAAGGCAAAGGCGTATTTCGCCGCGCGCGGGCTCGACGCCGAGACGATCGCGCGCTTCGGCTTGGGCTACGCGCCCGACGCCTGGGATGGGCTCAAGAACGCGCTCGGCACGACACCGCAGCGCGTTGCGTTGCTCGAAAAAAGCGGCATGCTGACGAGCCGCGAAGGCGGCAGCGGCAAGTACGACCGCTTCCGCGACCGCGTGATGTTCCCGATCCACGACCGTCGCGGCCGCGTCATCGCATTCGGCGGCCGTGTGCTCGCGAAAACCGACGACGGCCCCAAATACCTGAATTCCCCGGAAACGCCGCTGTTCCACAAAGGACGTGAGCTGTTCGCGCTGTGGCAGGTGCGCCAGTCGCACGCGAAGATCCCGCGCCTGATCGTCGTCGAAGGCTACATGGACGCGATCGCCCTATTCCAGCACGGCGTGACCGAAGCCGTGGCGACGCTAGGCACGGCGACGACGCGCGACCATGCGGAGCTGCTTTTTAGAAATTGCGCCGACGTATACTTTTGCTTCGACGGCGACCGCGCCGGCCGCCAAGCGGCCTGGCGTGCCGTCGAAGCCGCGTTGCCGCGCATGCGCGACGGGCGCCAGGCGATGTTTCTGTTCCTGCCCGAAGGCGAGGACCCCGATTCGCTCGTACGCAAGGAAGGCCGGACCGGCTTCGAGCAGCGCCTGGCCGCGGCGACGCCGCTCAGCGCGTTCTTCTTCGGCGAGCTCGGCAAGGACGTGAACCTCGCGAGCCTCGACGGCAAAGCGCGCCTGGCCGAACGCGCGCGCCCCCTGCTCTCGCAGATCCCCGACGGCGCGTTCCGCGACCTCATGCTCGGCGAGCTCGATCGGCTCGCGAGCGTGCGCCTGCGCGTCGACGCACCCGCCGAGGCGCCGCGGCGGCCTGCGCGGCCGCAGGAGCGCACGCTCGTGCGCACGGCCGTGGCGCTGCTCGTGCAGAACCCGGGCTTTGCGGCCGCGATCGAGCCGCCGCACCTGTTTTCGACGCTGCGCCAGCCCGGCATCCCGTTGCTCGTCGAACTCATCGCGCTGTGCCGCGCGCGACCCGAGATCTCGACGGCCGCGATCCTCGAGCATTTCGCCGAGCGCGAGGAGCTGCGCGCGCTGCAGAAACTCGCGGTCGTGGAGCTGCACGGCGGAGACGACCAATTGCGCACCGAGTTCCTCGATGCGCTCGCCAAGCTCGACCAGCAGACGCACCAGCAACGTTTCGACGAGCTGCTCACCAAGAAGCGCGAAACCGAACTCGACGCACGCGAGAAGGACGAGCTGCGCGCCCTGCTTGCAAACAAGGCCGTGCGCGCCTAGATCGAAGACAGCGTACGGCAAAGGAGAGCGCCATGCAGATCGGTTTCATCGGCTTGGGTGCGATGGGCTCGGCCATCGCGAAGCGCCTGCTGGGCGCGGGGCACGACCTCGTGGTTTGGAACCGGTCGCGCGGCGCCGTCGAGGAGCTCGTCGCCGCAGGCGCGCACCCGGCGGCGAGCGCGGCCGAAGCCGCGCATTGCGATGTGGTGCACAGCATGCTGGCCGACGACCGCGCCGTGCGCAGCGTGTTTTTCGAGCAAGCCGCGTTCGAGTCGCTGCCGAAAGGCGGCGTGCACGTCAACCACGCGACGATCTCGGTGGCTTTGGCCAAGGAGCTCGGCGACCATCATCGCGCACGCGGCGTAGGCTATGTGGCAGCGCCCGTCTTCGGCCGGCCCGATGCCGCCGCAGCCGGCAAGCTGCACGTGCTTGCCGCAGGCGATCCCCGCGACATCGATCGCATCAGACCGCTGCTCGAAGCGATGGGCCAAAGCATGTGGCCGATCGGCGCGGCACCCGAACGCGCGAACGTGGTTAAGATCGCCGGCAATTTCATGATCGCCTCGGCGATCGAAACGATGGCCGAGGCGAGCACGCTCACGCGCGCGCACGGCGTGTCGGCACGCGAGTTCCTCGACGTGATCACGGGCACGCTGTTCGCCGCACCGGTGTTCAAGACCTACGGCGGACTCATCGCCGACAGGCGCTATTCGCCGGCGGGCTTCGGGCTCGCGCTCGGCTACAAGGACGCCGGCCTCACGCTCGAAGCGGCGGCCGATGCCCGCGTGCCGCTGCCGCTCGCGGGCCTGCTGCGCGACGGTTTTCTCGACGCGCTCGCGCACGGCGACGGCGAACTCGATTGGTCGGCGCTCGCGGAAGTCGCGGCGCGGCGCGCGCATCTCGACCGGCGCTGATTAAACGTCGAGTTCCGCCGAAAGTGGCCGCGCCACGTCCTCGAGCGCCCGACGCTCGGCGGCGACGCCGAGCGCCCACTCCACGCCGGCAGCGCCGAGCATGAGCAGCGAACCGAGCGCGTAGCCGAGCGCGACCGGGAGCCGCTCGCCCGTGCCGACGAGCGTTCCCAGGAGCCACGGCCCGACGACGCCGCCGATCGCGGTGCCGAGTGCGTAGAACACCGCGATCGCGAGCGCGCGCACCTCGAGCGGAAAGCTTTCGCTGACCGTGAGATACGCCGAGCTCGCCGCGGCGGAGGCGAAGAAGAACACGATCGTCCAGGCCAGCGTCAGCGTCGCGGCGCTGAACACCCCGTGCACGAAGAGCCATGCCGTGGCGAGCAGCAGGACGCCGGAAGCGGCGTAGGTGCCGGCGATCATCGGCCGGCGCCCGAGCGTGTCGAACAAGCGGCCGAGCACGAGCGGACCGAGGAAATTGCCGGCGGCGAACGGCAGCAGGTACAAGCCGACGCGATCGGCGGCCACGCCGTAGAAGCGGCCGAGCACGAGCGCATAAGTGAAAAATATCGCATTGTAGAAAAACGCCTGCGCCGCCATGAGGCAGAGGCCGAGCGCGGCGCGGCGCGGATACAGCGCGAACAGCGCACGCGCTACGTCGAGGAGGTTCGTCTCGCGTGCGCGCGCACGCAGGCGGATGCGTGCGAGCGGCGCCGTGTCCGGCGCTATGTGCACGCAGCTTTCGATCGCCGCGACGGTGCGCTCCGCTTCCTCGACGCGGCCGTGAAGCATGAGCCAGCGCGGGCTCTCGGGTACGAATCGCCGCAGATACAGGATGCCGAGGCCGAGCGCCGCGCCGATGCCGAATGCGACGCGCCAACCGACGTCGGGAGGCAGCAGGCGGGGATCGAGCAGCACGATCACGCCGGCCGCGCCGAGCGCTGCGCCGACCCAGAAGCTGCCGTTGACGATGAGATCGGTTCGCCCGCGGTGGCGCGCGGGAATCAGCTCCTGGATCGCCGAGTTGATCGCCGTGTATTCGCCGCCGATGCCGGCGCCGGTCAGTGCGCGAAAAAGTGCAAATGTCCAAAAGTCCATCGCGGCCGCGCTGAGCGCGGTCGCGGTGAGGTACAGACCGAGCGTGAGCGTGAACAGCCGGCGGCGCCCGAGACGATCCGTGAGCCAGCCGAAGAACACGGCGCCGGTCACGGCGCCGGCGAGATAAAGACTCGATGCAAGCCCGATCTCCGCGTCGTCGAGGTGCAGCCGCGGGCTCGCCTTGAGTGCGCCGGAGAGCGCGCCCGTGAGCGTCACTTCGAGCCCGTCGAGCACCCAGGTGATGCCGAGCGCGACGACGACGAGGGTGTGGAATCGGCACCACGGCAGGCGATCGAGCCGTGCGGGCACGTCCGTTTCGATGCGCGCGGGCGCAGCGTCGTCCAGTGGCATGGTATCCCTCCCAGTGCCGCGGTAAGGGAATCGTGCCAGGCGCCGGCACAACGCCGGCTGAGCGGGCGCTCAGGCGGACTCAGCGGTCCGCAAGCACGGCGCGTGCGGCATTGTGACCCGGGGCGCCCGTGACGCCGCCGCCCGGGTGCGTGCCAGCGCCGCACAGGTAGAGGCCCGGGATCGCGCCGCGATAATCGGCGTAGCCGAGCATGGGACGCGCGCTGAAGAGCTGGTTCAGCGACAGCGCGCCGTGGAAGATGTCGCCGCCGAGGAGACCGAAATCGCGCTCGAGATCGAGCGGAGACTTGATCTGGCGGCCGAGCACGGAGTCCTTGAACCCTGGAGCGAAACGGTCGACCGTCGCGATCATGAGGTCGGCGACTTCCTCGCGGTGATCGTCCCAGGATTTGCCGTCGGGCAGGGTCGGCGCCACGTGCTGGCAGAACAGGCTCGCCACGTGCCGTCCGGCCGGCGCCAGGCTATCGTCGAGCGTCGAGGGGATCAGCATTTCGACGATGGGCTCGCGCGACCAGCCGTGGGCCCGGGCATCCAGGTAGGCGCGGTCCATGTAGTCGAGGCTCGGCGCGAGGATGATGCCGGCCGTCAAATGGTCGCCGGGTTCGGGCAGCGCGGTAAAACGCGGCAAAGTGGACAATGCGACATTCATGCGGAACGTGCCGGAACCGCAGCGCCAGTTCGCCATGCGTTCGCGGACGGGCGCCGGCACGCAGCCCGGATCGAGCAGGCGTTCGTAGAGCAGCTTCGGGTTGACGTTGGCGATCACGCGGCGCGCGCGCAGCGCCTCGCCCTTGTCGGTGACGACGCCCGCCGCGCGGCCCTGCTCGACGAGGATCTCGCGCACGCCGCAGCCCGTGCGGATCTCGACGCCCGATGCGGCGGCCGATTCCGCCATGGCCTGGGTGATCGCGCCCATGCCGCCGATCGCATGCCCCCAGGCGCCCTTGACCCCGTTGACCTCGCCGAACACGTGATGGAGCAACACATAGGCGCTGCCCGGCGTGTAGGGACTCGCGTAGTTGCCGACCACGCCGTCGAACCCGAACAAGGCCTTGATCGGCTCGCTCTCGAAGAAGCGGTCGAGGTATTCGCCGGCCGAGATCGCGAAGAGATCGAGGAGCTCGGTGCGCAACCCCGTGTCGAGCTTGGCCAACCGGCGCCCGATGCGGCCCGCGTGCAGCAGCTCGCCGAGGGCCTTCCACCAGCCGCCGCGTTCGGCCACGTTCGGCGGCGCTTCGAGCGCGAGCGCGCGCAACTCGTCGGCAATCGCATCGAGTCGACGCTCGTAGTCGGGCAAGCGTTCCGCATCGCGCACAGAGAATTTCGCGACTTCGGCGCGCGTGCGGCCCTCGCCGGTCAGCAGATAGCGGTTGTCGAACAGCGGCAGGAAATTGTTCGCCTTGCGCAGGACGATCTTGAGACCGTGAGCGGCGAGGTCGAGATCGCGGATGACCTTCGGCTGCAGCAACGAGACGGTATAGGCCGCCACCGAGTTGCGGAAGCCCGGATGGAACTCCTCGGTGACCGCGGCGCCGCCGACGACGTTGCGCCGCTCGAGCACGAGCACCTTGAAGCCAGCGCGGGCCAGATAGGTCGCGCATACGAGGCCGTTGTGGCCGCCGCCGACGAGGATTGCGTCATAAGTCGAGTTCGCCATCGCGAGATTATGCGGCAGATTCGCTTCCGAGCGCGATGTCCGCTACACTTATGCCACTGAGTCTGCCGGGTTCACCGCCGTTCGTGTGACCCGATGCGCTGATCCACCGATCCGCACCATCGTTCCCCTCGCGTTTTCCTCGCACACCAGTATGCCGGCCGTTCCCGCAAGGGAGCGCCGAATTTTCTTTCATTTTGTTTGGAGTAGTTTCATGTCTGATCGTCAGATCGGCACCGTCAAATGGTTCAACGACGCCAAGGGCTTCGGTTTCATCGCGCGCGAAAACGGACCGGACGTGTTCGTGCATTTCCGCGCGATCACGGGTTCGGGCTTCCGCACGTTGCAGGAAGGCCAGCGCGTCGCGTTCGACGTAGTGCAAGGCCAGAAAGGCCTGCAGGCCGAGCGCGTGAGCGCGGCCTGATGCCGGCGGAGCTCCGCTCCGCCGCAACGGACGTCGTCACAACATGCGGGCGACGTCCTTTTCGATTTTCTCGGGCGTATCGGTCGGCGCGTAACGCGTGACGACGCGCCCGTCCTTGTCGACGAGGAACTTCGTGAAGTTCCATTTGATCGCCTCGGTGCCGAGCACGCCTTTGGCTTCGCTCTTGAGATACTTGTAGAGCGGATGCGTACGCGCGCCGTTGACGTCGATTTTCGCGAACAGCGGGAATTTGACATCGTAGTTCAGCGCGCAGAAATTCTTGATTTCGGCTTCGTCGCCGGGCTCCTGGTGGCCGAATTGATCGCACGGAAAGCCGAGCACGACGAGCCCCTTGTCGCGATATTTTTCGTATAGCGCCTCGAGACCCTTGTATTGCGGCGTGAAACCGCACTTGCTCGCGACGTTGACGACGAGCATCGCTTTGCCCTTGTAGGCGTCGAGCTTCCGCTCCTCGCCGTCGATGGTTTTCGCGCTGAAGTCGTAGATGCCGCTCATGGCCGTTCTCCAGGTCTGGTGGGCGCCTACACTGTGCGCACGGACACGGCGAAAGTCCAGCGCGAGCTCGCACGAGGCTCCGGGCGCGGAGCGGAGAGCCCTCGTCCTACCCCACGCGATGCAGTTCGATGAGATGCCGCGCGAACGGCGGCGTGTCGATGTAGTGGTCGACGAGCAGGAATGCGAAGAGCGCCATCAAATAGACGATCGAGTAGTTGAACACGCGCATCGCGAACTGCTCGTTCGGCGGCCGCATGAGCACCGCGGCGTAGTAGAGAAATCCCGCGCCGAGGACGAGCGCACCGCCGAGGTAGAACGCGCCGCTCATGCCCGTCAGATACGGCAGCACCGTGACGATGACGAGCAGCACGGTATAGAACAGCACGTGCCAGCGCGTGTATTCGACGCCGTGCGTGACTGGCAGCATGGGCACCTGCGCACGCGAGTAGTCGTCGCGGCGGAAAATCGCGAGCGCCCAGAAATGCGGCGGCGTCCACACGAAGATGATGAGGAACAACAAGAGCGCATACGGATGCACTTGGCCCGTCACCGCGGCCCAGCCGAGCACGGGCGGCGCTGCGCCGGCCGCGCCGCCGATCACGATGTTCTGCGGCGTCGCACGCTTGAGCCACGCCGTGTAGACGATCGCATAGCCGATCAGCGACGCGAACGTGAGCGCCGCCGTCAGCGGGTTCACGAGCGAGACGAGGATCGCCATCGATACCGCACCGAGCGCGACGGCGAAGGCCAACACTTGGCTCGGCGTGAGCGCGCCCGTCGCGAGCGGGCGGTGCGCGGTGCGCGCCATGACGCGATCGATGCGCTGATCGATGAGGTGGTTGATCGCCGCCGCCGATGCCGCAGCGAGCCAGATGCCGACCGTTCCCGCGAGGAGCGGACGCAAAGGCACCATGCCGGGCACCGCGAGAAACATGCCGATGATCGCCGTGAACACGATCAGTGCGACGACGCGCGGCTTCGTGAGCTCGAGATATTGGCGGGCCAGCGTGGCGGACATGGGCGAAGTCTAAAGGAGCGTGCGTGCGCCGTCTCGGTCCGGGGCGGCGCGGCGCAGCCGCACCCACAGCGCGAGCAACGCGCAAAGCAGCAACGCCGCCACGCCGTTGTGCGCGGTCGCGACGGCGAGCGGCAGTCCGAGCACGACGTTGCCGATCCCGAGCGCAACCTGGGCGAGCAACAGCACTGCCATCGCGGCGCCGAACATCCGCGTCTCGCGGCGCCGCATGGCGAACGCCGCGAGCGCGATGCCGTAGATGAACACCACGAGCGCGCCCAGGCGATGCGCAAGCTGAATTGCGGTGCGCGCCGGCGCATCGAGCACGCCGCCTTCGTAATCGACGCCAATGCCGCGCCAGAGCACGAAGGCGTTGCCGAAATCGGTCGGCGGATGCCACTGGCCGAGGCAGGTCGGGAAATCGGTGCCGCAGGCGAGCGCCGCGTAGTTGGCGCTCGTCCAGCCGCCAAGCGCGATTTGCACGGCGAGCAGCGCGATGCCGAACGCCGACGCGCGTCGCAATGCGGCATTTTCCACATTTCCCACAGGCGCCAGGCTCAGTGCGAGCGCCGTGCCCGCAAGCAGTGCGAGCATCGTGAGACCGCCCACGAGATGCGAGGCGACGACGAGCGGCAGCAGCTTGAGCGTCACCGTCCACATGCCGAGCGCGGCTTGGAATACGATGAACAGCGCCGCGAAAAGCGGCACGAGCGCGAGGCGCCCGAGTTCGCGGCGGCGCACGAACGCGAGCCCGGCGAGCGCGAACGTGACGAGGCTCAGGCCGCCGACGAGCATGCGGTGCACCTGCTCGCGCCAGGCTTTGTCGGTCTCGACCGGCCGATCGGGGAATGCCGCATTCGCGCTCGCCACGTCGTGCGGCTGCGTCGGCCACGTCAGCTTGCCGTAGCAGGTCGGCCAGTCGGGGCACGACAAACCGGCGTTGGACAGGCGCACGAAGGCGCCGAAAACGATGACGAGCAGCGCGAGCGCCGCTGCGATCCAGGCCAGCCGACGCACACTGCGCAGCGACGGGGCGATTCCGCGCATCAATGCAGCACCTTGACGACGTCTTCGCGCAAGCCGCGCGCGTCGTACCCTTGCCCATAGCGCATCATGAGCGCGCCGTTCGGGTCGACGAGCGCGAGCGCGAGATCGTCCCCGTCCTTGGCGCGGTCGCCGGAAAAAGCGCCGCTGTCGTCGCTTCCCGCCAGCAATGGCGTGCGCGCGGCGATGAAGTCGGCCGGCAGTGCAGGTCCGAGATAAACGACGCGCAAACGTTCGGCATTGCGTCCGAGCGTCAGACGCATGCGCAGGATTTCGTCTAGACGTTCGCGGCAGACCGCCGCGCATTGCGCGCCGGGCAGCGCAAGCAGCGTCCACTGCCACGCGGGATCGCGCCAGACGAGCTTGCTGCCGTCCGCCAGCGTGACGGGGACGGCCGAGACGTCGCGCGGGGGTTCGACGAGATCGCCGGAGTTGCGCGTCTTCACGGGATGCCAGCCCTCGAAACGCAACACGAACGCGAGCGCCATCGGGATCGCGAACGCGGCGACGATGAGGAGCAGGTACAAGCGATTCTTGGTTCGCGGATTCATGATGTCGCATTTTCCACTTTGCGCCAATGTATGGCGACGAATATCGCGAGCGCCGCGACTGCGAACGTGAACCACTGGAACGCATAGGCGCGGTGGCGTGCCGGCGGCATCACGTTCGGCGTCCACTCGCGCACAAAGCCGCTGTCCGGCGTTGGATCGAGCAGCAGGATGCGCGGCAGGACCGGCTTGCCCAGATCGGCCGCGACCGCCGCGGCGTCGAGCCGCAGCGTGAGCTTGGGCCAGGCCGCCTGCGTCTTGAGCGCGTCGCCGCCGACGGCGAGCCCGCCGCCCGGAAACGGCGCATAGATGCCGCTCAGCGACTGTTCGCCCTCGGGCAGCGGCGGCACCGCCGGACGCGTGCCCGGCGCATGATTCCACGGCAGCCATCCGCGGTCGACGAGCAGCAGACGATCCTCGCGCTCGGCGGCGAACACGCCGATGGCGCGGACGCCAACCTGGCCCGCATGTATCTGCTCGTCGAGCAGATAGCCGCGATCGGCGACGAATCGTCCTGCGGCGTGCACATGTGGAAATTGCTGCGTCACGTCGCGGTCGCGCACGTCGGCGAGTTCGACGAGCGGCGCCGTCGAGCCGGCGGCGAAGCTCGCCAGCAGACGCTCCTTCTGCGCCGCACGGTCGAGCTGCCAGACGCCGAGCGCCGCGAACGCCGCTGCGCCTGCTATCGTGAGTCCCAGCGCGAACACGCTCGGACGCCGCCAGCGTCGCGACGTCATCGGTGCGCGGCGCTATACTCGCGCACGAACTCGAAAGGAGTAGCGGCGCCCATGTGGACTACCTTGTTCGTCATCGCGTTCCTGATCGTGATCGTCTACAACCTGGGCGCGGGGCTCTTCTACATGATGACCGACAAGGGTCAGACCGACCGCACCGTCAAGGCGCTCACGCGTCGCATCGCACTTTCGGTGCTCCTGATCCTGCTCGTGATCCTCGGCATTGCAACCGGACTGATCCAGCCGCATGGGATCGGTCGCTAGAGCGGAGTTGCCGATCCGGACCGGCGACTCGTGGTTTTCGAATCGCCGATTCCGAGTCTCGCCTATCAGAGCACGTACACGAACATGAACAGGCCGAGCCACACCACGTCGACGAAGTGCCAGTACCAGGCCACCGCTTCGAACGCGAAGTGGTGATCCCTGCTGAAGTGGCCCTTCAGGCAGCGGAACCAGATCACGGTGAGCATGATCGCGCCGAGCGTCACGTGCAGGCCGTGGAACCCCGTGAGCATGAAGAACGTCGACCCGTAGATGCCGCTGCCGAGCGTCAGGTTCA